>Ga0105046_10000652_pt1 | contig 49937 bp, 36 predicted proteins | sample MAT03_FD_78385 | JGI IMG/M metagenome (GOLD analysis project Ga0105046, IMG submission 78385) | Freshwater microbial communities from Lake Fryxell liftoff mats and glacier meltwater in Antarctica - MAT-03 (megahit assembly) | ecosystem: Environmental > Aquatic > Freshwater > Ice > Liftoff... | reverse complement strand
TCGGAAAGTGAATCGAATCAACACAAGCCTTCAGAGCCGCGACCGTTAGGGAGCCGGTTACCGGAATTTTGCAAGAGCCTCCATTGATCTGGCGACCTTGCAGTGCGATTTTTTCCTGCTCACTGACGTCAAGGGTGGGGAGACATGGCGGCGTTTTCCGGTGAGGAAGGGGGATATCATGCTCGGCGACCGCGGCTATGCTAATCCGAATGGGGTAGCTCATGTGGTAGAGGCTGGCGGAGAAGTGGTCGTGAGACTGAACCGGAATGCTATGCCGCTGTTCGAAAAAAACGGGAAACGCTTGAACCCAGTGCATTTGGCCAGGAACCTGAAGCCCGATCAGAACTGGGAATGGGAAACGTGGGTGCATACCGATGACGGAAAGAAGATCCGGGGCAGGCTAATCATCGTCCGGCGGAGCAAGCAGGCCACCGAGTACGCCCGCAAAAAACTTAAGCAGGAGGCCAGTAAGAAACAAAAGATCGTATCGGAGGAGGCTCTGGAAGCGGCGGAGTATATCTTCCTATAGATGACACTGCCGCCGTCGTGGAGCCGAAAAACAATGTTGCAACTGTATCGATGCCGATGGCAGATTGAATTAGCCTTCAAACGGATGAAATCGATCATGGGGCTCGGACACCTTCCCCAAAAAGACCTCGAAAGTTGCCGAGCCTGGTTGCACGGTAAGTTGTTCACCAGTTTGCTCGTCGAGCGTATAATCGGGGCGACGAAAACGTTTCCCCCCTGGGGATACGAATTGGACACCCCGCCGGAGCAGGTGGCGGGAAATGGAGTACATGTTCCGTGAAGTCTGCGCGCCGATACTACCCGCAAACGGTATAGTCAAGCCACTCGCGGATTGGCGCAACATCGCTAAGAAACTTGCGGAATCCAAACGGAAGCGGAGGTGGTTCTTCCTAGCCCCTCCCATTCCAGGCGAATCCGTTTAGAACTGCCGGCGCGGCAAAGTACCCACCGCCGGCGCCGGCAGCTTCTCCAACTCCATGCCAATCGCGCCCGACCGTTCCGACAAAAACGCCTTCGCCTTCGCCACATAGTCTTTCGGGTCGGAAACGCGAGCGCCGAAGATCATCATGTAGGCGTTCTTCTCTCCCATGGCCGCTTTCACGAAATTCAGTTCATACCGTTTCTTGGCGGGCTCATCGAACGCCACCACCATATAGTTAAACGGTTTCCCAGATCCATCTTTCATCGTCCGCGCCATCACCACTTTCGCGCCGCGCGACTTGTAGGCATCCAGAATCCCCTGCGCCAAACGGTCCATATCCGCCATGTTTTTGGCGTCCGGGCGGTCGACCACGGTCAGGAGCGTGGTCCAGTTCTGAACCGTTTCCGGAGCACTGGCAAACTCCCACATTGCATTCGCCTTCTGGTTATAGGAGCCCAACCGGTAAGCCCGCCCCATAAACGTCACCGGCTCGTCCTTCGAGGGTGCCGCCGTAACAACCAGCATCGTGATCGCAACAAAAAGTGGTTTCATACCACTCCTGGCGCAAATTGCGGCCAAAACTTCGCGCGTACCGGACAAAAGCCGAACTATGCGTCCGTGATCAGCATCCCTGGCGGATGCTGCGTCGTAAATAGGAAGCGCCGACGCAAACGGTCCGTCCGCACCGGCGCCGGTGGTTATCCACCGATATTTAATTGCTGGAAAACAGGGAAGTCCTTTATTTTCATCAGACTAACCATTGGCGCTCCAACTGCTGCAAGAAGAGCAGGAGATCCACCATGTCCTTTAATTCTCACGCCCGTTTGCCCTACCTGTTGGGGGCACTGCTTCTGATTGCCGCGCCAATCGCCCAGGCGCAACGCGGGGGTGGGAATGGCTCGTCCGACCGCGGCGGAGGAGGTAGAGGCTCCAGTCCTGGCGCCTCGGGTCAAGGTGGAGGCCGAGGCGGTGGAGGTGGAGGAGGTTTCTCAGGTCAAGGAGGCCGCCAGAATTCCGGGCGCAACTACTCTTCGCAAGGAAGCGGTGGGATGCGTTCGGGTCGAAATTCCGGCGCAAACAACCGTGGATACTCGGGATGGAACGGCGGTTACACGGGGTCAAATCGTAGTTACGCCGGCTCAAACCGGGGCTTTAACGGTTCAAACCGCAGTTTTTCCGCTCCGAATCGCCAAAATTTCTATAACGGGGGACGGAACTTCTCCGGCGAGGCGCGTTACGGCAATTTCTCACGCGGTTATGGGAATTTCTCACGCGGTTTTAATCGCGGATACTCGTCCGGACGCTTTTACAACGGCAGAGGCTACTACTACGGCGGCAGTTTTTGGGCACGGCCATTTTTCGGAATTGGAATCGGCATCCCCTTCGGCTACGGCTACCGGACGAATCGTGGCTGCGGCTATGTGGATGACTTCGGTGATTTTTATCCGGCTCCCTGCTACTCAGGAGGCGCTGGATACGACTCAGGATACGGCTACGATCCGGGGTACTGATTTGCCGGACGGTTCGGGCGCTTTGGGACCTCACCAAAGCGCCCGTTTTTTGTGTAAGGCTACCGAGACTTAAGGCCGACACTGGCTCTACGGAACCGCTATCGGTGGATTTCCACCATATCTACTCAGGCTTTTATTAGCTCACCCCTCTCGTTTCAATGACGCGAACTTTGGCGAAACATTTGCTACGCCGAGTGTCGGGAGGATTCGCCATGTTCTTCGATTCTCAATTCCGAGTGCCCCTGTTGCTCGCGGCGCTTTTGCTGGTCGCAGCCCCCATCGCCGAAGCGCAACATGGAGGCGGGAACGGCGGCAGGTCAGGGCGAGGTGGAGGCCAGGGGATGGCGCGCGGCAGTTCTGGCAATCGCGGCGGGAATTTCAACTCCGGGCGGAGTTTCGGCGGTTCCAACCGCGGCTACTTCGGCTCGAACCGTAGCTACTCAGGAGGCTTCCGAAGTAACTTCGGATCGAATCGCGGAAATTTTTATCGTGGCGGCCGAAGCTTCTATTCTGCCCGGCGCTACGGCTATGCGCCGCGGAACTACGGCGGATATGCGGCAGGACGCTTCTATTCCGGAAGAGGCTACTACTACGGCGGCAGTTTCTGGGATCGACCGTACTTCGGCATCGGCGTTGGCATCCCGTTCGGCTATGGATATCGGACGGCCCGAGGGTGCGGCTACTTCGATAGCTGGGGAGATTACTATCCGGCGCCGTGCTACGCCGGATACTACGCGGATTATTGAGGTTACTTCGATAGAGCTTCGACAACTCGATCTGAAAGCGACGATTCATAGGGCGTGCCCCTACCCAGAGAGTGGTTTACCTTTTCAACTTCAGACTGATGCCGAGAAATGCCAGAATCGCCGCCCAGAGCACTTTCGATTTCTCCCATATCTGTTTCGCCGAGCGCGGTTAGCGTGATGGTTTGTATAAGCTGGGCAGTTCATCTATCGGAAACCCCGGACGAACCGCGCAGGGTCCTCAGACAATCTCGGTCGCAAATTCAGGGGTTTCGCGCAGCCGGCGCGAGACGCTGCCGGGCCAAGCACGAAGGTACTGATTCGGAGCAGAAACAGGGACTTCCAACGTCTGCGCGGCGCGCATAGGGAAGTAAGGGTCACGCAACAGTTCTCGAGCCAGCAGGACGAGGTCGGCCTGCCCCGATTCGATGATTCCATTCGCTTGTTGGGCTTCCGTAATCATGCCGACGGCTCCTGTGAGAACACTGGCTTCACGGCGGATTCGCTCGGCGAAGGGAGTTTGGTACGCCGGTCCGACGGGAACTTTCGCGTGGGCGGCATTGCCGCCGCTGGAGACGTCAATGAGATCGACGCCGAGTGTCTTGGCAATGCGGGAAAGTTCAACGGAGTCCTCAACGTTCCAGCCGCCCTCGACCCAGTCAGTGGCGGAAATGCGGAGAAACAGCGGCAGATTCCAGGGCATTTCACGACGTACGGCGGAGATGACTTCGCGTAGAAAGCGAATGCGGTTTTCGAAGGAGCCGCCGTATTCGTCCTGCCGGTGATTGGAGAGCGGAGAGAGGAATTCATGGATCAAGTAGCCATGTGCGCCGTGAATTTCGAAGACTTCGAAACCAGCGGCGAGCGCGCGGCGGGCGGCGGCGGCAAATGAGGCGACGACGGATTCGATTTCGGATTCGGTGACTTCGTGCGGAATGGGATCGCCTTCACGAAATGGGATGGGGCTAGGGGCGACGACTTGCCAGCCGTTTGGCGCATTTGGTCGAATTGCGGCGCCGCCGTCCCAGGGTAATTCGGCGCTGGCCTTGCGGCCTGCATGGGCGAGTTGGATTCCGGGAACTGCTCCTTGGGATTTGATGAAGTTCGTGATGCGAAGAAGTGCGGGGATGTGTTCTTCCTTCCAAATCCCGAGGTCGCCGAAGGTTATACGGCCCTCGGCTTCGACGGCGGTGGCTTCCACGATTACTAATCCGGCGCCGCCCACGGCCCGGCTGCCGAGATGGACAAGATGCCATTCGTTGGCGAAGCCGTCGTCACTGGCGTACTCACACATGGGCGAAACGGCGATGCGGTTGGGGAAAGTGATGCCGCGAATCGTTAGAGGAGTAAAAAGGCTGCTGCCCATATTTCCATTAGAGTCTCCAGCAGGTTGATTCGACTCATCCCGCCGACTGGATTGCGGGCCCATGGGCCGGCGTTGGCTTTATAATCGGAATAACTATGCGGAAGCGTCTGCTCAATGCGACCGCCGTAATCACCCTGCTGATCCTTGTCGGCCTCGTGATCTGGCAAGGCTCATTTAATATGGGCAAGCTCGGGCCTGCGAATGTCGGCCAGGTTTACCTGTATTGGGCGATGTCGACGCTGGTGTTTCTCTTGATGGTATGGCTGGCCTTCATGCTGTTCCGGCTGATGGTGAAGCTGTACATCGAACGAAGCCGGGACCACGAAGGTTCCCGAATAAAAACGAAGCTGGTCACTGGAGCGTTGCTGCTTTCGTTCCTGCCGGTGTTGTTCATGGTGCTTTGGAGCTACCAGGTACTCAACATGAATATCAAGCAGTGGTTCTCCCGGCCGGCGGAGAACGTGAAGCTGGCGCTATCGGATGCCGGTGTGGCGCTTTTGAAAGAGTCCCAGATCCGAACGCGGGCGCAGGCGAACTGGCTGGCGTCGATGCCGGAAGTGGAAGGATTCGCCGGTGGCGGACCACTGAACATCGATCTGTTCGAGAAGATTTGCGATGACAACGACATTGTCGAGGTTCACATTCAGTCGAAGACGCGGGGAAAGCTGACGATCTGCGCGTGGGATGCGCGCAACCGGTCCAATTCGGCGAGACGCATCGTGGAATCAGCGCCAGTTCGAACGGGCGGGACTCTCTTTTTGTCCACGCATCTGCCGGTGGATCTGGACCAAAAAGAGCGGGAGATTTCCGGCTATGTGAGCGAGTACAACCAAATCGGCCTGGATCGGCAGGAGACTCGACGGTTTTATTTACTTTATTTGGCGCTAATCACGTTGTTTATCCTCTTCGTCGCAACCTGGGTGGCACTCTTTCTGGCGCGGCAGATTACGGTGCCGATCGCGGCGCTGCTGGAAGCGGCAAGGGAAGTTCGGAGGGGCAATTTGCGCCACCGGATTCAAGTAGGAGCGGTGGACGAGTTGGCGACGCTGGTGCGGCAGTTCAACGAAATGACGCAGGATTTAGAGTCGTCGAGCCGAGAGTTGGAGGCACGGCGGAGATTCACCGAGACAATTTTGGAATCCATTCCAACAGGCGTGATTTCGGTAGCGGCGGATGGCCGGATTCAGACAGTGAATCGAGCATTGCTACGAATGTTCGGTGAGGAAAGGTCCCGGGCCGCGACGAAGCTGGATCAGCTATTTCAACCGGAAGACGTCATGGAAATCCGGTATCTAATGAACCGGGCGCGTCGAACCGGGGTGGCGGCGCGACAACTGGATGTGCCTCAGGACCGCCAAACGTTGCACCTTTCAGTAACAGTGGCGCCAATTGATGAAAGAGTGACGTCGGGTTACGTCATCGTGCTGGAAGATACCTCCGAACTGTTGCGAGCACAAAAGGCGGCGGCCTGGCATGAAGTAGCCCGGCGGATCGCGCACGAAATCAAGAACCCGTTGACGCCGATTTCGCTGAGCGCCGAGCGGATCGCCCGGCACCTGGAAAAGAGCGCGACATCGCCCGAATTCGCCAGGGTCGTAAGGGACTGCACGCGGATCATTCAAGAAGAGGTGCTCAGCGTCAAGTCACTGGTGGATGAATTTTCGCAGTTTGCGCGTTTCCCAGCCGCGCAACCGCAGTCTTCGGACCTGAATGAAGTGGTGGAATCTGCGTTAGCGGTGTTTGCAGGACGGTTGGAGGGAATAACGATTCACAAAGTGTTGGCGCCGGGGCTGCCGGTCGTGAACCTGGATAGGGAGCAATTTAAGCGCGTGGTGGTGAATCTGATCGATAATGCCGCCGAGGCGATGAAGGAAGTCCCCTGGCGGCATCTGTCAATCCGCACGCTGGCGCCGACGCCAGACACGGTAGAGCTAATTGTGGCGGACTCCGGGAGCGGAATATCACCCGAGGACCGGGAGAAACTATTCCTGCCTTATTTTTCGACCAAGGAGCGCGGGACCGGCCTGGGGCTGGCGATTGTCGCGCACATACTGACCGATCACGGTGCGCAGATCCGCGTGGAGGACAATACTCCGACGGGAGCGCGATTCATGATCGAAGTTCCGGTGTCGGTCGGACCTGCCGCGGAAACCGAGGTGAAAGTATGAAAGCCAGGAGGATTTTGATCGTCGACGACGAACCGGGAATTCGCACGACATTGGGAGCGGTGTTGGAGGACGAGGAGTACATTGTCGAAACCGTCGCTACCGGAGAGGACTGCTTGACGCTGCTGGAACGGGCCTCGTTTGACTGCGTTTTGCTGGACGTTTGGCTGCCGGGTATGGATGGGATGGAGGTGCTGAACCGGATTCAGGAACGGGTTGGAGACGATAGGCCGGCGGTGGTGATGATCTCCGGACATGGCAATATTGAGACAGCGTTGCGAGCGACGCGGATGGGTGCGTTTGATTTTATCGAGAAGCCGCTGACGATCGATAAGGTGCTGGTAGTCGTAAAAAATGCAATTGAGCAGCGCCGCATGGCGTTGGAACTCAATCGGCTGGGTGCCGGGGAAAGGGCGGCATATCCGATTGTGGGCGAAAGCATGCCTATGAAGGCATTGCGGCAACAGTTGGGGTTAATGGCGGCGACCAATGGCCGGGTGTTGATCTACGGAGAATCTGGAACGGGAAAAGAGTTGGTGGCGCATGCGATACACGCGATGAGTCTGCGGGCGCAGGAGGCTTTTGTGGAAGTGAACTGCGCGGCGATTCCCGACGATTTGATCGAGAGCGAATTGTTCGGGCATTTGAAGGGGGCCTTTGCGGGCGCGCAGGAGGACAAAACCGGCAAGCTTAAAAAGGCAGACGGGGGCACATTGTTCCTGGACGAAGTGGGGGACATGAGCCTGAAAACACAGGCGAAGGTATTGCGAGCATTGGAAGAGCAGCGGTTTGAGCCGCTAGGAGCTAGTGAATCGAGCAAAGTGGACGTACGGGTGGTAGCGGCCACTAACAAAAATCTGGAAGGGGAGATTGAGCGCGGAAACTTCCGCGAAGATCTGTTCTATCGATTGAACGTTATTCCCTTTCACGTGCCGCCGCTGCGAGATCGCCGGGAAGACATTGGACTGCTGGCGGAGTACTTCATGAACGAATTCACGTCCGCGTACGGACGGAAACGGAAGGAGTTCTCGCCGGAGGCCATGAAGATGCTCGAAGATTTTTCCTGGCCCGGAAACGTGCGCGAATTACGCAACATGATTGAGCGTATAGTTATCATGAACCCGCAAATCCGGATTGACGCGCGCCACATCCCGATCAATCCGTCACGACGGTCTGTCTTCGAGGCGGAGATGCCACAATTTTCCAGTCTACAGGAGGTTAGGGAAGCGGCCGAGCGCGAATACATCACAAAGAAATTGGAAGAAGCGCGGGGCAACATCAGCCGCGCCGCCGAGTTACTGGGGCTCGAGCGCAGCCATCTTTACAAAAAGTTGAGGGCGCTGGGAATCCCAACAAATGCAAAGGAGTAAGAGCTGTCCCACTGCGAAGTGCTCCAAGGTCATCTGGAAAATCGGCCTGTTTGGGCACGTGTCGATCAGACGAGAAGAGACGAAAAACCCGTCCACAGGGAAGTATCATCCCTGGAGACGGCTACTTTGAGGCGAAAGAGCAAATATTCGCCCGGATCAGGTGCCATTATGGAAAGCGAGTGTTTTATGAACAAATATTTAAAGACAAATTGGATCCGCTTCAATTGCGGACGAAAGCTGCTCCTACTGATCGGAGGACTGGCGGCCATGGTTCCGGCCATGGCGCAACCAGCGATTCGAGCGGAGAACGGAGTGCTGAACGCAAGTTCATATTCGGCTGAGATTGCGCGGGGCTCATGGTTTGTAGTCTTCGGGAGCAACATGGGGCCGGCCAGCATTGCCTTGGCCGCCGGCGCGCCCTTCCCGACCGAGCTTTCGGGAACCAGGGTGACATTCACTCCCGCGTCAGGGGGTTCGGCGATCGACGCCCGGCTTTGGTACAGCCTTGCCGGGCAATTAGCCGGTCTGTTGCCCTCAACCGCGGCGGCCGGAGCGTACGACGTCCGGGTAATCTACAATGGCCAAACCAGCTCCGCGCGGCGCGTGACAGTTGTGGAGCGGAGCTTTGGATTTGCTACAGTCACCCAGGACGGGGCAGGACCTGCACAGGCTACGAATGCGAGTCTCAACGGTGGTGTCAGCCTCGTCCGTTTTACTTCCGGATCCATTAATTTTAGTGGCCTCGACTGGCAATACCGGCCGGCCTATCCGACTGAAACGCTCATCTTGTGGGGGACGGGTATTGGTTCTGACACTCAATCCGACGTCACTGGTGGCACCTCCGGCGATCAAACCGCTGCTGGTAATATTCGTGTTATCGTGGGCAACACCGAAATCACTCCGACCTACGCGGGCCGGTCGAACGGTTCTCCCGGTCTGGATCAGATCAACTTTACCTTGCCCGCTAACATAGCCCCTGGTTGCACCGTAAGTCTTCGGGTGCGTGCAGGTGGACGGTTGAGCAATCTTGGTTCGCTGGCAATTGGGAATTCCGGTACAAACCAGTGCACGCACCCCACATTGTCGCAGGCGCAGTTGACAAGACTGGATCAGGGAAGCAAACTGACCGCCGGATATCTGAACATTTCCAAGATGGTACTTAAACTCTCGGAACCGGGCCTAGGCTCATTCGATTCTACAACCGAATCGGTGAGCGGCGCATTCAGCCAATATGGAATCTCCCAAATCGCGGACGCGAACTTCTCGACAAGTCAGGTGGGATCCTGCTTTGTTTCCCGTCGGATAGGCGATCAGGTGTCGATCTTGACGGGCACACCGCCGGAACCGCTAAACGCCGGGAATGCGTTGACCCTTAATGGCCCGAATGCATCAAATCGAGCGATCCCAGGATTGGGCGGTAACTACACAGCCACTCTCTACACCAGCGGCATCGCCGGGTTCGGCGGCAGCGGCAGCCCAACCCTCTTGCCGGGTTCGTACACGATCACTGGCGCGGGCGGCGCCGATGTCGGAGCGTTTTCGGCGAGTGTCAATTTCCCGGGAGCTTTTACCTGGACAAACGAAGCGAGCATTCCCGGCACTGTTCCGCGAAGTCAGAACCTGCCCATTACGTGGTCTGGCGGAGGCGAAGGACTGGTTGCGGTGACCGGCTACGGAGGCTCACAAGTTGGGGGAAGTCAACTCAATCCAATATTTGACGTTACCGCATTCAGTTGTATAGCTCAGGCATCCGCGGGCAGCCTGACGGTTCCTTCCTCGGTGTTGCAGCAGTTACCCGCGGTTTCCGCGGACCCTACCAGCGGCGCGGTCGGATTTCTCGGCGTAATGGCGGTGTCCGACCCCAGTAAGGGGCAAGGCCTCTTTTCGGCGCCGTTAACCGCAGGGGGCAACGTCGACTTCGCGAATTTCACGTACTCGACCGGAACGTCGAAAACGGTGGGGTACAACTAATAGCGGACACGAGTCCGCGGGTTCATCGAATTAACTGATAGGGGAGCGGCGCCGGGGAAACAAGCCTTCGGCGCCGTTCCTATTTTCGTTCAATCTGCACCAGATCCGGCCTTTTCCGCCGCTGGTCGTCGACCGGCAGCAACAGGCCGGTCCAGCGGCCAAAATAGGCCAGCCGTTCAACCCACGGCAGTAGTTTTCGGACCGTGCTTCCATGGAAAAGCAAACTGCCGGCAACCAACAGCGGATGGGGAATCGCAGTGCGGCATTTGGCGCAGACCGGGATTTCGCCCGCTTGGCCGGAAACGTGGGCCTCTCGCATGCGTACCATTTCAGGCGAATTGAAAATTTTCGGTAAAGCAGAATGGCCGATGTTGCCGACCGCAGCGCCCCCCAGGTTATAGCTCTGGCAACAGGGGTAGATATCGCCGTTGTGCTTGACGTACATCGCCCCCCGCCACAAATAATGGCATGGGTACTTCCAGTCCTGTGCCGCGTGCGCCGCGTCGGGGCGCATCAGGTCGGTTTCATCGGCCTTCACGCGCACCTCGTCAACCCCGGGAACTGCCTTCCAGAAGTTCGTGAAGGCGGCGACTTCGTCCCAATTCCGCTCCATTCTCACCATTTGCACTACGACCTGCATTTTGGAGCGGCGTTCGAGCTTTCGGCCCGCAAAATGAACGAAATTGTCGCGGACCTTTTCGAATTTGGCGCCTTTACGGTAAAACTCAAAGCTTTCTTTAGTGGCGCCATCGAAGCTCAGGGTAATGTGTTCTAGCGAAGAGTCAAGCAGCCGTTCGGTGGCAGCAGCGTCGAGCAAGGTGCCATTTGTCGAGAGCAACGTGTAAATTTTGTGCTGCCCGCAAAATTCGATCCGCTCAAAGATCCGCGGATCCAGCAATGGCTCTCCGAGGCCTATCAGCATCATGTGTTCAGCGGATTGGCCGGCGGCACGGACCAAATGCTCATAGGTGGACGATGCCATGTCCTCTTTGGGCTGCCGATGGGTTTCGCGCGGACACATGGGGCAATATAGATTGCATTTGGCGGTGGTTTCTACAATATACTCCACCGGCAGCGCACCCACTCGGGTGCGACGCCCCAGGTAGGCGGCCAGAAGTTTGGCACGATTCCAAAGGCGCATCTATAAGTTATTGTAGCCATCAATCGACGGTTGTCATCTTTGAGGGGTGGAGATGGAACCCCGAATACGCCCGCTAAATGATTTCTCTGTCCGTACGCCAGCGAGTTACGTCGTTTACTGGACGCAGATGAACCGCCGCGTCGACAGCAATCAGGCTCTGGCGTATGCGGCGGATCAGGCAAACGCATTGCGCTTGCCGTTACTTGTATATGAGGGCCTGACCTGCACATACATGGAGGCGAATGCCCGGATGCACACATTTATCCTCCAAGGAGTCGCGGAACAACAGAAGCGTGTTGAAGCGCTTGGGGCGGGATATTGCTTTTACCTGCGGAAGCGGAAGGATGACGACAACACCGTACTGTACCAACTGTCGGCGGATGCAGCGCTCGTCGTGACTGACGACTATCCAACATTCATTGCGGCGCGCCACAATGCCAGCGTTCCGGCGCGCATCGGCGTCGCCTTCCACGCTGTGGACGCCAGTTGTGTCGTGCCGATGAATTTTTTCACAAAGCGCGAGTGGGCAGCGTACACAATCCGGCCCAAAATACAGCGCGTCTTGCGGGCGCATCTGAAACCGGTACCCCGCATTGAATTGCTGAACCGGTGGCGTTTACCGCGACCTCGGTGGCATACATCGGTTACGGACTCTACGGTGCAGTCGCTTACGGCGGCGTGCGAAATCGATCAAGCGGTGAAACCATCCTTAAGCTTTACCGGCGGCCGGCTAGCGGCGGAAAAGCATTTGCATTCCTTTTTGCAAAGCCGGTTGCGGCGCTATGCCGGCGAGAAAAACTCGCCCGGCAACCACGCCACCTCGGACCTAAGCCCTTATCTGCACTTCGGCCAGATATCGGCGTTGGAAGTCGCGTTGGCGGCGGAGGGGTACGCCGAGGAGCACAAATTGATCGCGACGGAGTTTCTGGAAGAACTCATAGTCCGGCGTGAGTTGGCATTTAACTTCGTACTCTACTGCGACAATTACGACTCGCTGGACGCCCTCCCGGAATGGGTGCAGATCACGATGCGGAAGCACGCCAACGACCGGCGGGAATTTCTGTATGCGCCAGAGCAATTTGAGTGGGCCCGTACTCACGACGCTCTCTGGAACGCCTGTCAAAAGGAGATGCTTTTACGAGGAAAGATTCACGGCTACTACCGGATGTACTGGGGCAAGAAGATGATGGAGTGGTCTCCGTCATTGGAACAAGCCCACCAGACCATGCTGCACATACACGATCGCTACGCCCTCGACGGCCGGGACCCTAATACCTACACGAGCATCCTATGGTGCTTCGGCCTTCACGACCGCCCGTGGGGAGAACGGCCAATTTTCGGCACCATTCGATACATGGGGTTTGACGGGATGAAGCGAAAGACAGATGTTCCGGGCTATATACGCGAAATTGAATACATGGAACGTACGGGAACCGATCCGCTCCGTTTGAGCTAAGGTAAGGCATGCATATCGCGATTACCGGAGCCAGCGGATTTGTCGGTCGCCGTTTGATACAAGCGTTTGAATCCGACAAGCACGCGATTACGCGCTTGGGGCGAGATGTAGGGAAGGACTTGCCCGGGTCGTCCGCTCCGGACGCCGTCGTCCACTTGGCGGGGGAACCGGTTTCGCAGCGCTGGACGGAGGCCGTGAAGCGGCGAATCCGGGATTCGCGAATTATTGGGACGCGTAGTCTGGTGGATGCGATTGGAAAGCTGCCAACGAAGCCACGGGTTCTGGTGAGCGCATCGGCTGTCGGGTTGTATGGCGATCGGGGGGATGAGTTGCTGAGTGAATCCGCGAAAGGCGCTGACGGATTCCTGGCGGACGTTTGCCGCGGCTGGGAGGCAGAGGCCGACAAGGCAGCCGTTCTAGGCATACGAGTCGTAAAAATTCGTATCGGACTGGTGCTGGGCCGGGATGGCGGCGCACTTGGGACGATGTTGACTCCGTTTCGGTTGGGCCTCGGTGCGCGGCTCGGCGACGGGAAACAGTGGATGAGCTGGATCCATTTAGATGATCTGGTGGGAATGATTCGATTCGCGGTGGAACAGGAAACGGCGACCGGGGTCTGGAACGGCGTCGGGCCGAATCCGGTGACTAACGCTGAGTTTACCCGGAAGTTGGCGGCGGCGGTTCACAGGCCGGCGTGGTTCGTGGCGCCGGAGTTCCTGGTGAAAATCGGAGCCGGTGAAATGGCTCAGATACTATTTTTCTCTCAGCGCTGCGTGCCGGCGGCGCCATTGGCGGCTGGATTCCAGTTTCGCTACCCGGAATTGGGTGAGGCCTTGCGCGCTGTGGTAAGCTAAATGAGTTATGGGTATTCCGAATGTTAAGCGTTTTCGGGTGACAAGCCCGGATGGTAATGATACCGCCACGATGATGGCTGTAGTGCCCAAGGGCACCGATCTCAACAGTTATCTGAAAGAAGCGTCGACGCGCTTTGACTGGAAGTCGTGGAACGAACAAAAGGCGTCCATGAACAAGGTCCGCGTTGGTCAGCAGAAACAGAAAAAGGCGAAGTAGTACTTCCCACCTTTCCCTATGGATATCAGAAGGCGCCGGATCATTCCGGCGCTTTTCGCATTTTTGGGGTGAGATGGGAAGGGGGTGGTGGCTTGTTCTTGCTTGCGCCCACAATATAGCCAGAGACTGGTGGATGTAGTGCCACCTCGACCGGAGCAAGCAAAGTCGTAGTCTTTCGCCGTGAACGCGACTTTGTACCGCGCATGGGGGGAATTCGGGTTTGGTTTTTGGGGCGGGGAAGAATTAGCTGGGAGTCGCCAGTCAGTCGCCGGATGGAACTTGGTTGACGGGATTGTGTACGGGTACCGATCAGTTGAGGCGCGCGCAGCAGGACCTCGCACCGTTAAGCGTTGCCGATTCGATTGTCGGAAGGGCCATGCGCACAACGCCAGGGGCGACGGCCGGAGCGATGGTGGATAAGCCACTCCCGTTCCATTAGCGCCGCGGGCAGCACGTTCCATGCCGTATCAGGAAAGAACGGTCAGATCGAATTCACTGATGCCGCCAGCCATGTTCGAGGCAAGGTTAGATCTCCGTGGTTGTTCGATTCGTCGGTTGGACGGCGATGCGGACGTGCAAATACATTCGTGCACCGAAGTTTACCGATGATTGATTCTGGACTAAAGATCCATCTGCGTACCGATTTCGACGACATGCCGATGCGGCAAACCGAAGAATCGATCAGCCGTGACGGCGTTCTTCTGCAGAAACGCGAAAATCGATTCCGCTACGGTGCCCATGTGGCCCCGGGAGGAAGCGACGAAGTTCTCCCGGCCCAGGTAGTAAGTAACGTCACGCTCATTGAAGGGGATTTTGGCTTCGCGCACTGCCTTTTCAAGGATTGGGAGTACGAATGGCTGCTCCATGAATCCGAAGCGAACTACGATTCGATGAAATCCGTCCTCGAGCGCCGTGACCGCGTAGCGTTGTTCTTCATCGACTACAGGTTCGCTGGCGATCTGAATCGTCAAGAGAACGACCGTCTCCTGGAGCGCCCGGCTTCGTTCCACGTGATGAACCAGTACGGGCGGGAGCATGCCGGCACTCGAGGCCATGAAAACCGCCGTGCCGGGAACTCGGGCCGAAAGCCGCGCATCGACTCGTTCCTGAGCCGATTCCTTGGAAGGAAAGCGAAGACGGTATTTGTATGCGATGAGCGTTCGTCCGCGGTTCCAGAGGACCATGATAGTTAGCACTGCCGCGCCAATTAGAATCGGAACCCAGCCGCCTTCGAGAAACTTGCCGAGGTTTGCGTAGAGGAACGGGATATCGAAGGCGAGAAAGAGAAGGAGCAGCCCAAGTGCGCGGCTGAAGGGCCAATTCCACGACTTCCGAACGACCAGGAAATACATGACGGATGTGATTGCCATGGTCCCCGTGACCGCGATGCCGTAAGCCGCGGCTAGTCTCGAAGAGGCGCCGAACGCAATCACAAGCGCCAGGCATCCAACCGCAATAAAGTAGTTGACCTGTGGGATGTAGATCTGGCCTTCCATCTGGTGCGCGGTGTGCTGTACCTGGACGCGGGGAAAGAAGCCGAGTTGCATTGCCTGGCGCGTCAGCGAGAAAGCGCCGGAAATCAACGCCTGCGATGCAATGACGGCCGCCATGCTGGAAAGAACGACGAGCGCATAAGTAGCCCACCCCGCGGGGACCATGCTGAAGAACGGATTGTTCATGGTTCCAGGGTCCCGAAGCGCGTGCGCACCCTGACCAAAGTAGGCTAACAGCAGCGTTGGCATTACAAAGCTCAACCATACGGCGCGGATGGGTTTAATGCCGAAGTGGCCCATATCGGCGTAGAGGGCTTCACCACCCGTGACAGCAAGGACGACGGAAGCAAGAATGTGCATGCCGGAGAAGCCATGTTGGGCGAAGTAGCCAATGGCGTGGTGGGGCAGCATGGCGCCAAGGATTTCCGGATTGTGAGAGACGTGATACGCCCCAAGGATGCCGAGAGTTGAAAACCAAACGATCATTACAGGCCCGAAAAGTTTACCGACTAGCCCGGTGCCACGGCTTTGGATCGCAAACAGACCGATCAGAATCACGCAACTGATTGGTACAATGGCCACGCCAAAGCGGGGATCGGCGACAGCCAATCCCTCGACGGCGCCGAGAACGGAGATGGCCGGGGTTATGATGCCGTCGCCGTAGAGAAGCGCCGCGCCCATAACGGCGAATAGCGCTACTACGGAAATACGGCCGGGCTTGGCGCCGCGCAACTGCTCCGGAACCAAGGCCAGAAGCGCGAAAATTCCACCCTCGCCCTTGTTATCGGCCTTCATGATGAAGGTGAGATATTTTACGGTTACCACCAAGGTCAGTGCCCAGAAAATGAGCGACAAAACCCCATAGAGATCTGCCTCCGTAGCCTTCTGATGCCCGGCGGCGTGGAGGCACTCTTTTAACGTATAGAGGGGACTTGTACCAATGTCCCCGAAGACGACGCCGAGGGCTCCTAGCGCCAATCCTTTAAAGCTTGCCTTGTGGGCGTGGGTGTCCGACACAAACTCCGATTATAGCGGTAAGCTATTGCGGTGAGAGAAAAACGGCGGTTTGGCTACCTGTTACCGGCAGTGGCGATGATGTTAGGTTGGGGACTGCGCGGCTTCATTGGCGGAGGCCCGTTTGGGGCCATGATTCCAGGCGCAATGGTGGCTTTGACGTTGTGCTGGCTTTACCCGCGACGCGACGTCGCGATGTTGGCGGCCTTCGCGGCGGTAGGCGTTGGCATCGGCGGCGAGGAGACGTACGGGCAAACGGTCGGGTTCATTGTAAAGGCCGAGACTTTCTGGTGGGGACTGCTGGGATTGGCGCTAAAGGGTGCAATGTGGGGAGCTTTGGCTGGGGCGGTGATTGGGATGGGATTTACGCCGCGGCCCATGCTGGTGCTTGGTGGAGGCGTGGTGATGTCGCTGGCCACCTTGGCCGGCTGGAAGTTCATTAACGAGCCGAAACTGATTTACTTTTCCAACCTGCTGGATAAGCCGCGACCGGAAATTTGGGCCGGGTTTCTCTTAGCGGCGGTCGCGCTCGTTATCTATTTGGCGTGGCACGGAAAGATGCAGCCGGCTCTGCGATTTGCCGTGGCAGGGTTCATTGGCGGTGGTATCGGATTTGGGGGCGGTGGTGCGATTCAGGGTTTGGGCCGGATCTTCACGCCGGACCTGCATCTGCATTGGTGGAAGTACATGGAGTTCTTCTTCGGCTTCTGTTTCGGCTGGGCGCTAGCCTGGGCATGGGCCAACTCCGATTTGCCGGAAGAGGAGACAGTCGCTGAACATTCGCCGGATGTGTGGCTGGAGTTGGGCGGGGCCGCGGTGGTGATCGGCGCGCTGTTCTGGTTATCGTGGAATACACCGGTTCGATATGGGTATCTGCTTGCCGGATCGGCGGTTCTATATGTTTTGACAAAGTACCGGTGGGCGGCGAAGCATATCGCTTATTCAGCCACGTTTGCGGGCGTGGCGCTGGACTTGGCGCGTTACTGGAGCCGCGAATACAAGCACGGGCCGGCGGAGCCGGCTTATGGCGTGGCGGTCCTGGCGTCGATCGCGTTTGCCTGGTTTGTGGTGCGTTGGAGCGGCAATACTCGCCGCGTTTTGGAGTTATTAATGTGGGCGTGCGTGGCCGACGCAGTCGCGAAGTTTGCGATCAATCCGAAGGGTGTCATCAGCGTGGTGGATCATGTTTGCATCGGGTTCGTGTTGATGGCGGTTGGGGTGAGCTGGATGATGCGGAGGCCAATAGATTCGGTCTCAAGAGATTCAGTTTTGCCCGCCGCTTCGGCGGCAAGGGTTTAATTTCGAACAGGCGTCCATTAGCGAACCGGCACCCAAAGATGAGTAGTCGCAGCGGAGCCGTTCTTCACTGTAACGATGTAGTTGCCCGGCTTTGCATACGTATGGGTGATGACGGCGTATCCGTTCTTCGCGAGTTTCACGGCGTTGCCATCGGACTGGGTCGAACGGCGCGCAGAACCGTCGCCGAAGTCCCATGTCTCCTCGCCACTAGTCAGGCCGAAGGTGCGCACTTTGAACGTGATCGTCTGCCCAGCCTTTACGTCGAGTGAAGGAAAGTACGAGGCGTTAATCGTGATGGGATCAGAGTCTCCATAGACATTCACCGTGGCGAAGTCATAAGCCGTCTTTCCGCGGGCATCCTTCACTTCGAGCACCTCGCTAAAGGTCCCCACCTTGGAGTAACGCATCGACGCGCGGGAAGTAGTCAGGACGCGGCCGTCGGAGAGTCGCCACAGGTAGGCCGGCTTCCCTTCCCTGACCCAGGAACGTCCGCCGTCGAGCAGCACTTCCTCCCCGGCTTTGGCGTAACGGTGCGGACGCGCCATCGCCATGACGTCCGGTTTGAAGTCCCGCAAATAGGCTTCCCACAGGAAGGCAAATCCTTCCTCAGTTCCCCATTCGCCGGATGGTTGACGGCTCTTGATCTCAAAGTGCAGATGCGACCAACCGCCGCTGCCGCCCTCCTTGCCGAGCAGCCCCAACGGATCGCCACGTTTAACCTCCGCGCCAAGTTCGAGGGCGGATTCGAACGAGTAAAGGTGGCTATAGCGGTAGTACCATCCTCGGGAATCGCGCAAATAGATCACGTCGTAGCGAGGAGCAACGGGCGTCCCGGTCTTGTGCTCGGAGAGAACTTCCTTGCCCAGCGAAACAATGACGCCGTCCGTTGCGGCGACAACTTGTGCCATGGCCTCCGCGCCTCCCAGATCGAGGCCGCTATGGTAGTAGACCTTTTGGCGCGTTCGCTGCTCACCGCGATCGACATAAGTTGGTTCATTGGCCATCTGGGTATGCGTAAGGAACCAGCGTTGCTTCAGCGGGTAGCCCATTTCACCGGGCGTCATCCAGGGAGACCCGGCCGGCCATAGCCGGAGGCGAGCGGCGGCACGCAAACCCCAGTGATCTTCAGTGCTGTTGCTCCGGTAGGCGGCGGTAACCGGACAATCGACTTGGACGCGGCCGGCCGGGCGGGGAAGTTCGTAGTTTGCGCACCGAAGTTCGATCTTGACGCCGTCGACAATAGCGTTCACTCGTGCCTCGCGAACGGCCGACTGCAGACCGTCTCGAGTCTCGTCAACTGAAACGATTTTCACCGGCACCGCGAGGCCACTGGGGAGTTGAATCGTTCGCTGTTCCCCGATCTGCAAATCGGCAACGGTGAAGGGCAGGACGGCGGCAAGAAGTAAAAGAAGAGTCACGCCCGGATTTTATCAGTCAGTTCTGATGAAATAGGAGCGTGCTTCCGAGAAAATCCCTCGCGCTACTCTTTGCCGGTCTGCCCGCGCTGCTCGCCGCTGACGCGAAGGGGATCGATTTCAACCGCGATATCCGCCCAATTCTCTCTGACAACTGCTTCGCGTGTCATGGCCCGGACGAAGGCAAGCGGATGGCGGGGATCCGATTGGACACGAAGGAAGGCGCGTTGGCCGCGTTGACACCTGGAAAGCCGGAGACGAGCCGCATTTATTTGCGTGTCGCTCACGCCGATCCGAAACGCCGTATGCCGCCACCCGCTACTGGGCGAACACTCAATGCGCAGCAAGTGGAATTGATACAAAAGTGGATCGCCAGTGGCGCGGAATGGAAGATGCACTGGTCTTACGAAAAGCCGGTGCGTCCGGAATTGCCGGCAGTTAAGACCAGGCGATGGGTACGGAACGCGATCGACAACTTTGTTTTGTCCCGGCTTGAGCAGGAAAATCTGACGCCGAGTCCAGAGGCGGACCGGGTCACCCTCCTGCGCCGGTTGAGCTTCGACTTAACCGGTCTGCCGCCAACACCGGCAGAGGTCGATGCATTCGTGAAGGACAAATCGGCGAACGCCTACGAAAAGCAGATCGATCGCTTGCTGGCGTCTCCACACTTTGGCGAGCGCATGGCGATGCCTTGGCTCGACCTGGCTCGCTACGCCGACACACATGGCTTTCACATCGACTCGCATCGGGACATGTGGCCCTGGCGAGATTGGGTGATTCGTGCGTTCAACAACAACATGCCGTTTGACCGATTCACCGTCGAACAGTTAGCCGGTGACTTGTTGCCGAATGCGACGCTGGACCAGAAAATTGCCAGCGGCTTCAACCGCAATCACATGATCAACTACGAGGGCGGCGCAATTCCTGACGAGTATTTGGTGGAATATGTTGCCGACCGCTCCGAGACGACTTCGACCGTTTGGATGGCGATGACAATGACATGCGCCCGCTGCCACGATCACAAATACGATCCGATCAAGCAGAAGGACTATTACCGCATGTTCGCCTTCTTCAATGGCGTGAAGGAGAAGGGGCTGGATGGCCGCGATGGGAATGCGGATCCGTTCCTCCGCTTGCCCACCGGAGAGCAGCAGAAACGCCTGGACGATTTGACGGCGCGAATCAAGGCGCGGGAATCGGAATTGGCCGATGAGAAGGTCAAACCGGCGCAGGAGCAATGGGAGAAGCAGCGGTTAGCGTTGTTGGACTACGCCTCGCCTGCGGGATTGCGGAGTGGTCTGGTGGCGCATTACGAGATGGATGGGACTGTGAATGATCACTCGGGCGCTTATCGGCACGGACAGGTGCTGCGCGGCGAACCGGCGATGGTGCAGACGAGCGTTGGCAAAGCGACGCTGTTCGGCACGCCGTCGCATTTGGAGTTGGGCAAATTCGATTTGGGAGCGGAATACTCAATCGCGGCATGGCTGGTTCAGGGACACCACGAGCCGCAAACGGTTTTTCAACAGCCCGGACGGCTGAGCGTTTGGTGGGACGCGTCGGACCCGCTACCTCATCTGCGGCGCGGAGCCCATCTGCACGTGGAAACGCCGGGCGGACACCTGCGCACTCGCGACCGCCTGGTTCAGACCGATCAATACCACGTCGCGATACTTCATACCCAGGCAGGCGGGGTTACCATTCGCATCAATGGCGTGGCAGTCCCTGTCGTTCGCGAGGCGCAAAATAGCGTAACGCCCGGCCCTGCTGGGGTGCTGACCATTGGACAGGAAAAAGACACCGAAGAACGGAATGGTTTCCGTGGACGGATCGCCGATTTGCGCCTGTATTCACGGGTTTTAAGCGAGGGCGAACTTCAGTATCTCGCTGTCGATCACCGCATTCCGCACATGCTAAGTGTGCCTGCAAAGCAGCGCGCTAAAGAGTTGACACAACGGTTGCGCGAATACTTTCTAGCTCATGTGGCTCCCGTTGAGACGAAGGCGGCATGGGCGGACTTGCGCCAATTGCGCGAGCAGAAAGCGATCCTCGACGACGCAATTCCAAACACTATGGTGATGAGCGAAATGGACAAAGCGCGCGATACCTTCGTCCTGGGTCGAGGCGACTATCGGAATCACGGCGAGAAGGTTACGCCGAACGTACCGGCTGTGCTTCCACCGCTATCTCCGGGCGCCAAACCGGATCGGTTAGCGCTCGCGAATTGGCTCGTCGATCCCCAACATCCGCTCACCGCTCGAGTCGCCGTGAATCGGTATTGGCAGAATTATTTCGGCACCGGCCTCGTGAAATCCAGCGAAAACTTCGGGACGCAAGGAGACGCGCCGAGCCATCCGGAACTGCTCGACTGGCTCGCCACTGAGTTCCAGCGAACGGGTTGGGATGTTAAAGCAATGCAGCGGTTGATCGTTACGTCCGCAACCTATCGGCAGTCGTCAAAGGCGACCCCGGCGTTGACGGAACTGGACCCGGAGAATCGCCTGCTCGCTCGCATGTCGCGATTCCGCCTCTCAGCGGAGTTAGTACGCGACAACGCTTTGGCTGTCAGCGGCATGCTCACCAAGAAAATCGGCGGACCGAGTTCTTATCCGTATCAACCGCCGGGAATCTGGGAAGAGATTTCACGGGGCGAGATCTTCTCCGCCCAGGTCTACAAAGAGAGCAAAGGCGAGGATCTATACCGCCGCGGAATGTATTGGTTTTGGAAGCGGACCGCGCCGCCTGCGTCGCTCACCACCTTCGACGCGCCCGATCGCGAGAAATGCGTCGTGCGGCGATCGATCACGAATACGCCTCTACAAGCATTGGTGCTGTTGAACGATCCTACCTACATTGAAGCATCCAGAGTGCTCGCGCAGAACGTGTTGCGCGAGGCTGGGGGCGATCCGGCCAAGCGGTTAGCACTGGCGTTTCGGCGCGTAACAGGACGATCGCCGATCCCTCGCGAGGTTACGGTGCTCGGCGATTTGGCGTCCAAGCAAATGGCCCGTTATGCACGCGACCCGAAGGGTGCGCAGGCGCTCGTGAGCATCGGCGAATCGCCGGTGGACGCATCGATACCGGTGGCCGAACTAGCGGCGTGGACCAATATAGCCACCGTGCTGCTCAACATGGATGAAGCGATCACGAAGGAATAATGCCATGAACTTTATACGCGAAATGCAGTTGTTAGAGACTCGCCGGCAGTTCTTCGGAAAGAGTGCGCGCGGACTGAGTGTCGCGGCGCTTTCGACGCTGATGGGCAATGCGGCCCCAACCGGCGGACAACCCGGCGTGCCGCATTTCGCGGCCACGGCAAAACGAGTTATCTGGCTGCATCAATCGGGCGGCCCGTCGCAACTCGACCTGTTCGACTACAAACCCCAGTTGAAGAAATACCACGGCAGCGAATTACCAGCCTCTATTCGCATGGGGCAACGCATTACCGGCATGACGTCCGGCCAAGCTTCCTTCCCGTGCGCCGCGTCGATCTTCAAGTTTGAACAGGCGGGCACGGCGGGCATGTGGATGAGCGAGTTGATTCCGCATCACAAAAAAATTGCGGACGACATTTGCTTGATCAAATCCGTCCACACGGACGCTATCAATCACGACCCGGCCATCACGTTTATTCAAAGCGGGAGTCAACAGCCCGGCCGGCCGAGCATCGGATCGTGGGTTTCCTACGGCCTGGGCAGCGAGACGCAGGAGTTGCCCTCGTTCGTGGTATTGCTCTCCCAGCAAAATTCCGTAAACGCGGATCAACCGCTCTTCTCCAGGCTGTGGGGCGCGGGCTTTCTCCCGTCGCGCTATCAAGGTGTCCGGCTGCGCAGTGGGAAGGATCCGGTTCTGTATTTGGCCGATCCGGCGGGAATTGAACGGGAGGGCCGGCGCGAGATGTTGGACGCGCTGCAGGCGATGAACAAAATTCGCGAAGAGGCATTTCACGATCCGGAGATCGATACACGCATTCAGCAGTACGAGATGGCGTACAAGATGCAAGCGTCCGTTCCCGAGTTGACCGACCTTTCGAAGGAGCCGGCCAGCACCTTCGAGCTGTACGGCGAAGACGCCCGCAAACCCGGCACGTACGCCGCAAACTGCCTGCTGGCCCGGCGCCTCGTCGAGCGCGGAGTGCGTTTCGTGCAGCTTTACCACAAGGGCTGGGATCAACACGGCAACCTCCCGCGCGACCTGGCGTTGCAATGCAAGGCTAGTGATCAGGGCGCCGCGGCGTTAGTACAGGACTTGAAGCAGCGCGGAATGTTGGACGACACGCTCGTCGTCTGGGGCGGCGAGTTCGGCCGCACTGTTTACTGCCAAGGCCGGCTGACGGACACTGATTATGGGCGTGACCACCATCCACGCAATTTCACAATGTGGATGGCCGGAGGTGGCGTGAAACGCGGATTTCAAATGGGTGAGACCGACGACTACAGCTACAACATTGTTCGCGAACCCGTTCACATCCACGATATTCAGGCGACGTTGCTGCACTGTTTGGGTGTCGACCACACGAAACTGACATACAAATTCCAAGGCCGCTGGTTCCGATTAACCGACGTGCATGGGAATGTTGTGAAGCCGCTGCTTGCGTAGCGCTTCGTCCTACTTTCCCACCACTCGGGCGGTTCTCTGAAACCTTACTGTCATCCACCGCGACCCGAAGTCGATAAGGTCCGCACCGTTTATTAGCTCGCTCGATGCCCTCCCGGCGAGGCCTCGCTGCACGTCATGTGCGCCCAAATACTCCGCAAATCTAAAGCCGCTCGAATAGACTACCGGACGGGAACAGCGACGTCTTTGATCCGCTTGTGGCTGAGGCGTTCTCCCAGGTCGTCGAACAGTGAGTAGGCCACTGGCGTCAGAATCAGCGTCAACAAAAGTGAAAGCGACTGGCCGCCAATCACGATAATGGCGATCGACCGTCGCTCTTCCGCGCCCGGCCCGGTCCCGAGTGCGAGCGGCATCATACCCGCGACCAACGTTACCGTCGTCATCAGGATAGGCCGCAGCCGGTCGCGGTTCGCCTGCATAATCGCTTCAAAGCGCGGCAAGCCTTCGCGCCGCAGGTTGTTTGTATGGTCGATTTGCAAGATAGAGTTCTTCTTCACCACGCCGAACAGCACCAGAATTCCCAACGCCGAATAGAGATTTAGCGTTTCGCTGAACATCCAGAGCGACAAGAAGCCAAATGGCACCGCGAGAGGCAGGCTGAGCAGAATCGTCACCGGGTGCAGCAGGCTCTCGAACTGGGAAGCGAGGATCATATACATGAAGACCACCGAAAGTGCGAACGCCAGCAGAAATTCCGTTAATGTACGCTCAAACTCCCTGCCTCGGCCGATAATCGTGGTCGTATACGCCGCAGGCATGCGCAACTCGTCAGCAGCCTCAAACATCTTCGGCAACCGGTCGCCCAGTCCGTATCCGCCGGTGATATTCGCGCGGATCCCTACCTGCCGCTGGCGGTCCAACCCCTCGATACGATAAGCTGACATGGCCTCACGCAACTGCACCACACTGTCGAGTCGAACCAGACGACTACCGGTCGCCGGGACGTAGAGCTTCGAAACGGTCGCCGTCGAATTACGGTCTGTATCCTTTAACCGGACTTCGACGTCGTACTCTTCGGCCACTTTGTCGTCGCGGAAGCGGGACACTTCATCGTCACCGCCCACCATCAACCGCAAGGAACTGGCGATATCGGAAGCATCGACACCAAGATCCGCGGCACGCTCGCGGTCAATAAAGACACGCAACTCGGGCTTGTTCACACGCAAGGTTGTATCGATGTCGACCAGCCCCGGAATCCCCAGCGCTTTCGTTCGCAACGCCTCGCTGTACTTATATAGAGTCGCAATCTCCGGCCCGCGGATAACGAAATCGATATCGTAGGGAGCCGACCCTTGGTTCAGTGACTGCACATTGCCCACACGTCCGCGCAAATCAGTAAACTGCTTCATCTTCGCGCGCACCGCCTGCATCACATCGCGCTGTGAATAGACGTCTTTGAAGGCATCCATTGGCTTGCCTTCGAGTATCTTCTTCCAAAGCCGCGAAAGGGAAAACACCCGATTCTCGACATCGTCCAGCCGGACGTAGACGCGCGCATTGTTCACCGCCTGAAGGTAACCGGTGCCCACCAGACAGACCATGTGCTTGATCCCTGGCATGCCGCTCAACTCCTGATAAACGCGGTCCAACACGCCTTCCATGGACGAAAGGCTCGTCCCCTCAGGCGCGTTGATGCTCATTTCAAACTCGCTTTCGTCGACATTGGTCGGAAGGTATTCCTGCCGAACCATATTAAAAAGCGGAACCGTCGCGGCCATCGTCACAATGCCGAGCCCGGCAATGATCAATCGATGACGCATCGACCACCCGAGCATGCGCATATACTTGCGCTCCATCCATTCGTACAGCCCGTCACGCGCCACATCGTGCCCGGTCTGACCTCGCCGCAACAATCGAGAGCACATCATCGGCGTCAAACTGAAGCTCACCAGCAGGGACACCAAAATCGCCACGGTAGCCGTCACCCCGAACGAATACAGAAATCGGCCGGAAATCGACGACATAAACGACACCGGCAGAAATACGACAATCAAACTAAACGTTGTCGCCATCACCGCCATCCCAATATCGCGAGTCGCCAAAATCGCCGCCTGCCGCGGCTCCATTTTTTTTTCTTCAATAAATCTGAAAATATTCTCCAGCACCACAATGGCGTCGTCGATTACCACGCCCACCATCAACACCAGCGCTAGCATCGTGATGTTGTTCAGCGTAAAATTCATTGCGCGCATCACGCCGAATGTCGCAATTATCGAGGCCGGAATCGCGACCGAGCCGATCAGCGTCGCCCGCCAATCCCGCATGAAGAGCAGGACGACGAGCGAGGCGAGGATCGACCCCAATATCAGGTGTAATTGCACTTCTTCAAACGCGGCCTGGATATATAGCGACTGGTCCTGTACCACGGCCATTTCCACGCCCTGTGGCAGCAACTCCTGGACCCGGCCCAACCTCGCCTTGATGCTCTTGACGACGTCGATCGTGTTGGCGCCCGATTGCCGCCGGACCTCCAACGCAACGGCCGGCCGCCCGTCGTAGCGCGCCGAGGTGCGCTGTTCCTTATGCCCGTCCTCGGCATAACCGATATCGCGTATTCGAATGGGAGTGTTATTGATGGTTGCGACAACCAAGTCGTTAAATTGTTTCGGATCCGGAAAACGCCCAAGCGTCCGTAACACCAACTCGCGCGAACCCTCATCGACGCGTCCTCCGGGAATATCGGAGTTTTGCCGCACCACGGAATCGCGCACATGCAGAATCGGAATCTTATAGGCTGCCAGCCGGTCGGCGTCCACCCAAATATTCACCGCCCGCTTCTGCCCTCCCAACACCTGTACCTGGCCCACGCCGCCGACGGACTCAATCGAATCCTTTATTCCGCGCTCGGCAATTTCGTAGAGCTCACGGCCCGTCTTCTCTCCGTATAGAACCAGCGTCATAATCGGCGACGCATCCGAATCCAACTTTTTGATCAAAGGCGGTTTGGCGTCCCGGGGCAACTGCGCGATGATCGACGCGATGGCGTCGCGGATATCCTGCGCCGCTACGTCGATATTGCGATTCAGATTGAAAGTAATGGTCACGACGGAGAGCGATTCCGTCGATGTCGAACGGATATTGTCGATCCCCTCGACGGTAGCGACCGAGTCCTCTACAAAGCGCGTGACGGCGCTCTCCATCTCCTCCGGTGAAGCACCGGGCAGCACCGTCCGGACCGATACAATCGGCAGGTCTACATCCGGGAAACGATCAACGCCTAACTTTGAATACGAGACCGCCCCGACCACCACCAGCGCCAGAATCAGCATCACCGCAAAGACCGGCCGGGCTACGCAGATTTCCGCCAGCTTTTGCATTTATCGGACCCGCACCTTTTGCCCTTTTACCATCCTATCGCCCGCTTTTGCCACTAATTGATCGCCTGCGGACAGCCCCTCCAAAACCTCTACCTGCCCGTCCGGCATTCTACGTCCAACCCGTACGACGCGATCCTCCAGAATTCCTCCCTTCACCACAAATGCCCGGTCGATGCCGGCAAAACTCACCACCGCCGCCGCGGGCACCGCGACCCCCATCGCGCCACTGTTTACGATGATCGAACCCTCCACAAAGGACCCGGGACGAAGCAGGCCGGTGGGATTCGGAATTTCTCCTTCAATGATCAATGACCGGTTCTGCACTTCGATGGCCGGGCTCAACCGCACCACGCGGCCCAAAAACTTCTCTGTCACCCCTTCCATGCGTATCTCGACAGGCTGCCCCTGCCGCACCCGCGACGCTTGTCGCTCCGGCACACCCAACCGCACTCGTAACGGGTTCTGCTGCACCAGGGTTACGATAGCCGCATTCACCGGCAAAAACTCTCCGATCGATCCCTGCCGCCGTGTAATTGCCCCGGCAAATGGAGCGCGAATCGTCGTGTCCTCCAACTGCTGCCGAGCCAACGCCAGTTGCGCCCGCCGTTCACTGAGTTGCGACCGCAATTGATTCACTTCGCTCATCGCAGCCTGATAACGGGCCTCCACTCCCTGCGCCCGCACATTCGCCTTTTCAAACTCAATGCGCGACACAACGCCGTCTTTGGCCAGGCGCGCGGTTGTATCCAGGATAAACTTCGCCTCGCGGAGCGCCGCGTCGGCTTCCTTGACCACCGCGACCTGTTCCGGAACCACGTCGTCGGTTGACTTGTTCAATAGCCCCAACCTCGCCCGGATCTGGTCCACCAGCGCCTCTGTCTGCTGCACGCGAAACCGGTAATCGTCTTTTTCCAACTCGGCCAAAATATCGCCACGCTTCACGACGCTGCCAAGGTCGACGAGCAATGTCGAAACACGACCTGGCACTTTGTTCGTGACGTTCGTCAGCTCCTCAGCGAACAATTCGCCATTCGCCGTGACCATTTCAGGAATCAGAATCAACGAAACGGGAACGACATTTACCTCGGCAATGGCGGATTCCTTCGCCGCGACTTTGTCACTGGAGTATGGACCGGAGCAGCCGGTAGTGAGCAGCAATAAAGCGAGAACAGGGAGAAGCGGACGCATACAGCTTGATGGCATTCTCTCACAAGTAGAGGATTTTTCATGCTCCGCGGCGCCCCCTGAAACCTTGGGAGTGCAACTTTGTTTCGTCGGGTGGAATAATCGGTCAGCCGCCTTTCAGAGCATTAGGCGATCTTGTGAGTTCGACGGCGCCAGTAACCGCACGGATGCCGGTCGGCGAGTATTTACGGACGAGTCTCACACTTGCCTGTGAGTCCTGGGAGGGGGTCTAAGCTCAGTTCATGTGTTGGGGGGTGACGGTAGTGTGGATCATCGTCCCTGTCAACCAACCGGCATGAGAGTTCAACCCAAATCGTCCACGGCATGAACTTCCGGACAAAGGCTCACTAACGGCCTCGGAAATCGGTACTGTACTCGCCGGTATCTTCCCAGGCAATGTGAAATCGATGGCGGAGAGGGGGGGATTCGAACCCCCGGTACCTCTTGCGAAGTACGACGGTTTAGCAAACCGCTGCTTTCGACCACTCAGCCACCTCTCCGCGAGATTTGAGCGGGTCAGCTAAAAGGGTACCACATCACTTCTTTTCAAACACGGCCATGTACTGACTTCCGGACAAGAACGCCTTATTCGAGATCAGTTTGAACCCGTTCGCTTCCACCTCTTTCACCACCCCGGCGTCGTCCAATCGCACATGCCCAATGGCAAAATCCGGGTTCGCATTCGACATCGCTCCCCGCCGTTTGTAGTAGTCGACAATCGCCAGACGGCCTTTGGCCCTCAAGGCCGATCGAATGCCGGCCAACATGGACTCCGGGTAGTCGAAATGATGATAGGCGTCGAGCACCAACGCCAAATCTATCGAGTTGGCCGTTAGCTTCGGCGACTTCTCATCTCCCAAAATAAACGACGCATGGCCGCACTCGTTATTGCTTGCCCGCTCCTCCGCCGCCGCAAGGAAATCCGGGAAAATATCCTCCGCATAGACCGCGCCACTTCCCGTCACCGCCAGACACAAAAACGGCACCAAATACCCGGGTCCCGTTCCGATATCCGCCACCGCCATACCCTTCTTGATCCCGAGCGCCGCAATGAGCTCCTTCGGCTTCTGCCGGGCATCGCGATGTTCCCCGGTCAGCGTCGTCACCATCCTCTGACGGCCTTCCGCGGACTGGTAGCTTTTGTTCGCCTCTGCCGCCGCCTGACTCCACAAAGGCGCCATTGCAGCAAAAATCGCGAAAACTTTCATAATGATGTCTCCATCGGCAGTGCCAACGCCGGCTCCGCCATGAATTCCAACCGGTTCATCGCCTCAACCGCGTCCTGCACAGCGTTCTCGGACGACGGCTCCACCGTAATCACGAATGGCAGCGATTCCTTATTATCTCCCGGCAGTTGCAAAACCGCATCCAAACTGATGTTTTTGTCCGCCAGAATTCTCGCCAATGCCGCGATGATCCCCGGCTGATCGTGCACCCGGAATCGCAAGTAATACGCCCGCTTCTGGACTAGGACCGAGACCGGCCGGAATGCTGCCAGTTGCTCATGCGCAAAGGGCGAAACCCGCTCCGGACTGCCCGATCGAATCTCTCGCGCTACCCGCATCAGATCGCTAACTACCGCTACGCCCGTCGGTTCCGAACCCGCGCCGCGCCCATAGTAAAACGTGTCCTGGCCGTATTTCCCGCGCACCCAGATCGCGTTATAAGCGCCCTGCACCCCGGCCAATATTGTCGATTGGGGGATCAGCGCGGGACGTACCGACAAAATTAAACCTTCAGCCGTCTGCCGGGCCGCACACACCAGTCGAATCGTGTGTTTCAGCGTGTGGGCGTATTGGAAGTCGATAGGCGTGATTCGCCGAATCCCCTGAGTGAAAATGTCGGCGGCGTGAATTTTTTGACCAAAAGCCAACGCCGACAAAATCGCCAATTTCGAGCGGGCATCGAATCCGTCCACATCCGCGGCCGGATCCGCCTCGGCGTAGCCCAACCGCTGCGCCTCCGCCAGCACATCGTCGAACGCCGCGCCGGACTTCTCGACTTCCGTCAGGATGTAATTACTCGTGCCATTCAAAATCCCCAATAACGCTACAATCCGGTCACCGGAAATGCCCTCACGCAACACCGTATGAATCGGAATCCCGCCCGCGACCGATGCTTCCATCGCCAGATTCACACCCTTCAGAATCGCTTGATCCCACAACTCGGGCCCACATAGAGCCATCAATTCTTTGTTCGCCGTCACAACGGATTTCCCGTTCCCCAGCGCCGTCTCGACAATCTCTCTCGCCACTGTCGTCCCGCCGACGAGTTCAGCCACCACGTCGACATCCGGATGGTTAACAACCGCGCGCCAGTCCGTCGTCTGCATTGCCCCTTGCAGTTGTTCGGGAATTCTTTTGTTCGAGAAGTCCCGTGCGCACACCGCCGTTACGCGCAGCGGAAATCCCAGTTTTTCAGCGATTTGCGCGCCATTCTCGGCCAAAATTGTGAGCGTTCCGGAACCCACGTTGCCTAGGCCAATGATGCCCAGTTTAACTTCTGCCATAACCCGTTATGATAGCAGTCATGCTACGGCGAACCTTGTTCTTGGCCGTCTTCGGCGCCTTGCTCTGCGCGCAACACTCCCCGCCGGAGCCAAATACCCCTGGCGATCCCAGCATCCTTCGAACTCCAGATGGCCGCAATCGGACGGAAATGATCCTTAAGTCCGATCACGAAGCCTCTCTGAAGGACGTTGAAACGATGCGCCGTCTGATCGAGGAAGTCAAGATCGACATGGAAAAGAACGACCGCCACATCCTTTCGGTCGCCACGTTGAAAAAACTCGACGATATCGAAAAGCTGTCGAAGAAAATTCGGGGGCGGATGAAGCGTTTCTAGTCCCTCGGAGCAAGCCGCTTCAACAATGTAATCTGCCCCGCGTGATACACGTCGTGCATCGCCGCACCCTGAATCGTTCGCGCGGCTTTCCCCGTGAATGCCAGCGGCGGCAACGTTCGCACCGTCTCTCGCAGGAGCCGGTGTTCGGTCGCCAATATCGCCAAATCTGCCTTCCACGCCTCTTCCGTTTCTGCCTGAGGCCGCAGAATCCAGTCGGACCTTTCCAACGGGAACGACCCGCGCTTCTCGCCGGTTATTCGCCTCCGCACGACATACTTCCAATACGCCGCATGCACCACCAGTTCCCAAATATTATGGTGCGCCGCCGCGGGACGCCACGCCGCCAATACCGGTCCCACGCCCCGCAACGAGCCGCGCAAATTCGGCCCGTGCCACGCCTGTTTGTCGTATGCTTCATCCAATAAATTCAGAAAATACTCACGCTCGGGTGTGGGCGGCGGCATGAGGCTATGTTACGCTTCGAAAAGCGCAAAACGCCAGTCGCGGCTCCTTCAACCGCTTACGAATTTCCTGCGAACCCGGCGGCGAACATTTCAATTTTGCGCGAAGCTGCAAAGGTCTGGCTGACAACAAGATGAGTACCACCCGTTTGAAATCGCAATTGATGACAGCGAGCGAAATTGATCGCACGCTGGTGCGCTTGGCGCACGAAGTTTTGGAAAAGACCAAGGATCACGACGCGCTCGCCTTCATCGGCATACGGCGTCGGGGCATCCCTTTGGCCACGCGGCTCGCGGCCAAAATCAAAGACCTGGAAGGCCGTGAAGTGCCGGTTGGCACGCTCGACATAAACCTCTACCGCGACGATCTCACCACCGTCGGCGACCGGCCCCAACTGAACTCCACTGACATCCAGTTCGACGTCACTGGAAAGGATATCGTCCTGATCGACGATGTGCTCTACACCGGGCGCACCATTCGTGCCGCGCTCGACGCCTTGTTCGAACACGGCCGTCCCGCGCGGGTCCAACTCCTCGTACTGATTGATCGCGGCTGGCGTGAACTGCCCATCGAAGCCCGCTATGTCGGTCGCAAAATTCAAACGGCGGCTAATGAAATCATCGAAGTGAAGTTCAACGAAATCGACCAGACGGAGAAAGTGCTGCTGGTCGAAAAGGTGGAGGACTGAGACCCGCAATGGGTACGGGCCTTTTGGGTATTGAGGGCCTCGACCGCGCCGAAATCGAGTCCTACCTGCAACGCGCCAAGACTTTCCAGTCTCACGGCGGCAGCAATTTCAAGAAGCTCGACACGCTTCGCGGAAAAATGCTGGTGAATCTCTTTTTTGAGAACTCCACCCGCACGCGCACGAGCTTTGAGATCGCCGCCAAGCGCCTCGGTGCGGACACGATATCCATCGCTTCCTCCGGCTCCAGCGTCACCAAGGGCGAGTCGCTCGTCGACACGCTAAATACCCTGGCGGCCATGCGTCCCCACGCCATTGTCATGCGCCATGCCGCCAGCGGCGCGCCGCATTTCCTCGCCCGCCATCTGGATACGCCCATCATCAACGCCGGCGACGGCATGCATGAGCACCCGACGCAGGCGCTGCTCGACGCCCTCACGATCCTCGATCACAAACCCTCCCTGGAAGGTCTCCGCGTCGCCATCATCGGCGACATCATCCACAGCCGTGTCGCCCGGTCCAACGTCCACCTCCTCTCTAAATTTGGCGCGCAAACAGTCCTCTGCGGTCCCGCCCCCATGCTCCCCCCGGACCTCGCCAAACTGGCTCCGGGCGTCGTTCTTACGCACGATATTCGCGAAGCCATCGACGGCGCCGGCGTCATCATGATGCTCCGCGTCCAACTGGAACGGCAGCACGAAACGCCATTCCCGCCCGGCGACTATTTTCGCTTCTATGGACTCCGCCCCGAGCATCTTACGCTCTGCCGTCAGGACACGATCGTCATGCATCCCGGTCCCATCAATCGCGGTCGAGAGATCTCCAGCGAAGTGGCCGATTCGCAACGATCGGTAATCTTGAATCAGGTTGAAAATGGCGTGGCCGTTCGCATGGCCGTGTTGGAAAAGGTAATGGGAGCACAACCAGAGTGAGCCGTATTTGCATCAAGAATGGCCGTGTGATGGATCCGGCGAGTGGGCACGATGCCATCGCCGACATCCTGCTGGCGGACGGCAAAATCGCCGCGATCGGACAGAACCTCGATACCACCGGCGCCGAAGTTTTCGACGCCACCGGCATGATAGTCGCTCCCGGCTTCATCGACATGCACGTTCACTTGCGCGAACCTGGATTCGAGCATTCGGAGACCATTGAGTCCGGCGGTCGCGCCGCGGCTGCCGGCGGCTTCACTTCCGTCTGCTGCATGCCCAACACGAATCCCGTCAATGACTCGGCCGTAGTTACGACCTACATCATTGAACGCGCGCGCCGGCTTTCACCGGTCAATGTTTATCCCATCGGCGCCATCACGAAAGGCAGCAACGGCGAGGAATTGGCAGCCATCGGGGCGATGAAGCAAGCCGGAATTGTGGCGATCTCCGACGACGGCCGGCCGGTGATGAACGCGCGCGTGATGCGCCGCGCCATGGAAAGCGCGAAGGCTTTTGGACTGCCGGTAATCAACCACTGCGAAGATCTAAACCTCTCGGCCGGCGGCGATATGCATGAAGGGTTTGAGAGCGTCCGGATGGGGCTTCGCGGCATCCCAGCTTGCAGCGAGGATGTGATGGTGGCTCGAGACATTCTCCTTGCCGAGGTCACCGGAGCCAAGTACCACGTTGCCCATATCTCGGCGCGCCACTCGGTAGAAATGGTTCGGTACGCCAAGCTGCGCGGGCTCCCCGTAACGACGGAGGTTTGCCCCCATCACTTCACGCTGGCGGACAGCGACATACTGCCCTTCGACAGCAACTACAAAATGAAGCCGCCCCTGCGCTCCTGCTTCGACGTGGAAGCCGTTACCGAGGGCCTCTCCGACGGCGCCATTGAAGTCATCGCTACGGACCATGCGCCGCACCCCGGCTCCGAAAAGATGCAGGAGTTCGAACGCTGCCCATTCGGCATCACTGGACTGGAAACGGCCATTGGTCTTTCTCTCGAACAACTGGTGCATAAAGGGCGCGTCTCGCTGATGCGGATGATCGAGATGTTCACGGTGAACCCGGATCGAATCCTGAAACTCGGCAAGGGCCAACTCGCAGTCGGCGGGGTTGCCGACATAACCATCCTCGATACAGACCGGACCTGGACATTCGACATCAACAAGTCACAATCGAAAAGCCGCAATACGCCCTTCCACGGCCGCGAATTCCGTGGCGGGCAGGTGGCATCCATCGTCAATGGCCAGTTTGTCTGGCGGCTCCTCTAACAAGCCAGACCCTGGGAATGGATTGCTCGTTGGGCGCGGTTGTGCCAATAATCCCATTTAGGGGACTGCTTCATGTTTATCGGCCCGAAACTTGCGCTGATTGCCGTTGTCACGTCAACATGGGCGATGGCCCAAAGCGCAAATCCGCTCCTGACAGAGAGCTCCTTTCCCTATCGGCTGCCGCCCTTCGCGCAAATCCACGACGACCATTTTGCACCGGCGTTTGAGCTCGGAATGAAGCAGCGGTTGGAGGAAGTGGCGGCAATTGCCGCTAACAAGGCGGCGCCGGACTTCGAAAATACTGTCGTGGCCTTGGAGCGCTCCGGCAAGTTGCTGGACCGCGCTCGCCGGGCTTTCGGCATCTACACGTCGGCGTTAACCAATCCCAAGTTCGAGAAACTGGAGGCCGAATACGCTCCCATCTTCGCGGCGCATGAGGATGCTATCCGCCACAACCGGGCGTTATTTACCCGACTAGAGGCCGTGTACGAGGGGAAGGACAAACTCGGGCTTGACGCCGAATCGAAACGGCTCGTTGAGCGTTATTACAAGGATTTCGTTCGTCGCGGCGCTAGACTGTCGGACAGCGATAAGGCACTTCTAAAAGGCCTGAACGGAGAAATCGCCAGTCTCATGAGACAGTTCGGACAGAACGTCCGGAAGGAATTAATCGCGTCGTCCGTTATTGTCGATTCGCGCGAAGAACTGGCCGGCCTTTCAGAGGCAGCGATTACCGCCGCCGCGGAGGCCGCCAAGTCCCAAGGAAAGCCGGACAAGTTCGCGATCGTGCTGACCAATACCACTTCACAGCCGCCATTGGCTCTGCTCCAGAATCGCGGTGTACGTGAGCGAGTGATGAAGGCCTCACTCGCCCGCGGGAGCCGGATCGGGGAGTATGACAATCGGGCGGTCGTGACGAGCATTGTGAAAAAACGCGGCGAGCGGGCCAACCTTCTCGGCTATGCGACGCACGCAGATTTCCAGCTCGACGACCAGACCGCTGGATCGGTGGAAGCAGTAAACAAGTTGTTGGCGCGGATTACTCCCGCCGCGGTGGCGAACGCGCACCGCGAAGGGACAGCGATTCAATCGATGATCGACGCCGAAAAAGGCGGCTTCCAGTTGGCGTCATGGGACTGGATCTATTACGAAGAAAAGGTGCGCAAGGCACGTTACGCATTCGATAGCTCCCAACTTCGGCCCTATTACGAATTGCGGCGAGTGCTGGTGGATGGCGTCTTTTATGCCGCGACGAAACTCTATGGCATCACCTTTAAGGAACGCAAGGATCTGCAGGGTTACAGTCCCGACATGTTTGTTTTCGAGGTCTTCAACGAAGACGGCAGTCCGCTTGGTCTGTTTCTTGGCGACTTCTACGCGCGGCCCAACAAGCAAGGCGGGGCGTGGAATAACTCCTATGTGCAACCTGCCGGCCTCACGGGCTCGAAACCAGTGATGGGCAACCACCAAAACATTCCCAAGCCCCCCGCCGGCGAGCCAACGTTGCTGACGCACGACGAAGTGAACACCATGTTTCACGAGTTTGGTCACGCACTTCACGGCATGTTTTCCACGGTAAAGTACCCGTTCTTCTCCGGGACAACCGTGCCGCGCGATTTCGTGGAGTACCCGTCCCAGGTAAACGAAATGTGGCAGACTTGGCCGGAAGTGTTCCGCAACTACGCCAAGCACTTTCAAACCGGAGAACCGATGCCCAAGGCACTACTGGAAAAGGTGATGGCGGCGGAACAGTTCGGTCAGGGTTACGCCACCACCGAGATGGCCGCTGCGACAATTCTCGATCAAGCCTGGTATAAGCTCAAGCCCGGCGAAGTGCCATCGGACGTCGCGGCCTTCGAGACCGCGACTCTGAAAAAGTACGGCATCGATTATGCCCCGGTCCCGCCGCGATACCGCTCGACCTATTTTTCTCATGTCTTCGCCGGAGGTTACTCAGGCGGCTACTATTCTTACCTGTGGAGCGAAGTTCTGGACGCCGACAGTGTCGACTGGTTCAAAGCCCATGGCGGTTTGACGCGCGCCAACGGCGAACATTTCCGGAAGACGGTACTCTCGCGCGGGGGCAGTGTGGATGCGATGGAACTATACCGGGCGTTTCGCGGCGCGCTTCCGGACCCGAAGCCATTTCTATTGCGACGAGGTCTGGTGCCGCGGTAACCGCCGGGAGCCGCGCAACTTTACCCGCCCGACAACACTCGCAAAATCCCCGCACCGTACCGACTCGCCAAACGCGGTCCAATCCCCGCAACTTCCAGCAACTCCTCCTCGCTAACTGGCCGCGAATCCGCAATCTCCCGCAACGCGGCGTCCGTCAAAACCCGGAAGGCCGGGACCCCTTCCTTCTTCGCCACCCCCAATCGCCACTTCTTCAACGCCTCCATCAAGCCCAGATCCCCGGTCGCCGCTTTCTTTGCAACCTTCTTCGCAACCGCCCGTTTCCGCGACTTCAACGCCTTCTCGGGCCGCTCTTTAATCAACAACGAAAACTCCGCCGCGGGTTTCAAAAGCAGCGCCTTGCGGAAGTTAATTTCCCGCCCTTCCGCCGTAAATGTCTCTTCCTTCAGCTCCAGCAGTCCAACACGCGCCATCGCGCTCAATATGCCCTCAAATCCATCGCGTTCAATCGGTGTTCCCGCGCAAAGCTCCGTAAACAGCTTTCCCGTCGACCGTCCGTCGGTCTTCGCCAATAAAGCCAATACCGCTCGCGCCAACGAAATCTCGCGTGCGCTCGCCTCCCGGAACACCTGCGCCTCACAATCTCCGGGTGCGCAAAAATCGCAAATTCCGCACGGCTTCATCGACCCCGCCCGATCTCCAAAATGCGCCACCAGCGCGCACATCCGGCACTCGCTGTTATCCGCATACCGCAGCATGCTGTTCAGTTGCTCCAGCTTCTGAGCAATCTGCGCTTCATACGGCGCTTTCCAGTCGGGCACCCCGCGAGTGACGTTCTCCGCAAAATCCACCACGGCGCCACCATGAATCCAGAGTTTCTCCAGCGCCTTGCCGAACGACTCCTCATCCATCCGCACCCGTTTCTGCAACTCCTCCTTCGGCTGCGGGTCCTCCGTCAAGACGGCGTAAATCGTGGCTAAAACCGCCACCGCCGGATAGTCCCGTTCATGAAAGTAGTCGTGCGTATGTCTGTCCGCATAGGAGTGCATTAACACCGCCCGCGACATCGCTCCGTCCCGGCCGGCGCGCCCGATCTCCTGGTAATACCCCTCCACGCTGCTCGGCAACGCTGTGTGAATAACGGTCCGCACGTCCGGCTTATCAATTCCCATCCCGAACGCAATCGTCGCCACAATCACGTCCAGTTTGCCGTCCAAAAAGCCCGTCTGCACCCGCGCCCGCACCTCCGCCTTCAGCCCTGCATGATACGGCGCCGCCGGAAAGTGCGCCTTCAATTCATCCGCCACTTCCTCCGCCTGCCGCCGGGTCGGTGCATAAACAATCGCGGGGCGCCTCCCCGTTTTCATCAGCAACTGACGCGCCAAGCCCGCCCGCTCCCCCGGCGACGCCTCCACCACTTCAATCCCAATATTTTCCCGCCGAAATCCCTGGATAAATCGCCCATTTTCGCCAAGTCCCAACTGCCGCGCAATATCGTTCTGGACGATCGGCGTCGCTGTCGCCGTCAGCGCGATAACGGGAGCCGGGCGTAATGCCGGCAGATGTTGGCCCAATGTCCGGTAATCGGGCCGGAAATCATGCCCCCACTGCGAAATACAGTGCGCCTCGTCCACCGCGACAAGCGCAGGCTTCCGCTTAGCCAGCATCTCCGGAAAACCGGGCACGCGCAATCGTTCCGGCGCGATAAATAGAAACTGCAATCGTCCCGCCAGGTAGTCGATACAGGCCTGCCGTGACGACGCCCTGTCCCTTCCCGAATGAATGCGGTCCACGGCAAACCCACGCTGCTTCAGTTTCGATACCTGGTCCTCCATCAATGCAATCAAGGGGCTGATCACCAGGGTCGTCCCGCCCATCGCCACTCCCGGCAACTGATAACACAACGACTTCCCCGCTCCAGTCGGCATCACCAGCAACACATCTTTCCCATCCACTACCGCCCGGCAAACCTCCTCCTGGCTCGGCCGAAACTCCGAAAAGCCAAACGCTTCATTGAGCAGCGTTGGCAAGTCCGTGGACGTAACCGTGAACGGTTCGGGAGCTGGCGCCGCCACCGCCTTCGCGACCGGCGCCTGGCCAACCTTTCCGATCACTTCGCGCACATACTCCGCAATCCCATCCATAAACGGCGCCAACTCGCCCTGCCCCCTCTCAATGCGCTTCAAATACGCTTCCCATTGCCCCGTCATCGCCGGGCTTTTCACTTCCGGGTGCACCACCTCGATCAAATGAATGCCTTTTTCCGTGGCTTCCATCGCTTTGCCCTGCCGCTGGATGTACCCCCGTTTCAACAACACTTCGATGATCGCCGCCCGCGTCGCCGGCGTCCCCAACCCGTTCTCCTTCATCGCGTCGGAGAGTTCTTTCTCGTCCAGCGTCTTCCCCGCCGTCTGCATCGCCGTCAGCAACGTCGCATCCGTAAACCGCTTCGGCGGACGCGTCTTCTTTAACACCGATTCGGCCTTCACGACATCCTGCCGTTGATCGGCTGCCAACTCCGAAGGCAGCGTCTGCTCTCCCGCGTCCTTCTTCTTCTCCACGACAACGTCCAACACCTTCCACCCCATCTGCCGCACCAGAGTCCCAGTGGCATGAAATAGATCGACGGTCGCGCCATTGGTAATCGAAGTAATCACCGTCGTCACATCGGTCAGGTAGTCGTCATGCCAAGCCGACAACAGCCGCCGGCAGACCAAGTCGTAGATCCTCCGCTCATCCTCAGCCAGACTGATCCTCGCCGGTGAAGTCGCAGTCGGAATGATCGCGTGGTGATCGGAAATCTTCGTGTCATCGACAAAGCGCGAACCGAGAGGCCGCGCCCCGCTCCCCTCGGCCACCAGCTTTGGGTATTGAGCCCCGATGGCGCGCACCACCGCCGGCAGCCCAGCCGCCACCGTCCGTGAAAGGTGCCGGCTATCGGTTCTCGGATAGCTAATCAACTTATAGGCTTCATACAGCTTCTGCGCCACATCCAAGGTTTTCTGCGCGCTAAAGCCATATAGGCGGTTGGCGTGCCGCTGCAACTCCGTCAGGTCATAAAGCGGCGGCGGCGCCATCTTCTTCGATTCCGATTCGATCGAAGCGATCCGCGCCTCTCCCTTCTTCGCTCGGACTACTATCTCCTTCGCTTCATCGGTCCCGGCAGGCAGTCGCATCGCCTGCTGCATCGTCTCGCCCTTCGGCAATGGCGAACGAAACCACGTCCCAACATAGGTTGGCTTTCCGGCCACTTCCCGCGGCGTGAACGTGACCAGGACTTCCCGGTACTCCTCCGGCACAAATGCTCGCACCGCCAACTCCCGCTCCACAATCATCGCGAGCGTCGGCGTCTGCACCCGCCCCACCGAAAGCTCTTCGTCAAAGGCCAACGAGTACGCCCGCGACAAGTTCATCCCCACCAGCCAATCCGCCCTCGACCGCCCTCGCGCTGCGTCTCCTAACCCGTCATACTCGCGCGCATTTTTCAACGACGCCAACCCTGCCTGAATCGCATCTGCCGTCAGCGACGAAATCCAAAGGCGCTGCACTGCCTTGTCGCAAGCGGCTGCGTCATAGATGTACCGGAAAATTAACTCTCCTTCCCTCCCCGCGTCCGTCGCGCAGATTATCCGGTCCACGCGCGGCGAATTCAATATCTTCCGTACAGTCTCAAACTGATCCTTGGTCTTCTCGTAAACGACGAGCGGCCATTCCGACGGAAGCATCGGCAACGTATGCCGCCGCCACTGCTTCCACTCCGGCCGGATCTCATGCGGCTGCGCCAGCGACACCAGATGCCCAATCGCCCACGTGACGATGTATCCGCCCCCATGCAGATACCCATCCCCCTTCTGCGTGGCGCCAACGACTTTGGCAATGTCACGGGCCACAGACGGTTTTTCAGCAACAACAGCGATGTTGGACAAGCTATCTGACTATTGTACCGAGCCTTTGCCCGGCCCAACCGGATTGGCGGCGCGCTTGCCCGTTCAGGCGGCGCGCCGCCGTCTCCCTACTGCACCGCCACAGTTACATTTGGCTGGCTGCTGGCCGTACCCACCGTGACCACAACCGGCATGTTGCCGGATGAGATAAGCGCCGGTATCCGGAGATTAGCCTGCATCACACCGTTCACAATTCCCGGAGATGAACCCGCATACTCCACCACTACCGGAATGCCCCCAATCGTCGCCGTTACCGGCAGCAGCGGACGCTTGAGGAGTGTCCCATCAGTCGGGGTCACCCGGCCCTCCTGTCCACCTGGGGACGTCTGCCCTTCGCCCGTCACATACACAGTGACCACCGAACCCTTGGGCGCTGGATTACTTGCGGTGTTCACCGTATTATTTTGATTGACAATCGCTCCCTGCGTCGAACCGCCGATCGCAAAGATGCCGGGAGACGAATCGGCTATGCGCAGTTCCAGGGCTGACGAGATCTGCCCCCGATAGCTTATGGTCATCCGTGTCGACAACCTCCCGAAAATCCCATAAGGCACAATCACGTTGACCTGTGTCTGCGATGTATAGAGGACAGTGCCGGGAATGTTGTCGAACAAGACCTGTGTCTCAGCCAGGATGGGATCGATCGCCCCAACCGAATTCAGGCGGAAAGAAGCAGGCGTCGCGGGTCCCATATTCGCCCCGACTATCGTTATCAACTCCCCGGGAGCGATCGGTCCGGGAAGGAAACTCGCCCCGTTTCCGGCAACGGCGATCGTCGGTGTAGCCACCGCGGTAACGGTTAGGGTGACGACCACCGTCTGCGGGCTATTGCTCGCGCCGGGGGCGGTAATTGTGACGGCGCCGGAATAAGTTCCAGCCGCCAGTCCCGCCGGATTCACGCTGATGGTCAGCGTTCCATTGGTGGTGCCGGTAGTCGGTGTAACACCCAACCACACGCCGCCCGACACGGTGGTAACCGCTGCTGTGTATGCCACCGCCGCGCCGCTCGACGAAAGCGAGACCGTCTGGGTGGCTGGATTAGCCGATCCTAACTGATGGCTAAAGGTAAGCGTCGTAGGAGATGCCGTCAACGTCTGCTGCGGTCCAACAGTCAGCGTCACCGGAATGTTCAGCGGGCTGTTTGCCGCTCCAATTGAGGCCACTGTAACATTTCCGCTATAGGTCCCAGGCGCAAGCCCGCCTCCGTTAACACTCACCGTGACGGAACCCGGCGTCGAGGCGCCCGCGGGTGTTACCGAGAGCCAGGATCCAACCACAGTTGTGGCAATGGCCGAATAGTTTAAGAGTCCGGCATTGCTACTGACCGTTATGGTCTGGGACGGAGGTGCGTTACCCCCTTGCGCTTGCAGGAAAGTAAGGCTCGACGGGTTGGCCGACAGAGTTCCGGCGCTGATCGTCAGTGATACTGGAATCGTAATTGGACTGTTCAACGTCGGTATGGCGCTTGGAATCGTCGAAACGATCGTGATCGTCCCGTTATACGTTCCCGGGAGGAGTCCAAGCGGGGTGACCTGAACAGTGATGTTCGCTGGAGTCGCGCCCGTCGACGGACCAACTGTTAGCCACCCGCCGGTGCTTGTGCTGCTAACAGAGTAGTTCACTGACTCCCCGGTACTCGTCAATGACAGGAACTGAGGAGCAGGCAGTGCCCCGCTGCCTTGGTACTTGAATGCCAGCGAGGACTGACTCACGTTAACCAGTGCGTTTTCGCTAATCGCCAAAGACAACGGGATTACCAGCGGGCTATTCGCCGCGCCTGGCGCCGTCACTGTGATTCGCGCCGAGTACACACTCGGCGCACCAGCGGCCAACACCGATGGAACCATACTCACTGTAAAACTACCGGGAGTTGTTCCCGATGTCGGGCTGACAGTTAGGTAGCCGGCCCCGGTAAGCGTCTCGGCGAATAGCGAATAGTTAAATGGGGCTCCGGTGCTGTTCACGTTGACAACCTGGGCGCCGGGGATCTCCCGGCCGCGCTGGTAATTGAACGTCAATGTAGGGCTGGATACGGTAATGATCGGGTTGTTGGTGATCGTCAACGTAACCGGGATCGACTGGGCTGCATTTCCAGTTCCGCTTCCCGTCACCGTGACTGTTCCGCTGTAAGTTCCTGCCGCAAGACCCGACGGATCCACGCCGACACTGATCGGATTCGGCGTTGTGCCCGCCACAGGATTCACGGTGATCCAATTTCCTCCGGCAGCTTGGGGAATAGCGATGTAACTGATGGTTGTGCTGCTGCTGGATGGCGTGAGTGTTTGCGGCGCCGGAAGCGAGCCGCCGAGCTGATACGTAAATTTGAGCGCATTCGGCGCCAGCGTAAGCAGCGGACTGTTACTGATCGTCAATGTTACAGGAATGGCCAATGACATACCGCTGCCCGATGGGCTCCCGACGGAAATTGTGCCGTTATATATCCCAGGGGGCAAGGATGAAGGCTGTTGCACGCCTACCGTCAAGGTCGCCGGGGTGACACCCGCTAGCGGTGTAACAACTAGCCAATTTCCACCTTGCGCCGTGCTTAGGGTAATGGAGTAATTTCCTACGCCCCCCAGAAGTCCGAGGCTGATCAACTGCTGCGGGGGGTTCGCTTGACCGGTCTGATAGTTAAAAGCAATCGCGGCCGGACTGGCCGTAAATTGCGGCGTGCCGGTTACGTTTAAGGTAACGGGCACCTGTAAAGTCGTGCCGCCGCCGCCACTAGGAGTTAACATAACAAACCCGTTATAGACACCCGGAGCGGCTCCACTCAGAATTACTTGGGGCGAACTGACCGTGAGATTTGCGGGGGTCGTTCCACTGGACGGACTAACTTCCAGCCAGCCTGCGCCGGAAACCAGGAAAGTCGCTGCGGTGAATTGCACCGGCTGCCCGCCACTGGTCACTGACATCGTTTGCGGGGATGGAAACGCGCCGCCGAGTTGATAGTTGAACGTCAGTGAAGACGGGGATGTAACCAATTGCGAGCTTCCTGTAACCGTCAGCGTAACTGGAATGGAGAAAGGGCTATTTGCCGTTCCCGCCGCAACAAACTGGACGGAACCAAAATATGTGCCCGTCGCAAGCGTCGAAGCGTTTGCAGAAATTAAAACGGCGCTCGGCGTCGTTCCACTTAGACGGTCGACACTGAGCCAACTGCCACCGGCTGGCGTACTCACCGAGGTACCTACTTGGAAGCCGAATGCCGCGCCGCTACTCGAAACTGTTACCGCCTGGGAAACCTGTGTGGCGCTTCCCTGCTGCGCAGTCAATTGGACCCCGGTCGTATTAACTAGGATCGATGTCTGCGCGGACGCGCTACCGATCGCGCCCAAAGAAAGGACGAACGGTATCAACGCTCTATTCACCAGCGAAGCGATCTGCATGTTTTCTCCTCAGCCGGGCGTCTGGGCACGCGGCTCTCTGAATCCATGTGCATTTTTATGGCCAAAAGCCAGCTTGAATCGGTAAATGTTTTGGGCTCGCGCCAGCCGTCGCCTCAAAGGCGGAATTTGTCCATCACGCTTTCTCCTTCCACTGGACGCCGCGGGTGCAAATGACCACCGGCGGTCATTTGACATGAAATCGCTATTCGAATTCTAGTGACTCTTCCAACTCACCGGTGTAACTTCAGTAAACTGCTCCGGATTATTGTAATCAAGGAGCCTTGAAACCCTCGTCGTTTCAACAATTCGCATCCGGCTCCGCAACGAAAAGTCGAGCTCGATCCCTCCCGTCTGCGGCCACAAGTAGAAGACTACGCGGTCCGGCAGAACCTCATACCTGTCCACCCAGCGCGTCGAGCGACGCCCGGTCCACCTCCACGCCCGGCGGCAACCCCACCTCCGCGAGTCTCATTCCATACCCCCGGAAGCCCGCTCGCTCTGCCGCTACTTTGCATCGGATTAGGCTCCCCCACCCTCGCTCCCGTTCGGTCGAACGTCACTTCCAGCTTCAGCTCTGGGCTATTTCGCACCTCCGCTGTGTCCGACGGAACCCAATGTTCCGCCGCAACCCGGAGTAACGCTCCTGCTTGCCCCGTAACCGTTACTCGATTTTCCCGTGCATGCAGAAACTTTGTAATATCCATCGAAATCGGATCGAGACCTCGCAATTAAAACGTCTTCACGATCCTGCCGTTTACCCGCACCATGGCGTTAACCGCCGAACAGATCCCGGTGCCGCAACAAGAATAGCGCCCCACCCCGGATCGCCCCATCTGCCGAAACGCCTTCCGGGTGGTGCGTCCACCAAGTCTCCAGTCTTCCCGCCGTGCCCCAAACATAAAACGTCTACCTGCCCCCTATGCCCTCCAGCCAGGCAACCAGTTCGTTCGCGCCGCTGCGCTTCGCGGCCCCAAGGGCCGTCAGTCCGTCATACCCAACCCAATGGATGTCGGCCCCGCTGCCAAACAGGAGTTCCGCGGCCGCCCGTTGCCCGCCATGGCAGGCACACCAGAATGCGCTCGTGATTTCAGCGGAACCCGGAGCCGGATTTTCAGATAAATGATCTCGAACCCGGTCCATCAATCCCAATCCCGCCGCCTGCCAAAGGATGGTTCGTGCACCCCGTTCGATCAGCCGCCGGGCCGCTTTCCACTGGCCAAAGGCCACCGCATCGGCAAGCGGAGTCCCACCGCCAATAACAGCCCCCGGCGCCTCAATATCGGCGCCGTGATCGAGCAGCGCATCCAAAGCCGCTACGTCATCGCAACTGGCCGCCCAGTGCAGCGGCGTCTCCGCGTGCGGGTCGATGAACCGGACGTTCACATCGGCGCCATGGTGAAACAGTATGGAAATCGTCTCCGCCACATTCGAAAAGTTTCCCGGCCAGTCCGTGGCAATGTGCAACAAGCTCCGCGCCTGCGCTGAACCCGGTTTTTCAATCCGGACCGTCGAAAGATCCGGATTCTCTGCCAGCAAAACCTTGAGCGTTTCAACATCGCCGGTTAGTATCGCCTTCACCACCGCGATTGCGAGCGGGTCCTGAGTATCCATCCTGTCTATTTCACCTTAAGGGCGACCAGATTGGCATCCTTGCCGTCAACCGTCGCGACAACATTCACCTCGCTGCGCCCGCCCAAACGGCTCGGAATACGAATTTTCGCCCGCTCAAGGCCGACGAAGGCGCCCTGCGTCCCGGCGAAGGTTAAGTCGGCGATGACGCCGCCAATAGTCGCCATAACGTTCGCCAGCGATGACGCATTACGGAAACCGGTGCCGAAAGCGAGCGGGATAAGCTGGTCGGAAGCGTCGCCGATACGCAGCGGCACGGCTTCGAACTTGTTAGCTGAACTGTTGAGCTGCAGCATTGGCTCGGCAACCTGAGACCCGTCCGCCTTGCCCCGTACCACCATTTAGAACTTCAATTCTAGACAGCAGCATTGGCTCGGCAACCTGAGACCCGTCCGCCTTAACCCGCAAAACCGCGATTGTCCCGGCTCCCACGCCGGTACTCGCGGGAACTTGAAAGGAGATCCGGGCCGGCGAAACATAAAGCAGTGGAGCCGTGCGAACCACTCCGGCCGAAGCCCGCCAGTGGCCCGGGAGTGAATTGGTTCGATTCGCGACTTGTCTACAGGCATCCTGCGACAGCAGATGCCACCGCGGGCGCCGCTACCCCCACCACTTCTCATCCAGCGCAAGATGAGATTTCAGCCAGTCTTCATTCAAATCCAGCCCCAGTCCGGGACCTTCCGGCACCGGGAACACACTCTTCCTAACGACCGGCGTCGGCCCTTGCGCCATCTTCTCCTTATTCCCGCGGAACGCCCCCAGCGCGTTCTCCACCTTGAAGAAATTCTGCGTCGCCGCCGCCAGATGCATCGAAGCATAGAACCGGATTAACGTACAGGGATGTTCCTTCCTCGCGCGCACGGTCACCTCGGCGCCCATGGCGGGTCGCTGAATCCTGCCCAAGGAAGGAGCGAAACCCTCGTCTCAGGCCGGCCGGCGAGAGTCTTCAAGGCATTAGCGGTAGACTCCATGCCCGCAGCTCAATGGTCCGCGCCCTAAGCCCTTCAGCTTGAACCTCCCGCCTTGCCCGTCGCTAGCCCTGGCGGCTCAACCCCCGGTCCGCTACTTCGCGGCGTCCTCGGCAACTGTAGTCGATTCGGCTGATCCCCGCCGCTATTACGCTCCTGTCACTGTGCGGAATAGGGGTCGTGGCGGGCCGCTGGTAATACTAAAAAAAGCCCCGGCCAGAATGGCCGGGGCGCTGCGGGCTAATAAACTCGCGGGCCTATTTCTCGACCCGCAGATTGTTGGTGACGGAGAACACTCCGGAGACGCCGTTGGCTTGGATGTTGGCGATATTACGGGATCCCGTATCGTTTACAACTCCCTCCAGAGTGACGTTCCCATTCTTGACGATAATGCGTATCGAAGGATTCGCACCCAGCGCGTATCGGTTCATGGCAGGCTGACCGTAGACGGCACGGGCAACTGCGAAACGAAGCTGGTTGTCAAAGGGCGAAAGCGGCAGGACCTCGATCTGGTTATTCACGTAGGCTATGCCTTCCAGTTGGGCCACGCGCTTCTCCGCCTGGGATTTGAGCGTCGGGCGAATCACCTGACCATAAAGGTGGACGGTATCGCCGTCAACCCGGTAGGACAGGTTATCGAAGATCGTAAGAAACGGCATGGTCAGAAGTTCTTTGCGAATAGTACGATTCATTCGCTCGGATTCCGCCCGCGTAGTTGGGCCGGCGGCGTACGTGGGCAGGAGGCTCGCTCCTGTTATCAACAGCGCCACCGCGATTTGCTTAATTCTGCGTGTCATTTACTGCCTCCTGTTTGCCTATCTATAAGATGCGAAGAATGGGGCGTTGGATGCCTCTTTATGTTACTTTTCAGCCCGAATGTTCCGTGCCGCGGTCAGCGGCACACGGACTTATTTTCGGTTGATCTTGTCATCTCACGATCATGAGTACTGCAATCGAGACGCCAATTCACAAGTTGTTGCAAATACGGAGTTTTATCATTTTCACTGTGCCTCCGGGTGGCTGAAAAGCACCTCTCTGGTGGTGGCCGGCCGCTCTACATAGGATCGGGACCCTTGCATCCCCTAAATGGGACTTAGAGCCCGTGCCGATAGTCAAATCACAGGATGCAACCATCGAAAATCGGCCGAAGTCGTAGAATATCCGCCGCACCAGGCGCGGCCGCCGCGCTGCATCCGCGAACTGCTCCGCATCGGTCCTGATCCGCTGTATCCTCGCGCTGAGTTCACTTAGTAAGTAAGCGATCCTTCTGACCTTTCTGTGCTGACTGGTGATCGAAGTTGTGTCGGGTGGGCATGCCTTGTCCACCTCCCCACCCCATGCTGAAACAGCGGCCGTGTGGTCATCGCCGCTCCCTATTTGCGGCCCGCCACCATACGTGCCGCCAACTGACTGCGCTTCAGATCCGCCGTCGAAAACCCGGCCCATCCCGACTGGTTCTTGAGTTCGTCGAACATATTCTCGGCGTCGCCCGGGTCGGTAGATCTGCGCAATCGTCACCAACATCGCGTGCTCATACCAGTCCCGTCTCTGTCCTCAATCGCCAAGCCCGGTAAGGTCGGCTGCCACGTTTTCTCTTCCGCCTTCCCATCGCTGGCCCGCGTCCCGCCAGTTTCTCTATCAGCTTGGCCACACGCTTCGTCTGCCGCAGTTTGAACCGCGAGTGGTGCGGCAGAACAGAAGGCCGCGGCACAAGCCTCCGGTTTTACATGCTCTGCGATCGATCGTGCGATAGTTCGTAGGCGAGCGGGTGTTTGGGATGAGGATACCCTCAGCGCAGGAATTGGCAGGACATTTCACCGTACAATGAAGACGCGTCGCCGGGAAAAACTAGGATGGGCGCGAAGCTGGCAAGAATTATGCATTTTTTGATTCGATTCCGCAGATCGTTCTTGGCGCTCGGGTCCATGATGGCCGCGGCCCTTGCGCTCGGCCTCCAGGCGCAGGATGCGCCCCAGCGGGTCTATGTTCTTCGGACCGGCGACGACGCCTCCGACACCGCCGTTGTCAGCGCTCTTCGGGAACGCGGACCTGCGGTGAATCTGGGCGTGCGGGTGAGCCAACTTGCGACGGCGCAGGTACGGCTCTCCGATTACCACGCGGTACTGGCCTTGGGCTCAGCGAGCGAGAGCGTGCCAGACTCCGCGATCAACCTATTGGCGGCTTACGGGCAGGCGTCCGGCGGTCTGGTGGTCGATGGACCCTTCCTCTACCGGAGCAGCAATCCCGCACCGCTCGGGCTCCCAGCCACCTATTGCGGATGGCGTTTGAATACCAACGGCGTGACTACCTACCAGCGTACCGGCGGCGAAGGAGAACCGGCGTTTAATATTCTGCCTTCCGCTTCGTTTCCCCTGGACTTGAGCCCAATCGGCGGGACCAATGAGATGTGCCTGCGCGCGATCACGGGCGCCAGGACTCTCTATACTTCGCGTTCGGAAAGGCGAGACGACTGTGCGACCGGGACTGGTGGTGAATACATCCGCGAGCGGAGGGCGAACGGCGCTGTTCTCGGTGGCCGCCCGGAGCCGCGAATTGCGGGCGGGTTCCTTCCGCGATGCGCTGGCGACCATGACGCAATGGGCGGCCGCGGGGAGTTCGCCCACTACGCCGGAGCCCGGCGAATCAGTGTCCGGGCAGAAGCGAATCTATATCCTTCGCTCTGGAGACGATGCGTCGGACAAGGCGGCGCTGCAGGCATTGGAAGAACGGGGCCACGCGGCCAGCCTGGGCGTGCGCGCCAGCCAGTTGGCATCCGCGGCGGTGCGGCTCAGCGATTACCACGCTGTGGTGATGATGGGGGCTCTTGGCGAACGGATATCGCAGGCAGGCGCGAACTTGTTGGCCGCGTACATGGAGCGTTCGGGAGCATTGATCGTTGACGGTTATTCGTTGTACCAAATGGACTCGGCCACTGCACTCCGGCTGAACCTGCCGGCCGCGCATTGCGGCTGGCGGTTGCACCCTTCTGGCATGACGGCGTTTGAAAGAGTGGATCCTGGCAACGCGACAGTGCAGAATGGAATCCCTTCGACATTCGCGTTTAGCCTTACTACCTTGAATGGCACGAACGAGCGTTGCCTGCGGCAGTCGGCAGGTGGACGGATTCTGTATTATTCGCGCACGGAAGGCGAGGTAGATCCGCGGGTTGGCGTGCTGACCAATGAACCTGGCCCGGGAAGCCGGGCTGTGAATTTTTCCGCGAGTTTGCAAAACCGGGAATTATCGAATGGCGATTTCCGGCGGCTTTTCGTGAACGCCGTGGAATGGGCGAGTGCTAAATCCGAACCCACGCAACTGGAGCTTCTGCCGGACACTTCGAAGCGGTTGAAAATCTACATTCTGCGGTCCGGCGATGCGGCGTCCGACAATACGCTCCGCGATGCGCTGCGCGCTTCGCACGACGTTTCGTTGGGTGTGTCCACGAGTCAACTGGGCTCGGTAGTCGACCCACGGTAAATTTGTTCTCATTTGGCGTATGCCTCTGGGTTTGAATTTCGAGTCATGCGCAGATAATCGAAGACGCGACGGGTATTGAAGCTGAGTTTGCGCATCATTTCGGCGATGGAT
>Ga0105046_10000651_pt1 | contig 49939 bp, 43 predicted proteins | sample MAT03_FD_78385 | JGI IMG/M metagenome (GOLD analysis project Ga0105046, IMG submission 78385) | Freshwater microbial communities from Lake Fryxell liftoff mats and glacier meltwater in Antarctica - MAT-03 (megahit assembly) | ecosystem: Environmental > Aquatic > Freshwater > Ice > Liftoff... | reverse complement strand
GCGCCCATCGTCATGGGGCCGGGCCCAATCGCCACGAACTCGGGCCGGAGTTTGGCGGTGGGCTGCGTCTGTGCGGCCAGCGGCGCACCAACCAGGCAGAGGCCAAGCAGGCAGGAGCCGACCAGGTCGGGGCCGCGCGTGACCAGCCGGCCCGCGCCGACCCACGCGCGCCCGATCATCGCGACGCCGATGTCTTCTCGCACGCGAAGGTCCAGCCGTGGCGGCAGGCGCGCGCGTAGAGCTCGGGCTCGGGCGTGTCGGTCAGGTTGAGGCCGCCCTCGCGCACGAGCAGGCGCAGATCGAAGGCGCGCGGGTTGGCGCGGGTCGGGGCCGCCGGATCGAGCAGGTTGACGCAGCCTGCCTGGAACCGCCCCTCGCAGGCGCGCGAGAAGTAGGCGAGCGCGCGGTTGCCATCGGCCGGCACGAGCCGACCCTCGGCGTAGTGCAGGCCCAGTTCGTTGCACGCCCAGCCGGCGTTGTCGGTGCAGTACGAGCCCTCGATGCGCAGCAACCGCGCGCACGCCTGCGGGCGATCGGCCTGGCACGCCTCGACCCAGAAGGGCAGCGCGTCGCCGCGCTGCATGCCATCGGTGCGGCCGGCCAGGGTCACCACCGCGAAGAACGCGATCCACACGGTCATGTGGGCGAGGTTGCGGCGGCCGAGCGGCGGGTCGAGCCCCAGCGTGGTGATGAGCGGCCGGTCGCCGATGCGCGTGACCAGTCGGTCGATCGACGGCACGAGCAGATTGAGGAGCGGTACGCACAGCAGCTTGTCGTAGAAGGTCGGCACGCCGAGCGCCCCGAGCAGCGCGTAGAGGGCGAAGACGCCGAGCCCATAGGCCACCCCGAAGATGACCCGGCCGAGCGGCGAGCGCGGCGAGGTCGACGGGTCGGTCACGAGCAGGTGCAAGCCGAGGAAGACCGCCGACGGAATCTCGGTGTCGACGAAGTAGGGCACGCCGGTGACGGCGCCGTAGAGGGCGCTCACGCCGAAGAGCGTCGCTGCCGCCGACGCGGTCACGTAGGTGGTCGAGAAGAAGTACATCACCACCAGGCCGACCAGGAAGAGCACGAGGTAGATGCGCGGCCCCAGGCCGAAGGTGGTGTTGATCTCTTGCGCCCAGGTCACCGAGGTCGTGCCGGTCGCGATCAGCACCAGCGAGAAGAGCGCCAGGGCGAACGCCGACGGGTTGAAGATGTGCGTGCGGCGCCCCTCGCGTTCCCACTGGAGGAACGCCTTGCCGAGGAAGCCCACCGCGATCAGTAGGAACTGGAACGCGAACCAGTCGTCGCGGAACCACAGGAACAGGTTGGTGCTGAAGACGATCGGAAACGGGCCGAAGCCCATGGCGAAGGGACGCCGGCGCGACCAGGCCAACAGGATGTCGAAGGCGTAGGCGAACAGCACCTGCGCGAACAGCAGGGGAAAGTAGGGATAGACCGGCGCGAAGTAGTAGCCCCAGTAGCCGTAGACGCTGAGGTGACAACACATCTGGATGTAGTGCTGCGGCCGGGGTGGGGTGCTGACGAAGCCGGGCAGCGCGCCCTTCGCGCGCAGGGCCAGCACCGCCTGCCACACGAGCAGGCCGGCGCCCGCCGCCCAGAACGCCGCGCTCAGCCGGGGGTTGCCCTGCACGCGCGGGAGCAGCGACGCAGCCAGCAGCCCAAGGGTGAAGGCCAGGGGTACCGCCAGCCCGGCCCGCGACCCGGTTCGGACGGCGACGTCGGACGAGTGGGGAGCACGCGGCGCGGGTGTTCGGCGGTTGGGGGCGGGCATGCTTCAGGACAGGTGACCTTCAGCTTGTACACCACCGGTCTCTGGCCTGCAACCGCGCGCGGCGCGAACCCATGCGTGAAGAGCATGCGTGCCACCCGACCACCCGCACGCGCGCGGCGCAGCCATGTCACCTGTTGACATCCACCCTGCGGTGGCAGCATTCTTGGCCCAGCCGCAGGACTATTTTGACGGCGTATTCACGGAGTACAGGTGCCTATGAAGATTGCAGAACGTCGACGCTGGACGTCCCACGCACTGATCGGTGCGGCGGCCGTGATGATCACGCTCGTGGTCGCCAGCCTACCAGGTGGTGCCCAGCAGAAGGGTGACTGGACCTCGATCACCGGCGGCGACACGTCCACGCGCTATTCGCCGGTCGACCAGATCAACGCCGCGAACTTCAACAACCTGAAGCTGGCCTGGGAGTGGAAGGGCGCCGACGTCGCGCCCGGCGTCGAAATCGGCGAGATCAACGCGCGCGGCCTGCCGATTTACGTCGAGGGCATGCTCATCACCGTGTCGGGTCCGCGCCGCACCGTGGTGTCGCTCGACCCGGCCACCGGCAAGACGCTGTGGACGTTCCAGGAACCGACCACGCCGCGTCACGACTACTCGATGCGCTCGAACCACGGCAAGGGCGTGGCGTTCACCAAAATCAACGGCAAGAGCGTCGTCATCGTGACCACGCCTGGCTTCTTCGTGCACGCACTCGATGCTAAGACCGGCAAGCCGATCGAAGGCTGGGGCGAGGCCGTGCCGGTGGCCGGCTTCGGCAAGTCGGGTTCGGTCGACATGCTCAAGGACCTGATTGCCGACTGGCAGCCCTGGAAGCAGACCGAGCAGAAGTACGACGCCACCAAGGGCCTGCCGCTCGAACTGGGCTACATCACCACCTCGTCGCCGCCCATCATCGTGAACGACGTACTGGTCATCGGCAACTCGGCCGAGCAGGGCTACAACCAGACGCGCGTCGAGAACGTGCCTGGCGACATCCTCGGCTACGACGTCAAGACCGGCAAGTTCCTGTGGAAGTTCCACGTCATCCCGCGCCCGGGCGAGTTCGGCCACGACACGTGGGAGAACGACGCGTGGCGCTGGACCGGCGATGTGTCGTCGTGGGCGCCGATGTCGGCTGACCCGGCTCGCGGTCTGGTCTACATCCCGACCAACGGCGCGACCATCGACTACTTCGGCGGCTTCCGTCCGGGCGACAACCTGTTCAGCACGAGCCTGATTGCCCTCGACGTGAAGACCGGAAAACGGGTGTGGCACCAGCAGCTCATCAAACACGACATCTGGAACTACGACCTGCCGACCGCGCCGATCCTGCTCGACGTCAACGTCCTTGGCCGGCGCGTGCCGGGCGTGTTCCAGATCACCAAGCAGTCGTGGGTCTACTCCTACAACCGCCTGACCGGCGAGCCGATCTGGCCGATCGAGATGCGGCCGGCGCCGCAGTCGAAGGTGCCCGGCGAGAAGCTGGCTGCGATGCAGCCCTACGTCACCAAGCCGAAGCCGTACGACTTCCAGGGGCGCAAGGAATCGGACGTCATCGACTACACGCCCGAGGTCAAGAAGCTGGCCCTCGAGCGCGTGCAGAAGCTCGACCTGCTGGCCGACCTCTTCGAGCCGCCGCGCCACCGCGGCAACGCCGAAGGCAAGGGCCCGGCCAACATCTGCCCCGGCGGCAACGGCGGCGCCAACATCACCGGACCACCGGCGGCCGACCCGGTCGCCGGGATCATCTTCGTGACGTCCTACGACGGGTGCTCGCCGACGCTTCTGCAGCCGGCCAGTGAACGGGACAACGACAAGATGACCGGCAAGACGCTGGCCGCATGGGTGCCGCTGCGCGGCGGCAAGCCGCCGGCTCCGCCGATGGAGAACGACCCGCTACGCGGCTTCCCGTCGCTCTTCAAGGGCCCGGTGGGCCGAATCGTCGCCATCGACATGAACACCGGCGAACATCTGTGGATGATTCCCCACGGTGACACGCCGACGCGGGACCAGGACGCGTTCCGCGCCCAGCCGCTCATGCAGGGTGTCACCTTCGACCCCAACGTCGGCCGGCGGGGTCAGGCGGCGATGGCCGCGACCTCGACGCTGCTGCTGGCCACCGGTCAGACCGCCGACAACAAGCCGCATCTGTTCGGCATCGACAAGAAGACGGGCAAGCGCGTGGGCGCGGTCGAAACGCCGCGCGTCGGCGGCTACGGCCTGATGACCTACCTGCACCAGGGCAAGCAGTACGTCGTCATTCCCGTGAGCGGCGGCTACGCGGCGATGGCTCTGCCGTAGCCACAGCGTTCCAGCCGTCTGCAGGCGGACGATTCCGCGGGCCAGGCGTCTCCTCGGGGGACGCCTGGCCCGACTTACGTACGGCCAGTTTGACAAATTGCCCGCCGCGCAGCATTCTTGGCCCGCTATTCACGCTGGTTCTCCCACCGCTTTGCGGGGAGTGTAGGTGCCCATGACATCAAGACAGGCTCGGAACTGGATACCCCACGCGCTACTCGGCTCGGCCGCTATGGCCGTGGCGATGGTTGTCGCTGGTCTCACTGGCGGCGCGCAGCAGAAGGGCGATTGGACGACCATCACCGGTGGTGACACGTCCACGCGCTATGCCGCGCACGACCAGATCAACGCGTCCAACTTCAACACGCTGAAGGTGGCGTGGGAATGGAACGGCGCCGACCTGCCGCCCGGCTTGGAGCTCGGCGAGGTCAACGGCCGCGGCCTGCCGATCTACGTCGACGGCATGCTCATCACGGTGTCGGGCCCCCGGCGCACGGTGGTGTCGCTCGACCCGGCGACCGGTAAGACGCTCTGGTCCTTCCAGGAGCCGCTCACGCCGCGTCACGAGTACTCGATGCGCTCCAACCACGGCAAGGGCGTGGCCTACGCGAAGATCAACGGCAAGAGCGCGGTGCTCGTCACCACCCCCGGGTTCTTCCTGCACGCGCTCGACGCCGCGACCGGCAAGCCGATCGAGAACTGGGGACAGGCGGTGCCCGTCACCGGCTTCCCGAAGACCGGCTCGGTCGACATGCTCAAGGACCTGATTGCCGACTGGGGCCCGTGGCGCCAGGCGGAGCAGAAGTACGACGCGGCCAAAGGCCTGCCGCTCGAGCTCGGCTACATCACCACCTCGTCGCCGCCGATCGTGGTGAACGACGTGCTCGTGGTCGGCAACTCGGCCGAGCAGGGCTACAACCAGACGCGCGTCGAGAACGTGCCCGGCGACATCATGGGCTACGACCTCAAGACCGGCAAGTTCCTCTGGAAGTTCCACGTCATTCCGCGTCCCGGCGAGTTCGGCCACGACACGTGGGAGAACGACGCGTGGCGCTGGACAGGAGACGTGTCGTCGTGGGCGCCGATGTCGGCCGACCCGGCCCGCGGCCTGGTCTACGTGCCCACCAACGGCGCGACCATCGACTACTACGGCGGGTTCCGCCCCGGCGACAACCTGTTCAGCACGAGCATCATCGCGCTCGATGTGAAGACCGGCAAGCGCGTGTGGCATCAGCAGCTCGTCAAGCACGACATCTGGAACTACGACACGCCCACCGCCCCGATCCTGATGGACGTCACCGTCGGCGGCCGGCGCATTCCGGGGCTCTTCCAGATCACCAAGCAGTCGTGGGTGTATTCCTACAACCGCCTCACCGGCGAGCCGATCTGGCCGATGGAGATGCGTCCAGCGCCGCAGTCGAAGGTGCCCGGTGAGAAGCTGTCGGCGACGCAGCCCTACGTGACCAAGCCGAAGCCGTTCGACTTCCAGGGCCGGAAGGAATCGGACCTCATCGACTACACGCCCGAGATCAAGCAGCTCGCGCTCGAGCGCGCGAAGAAGGAAGACCTGCTGGCCGAGCTCTTCGAACCGCCGCGTCATCGTGGCAACGCCGAGGGCCGTGGCCCGGCCAACATCTGCCCCGGCGGCGGTGGCGGCGCGAACATCACCGGCCCGCCCGCGGCCGACCCAGCCATGGGCTTCGTCTTCATCGCGACGACCAACGGCTGCTCGCCCACGTTGCTGCAGCCCGCCAAGGAACGCGACAACGAGAAGATGACCGGCAAGACCCTGGCCGACTGGGTGCCCGTGCGCGGCGGCCCCCCGCCGCCGCCGCGGATGGCCAGCGACCCGCTCGCCGGCATTCCCGACGTCTTCAAGGGCCCGCTCGGCAAAGTGGTCGCCATCGACATGAACACCGGCGAACACGCGTGGATGATTCCTCACGGCGACATGGCGCAGAACCAGCAGGACGCCTTCAAGGCGAATCCGCTGCTGAAGGGCGTCACCGTTGACACCAACTGGGGACGTCGCGGCCACCCGGCTCTGGCGGCCACCTCCACGCTGCTGCTGGCCACGGGCCAGACCGCCGACAACAAGCCGAACCTGTTCGGCATCGACAAGAAGACCGGCAAGCGCGTGGGTTCGGTGAACACGCCCCGCCTTGGCCAGTACGGCCTGATGACCTACATGCATCAGGGCAAGCAGTACATCGTCATCCCGATGAGTGGCGGATACACCACCATGGCGCTGCCGTAAGGCGGCCGCCCGCCCGCGCGGGCACTCGTGACCAGCCACAAGGGCCGGTTCCCATCAGGGACCGGCCCTTCTGTCGTGTGCGGCGCCGGGGAACCTCGAGGCCACGAGGAGATGCGGAAGCACGTGTGGGCCGGCGGACGGCACGTGGTCGTCGGCCAGCGGCAACACCACTGTGGACGTGGCGCTCTGCTCCGGCGCGGTCGAGACCATCACCTCGCCCGCGGCGCTTCTGCGCGCGGCCGACGCGGGTGAGCGCGCGGCGGCAGGGGACGGCACGAGCGGTGTCTCAGTACGTGCGGCAGCGCGACGCGAGCAGCCCGGTGGCGAGGCTCAAGTCCAGATCCTCGATGAGCAGACCGGCCTCACCGTACGGCTGGAAGCTGTGCAGGGTGCCATCCGGCCGTACGAACGCGGACGTCGTCGGCGAGCCCGCACTGGCGACATTCACGCCCGCGACCCACACGGTGTTCTCGGCCGCGCGGCAGAGCAGTGCCTTCTCGTGGAACGTGTTGGCCGGATCGGCAAAGGTCGTAGGCCGGTAGCTGCCGGGTTCGGCTTCGTGGAAGTGCGGCACCAACACCACCTGTGCGCCGCGCCGGGCTGCCCACCGCGCCGTTTCAGGATACCGCCAACCCTCATGACAGATGGCCAGGCCGAAGGTGAGGGCGCCGGCCTGGAACACGCGACGTTCGTCGCCGGCGGCAAACAGCGGCTCTTCCGACGGATCGAGTTGCAGCTTGTCGTGCATGCCGGCGATGGTGCCGTCGCGGTTCACGACCAGTGTGGAGATGCGGAGTGCGCCGTTCACGAATCGCTCGGTGCCGAGCACCACGGCGAGGTCGGCGACGGCGGCCGCCGCGGCCACTGCGGCCCACGCGCGGTCGAGGAACGCCGGATTGGGCGGGGCGACCGCCTTGCCCGGTGCCCGGTAGCCGGGTACGTAGCCTTCCGGAAAGCAGATGAGGCCGGCGCGCTCCCGGCCGGCTTGGCCAATCGCGTCGACGGCCAGGGCCACCGACTGATCCGCCGTGGCCGGGAAGGGCAGGTTGGCCAGCGCGATGCGGTAGGTGCTCATCGCAAACGCTCGAGGTCACGACGGTCGCCCAGCAGTTCCCAGCGCAGCAGCGCCAGCGGCACGTTGCCATTTTTCCAGATGAAATCGTGGAAGGCGCGCAGCGAGAACTGCGCGCCCTGGGCACGACGGGCGTCGGCGAGCAAACTCGTCAGCTGCAGCTTGCCGATTTGATAGGTGATGGCCTGGCCCGGACCTGCGGCAAACGACGCCGCCTCGTCGAGCGCGGTGGCGCGGTCCATCGGCACCGTCGTCTCCAGATAGTCGGCTGCCTGCGGAATCGTGAACACGCCGGTGGCCAGCTTCACGTCCACTTCCACCCGCAAGGCGCGCAGGCGCGCGAAGTTGTAGATGATCTCGCGCGAGCGCGGGCTCTCGTTCCAGAGACCCGCCTGCAGCATCATCTCCTCGGCGTAGAAGCCGATGCCTTCATTGGCGCCCGAGTCGTAGTAGTGCCGGCGAACCGGGTTCTCGTGCGCCCACGCCAGGACCAGCTGCAGGTAGTGCCCCGGCACGCCTTCGTGCACGATGATGGGGCGCGGGTCGCGCGCGGTGGAGAGATAGAAGTAGGGCAGGTCGGCGCGCGGCTCGCGAATGTAGCTGACGGCGTTGTCGCTGAGGCGCGTGGGCCCGGTGAGATCGTCGGTGACGCCCAGAAACGCGAGTGGCGCCAGGTACGGCGGCAGCAGCTGATTGCGGTAGTGCCCCACACCGGCCGGCACGGTGAGCAGGTCTTCGCGCTCGAGGAACAGGCGGATGGCCTGTTCCTGGAAGACCGCGGTCGTCACTTGGGTGGTCGCGTCGGGAAAGATCGGCAGCTGCGGCAGGGCGCGGTTGCGGCCCTGCTCGAGCGCCTCGAACGCCACCGCGCGTTCCCATTCCTGACGGCCCATCATCACGATCTCGTCGGGCGAGTAGGGCACGAGCGCCACCTCACGCAGGAACCGCACGTAGGCCGCGCGACCCACGGTGGTGTCGGCCGGCATCGTGGCGACGCGACGCTCGAGCCAGCCGCGCAGGTCGACGAGCGCCACCGCGGCGGCGGTGGCTGGTGCGGCGAAGCGTCCGGCGTGGCTGGGCACGGCGCCGTCGAGTTCACGCGCCAGCGTCGCGAGCCGGCTGTCGATGTCCGACAAGGTGTCGATGGCCAGCCGCGCAAATGGCGCCCGAGCGTCGTCGAGGTTCGTTTTCGCCTGGGCGACCATGCGCGTGACGTTGCCGAGTCGCGCGATCACCAGGTCGGCGCGCGCCGGGCTCACCGGCGGCACCGGCAGCAGCACGTCGAAGACCGGGCCCAGTGCCTGTTGGAGGTAGAAGGCTGGGTCGCGGCGCCACGCCGGGGCCCCGTCCAGCTCCCACCGTACGCGCGCGAGCACGGAGCCGATCAAGCGATAGTCCACCTGCCGCGGCACGGGCCAGGCCGCCGGGTCGATGGCGGCGTAGCGGCTGGTGAGCTGTGACAGCGTGCTGCGTCGCGCCGCCACGGCCGCCGCCGACCAGTCGGGCAGCCAGCCCTCGGGACGGTCGATGCGGGGGATGTCATCGCCCGACGACGGCTGCGTGGCCGCACGCCAGGTCCAGACATCGCGGGCGAGATCGTCGAACGGATCCGCGACCGCCGGCGCTGCGGCGAGCAGCGGCGCCAGGGCGGTGGTGACGAGCAGGGTGGCCAGGGAGTGGCGCATGGCAGGCAGTCTACCGGACGCGTGCGACCGCACACCAGATGCCGGCCGGCGCGGCCCCTTCGGGTATCGTGAAGGCCATGAATTCCGTGCCGTCCCGCATCGTCCTGCTGGCGCTCGTCGCCGCGTGGCCCGCTGCTGCGTCGAGCCAGCCTGCGCCGACTCTGACCGTGGAGCGCGTGGCGTCGCTGCCCAGTCTCATCGGCACGGCCCCGGCCGGCGTCACCTGGTCGCCCGACAGCCCACGCCTGGCCTTCCTGTGGAACGACGGCGGCTGGCCGTATCGCGAGGTGTGGCTCGTGAACGCCGACGGCACGGGGTTGCGCCGCGTCACCGACTTCCAGAAAATCGATGCCGCGCCCGCGCCACCTGCCGGCGACTCGACCAGCGCGCTTCAGGCCCAGGCTGCGGCACGTGCCCGCGGGGGCGCCAGCGAAGTGCTGTGGGTGTCCGGTGACACGCTGCTGGTCGTGCATCGCGGGCATCTGTTCCGCGTGCTGCTCACGGGTGGCGCGCCCGCGCGGCTGCCCGTGGGCGACGACGTCTCCGACGTGGCGCTCTCGCCCGATGGCACGCGCGTCACGTTCCTCCGCGATGGCGATCTGTGGCTGTGGACGCCCGGCGCCGCAGCGGGGGAGCGGCTCACGTCGATCGGCGTGCCCGGTATCGCCACGGTGCCGCTCGGCAGCTACAACAAGCTGGACCGCGAAGTGGGCACAGGCGTGTGGGGCGCCGACTGGCTGCCCTACGCGTGGTCGCCGGACGGGCAGTCGATCGTGTTCCACGGGTCGGACCGCCGCCACTTGCGCGCGGTGCCGTTCCCGTCCTACCTGGGCAAAGAGACCGTCGAGAGTTCACTGCGGCGCGGCTATCCTGGCGACGAGAACGAGCGGCGCACGCTGTCGATCGTCCGCGTGGCGACGCGGGCCATCGCGCCCATTCCACTCGACGCGCCGGGCCGGCGCGGCATCAGCGACTTCCAGTGGTCGCCGTCGGGTCGGCTGCTCATCGATCAGGTGTCTGACACCGGCGCCGAGCGCTGGCTCTATGTGGTCGCGCCGGGATCGGCCGCGCCGAAGGTCATCTGGCACGACCGACGCGACTCGCGCATCTATCCCGCCTATGTGGCGCGGTGGCACGCCGACGGCCGGCGCATCGTGGTCGTCGCCGATCTCGGCGAACACGATCAGCTCTTCGTCATCGATCCCGACGCCGCCGCGCCGGTGCCAGCCGCGCTCACGCCCGACACGTGGGACGTGGCCGGGGAACGCGGCGCCGCCACGCTCATCGCCCACGCCGCCACCAAGGCGCTCTACTTCACCGGCACGGGCCAAGGACCCTACGAGCGGCACGTCTACCGGCTCGCCGACGGCGACCGGGCACCGGTGGCGCTCACGTCGCTGCCGGGCGTGCACGTGCCGGTGCTGTCGCCCGACGGGCGTCACCTGGCATCGATCTGGTCCGATGACGTGACCCCGCCCGCGCTGCTCGTCGGCGCGGCGCAGCCCGGGGCCACCCTGCAGCGCGTGACTGCGCCGCCCGCGGCGTTCGCCACGCAGCCGTGGGTGCGAGCCCGCTACCAGACGTTCACGAACGCGGTCGACGGTTTCACCGTGCACGCCCGCATCCAGGAGCCGGCCAACCTCGATCGCTCGACGCGCCATCCGGTGATCTTCGGACCGGTCTATTCGAACACCGTGCGCAACCGCTGGGGCGGGCTCACCGGCACGCTGCAGCAATACCTGGTGCAGCGCGGCTACATCGTGGTGCAGGTGGACGTGCGGGGCAGTGTCGGCTACGGTCGCGCGTTCCGCGAGGCCTTCCTCATGGACTACGGCGGCAAGGATCTCGACGACCTGCAAGCCGTGGTCGACGGGTTGAAGGCGCTGTCGTACGTGGACGGCGAGCGCGTCGGCATCTGGGGCAGCAGCTACGGCGGCCTGCTCAGCGTCTACGCGCTGCTCAAGCGTCCCGGCATGTTCGCCGCTGGCGTGGCCGGCGCGCCGGCCACCGACCCGCTCGCCTTCGGCCCCGACGACGTGGCCATCACGCGTTCACCTGACACCAACCCCGACGCGTTCGTGCGCGGCTCCGCGATGGCGCTCGGCGCCAACCTGCGCGACCACCTGCTCATCATCCACGGCCTGATGGACGACGTGGTGCCGTTCCGCACCACCATGGCCCTGGCCGAGCGCCTGATGCTCCTCGGCAAGGACTTCGACCTCGCCACCGCCCCCGCGGCCACGCACGCCTGGTCGTCGCGAGAGCACTACGCCATCTACTTCTTCCGGAAGCTCACACAGTATTTCGATCGCTTCCTCAAGGACTAGGCGAGGCCCGGGTCCCGGGCCCCGCCCGCAGGTCCGCCTACGGGAAGATCCCCAACTCCATGTAGCTGCGTGCCACCTTGTGGATGGCGGTGAGAAAGGCGGCGGTGCGCAGGTCGGGCACGTCGGGATGCTTCTTCCGCGTGTCGCGCAGGCCGTGGTAGGCGTTGATCATCGTCTCTTCGAGGCCCGAGTTGACGAGGTCGAGTTCGTCGGGGCCCTTGGCGAGATCGGCGCGCTGCTGCTCCGTGAAGGGTTTGCCGGTGGCCAGCTCGATGGCCTTCAGCATCTGCCGTTCGTTGGCTTCCTCATGGCGCTTCGAGAGCCGTCCGAAGCGCACGTGCGAGAGGTTCTTCAGCCACTCGAAGTACGACACCGTGACGCCGCCGGCATTGGCGTAGATGTCGGGGATGACCATCACGCCCTTCTGCCGGAAGATCGGATCGGCATCCGGCGTGGTCGGGCCATTGGCGCCCTCGAGGATGATCTTCGCGCGGATGCGCGGAGCATTCTCGGCCGTGAACTGATTTTCGAGCGCGGCCGGGATCAGGATGTCGCAGTCCATCTCGAGGGCGGCGGCGATGCTCGCCAGCGGCGTGGCCCCGGGGAATGTGAGGATCGACGCGCCGCCCTTGCGGTGTTGGAAGACCGCCTCTTCGTCCAGGCCCTTCGGATTGGCAATCGCGCCATCGCGTTCGGCGATCGCGATCACGAGCGCGCCGGCTTCGCGGCAGAACTTCGCCGCGTGATAGCCGACGTTGCCGAGGCCCTGCACGACGACGCGTTTGCCCTCGAGACCGGTCGTGAGCCCGAGCGCCTTCATGTCGTCGGCCTGCGCGCACGCCTCGCGAATGGCGAAGAACAGGCCGCGGCCGGTCGCCTCGCGCCGTCCGTTCACGCCGCCCTGCGAGAGCGGCTTGCCGGTGACGCAGCCAATCGCGTCGAGGTCGCCGGGATGGAGCGCCGAGTAGGTGTCGGCAATCCACGCCATCTCGCGTTCGCCGGTGCCGTAGTCGGGTGCGGGCACGTCGATGCCGGGGCCGATGAAGTTCTTCTTCACGAGCTCGTGGGTGTAGCGCCGCGTGATGCGCTCCAGTTCCTCGACGGTGTACTGCGTCGGGTCGATCTTGATGCCGCCCTTGGCGCCGCCGTAGGGCACGTCGACGATCGAGCATTTGTAGGTCATGAGGGCGGCGAGCGCCATCACTTCCTCCTCGTGCACGTCGGGCGCGAAGCGGATGCCGCCCTTGGTGGGCAGCTTGTGATGGCTGTGTTCGACGCGCCAGCCGTGGATCACCTCGATCAGCCCGTCCGCCCGGCGCAACGGGAAGTCGAAGCGGTAAATGCTGTTGCAGCAACGAATCTGCGCCAGCAGACCTTCGGGATAGGTGGTGAACCGCGCGGCGTTGTTGAAGTAGCGGGTGACCTGATCGAAGAACGTCTCGGTGGTGGCAGTCATCGCATTGCGTCTCCGCGCACAGGTTAACTCGGTGGTTCGGTGTTTGGGCTAACGGCCCACCGGACACGCAGTGTCAGTCCGTTGACACACCATGACAGAACTGTCGTGCTTGCCCCCAGAATGTCGAGTCCAAGAAGGGAGGTGTTGGTGTCCACCCCGAGTGACCGAGGCCTCGAAGTCCTCACGATCGCGCGTGGCTGCCCGGGCTGACGCGAAAAATGACAGCCAGTTACGTTTTTGGCACATCCCTTGCCACAACACGGCTAGTATCACGTCCATTTCTCCGGTCAAACGAGCCATGTTGCTGAACGTATTGCCCTTCGCCGCCCGCGGTTTCGCCGTGGACCTCGGGACCGCCAACACGGTGGTCTTCGCCCCCGGGCGGGGCATCGTGGTAGATGAGCCGTCGATTGTCGCCATCAACACCCGGAGCGACAAGACCGAGGCGGTGGGCCACGCCGCATACGCGATGCTCGGGCGGACGCCCGCGAACATCACCACCATCCGCCCGCTGCGCGACGGCGTGATTGCCGACTTCGAAGCCGCCGAGCGGCTGCTCAGCCACCTCATCCGCAAAGCGCAGGGCCGTGCCACCTGGCGCCGCACGCGGCTGGTCATCGGCATCCCGTCGAGCATCACGCAGGTGGAGCGGCGCGCCGTCGTCGACAGCGCTTACCGCGCCAAGGCCAGTGAAGTGCATCTGGTCGAAGAGCCCATGGCCGCGGCCATCGGCGCCGGCCTGCCGATCATGGAGGCCACCGGCAGCATGGTCGTCGATATCGGCGGCGGCACCACCGACATCGCCGTGATCTCGCTCGGTGGCATGGTCTACACGAGCGCGATCCGCACGGCCGGCAACCACATGGACGATGCGATCATCAGCTTCATGCGGCGCCGTCACGGATTGCTCATCGGCGAGCGCACCGCGGAAGACGTGAAGATTCGCCTCGGCTCGGCCTGCCCCGGCGAGCCCGTGCGCGAGATGGAAGTGCGCGGCCGCTGCATGCGCGAAGGGCGCCCGCGCATCGTCGAGGTGTCCGAGAACGAGGTCCGCGATGCGCTGGCCGAGCCCGTGCGCGCGATTGTCAGCGCGGTGAAGAACGCGCTCGAATGCGTGCCGCCGGAAATCGCCGCGGATATCTACGGCCATGGCATGACCCTGACCGGCGGCGGCGCACTGCTGACGCGGCTCGACGAGCGGCTGCGCGACGAAACGGGCGTGCCAGTGCAAGTGGCCGCCGACCCGCTCACGTCGGTCGTGCTGGGCGCTGGCCGCATGCTCGACGATGTCGCGCTGCTGCGCCGCGTCGCCTGGGCGTCGTAGGCGTCACGCCAGCGGCACACGCCCCCGTGAATCTCCCGCAACGGCCGGGGGTTTGCTATCCTGAGGACGCCTATGTCGTCCATGCCCGAGGAAATGCGGCCCGCCAAGTTGTGGCGGTCGATGTCCACTCCGCTCAAGATCGACGCCGCCACGGCGTTCTGGGGTGACCAGAACGCCGCCCTCGAACAGGCTGAGGCGATCGCGCTCATCGCGCGCCAGATCAAGTTTCGAGCCCGCAGCGTGCAGTCGCTGCCGACCGACAAGCGGGCCAAGTACCTGGCCGGCATCGCGCAAGTGTCCGATCTGCTGGCGGCGCGCCTGCTGGTCGTCTACCACCTCGAGTTCCAGCGGCCCATGATGGGCGCCTTCCTCGACGCGCTCGGGATCGCGCACCAAGAGGGACTGATCGAAGACGAAGCGCCCAAGGCCGTCACGCCCGAGCAGCTGGCCACGGCCGCCGACACGCTGTCGGCCGCCTATCCCGTGGCTGACGTCGGGCGTTACTTCTGGACGCTGCTCTGGCAGGACCCCGATACCTGGGGCGCGCTGCAGGATCGCCCCGAACTCACCGAGCGAGGCTGATGCCGGCCTTCGTCCGTCACCTGTTCGTGTGCGGGAACGCGCGGCCGGCCGACGATCCGCGCGGCTGCTGCGACGCGTCGGGCGAGGGCGCGCTGCACAAGGCCTTCAAGCTCGCCGTTGCCGGCCGCGGGTTGCAGCGCACGGTGCGCACCAACAAGGCCGGCTGCCTCGATCAGTGCGAGCACGGGCCCACCGTCGTGGTCTACCCGGAGGGCGTGTGGTACGGGCCGGTCACTGCCGACGACGTGGCGGAGATCGTCGACCGGCACCTCGTGCACGGCGAACCGGTCGCGCGCCTGCGGCTGGCCGAGGCGTGCATCAACACCGGCGCCTGCGCGCACAAGCCGCGGCGTCCTTCCGGCGTGTAGCCGAGACAGACCATCGCCATGGACGCGCTTCTCACCAGCGACAACCTGATGGCTCTCGTCACGCTCACCGCGCTCGAAGTGGTGCTCGGTGTCGACAACGTGATCTTCATCTCGATTCTGGCGGGCAAGTTGCCGGCTCAGGATCAGGCGCGCGCCCGTCGCGTCGGCCTCATGGCCGCCATGGTCATGCGCATCCTGTTGCTGTTCTCGCTGGCGTGGATCGTGCGGCTGACCGAGCCGTTCTTCACCGTGCTCGGCCGCGGCATCTCGGGACGGGATCTCATCTTGCTGGGCGGCGGCCTGTTCCTGCTGGCCAAGGCCACGATGGAGATTCATGAACGGCTCGAGGGTGTGGACGGCGAGCGCTCGGCCCGCGTGGCGCCGTCGTTCAACGCGGTCATCTTCCAGATCATGCTGCTCGACATCGTGTTCTCGCTCGACTCGGTGATCACGGCCGTGGGCATGGCCGATTCGCTGCCCGTGATGGTCATCGCGGTCGTGGTGGCCGTGGGCATCATGATGGTGTCGTCGGGCACCATTTCGGAGTTCGTGCAGCGGCATCCCACGGTGAAGGTGCTGGCGCTCAGCTTCCTGCTGCTCATCGGCATGTCGCTCGTGGCCGAGGGCCTGGGCCAGCACATCCCCAAGGGCTACATCTACTTCGCGATGGCGTTCTCGGTCTTCGTCGAAGTCGTCAACATCCGCGTGCGCAAGTCGGGCGTGCCGGTGGACCTGCGCGACTCCTACACTGCCGATCCACCGAAATAGTAGCGACGCCGGCGCGCGGCTACTCCGCGCGCAGCGCCACGGCCGGACCGGTCGTAGCGGCGCGCGTCTTCGGCCCCCCAGCGAGGCCGGCCATCCATGCCGTGAGGCGCTGCCGCGTGAGGCCGATGGCGATGGCTTCGTCGAACGACTGCATGAACATTACCGGCACGCTCGGCTCCACCTGCGCCAGGCCGGCGCGCAGCTCGCCGTCGGGCGCGCGGCCGGGCGCATGGCGCACGAAGAACGTCACGTCGCCAACCGGATGCTGCGCCATGGGCACGTAGACCAACGGCGCGGGTGTCTCGCTGATGGAGCGGTAGTTGGCGTCGGCCGCCACGCCCACCACTTCCACGGAGACGGCCGGCTCGTCGGCATCACCGTGGAGGAAGTGCCGGCCCACGGCCGGGCGATCTGGCCAGACCGCACGGGCGACCGACTCGTTGACGATCGCGACCGGCGTCGTGCCGGCGCGGTCGCTACAGGCGCACGCCGGCCACGGTGATCGGCACGGCCACGAGTCCGGCGGCGGCGAACAGGACCGCCGTCTCGGTGAGCAGTTGCCGGATCAGGCGACTGCGGCTGGTCGGCAGCAGCGCCGCCTTGTGCCGCTGGTTGGCCTCGGGGTGGCCGCGTTGTACTGCGTCATCAGGGTGTCGAGTTCGGTCTGCGTCTCGGTGCGGCCGCGGCCCGGCGCGAGACGGCCAACACCGAGGAGCCTCACGGCAGGTCGCAGATCGGTGGCAAAGGTCACGCAGTCTATGACCGCCGGGCTTCTGGGATTGTTTCGTGTCGGGTAAGATTTGCCCGTGTCCGGTTCTTCTGCCGTCGTGCCCCGCGAGCCCATGACCCTGGCCGACGGTGCGGCCCTCGCCGAACGGCTGCGGGCCGAACTGCACCGGGTCATCATCGGCCAGGACGCCGCGCTGACCGAGGTGCTCACCGCACTGCTCGGCGGCGGCCATTGCCTGGTGCAGGGCGTGCCCGGGCTGGCCAAGACGCTGCTCATCAAGACCCTCGGCGACGCTGTGGCGGTGACCGTGAACCGCATCCAGTTCACGCCCGACCTCATGCCGTCGGACGTGCTCGGCACCGAAGTCGTGAACCAGGATCGCGTGACCGGCAGCCGCACCATCCGCTTCGCGCCCGGGCCGATCTTCGCCAACCTGGTGCTGGCCGACGAGATCAACCGCACGCCGCCCAGGACCCAGGCGGCGCTGCTCGAGGCGATGCAGGAAGGGCAGGTCACGACCGGGGGCGTCCGCCGTCCGTTGCCCCGGCCGTTCTTCGTGATGGCCACCGAGAATCCGATCGAGCAGGAAGGCACCTATCCGTTGCCCGAGGCGCAACTGGACCGCTTCATGCTCCAGGTGGTGATGGGTTATCCGACGGCCGACGAGGAGCGGCGCATCCTGGCCGAGACCACCACCGGTGCGATCCGCACCGCGTCGCGCGTCGCCACCGGCGAAGACCTGGAACGCGCTCAGGCACTGGTGCGCGAGATCGCGGCGGCGCCGAACGTCATCGACTACGCCACGCGGATCGTGCGGGCCACGCGACCCGGCGGCGACGGCGCCGGGCCCGGCGTGGTGGCGCAGTGCGTGCGCTGGGGGGCGGGGCCGCGGGCCGGGCAGGCGATGGTGCTCGCGGGCAAGGCCCGGGCGGTGCTGCACGGCCGGCCGGCGGTGTCGCTCGACGATGTGCGCGCGGTGGCGCCGCCGGTGCTGCGTCACCGCATCCTGTTGAACTTCCAGGCCGAGGCGGACGGCATCAGTGCGGCGTCGGTGGTGGCGCAGGTGCTCGACCACGTACCGCGCGGCGCATGACCGGCGCGTACGCCGCCGACCTCGCCGCCATCCGCGATCTGGAACTGCGCGCGCGGGTCGCCGTCACCGGGGCCCGGCATGGACCGCACACGAGTCCGCTGCACGGCTTCGGCGCCGAGTTCCGCGAGTACCGCCACTACCGCCCGGGTGACGACCTGAAACACGTCGACTGGAAGACCTACGCGCGCACCCGCACGCTCTACACGCGCCGCTTCACCGAGACCACCAATCTCACGGCGTTGGTCGTCGTCGACGCCTCGGCGTCGATGGACTTCCAGGGCAAGTTCGCGCTGGCCAAGACCGTGGCCGCGGCCCTGGCCATGCTGGTCGTCGAGAAAGGCGATGCCGCGGGACTCGTGGCGCTCGGATCGCGGGCGGCGCACGTGCCGGCCGGCCGGGGCGTGGTGCACATGGCCCGCCTGCTCGCCAGTCTGTCGCGCCTCCTTCCCGACGGCGTGGAGCCGTTCTCGGCCGCCCTGGCGCGCGTGGGCCCGCGCCTGCCCCGGCACGGCGTCGTGATCGCCGTCTCTGACTTCTACGATGACGACCTCGCGCTGCCGGCCCTGCGTCGCCTGGCCCGCGCCGGTCACGACGTGGTGGCCGTGCAGACGCTGGCCGACGAGGAGCAGCGGCTGGCCGTGGGCGACGACGTGGAACTGGTGGACGCCGAATCGGGGCAGTCGCGTCCGGTCGGCGCCGATGCGGCGCGCGCCTACACGGCCCGACTCACGGCGTGGCGCGCACGGCTGCGCCAGGCGCTGCTGCGCGACGGCATCGAGCCGGTGAGCGTCACGACGGCGGATCGGCTCGACCACGTGCTGCGGCGGTTCCTGCTGGGCCGGCGCGGAGGCGCGTGATGGGAATCGCGTGGCTGGCGCCAGCGGCGTGGTGGCTGGGGGCGCTCGTGGCCGTGCCGGTCGCCGTGCATCTGCTCGCGCGCCAGCGGCGCCGCCCCGTGCGATTTCCGACGCTGCGCTTTGTCGAGGCCGCGTCTGCCCCGTCGCGCCGTCACTGGCGCGTGCGCGATCCCGGCCTGCTGGCCGTGCGCAGCGCGATCCTGCTCGCCCTCGCTGCCGCCCTGGCCGGGCCGATGCTCGTGACCAGCGGCCGCCAGGCGCGCTGGGACGCGCGCCTGGCCCGCGCCGTGGTGATCGCACCGGAGGTCGTCGCGGCTCCGGTGGTGTCGGACGCCGAGCTGCCCGAGTCCGACGGCATCGGTCGCCGCTTCGTCACGCGCGACCTCGCGGGGGGGCTGGCCGATGCGTCGGCCTGGCTGTCGGCACAGGGGCCACACCGGCGCGAGATCGTGGTCGTCGGGCCCTTGCCGCGCGGCGCGCTGACGAGCGCCGACATCCTCGCGCTGCCCGCCGGCCTCGGCCTGCGTTTCGAGCGCACCGGTGCGCTCGCCGCGTCAACCCGCGAGCAGATGGCGGCGCTTCTCGTGGGCGACACGCTCTGGCGCGTCACTGAATCGGTGACGCTCGACGACGCGAGCACCACCGTGCGTGAGAAGGGGCGCGCGCTCGAGCGCGGCCGCGTGGTCGAGGCAACGGCCGGCGTCGCAGAGCAGCCGGTCGCCGAGGCGGCGCGGCGTGCCGTGCTGCGTCGGGGCGTGCGGCTGACCTCGCCGAACGACGTTCCGATGAGCGCGCCATGGACGGGCAGCGTCGCCGCGCTGGCCGCGGCCGTCGATGCGCGGCACGCGACCAGTGACGATCACGCCAGCGACGAAGCCATGGCCATTGACGACGCCACGCTGGCGGGCTGGGCGAGACCCGCATCGCCTTACGGGGCCTCGGCACCGGTTGACGAGGGCGATCGTCGGGCGGTCTGGCTGGCGGTGCTTGCCCTGCTCGCACTCGAGTCATGGTGGCGGAGGCGGCCGGCATGACTGCCGGCGAGTTCCTCGCTGCCGTAGGCCGCCGGCTCAGGCTGCGCCAAGCGCTGTGGCTGGCGGCGGCGGCCTTGGTCGTGGGTGCGCTCGTCGTGCTGCTGGCGGCGCCGGCCCGCGACGGCCGCGCGGCAGCCACCGCGGCCATGGCCGCGGCCCTCGCGACCTTCGCGGTCGGCGTGTGGCGAGTGCGGGCCGGCTGGCGCGCCGTCGCCGTCGCGCAGTGGGTCGAAGCGCGCGTCGACGGCCTCGACAACCTGCTCGTCACGAGGGTGGCCAGCGCGGCGATGCCGGGGTTGTCACCAGCGATTCGTGACGAGATCACGCGGCAGGCCGATCACCGCGCGGCGTCCGTGTCGGTGGCGCCGCTCGTGCCGCTGGTCCGGCCGATGGTGAGCGTCGTGATGACGGCGCTCATGGCCGCCGGCGCGTGTACGTGGGTCTTGCGGGCACCGGCGCCGCCCCGGCCGGGATTGGCGCGGGCAGTCGCCGAGCCGGGCGGGGCATTCGCACTGGCGGTCACCGTGACGCCGCCAGCGTACGTGCGCAGGGCGCCCCTGACTGTCGTCAATCCTGATGAGGTGCGGGTGCCGGCCGGCGGCACGGTGCGCGTGGTCGTGCGCACCGGCCTGGCCAGTGTGGCGCTCGACGACCCGGCCGGCGGCACGATGGCCCTGGCGCGGGGCCGCGAGCCGGGCACGGTGGAACACACGTGGTCGCCGACCGAATCGCTGACCGGCGCGCTCGTTGGACGCCGTAGGGACGGCACGGCTGGCGCCTCGCGGCTCCTGGCGATCGTCGTCGAGCCCGACCAGCGCCCGGCCGTGCGCGTGACTTGCCCGGGCCGCGATCTGCGGGTGCCAACGGCCAGCGCGACCATCGACCTCGAGGTCGAATCCACCGATGACCACGGCGTGTCGTCGCTCGAGCTGCGCTACGTGCGCATGGCTGGCAGCGGCGAGTCGTTCACCTTCGGCGAGGGCCGCGTTCCACTTACGGACGTCACGCGGACCGGCACGGGCCTGCGCGGGCGGCTGGCATGGCCGCTCGGGGCCCTGGCCCTCGAGGCCGGCGAGTCGCTGGTCTACCGCGTGGTCGCGCGCGACGAGGCGCCGGGTGCGCCACCTGGAGAATCCGAGAGCTACACGATCGATGTCGGCGCGGCGTTCGAGACCAGTGGGGCCGGCGCGGCCGTCGCCGAGGAAGATCGCCGCTACGCGATCAGCCAGCAGATGGTGATCGTGAAGACCGAACAGGCGCTCGCCGAACGCGCCGCCAGCCCGGCCGACGGGTGGCTGGCGCGCACGCAAGGACTTGCGGCGGAGCAGCGGATGGTGCGGGCCGAGGTCGTGTTCCTGAGCGGCGGGGAGGTGCAGGACGAAGTGGAGGAAGCCGCTCACGGCGACGAACTGCAGGAAGGCCGGCTGGAGAATCGCGGCCGCGCCGAGATGCAGCGCGCCCTTGCCGAGATGTCGCGCGCCGAAGCGCAGCTCACCGCCGGTGACGGGCGCGGCGCGCTCGTGTTCGAGCGGCGAGCGCTGGCGGCCTTGCTCCAGGCGTTCGATCGGCGCCGCTATTTCCTGCGCACCGTGCCCGAACGATCGCGGATCGACGTGACCCGTCGGCTCACCGGCGATCGGCGCGGAGCGGTGCCGGGCGTGCGCCTGCCCGGCGAACGTCTGGACGCCCTGGCGATCGAGCGCGCGCTGCTGCTCGAGATCGCCGCTGCCGACCCGGCCCAGGCGCTGCCGGCCGCGCTGGCCGCGCGCGTCGCCGCGCTCGCGCCCGGTGGCTCCGAGTGGTCGCGGCTGGCCGCACACCTGCTGGCGGCGCCGGACGAACTGGCACGGCGCGTTGCTGTCAGCGCGGTTGCCGCCGCCCTTCTCGACCGTGTCTATGACCGGCTCGCCCCCGACGCCGGCAGCCGATTTTCTGGACGCGATCTGCTCGACGGCCTGTGGGCAGTCGAGCGGCGTCGGGCCGGAGCCCCGCGATGAGCGCGGCTGCCGGGCTCCGCGCCGTGGCCGTGGTGATCGCCGTGCTCGGCGTGATCGATCCGGCCGTGATGCGATCGTACCGGCCGCCGTTCGAGGTCGATCTCGCCGTGCCGCGCGATGCCGCCGCCGCGACGGCAGCGCCCGGCCCGGACGCGGCGAACGGCGAGGTTCGGCGTCGCCTGGTAGGCGAGCTCGGCGACGCCGTCGGTGACGACGTGCGCCTGCGGACGCGCGAGTTCGGCCCAGGCGAGCGTCTGCCGTGCGCGGCCGATGTGCCGTGTGTGGTCGTGATCGACACGGTGGTGGCGCCGCGCGGCGGGCTCGAGCGTGAGCGTCCACTGTTCACGCTCGCGCCAGTAGTCACTGCAGTCCCCGGCGTCGTGACGATCGAGGACGTGGTGGTGCCGCCGGCGCAGGTTGACGCGTCCTCGACAGCGACGGTCACGCTGGCGGCGACTGGCGCCGAAGGACGTGAGACCCACATCGAGGTCCGCGACGGCGAGGTGCCGGTCGGCGCCGGCCAGCACACGTGGATTGGCGGGTCGCCGGTGACCGTGTCCGTGCGCTGGTGGCCGGCTCGCGCCGGCCGCCGCGTGCTCTCGGTGACGGCGGCGACGGGTGGCACCCGCAGCCACGCGCCCCAGCAGTCGCGCACGACGGCCGACGTCGAGGTCAGCGCCCTCCCGTGGCCCGTGCTGGTCGTCGAGTCCCGGCCATCGTGGGCCGTCACGTTCGTACGTCGCGTCCTCGACGCCGATGCGCGCTTCGCGGTGGATGCGCATGCCGTACTGGCTCCCGGCCTGGCGAGCGCGCGCGGCCGCACCGGCCTCGACGATCAGCGTGTTGCCGAGGCGCGGGTCGTCGTCGCTGGCGGCCTCGACGGTCTCACCGAAGGTGAGGTCGCCCGTCTCGAGCGGTTCGTCGCGGAGCGTGGCGGCGCCCTTGTACTGGTGCCGGACGGCGCCGTGTCAGGACCGGCGACGCGGCTCCTGCCGGGTCGCTGGCGGACCCGGCTCGACGGCGCACCCGCCGGCGTCGAGGGCCTGCGCGCCAGCGAGTGGCTGCTCGCGTCGGCTCTCGCCCCTGGCGACCTCGTGCTGGCCACGCACGAAGACGCGCCGGCCATCGTGTCGCGGCCGATTGGCGAAGGCCGGGTGGTGGTGGTCGGGGCGCTCGACGCATGGCGGCGGCGAGGTCCTGCCGAGCCGAGCCGCGGCGCATCGCCGTATGAACGTTTCTGGCGCGGGCTGGTCGCCGACCTGGCGCGCGGCACCGGCAACGCCGTGGACGTGCGCATCGACCCCGTCCCCGGCGATGCGCACGCGACAGTAGACGTGCAGGCGCGCGCGATGGGGCCGCGCACGGCGTGGCGCGCGTCGGCGCGGCTGGTGTGCGGCACCGCGGAGAGCGCGCTCCGGCTGTGGCCTCAGCCGCGCGTCGGGCACTTCCGCGGGCGCGTGCCGGTCCAGGCGCCTGGGACGACCTGCGATGTGGTTGCGGATGTAGCCGGTCTCGGCGAGGGTCGCGCCGCAGTGACCGCGCCGGCGAACACGCGCGCCGAGGCGCGGCGGATCGCCGAACGCCTGCAGCAGATCGCCGCCGCCAGCGGCGGCACGACAGCGAAGTCAGGCGATGTCACCGCGCTGGCCCTGGCGCTCACCGCAATCGAACGGCCGGCCCCGGCGAACACGCTGTCGTGGCCGCTACGCTCGTGGTGGTGGGGACTCGCCGCGGCCCTGGCCCTTGGCGGTGAATGGTGGCTGCGCCGGCGGGCCGGCGCGCGCTGACCCGCAGCAGAGCCGGGCATGCCGCGGCGACAGCAAGGCGCGCCCGAGCGGGGTGGTAAAGTACGCACATCGTGCGGACAGGAGCCGCGGCCATGGCGTATTCGAAAGACGACGTGAAGGCGATCACCGACAAGGTGCTCAACATGTGCAAGGCCGACGGCGTGGAGGTGGTGTTCTCCGGCGGCGAGCGGTCGGCGACCCGGTTCGCCAACTCCAGCATCACGGCCAATCTCGTCGAACACGATCAGGAAGTGCAGATCTCCGTCTACTACGGCAAGAAGACGGCGTCGGCCACCACGAATCAGTTCGACGACGACTCGCTGAAGCGCACCATCGAGGCGGTCCAGGCGCTGGCCCGGCGCAAGCCCGACAACCCTGAAGTGATGCCGCTCGTGACGCCGCCGCAGCCCTACATCGAGATCGACGCGGCCCTGGCCTCGGCCGTGAACTTCGGCCCGACCGAGCGGGCCCGCATGGTCAAGGCCAGCACCGACATCTGCGAGAAGAAGGGCGTGCTCGGCGCCGGCTACATCCCGAAGTTCGACTGGGTCGATGCGCGCGCCAATTCCGCCGGCCTGTTCAGCTACTTCCACTACGCCGATGCCAGCTTCATCCTCACCTGCCGCACGCCGGACCAGACCGGGTCGGGCTGGGCGGGCACGACCGGGGTGAAGAACATGGCAGACATCGATGCCGAGGCGCTCACGCTCGTGGCCGCCGACAAGGCCCTGAAATCAGCCAAACCGCGTGCCCTCGAACCGGGCAACTACACAGTGATTCTCGAACCGCGTCCGGCGGCCCGCTATCTGTCGCTCATGCTGCAATCGTTCAACGCGCGTGCGGCCGAGGAAGGGCGCAGCTTCTTCAGCGGCAAGGAACGCGGCCAGACGCGGATCGGCGAGAAGGTGTTCGGCGACAACTTCACGCTGCGCAGCGAGATCGGCAACCCGGTGCTGCGCCAGTCGCCGGTCGGCGAAGACGGCCTCGTGGCCCAGACCGTACCGTGGGTCGAGAAAGGCGTCGTCAAGAATCTCTACTACGACCGCTACTGGGCGGCGCAGCAGAAGAAGGCGGCCACGGGTACCTCGCCGAACATGAGTCTGGTCATGGAAGGCGGCACCGCGACCATCGACGAGATGATCAAGTCGACCAAGCGCGGCCTGCTGGTGTCGTTCTTCTGGTACATCCGGCCGGTCGATCAGATGACGCTCCTCAACACCGGCATGACCCGCGACGGCCTGTTCCTGATCGAGAACGGCGAGATCGTCGGGCCGGTGCAGAACTTCCGCTGGAACGAGTCACCGGCCGTGAGTTTCAACAACATCACCAAGCTGGGCCGGCCGGTGCCGATGCACACCGGCGAGGCCTACGACAACCCCGGCACGGCGCTCGTGCCACCCATGATGCTCGAGGACTTCACCATGACGTCCATCTCGCCGGCGGTGTAGATATGCAACGACGCGAATTCGTCAGGAGTTTGAGCGTCACCGGCGTGGCCCTCTATGCCAGTGACCTGTGTGGCGATCTGATTGCCCAGTCGCCGCGCGGCCAGGTGCTGCAGTCGAAGTTCAAGGGCCTGTCGGACCTCGCCTTGTCTGACGCCAAGCGGCTCGGCTGCACCTACGCCGACATCCGCTTCACGCGGAATGTGAACGACAGCGTGGCGGTGCGCGACCGGGTCGTGACCGACAGCTTCGGCTTCGGCGCCGGCGGTCACGAAGAGAGCGCCGGCTTCGGCGTGCGCGTCATTCACAGCGGCGTGTGGGGCTTTGCCAGCAGCCCGTTCGTGACCGAAGCCGAGATCAAGAAGCTGACCGCGCAGGCCACCGACGTGGCCAAGGCCAGCGCCGTGAGCAAGCGCTTCGAAGTGACGCTCGCGCCGGTGCCGGCCTACACCGACTACTGGACCGCGCCGGTCAAGGTGAAGCCGGAGGACGTGTCGCTCGACGAGAAGATCGCGTTCCTGATGCAGATCAACGAGGCCGCGCTCAAGATCCCGGGCGTGTTCCGCATCCAGTCGCAGATGGCCTTCGACTACGAGTGGAAGTACCTGGCGACCTCCGAAGGTTCGTATCTCGAGCAGGAGATCTGGCGCACCGCGCCCGGCTTCACCGTGTCGGCGCGCACGGACGGCAAGTTCAAGTCACGCACCTTCTCGGTGGCGCCGAAGTCGGCGGGCTATGAGGTGGTGACCGACGCGCGCATGCTCGAGAACGTCGAGCGGATTGCCGCCGAAGCCGTCGAGCACTGCACGGCGCCGCCGATCGGCGCCGGTCTCAGAGACCTGATCATGACGCCGGCCCACGCCATGTTGACGATCCACGAGATCGTCGCGCATCCCACCGAACTCGACCGCGTGGTCGGCTACGAAGCCAACTACGCCGGCACGAGCTTCGTGAAGGTGGGCGACATCGGCAAGCGGGTGATGGGCGCGAAGCTGTTCAATGTCACCGCCGACCGCACTCTGCCCGGGGGCATGTGCACGGTCGGCTACGACGACGACGGCGTGAAGTCGCAGGCCTGGCCGCTCGTGCGCGAGGGCCTGCTGGTCGGCCTGCAGACCAACCGCGAGACCGCGCACTACATCGGCGAGAAGGAATCGCGCGGCTGCACCTTCGCCACGTCGTGGCGCAACTACCCGTTCCTGCGTATGCCCAACGTGCACGTCGACGCCGGCCCGCCGGGATCGCCGACGCCCGAGCAGATCATCGCCGACACCAAAGACGGCGTGCTCATCGACGGCCGCGGCAGCTACTCGATCGACCAGCAGCGCTTCAACGGCCAGTTCGGCGGCGACGCGTTCTGGGAGATCAAGAACGGCAAGAAGACGCGGATGCTGAGCGACGTCACCTACAACGCCATCACCACCGACTTCTGGCAGAACCTCGACGCCATCACCGGCAAAGAGCACTGGGAGATGTTCGGCACGACCGGCGACGCCAAGGGCCAGCCGGTGCAGATCAACCATCCGTCGCACGGCTCGCCCTGGTGCCGCATCCGGCGCGTCATGGTCGGCGCCGCCTACAGCTGATCACCCGCCCAATGCGTAGACCACGATGTTGACCGCGAACTTGGTGTTGTCGTCGCGCTGAAAGCGCTTGTTCCGCCAGTCGTAGTCCCACTCGCAGCCGTAGTCCTTGTTCGAGTAGAGCACGCCGAGGCGGCCGTCGTGATCGACGCCGCGCAGGTAGTCGTGCACCAGGTCGTCGCCCCAGCCGTTCAGCTCGTGGGCGGTCTGCGGCGGGCCCTCGGCGAACGGGAAGAAGGCGCGATAGAGCGGGTGCGTGCGCGGCAGCTTGGCGAGCGTGGCGGGGCCGGGGAACAACTGGCGCATCTCGCGTTCGAACGACGTGGCGTAGAGGCCGGCGATGTCGTGGTTGCAGTCGTCCGAGAAGAGCAGCCCGCCCGATCGAACCCACGCGCGCAGCCCCTGGCGTTCGCGATCCGAGAAGCGCACCAGCCGATGGCCGGTCATGAACAGGAAGGGGAAGCCTCCGAGTTCGTCGGAGTCGGCGGTGATGACCACCTCTTCGGGATAGACGCGCAGGTTGGTGTACTCGACGACCGAGTTGAGCACGTTGGCGGCGACCTTGGGATTGTAGTCCCAGTCGCCCGAGTCGTAGCGCAGCCGCGCGAACACGAACTCGTCGGCCCGCGGCCCGCCGCGTGGGGCCTGCGACGGCGTCGCCTGGCCCGCGAGAGGCGCGGCGCCGGCGAGCGCAAGTTGCAGGAACTGCCGGCGGCTAGACGGTGGCACGACGGTGCATCCACTCGGCGACGTGCGCGATCACGCCGCGATCGACCTCGGCCTGCAACACCCCTGCCGACTTCAGCGCCATGAGCGAGTGATCGCCGGTCGCGACCGGTAGAATCTCGAGCACGCCCACGTCGCCCACGGCCGCGCGCAGGTCGTCGGGGCCGCCGAAGCTGTCGCGCGTGCCCTGCACGATGAGCGTGGGCACGCCGAGGTGCTGCAGGTGTGAGACCCGGTCGCCGCCGCGGGGCCCGGGCGGGCGCAGCGGATAGCCGAAGGCCACGGCGCCAACGAGCGCGGGTGGGCCGGGCCAGCGCTTCGGCGCGGCGGCCAGGTGGGTGGCCATGCGGCCGCCGAGCGACTTACCGCCGACGACCAGCACGCGTGCCGCCGGACACGCCTGGACCGCCGCGGCCATCGCGGCCAGGAAAGCGCGCTCGAGCATCGCCGGCCGATCCGGCAGTTTGCGCCCTGCCGCCAGGTAGGGGAAGTCGAAGGTCACGACGGCGATGCCGCGGCCAGCGAGCAGCGTGGCGTAGCGCTGCATGAACGGGCTGGCCTGTCCGGCCCCAGCGCCGTGCGCGAAGACGAAGAGCGGCCCGTCGGCCACGGCGGGCTCCGCCGGGTAGAACATCCCCGGAAGTGAGGGCTCTCCAGCCGCGACTGCGATGACAAGCGGTGACACGGTGGCGTTGGCCCGGCCACTATATTACTGTGGCCGCGGCCTCCCGCCGTGCGCGAGCCCCGGGGTCTCCATCGTGCCTGTCTTCCACGCTCGTCCCTCGCGGCTCGCATTGTCTACCTGGGCCGTGTTCGCGCCGGCGTGGATGATGCTGGCCAGCGTGGCGCCGGCCGGGGCTCAAGATACATCGATCGCCCTGCGGCCCCGCCCCGCGGCCACGGCCGGCGCGGTGCCCGAGGGCCCTACGCTCGACGGCGACGTGCTGAGCGATCCGGCTTGGGCGGGCGCCGCCCCCATCGAGGCCTTCTTCCAGGAGCAGCCGCAAGAGGGTGCCCCGGCGTCCGAGCGGACTGTGGTGCGCGTCATCTACACGAAGGACACCCTCTACATCGGTGCCGTGATGTACGACCGCGATCCGTCCAGCATCGTCGTGTCGGACTCGCGCCGCGACGCGCCGCTCGACAACGTCGACAGCTTCCGCGTCGTGTTCGACACCTACCGGGATCGCCAGAACGGATTCGTCTTCGGCACCAACCCGGCCGGCGTCGAGTTCGACGGCCAGGTGACCTTCGAGGGGCAAGGCGGCGGCGGCATGGTCGGCGGCGGTATGCAGGGCACGGGGTCGGGCAGCGGATTCAACGTGAACTGGGATGGCGCCTGGCAGGTGCGCACCAAGACGACCGAGATCGGGTGGACGGCGGAATTTGCGATTCCGTTCCGAACGCTGAGGTTTCCAGCCGGTACCGACCAGACCTGGGGCGTGAACTTCCAGCGCAACATCCGGCGCCACAACGAACGCTCCTACTGGGCGCCCATCCCGCGGCAATTCAACCTGTTCCGCGTCTCGTTGGCCGGCTCCATCGGCGGTATCCGCACGCCCCCCGCGCGCAACTTCAAGCTGATGCCGTTTGTGCTCGGCAACGCCATCACCTCCGGCGTACGGCCCGTGGACGGCGAGACGTCGGGCGAGGTTGGTGGCGATCTGAAGTTCAACCTCACGCCCAGCTTGACGCTCGACGGCACCATCAACACCGACTTCGCGCAGGTCGAAGTGGACGACCAGCAGGTGAACCTCGACCGCTTCAATCTGTTCTTCCCCGAGAAGCGGCCGTTCTTTCTCGAGAACGCCGGCTTCTTCTCGGTCGGCAACCCCGGCGAGGTGGACCTGTTCTTCAGCCGCCGCATCGGCCTGGACAGCTCGGGCGAAGCGGTGCCGATCATCGCGGGCGGCCGGGTCTCGGGCAAGGCCGGCCGGTTCAACGTCGGGCTGCTCAACATGCAGACCAACGACGTCGGCAACCGCGTGCCGAGCAACAACTTCGCGGTGGCCAGGATCAGCCGCGACCTGCCGAACCGCTCGTCGATCGGCGGCATCTTCGTGAACCGCGTGGCGACCGGGAACCTGGCCGCGGCGGATGATCAGAATCAGACGTTCGGCCTCGACGGGCGTCTCGGCGTCAAGCAGAACACGGTGGTGTCGGGCTTCCTGGCCCGCACACGGACCCCGGGCACGACCGGTCCCGACGTCAACTTCGTCGCCTACAACCTGCGCTCGCGCACCAATCTGCGCAAGCTCGACGTGGACGTCGGCTATCAGCAGGTGGGCAAGGACTTCAACCCGGAGGTCGGCTTCCTGACGCGTGACGGCTACCGCAAGGGTGACGTGCGCGTGATGACCCGCTTCCGCCCCAAGCGGATCTTCCAGGAACTGCGGCCCCACGTCTCGGTCCGCAGTTTCTGGGGCTTCGATGGCTTCCAGGAAAGCGGCTACGCGCACATCGACAACCACTGGCAGTTCAAGGACAGCACCGAGGTGCACACCGGCGTGAATCTCATTCAGGAAGGCGTACGGGTGCCCTTCGAGATCTACCCGGGCATCTTCGTGCCGGCTGGCGACTACAAGAACGCCGAGATCCAGCCGGTGCTGATGACCAATCAGGCGCATCCGGTCAGCTTCAACCTGCAGTCGAATATCGGCGGTTTCTTCAGCGGCCACCGTCGGAGCATCAACCCGACCTTGCGGTTCCGCGGCGGGCAGTCGTTGACCGCCGAAATCGCCTACTCGCGCAATGACGTCTTCCTGCCGCAGGGCGCCTTCGTGACCAACCTCGTGCGGACCCGCCTGTCCTACTCGTTCACGCCCCGTATCTTCGCCCAGAGCCTGATTCAGTACAACGACCGCGCCGACGTCTGGGCGGTGAACCTGCGCGTGGGTTGGCTGCAGGCGGCCAACACCGGCCTGTTCATCGTCTACAACGACACCCGCGGGCTCTACGATTTCGAACCGCGGCGCCCGGAGCGCACCGACCGCAGCCTGATCATCAAGTTCAGCCGGATGTTCGACGTGCTGCAGTAGCCGGTCCGCTCATGCCGGTCCGCACGCACCTCATTGCCGCGACCACGCATGGCCGGTATCTGACCGATCGGCCCGAGGGCAGTGGCCCGTTTCCGGTGCTCATGGGCTTTCATGGCTACGGTGAGTCGGCGGCCATGCACCTGCCGTGTCTGACGCGTCTCGATCCCGACCACGCGTGGCTGCGCGTGAGCGTGCAGGGCCTGCATCGCTTCTACGGGCGCGCGTCGGCGGACGTCGTGGCATCGTGGATGACCCGTCAGGACCGCGAACCCGCGATCACCGACAACCTCGCCTACGCCACCGCAGTGCACGCCGCGGTGGTGCGCGACGAGGGTGCGGGCGCGCCGGTCGTGGCCGTCGGTTTCTCGCAGGGCGCCGCGCAGGCCTACCGCGTGGCGCTCGCGCTCGGCTCGGCCTGCGCCGGCATCGTGGCGCTATGCGGCGACGTGCCGCCCGATGTGGCGCCGCATGCCGGCCGCCTGCCGCCGGTGCTCATCGGTCGCGGCAGCCGCGACGGCTGGTATACCGCCGCCGGCCTCGCGGCCGATGTCGAGACGTTGCGCACGCGTGGCGCCACCTTCTCGGTGTGCGAGTTCGACGGCGGGCACGAGTGGGGCGACGTGTTCGTGGCGGCCGCGGCTCAGTGGATTACCGAGCGCCGCGCGGGTCCGGTCGGCGTGCGTCGCGAGGCTGACTCGGTCGGCTAACGCGTCCCGGCCAACGCGGCCGCCACGCGCTCGGCCAGCGCCTCGACCGTGAGCGGCGACGACCCTTCGGCCTTGTTGTTCACGAGCACGTAGACCTTGCGCCCGCGCGCCAGGGCGCGCGTCGTGAGCGCCACCACCTGATCGCGCATCGTGTCGTCGGGTTCCACCACGCGGTTGAAGGGGCGGAAACGGTCGCGCTGCGCTTCGTACCACGTGCCGGGCTTGAGCAGCAGGCGCACGATCGAGAACGGCGTCTCCTCTGGCGGCACGACGTCGGCTTGCGCCAGCGGCATCGGCATGGCGCTCCAGTAGTTGTAGGTGTGCGCCACGCCGTGGCGCGCGAGGACGGCCCGGTAAGCGGCGGTGAGCAGCGCGCGGTCGCGGATCTCGACCGCGTAGGCGAAGTCGCGCGGCAGCGCGCCGAGGAACCGGTCGAGCGCCTCGAGGAACGCGGCCGGCGGCTGGGACTGGTCACGCGCGCCCGGCGGAAACTCCAGCACCACGGGGCCGCAGTGCCCGGCCAGGCCTACCGCCAGCGGCGTGAGCAGGTCGTCGACGAGCCGCGCGACTGACAGGAAATCAGGATTCACCACGGCGGCACCGCTGCGCGCACCGCCGAAGGCCGGCGCCAGCCGCGACGTCACCGCGGCCGGCGCCTTCACGCAACACATGAAGCCGTGTGGGAGCTGGCCGGCATACGCCCGCAGATCGTCGAGCGGGATCGGTGCGTAGTAGCTGCGGTCGACGCCGACCGTGCGCAGCAGCGGGTGCCGGGCGTAGTGGCGCAGCCCCTCGCGGCCGAGCGCGGCCGTGGACAGGCCCGACGGGTAGACCAGGCCGGCCCAGCCGGGAAAGGCCCAGGAGCTGGTGCCAAACGCCAGACCCTGCGGCAGGGCGGCGGCCAGCTCGGCGCCGCGGGCATGGCGCGCCGTGAGCGCGTCATCCACGGCCCGCGCGGCGGTTGAGGCCGCGTCGTCGGGGGCCTCGAAGAGCGACAGTTGGTCGGTCATGCAGGGGCCACGCCGACTGTGCCCTTGTCAGCAACAGCGAGACGCGGGACACTACGCCGATGTCCGGGCCGCCGCCCACTTCCCCCGACGCACCTGCCGACGCCTCTGCCGACGACGCACTGGCGCTGGCCGACTCGCCGGCGGTCGATCTCGGGCTGTACGGCTGGGACGCCGGTTGGGCCGCCGCCTTCCGTCCCTTTGCGGTCGAGGGGCTCACCCCGGCGCGGGTCGCCATCGAATACAACCATCTGCTGCGTCTTTATACTGCCAAAGGCGATGTGCGCGGCCAGCACTCGGGCAAGCTCCTACATGAGGCCGCCGGCCGTCACGCCATGGCCGCGGTGGGCGACTGGGTGGCCATCCGCACCAATCCCGGTGAGCGCAGCGCCACCATCGAGGCGATCCTGCCACGGCGCACGCACTTCTCGCGCAAGGCCGCCGGCGAGCTCACCGAGCAGCAGGTCGTGGCCGCCAACATCGACGTGGTCTACATCGTGATGGGGCTCGACCGCGACTACAACCCGCGCCGGTTGGAACGGTATCTCGTGATGGCGAAAGAAAGTGGCGCCACGCCGCAGGTGCTGCTGAGCAAGGCCGACCTGTCGGATCACGTCGAGGCGCAGCTCGAGGAATGCCGCGCCGCGGCGCCGGGCGTGGACGTCTACGCGGTGAGCGTGCGCGATGGCCGGGGCGTCGAGCGTGTGCGCGCAGCCGTTCACGCCGGCCAGACCGGCACGCTGCTCGGCAGTTCGGGTGCGGGCAAGTCCACCCTCATCAACCAACTGCTCGGCCACGAGATGCTGGCCACCGCCGAAGTACGGGCCCACGACTCGCGCGGCCGCCACACCACGCGCCATCGGCAACTGGTACCGATGCCGGGCGGGGGCTTGCTCATCGACACGCCCGGGATGCGGGAGCTGCAGCTGTGGACGGAGCCAGACGCGCCGCAGGCGAGCTTCGAAGATATCGAAGCCCTTGCGGCCGGCTGTCACTTCACCAACTGTCAGCACCGCTCGGAGCCGCGCTGCGCCGTGCAGGAGGCGCTGCGCGAGGGCACGCTCGATGCCGTGCGGCTCGAGAGCTTCCACAAGCTGCAGGAGGAAGCGCAGGCGCTCGGCGCCAAACAGGACGTGCGGGCCAGGCTGCAGGAACGTTCCCACACGAAGACCATCGCCAAGTCGCTGCGTCAGCTGAACCGTGCGCGCGGCCGCGAGTAGCGCCGAGGCTCATTCATGTCCGTGCGCCTGCGCCCGCTCGACCACCACCGCCTGACCGCCGCCGACACCGCCAACCGGGCCGAGCAGTTCGCCGCCCACGTGGCGCGGCGCCGCACCGTGCGCGACTTCGCGCCCGATGACGTGCCGCGCGCGGTGATCGAGCGCTGCCTCGCCGCGGCCGGCACGGCGCCGAGCGGCGCCAACCAGCAGCCGTGGCATTTCGTGGCGATTGGCCGCGACGCGGATCTGCGGCGGCGTATTCGCGCCGCGGCAGAGGACGAAGAGCGCGAGTTCTACGAGAAACGCGCGCCGAAGGAGTGGCTCGAAGCGCTCGCGCCGCTCGGCACCGACTCGCGCAAGCCATTTCTCGAGGTGGCGCCGTGGCTCATCGCCATTTTCGTGCGGGCGCACGGCGTGACGCCCGAAGGCGGCGTGGTGAAGCACTACTACGCCACCGAGTCGGTGGGTATCGCGACCGGCATCCTGATCACCGCCGTGCACGACGCCGGCCTGGCCAGCCTGACCCACACGCCGAGCCCCATGGGCTTCTTGAACGCGATGCTCGGCCGGCCCGCCAACGAGCGTCCGTTCCTGCTGCTGGTCGTGGGCTACCCGGCCGTGGACGCGCAGGTGCCCGACATCACCCGTCAGCCGCTCGACGGCATCGCGACGTTCCTGCCGTAGCCGCGCAGGGCGGCCACCGTGTCCCACGTCCGCCCACCACCTCCGGTGCGGTGGCCGATCCGTTCGTAGCGGGCGCCCGGCACCGAGGCCATCCAGGTGACGCATGCCGCCATGCCGGGATCGAGCTGGAACGCGATCTCGAGATGGACCACGACGTCTCCCCGCTCCTCCTGGTCGGCCAGGGCAGGCAGGGTGGGCGAACGTTGCCGGCAGCGCGCGAGCCGCGCAGCGACGCGAGGCGATTGCGGACGGAGGCGGGCGGTGCCGGTAGGCGCCGTGGGCGCCGAGGGTGTGGCGTGTGCGGGGAGGGCCGCGAACGCGCTGAATCGTGAGGTTGGGCGGCCGGCCTCGGTGGGCGGTTCGCCGGGCCGCGCAATCAGGCGGGGCCAATGCCGGGACGGACGCCGGCAGGGCTACAATGCGCCCGGAGGGCAGCGATGCGCGTGTGGGGATTGATGATCGTCGTGTTGATGGCGGCGCCAGGCGCCGAGGCGCGGCAGGCGGCCACCGCGAAGCCGCGTGCGCCCACGGCCGCCAAGCCCGTTCCCGCGCCAGCGCAGAGGCCGGCGTCGCCAGCCGTGTCGGCGTTGTTCGAGACGCCGCTCACCCTCGATGAGATGCGCGGCAAGCAGGCCGTGCTCACGACCGCGCTCGGCGACGTCGTGATCGACCTGCTGCCCGAACACGCGCCCAATCACGTGGGTCTGTTTATCAAGACCGCCCGCGACGGCGGCCTCACGGGCACCACCTTCCACCGCGTCGTGCGGCAGGGCATCGTGCAGGGCGGTGACCCGCTCACGAAGGATCCGGCCACGCGCGCGCGTGCCGGCACGGGTGGCCTCAACCTGGTGGCGCGCGAAGGGGTCGCGGAGAAACACACCCGCGGGGCCGTGTCGGCGGTGATCGTGCCCGGCCGTCCCGACAGCGGCGGCACGCAGTTCTTCATCTGCATCGTCGACCAGCCGTCGCTCGACGGCCAGCACACCATCTTCGGACGCGTGAGCGAGGGGCTGCGCGTGGCGCAGCGCATCTCGGAAGGCGCCGCCGACGAGAAGGGCGTGCCGGTCGAGGCGGTGGCCGTCACCGCGGCGGTGATTCGCGACCGGCCGGCCGAGGTGCCTCCGCCGTTCTCGACCGAATCGGTCGAGGCGTTGGCGCGGCATCGCGCGGTGCTCGAGACATCGCTCGGCAGCATCACCATCGCGTTCACGCCCGAGCAGGCACCGGAGCACGTGCGCAACTTCCTCCGGCTGGCTCAACTCGGCCTCTACGACGGCACCACCTTCCACCGCGTGGTGAAGGGCTTCGTCGTGCAGACCGGCATGATGTCCAGCCGCACGACGCCATTGTCAGAGGCGCAGGAGAAGCACGTGCGCCAGATGAAGGCCGAGTTCAACGACCAGCCGCACGACGTGGGCGTCGTGTCGATGGCGCGTCAGGCCGACCCGGATTCGGCCAGTACGTCGTTCTTCATCGTGACCGCGCGGGCGGCCTCGCTCGACCAGAAGTACACGGTGTTCGGCCAGGTGGTGGAGGGGCTCGACGTAGCCAAGGCGATCGAGGCCGTGCCGGTGAACGGCGAAGCGCCCGTGCAGGCCGTGACGCTGACCCGGGTGCGCGTCGTCAAGAGCGGGAACTAGGGACTAGGGATTAGGGCTAGGAACTAGGGCGCGCCAGCGCCTGGCGCACGTACTCCGCAAACGTCGTGGCCCGCACACCGAAGACGTCGTAGAGCGGCGCCGGGGGGACGCCGTGGCCGGCGGCCTGGTCGATGATCAGGCCGAGCAGCGCGTCGAGCGGTGGGTTGAATGGGCCGACCACGACGCGCGCCACCTTGAGCAGGGCCACGGGCGCGCGCTGCACCGCGAAACGGCGGCCGGTGACGTCCTCGGCCACGCGGATCGCGTCGAGCGCCGACAGCGGCTCCGGCCCGGCGAGTGGCACGTCGCGGTTCAGCGCGGCTGGGTGCACGAGCGCGGCCACCGCGAAGCCGGCCACATCGGCGACCGCGATGTATCCGACCGGAGCGCTGCCCGCGCCCACGATGCGCGCTCGCGCGCGGGCGAAATCCCAGCCGGCCGGAGCGCCGGCGTGAATCTCCATGAAGGCCGTGGGCTGCAGCACCGTCCAGGTCATGGTGCTGGCGCGAACCGCCTGCTCCACCTCCCGCTTGTAGCGCACGAAGGCGTTGTTGGCGCGGATCGCCGGGTCGACCGAGGTGTAGACGAAGCGGCGGACACCGGCCGCGGCCGCTGCCTGGACGAGCGCGAGTGAGCCGCGTCGGTCCACCGACACCAGCGAGTCGCCGGATGCGCGCGAGGCCATCGCGTTGGCCGTGGTCACGACGGTCTCGACGTCGCAGCACGCGGCGGCGAGGCTGGCCGGATTCTTCAGGTCGCCCAGCACCGTGACGCAACCGAGGCCGCGCAGCTCCGCCGTGCGAGTCGACTCGGCGCGGATGAGCGCGCGCACGTCGTAGCCGGCCGCCCGCGCCTGCGCGCAGACGGCCGATCCGAGCAGTCCGGTGGCGCCGACGACGAGCACTTTCGACATGATCTCGGATTGTGCCACAGCCACCGCACAACCGCCGGCCGGCACCGTTTGCGTGACTAGTCGTCGAAGGGCAGACGCGGGCCCCGGCCGGCGCGGGTCGGACGCTCCGGCTTGTCGGTGGTGTCGACGAGGTTGTGCATGCTGACCCCGAGCAGTCGCACCGGCCGCGCGCCGGCCTCGGTCTTGTCGAGCAGCGCCAGGGCGCGGGCCGTGATGGCCGCGAGATCGCGCGTGGCCTCGGCGCTGTGGCTGCGCGTGACCGTGTCGAAGTCGCCGTAGCGCACCTTGATCACGACGGTGCGGGCAAAGAGCTGGTGCTTCTCGAGCCAGGCGGCGCCGTCACCCGCCATCCCGGTGATCTCGCGGCGGATCTCCTCGAGCTGCGTGAGGTCGTGTTCGTAGGTGCACTCCGATCCGGCAGATTTCGATGGACGATCGGGCTCCACTACCCGGCTGTCGTTGCCGTCGGCCAGGTCCTTGAGCCAGTCGGCCAGCGACCCGACGATGCCGCGCAGCTGCTCGAGGTCGGCGGCGCGCACGTCGACGAGCCGCGTGATGCCGTGCTCGTGCAGCTTCTTCGCGGTCACCGGGCCAACGCCCCACAACGCATCGACAGGCAGACCTTGCAGGAACCGCTCGACGCGCTCCGGCGCGATCACCGTGAGGCCATCGGGCTTCTGCCAGCCCGAGGCGATCTTGGCGAGGAACTTGTTGGGTGCGACGCCGGCCGAGGCCGTGAGCCCGGTGGCCTCGCGAATCGACGCCTTCAGCCGGCGGGCCACGGCCACGCCCAACGCTTCGCCCCACGCGTTGTCGGTCACGTCGAGGTAGGCTTCGTCGAGCGACAGGGGCTCCACGAGCGGCGTGACCTCGCGGTAGAGCGCGAACACCTGCTGCGACACCTGCCGGTACTTCTGGAAGTCGGGCCGCACGATCACGAGCGACGGACACAGCCGCACGGCGCGCGACATGGGAATCGCCGAGCGCACGCCGAACGCCCGCGCTTCGTAGCTGGCGGCCGCCACAACGCCGCGCTTGTCGGGCGGACCGCCGACCGCCACGGGGCGGCCGCGCAGTTCCGGGTTGTCACGTTGTTCGACCGACGCGTAGAACGCGTCCATGTCGATGTGCAGGATGCGGCGCATGGGCGACCCTCATGGGCTGGCCTATTGTGACCCGGACGGCACCGGCACGGAGCTCAGCGCCGCGCGGACATCAGCTCAGCGCCACGTCAGCGCCCGGTCAGCGCCACGGCGTCCAGGCGCGGAAGTGGCCGTGACGCGCCTCGAGCAGCTCCCCAATCGTGATGGCGGCGTGAATCAGGCCGACGTGCGTGTAGGCCTGCGGGAAGTTGCCCAGCAGGCGCCCGGTCTCGGGCTCGATGTCCTCGGAGAAGAGCCCAAGCGGATTGGCGTAGGCAACCAGGCGGTCGAACAGGCGCACCGCGTCGTCGAGCCGGCCGATCATGGCCAGCGCCTCGGCCCACCAGAACGAACAGATCGTGAAGGCGCTGGTCGTCTCGCCGAAGTCGTCGATGTTCTGGTAGCGCTGCATCAGGCCTTCGCGCGTAAGAATCCGCTCGTAGGCCCGCACCGTCGAGATGAAGCGCGGGTCGTGCGCGTCGACGATGCCGAAGGTGGCGAGCAGCAGGTTCGAGGCATCGGCGCTGTGGCCGTTCATGCCCTGGGTGAAGTAGCCGAGCTCGGGGTTGTAGGCGGCGGTGAGCACCCGCTCCCGCTCGACCTTCGCCCACTGCTCCCACGGCTCGGCGTGTTCGGGAACCGCGAGCCGCGCCACGATGCGCGCCCCGCGCGAGGCCGCCACCCAGCACAGCACCTTCGAGAAGGTGTAGTGCTTCGGCAGCGTGCGGAACTCCCAGAGACCCGTGTCCTCCTTCGTCGAGGCGCTGATGGCCTCCTCGACCAGCCGCCGCACCAGCGGCACCAAGGTTGCGTCGCTTGACGCCGTGCGCGGATCGCTCGTGATCGTGTCGAGGCAGAGCAGCATCTCGCCCATGACGTCGTGCTGGGTCTGCAGGTAGGCGGCATTGCCGATGCGCACCGGGCCGGTTCCGCCGTAACCCGCCAGGTGCGGCAACTGCACCTCGGTCAGGTCGCGTTCGCGGCTCACGCCATAGAGCGGCTGCAGGGGGCCGTCGTCGGCCACCGCGCGCAGGAACTCGACGAACCGTTCACCCTCGGCCAGATGCGAGAGCCGGCGCAGCGCCTCCACCACGAAGGCGGCGTCGCGCAGCCAGCAGAAGCGGTAGTCCCAGGTGCGCTCGGTGTTCATCGCCTCAGGGATGCTGGTCGTCGCCGCGGCCACGATGGCGCCGGTGTCGACGAACTGGTGGAGCTTGAGACAGAGCGCCGACCGCAGCACCACCTCGGGCCGGAAGGAGGGCAGGGCGCAGCTCTTCGACCAGGCCAGCCAGCCAGCGCGGGTCAGCTCGTAGGCGCGTTCCACGGCCGGAGCATCGTGCACGTCGGCGGGACGGCCGGAGCTCAACACGAAGTAGAGCGGGCGGTCGACACGGAACGGGCGCCCGTCGGCAATCGACATGGCCGGCACGTTCGAATGCAGGAACAGGCGCTGCGGCCCGCCGAGCACTTCGAGTCCGTCGGCGGTGACGGCCATATCGACGACGGCGCGCGCGTAGTCGGGCTTCGGATCGAACACCGCCCGCAGCCGCGGCGCCCCCGTGAGCGGACGCACCAGCCGGTGGATCTCGACCGGCGCGTTCACGCCGAGCCCGGCCGGAATGCGCGGCGCGAAGTCGAGCAGTTCGCAGCTGCCGTCGGCGGTGTGGATTTCGGTGCGCAGGATGTTGGTGTTGCGCACGTAGGCCATGGGGCCGATGGTGCCCTGCTCCGGCAGCAGCTCGAAGCTGCCGCCCTTCTCGGTGTCGAGCAGCCGTGCGAACACCGACGGGCTGTCGAAGCGCGGCAGGCACAGCCAGTCGATGCTCGTGTCGGGCCCGACCAGCGCGATCACACTGCCGTTGCCGATGGCGCCGTGGTCGAGGGGAATGGCTGGGGTCATGGCGTCCCGTTGGCGAGACGGCAGGCCTCGGCGAGCAAATGGCCGGCCGTCACGGGTGCACCTCGCTGGCCGACGCTTCCGCCAGGTCGAGCAGCACGGCCGCGACGTCGGCGGTGGACTCGAGCCGGTAGCGGGCCGCCGAGGCACGCCGCCCGACCACGACCGACACGCCGTCGTCGATGGCGCGGAACGCGTCTTCGTCGGTCAGGTCGTCGCCGAAGTAGGCGACCCAGGCCGGCTGTCCGGACAAGCGTTCGACGTCGTGAACGATCCACCTGACGGCGTCGCCCTTCGTCCAGGCCGCGGCGGGCAGATACTCGTGCACGTCGGCCCCGACGAGGCGCTTGAGCGCGCCGCTGGCCAGCCAGGGCACCGCCGTACGGTCGGCGGCCTCGAGCACGGCCGCGCGCAGCTCCCGGCCGACGCCGCGCACATGCACGGCCACCGACGGCCCCTTCGATTCGAGACGGGCGCCGACGCTGCGTGCCACCACCTCGGCGAGCGCGCGTTCGAGCGCGCGCGCCGTCCCCATCGCGGGGCCCACGGCCTCGTGTTGCCAGCGGCGCTCGCCGACGGCGATTTCGAGTCCATGCAGTCCGGCCATATACACCTCCGAGCCGAGCGGCACCCGGCGGGCCAGATCGGCGACACGACGGCCACTGACCAGTCCGAGGGTGACATGCGTGAGTGATGACAGCGCGACGAGCGCAGCGAACGCGTCCGATCGGATCCGGGGCAGGGTGGGGTCGAGATCGAACTCAGCCAGCGTGCCGTCGAAATCTGACAGCACCACCAACCGGCTGCCGCGCCGCCGCGCTACGAACGCGCGATGCACATCAGCAAGCACGACTCATCCTAGATCGGCGCGGGCGCATGGACCAACCAGAGGGGCACAACGCCGAGCTGGCCGCGGCTAGCGACCGGTGCTGCCGAACCCGCCGCGCGAGATGTGGTCGGATATGGCGACTTCCTCGAACGTGACCCGTGGCGCGCCGAGCAGCATGCCCTGGGCCAGTCGATCGCCAGCGGCGACGTGCACGGGCTCGTCGGTGACGTTGATCACCTGGATCTTCACTTCGTCGGCGGGGCCGCAGTAGTCCGAGTCGATGACGCCCACGCCGTTGGCCACCATCAGCCCGCGTTTGAGCGGCGTGCTGCTGCGGGCCAGGATCGCGAGGAAGTGGCCGGCTGGCACCGCCACGACCAGGCCGGTCGGCACCAGGGCAATGGCGCGCGGCGGCACCACGACATCGACCGACGCGGCCAGGTCGAAGGCGGCGGCGCCGGCGGTGGCGTAATCGGGCATGGGCACGGCGGGTGAGAGACGCGTGAACTTGAGGGTCATGTGGGAACAATCTTAGCGGGGCTCGGGGCTCGGGCCTCGGGCCTCGGGCCTGGGAAGACGGATAATGCTCACGACGCGGCCCGGGCGACCATCGGGCCGGTTGATGCGTCTCAAGGACACCTATGATTTCCCGCGCCTCCATGTTCGCCGTGCTCGTCGCCCTGGCTCTCGTCTCGTCTCCTGTCGCCCCCCTCGGGCAGGTGGCGGTGCCCGCGGCCCCGGCGCAGACCGGCGCGAGCGACCCGGCCACCGCCGCCCTCACGGCCACCTTGCCGGTGGACTCGGCCGTGCGGGTGGGCCGGTTGCCAAACGGCTTGCGTTACTTCCTGCGCCAGAATGGCCGGCCGGCCAAGCGCGTGTCGATGCGGCTGGCGGTCGACGTGGGCAGTATCTATGAGGACGACGACCAGCGCGGGCTGGCGCACTTCCTGGAGCACATGGCCTTCAACGGCAGCACCAACTTCAAGCCGGGCGAGCTCGTGGCGTTCCTGGAATCGATTGGCGCCCGCTTCGGCCCGCACGTGAACGCCTCGACCTCGTTCGACGAGACCATCTACATGCTCGACGTGCCCACCGACCGGGCAGGCTACGTCGACAAGGCGCTGCTCGCGCTGCGCGACTTCGCTGGCGGCGCCTCGCTCACCGACGAGGAGATCGACAAGGAGCGCGGCGTGGTGCTCGAGGAATGGCGCGGCCGGCTCGGGGCGCAGTCGCGCATCACCGACCAGCAGCTGCCGGTGATCTTCGCTGGCAGCCGCTACGCCGACCGCCTGCCGATTGGCCTGCCCGACGTGCTGCGCACGTTTCCGGCCGCGCGGGTGCGCGACTTCTACCGCATGTGGTACCGCGCCGACCGCATGGCGGTGGTGGTGAGCGGCGACTTGCCGCTCGACGAATCCGAGCGGCTCGTGCGGGCCCGCTTCGGCGACCTGGCCACGCCCGGCTCCGCCCCCACGGCCGTGGACGGCACGGTGCCGCCGCACCCCGCGCCACTCTACAAGATGGTGACCGATCCCGAGGCGCAGGGCTGGAACGTGACCGCCATCTTCAAGCGCGCGCCCGAGCCCGAAGACACGGTGGGCGCGTATCGCCGCTCGCTCGTGCGCTCGCTCGGCCTGCAGATGCTGAACGCGCGGCTCGCGGAACTTGCGCGGCAGCCGCAGGCGCCGTTCCTCAGCGCCGATGCCGGCACGTCGGCCCTGGGCCGCCACCTGTCGATGTTCGAGCTGAGCGCCGAAGTGGCCGAGGGCGGCACGGCGGCCGGCCTTGAGGCGGTGGTGCGCGAAGCGCGCCGGGTGCAGCAGTTCGGCTTTGCCGCGCCGGAACTCGAGCGCGCCAAGCGCGGGTTGCTCGCCGGCTACGAGCGCGCGTACAACGAGCGCAACACCGCCGAGAGCCCGTCGCTCGCCAACGAGCTCGTGCGCCACTTCCTGCAGGGCGAGCCCGCGCCCGGCATCGCCTACGAGTTCCAGTTGGCGCAGCGCTTCGTGCCCGGGGTGACGGTGGATGAAGTCACCACCTTGATGCGCGGCCTGGTGCGCGACGACAGCCGCGTGGTGCTCGCCACCGCGCCGTCGAAGGCGGGCGCCACGCTGCCCACCGACGACACCCTGAAGACGGCGATGGCCGCGGCCTTTGCCGCCACGGTCACCCCATGGACCGACGGACTCGCCGGCCGCGAGTTGGTCACGAATCCGCCCTCGCCAGGACGCGTCACCGCCCGCCGGCAGATTCCCGAGGTCGGGGCAACGGTGCTCACGCTCTCGAACGGCATGGAGGTGTGGCTCAAGCCCACCGACTTCAAGGCGGATCAAGTCGTCTTCAGCGCCTACGCCTACGGCGGCGGATCGCTCTCCTCCGAAGCCGACTTCACCGAGGCGGCACTGGCGCCCGCACTCGTGGGCCTGGGCGGCATCGGTGGCCTCAATCCCGTGGACCTCGAGAAGGTGCTGGCCGGCCGCATTGCCTCGGCCTCGCCCGACATCGACAGCTACACGCACGGCGTGTCGGGGTCGTCCACGCCCAAGGATCTCGAAACCGCGCTGCAGCTCACCTACCTCACCTTCACCGCGCCTGGGCTGAACGACGAGGGCTTCGCGCTGCTGAAGCGCCGCTTCGGCGCCATGCTGCAGAACCAGCAGCAGAGCCCGCGCTACGTCTTCGGCGAGCAGGTGCGTGAGGTGACGACCTCGGGCCACTATTCGGCCAAGGGGCTCACGCCCGAAGACGTCGAGCGCCTGGACCTGAACGTGATGCGCCGCAGCTACACCGAACGGTTTGCCAACGCGGCCGACTTCACGTTCTTCATCGTTGGCGCGTTCACCGAGGCAGGGGTGGTGCCGATGGTGGAGAAGTGGCTGGCCTCGCTGCCCTCGACCGGGCCCCGCAAGACGGCCTTTCGCGACATGGGCATGACCTTTCCGACCGGTCTGCCGAAGGCCGAGGTGAAGAAGGGCAAGGAGCCGGCGAGCCAGACGGTGATGGCGTTCTTTGCCGACACCGGCCTGGTCGAACTCGAGATGCACCGGGCCCGCGCCGCCGCCACGGTCGTGGGCATCCGCCTGCGCGACATCCTGCGCGAACAGCTCGGCGGCACCTACGGCGTGAGCGTGTCCTACGGCAACTCGGCGCCGCAGAAGGGCTACGGCACGATGAGCGTGTCGTTCGGCAGTGCCCCTGACCGCGTCGAGGGCTTGCAGAAGGCGGTGATCGACGAACTGGCCCGCCTGCGTGCCGAGGGCCCGTCGGCCGACGACCTGCAGAAGGTGCAGGAGCTGGAACGCCGCGACCTCGAGACCTCGGTGCGGCAGAATCAGTACTGGCTGGGCTCGCTGCAGACCGTGCACATGTTCGGCTGGGACGCGTCGACCATCGCCAGGCGCGGCGAGCGCACCGACGCGCTGACCGTGCCGGTGCTGCACGACACGATCAAGAAGTACTTCCCGCTCGACCGCTACGCGGTCGTGACGCTCAAGCCCGAATAGGGCATGGTTCGGCGCGGCCCGAACGCGACGATTTCCGCGCCGGCGTGGTCGGGTCGAGAGATGATTCGGTGCCGGCCGACCCTCAGGCTCCAGATCGTGATGGACTCGTCCCGCCGGTCGACCACATCGACCAGCTCGCTGAGCTTCGCCTTGACGGCGGACAAGGGCAGGATTCTCACGGTCGTCTCCTTGCAGTTGGTCTGAACTCAGACTTTTCGTAACAGGTCCGACCGTCTGCGCTCATGGCGTCGACGATCGGCGTCGCCGCGCCCATGTCCCTGACGCCCGGCACGCGCCTCGGCCCCTTCGAGATCGTCTCCTCACACGGGGAAGGCGGCATGGGCGCCGTGTATCGCGCGCGCGACCCGAAGCTGAATCGCGAGGTCGCGATCAAGGTGCTGCTCCCGGCGGTTGCGAACGACGCGGATCGCCTGACGCGATGTCAGCGTGAAGCGTAAGTGCTCGCGTCCCTCAATCATCCGAACATCGCGCACATTCACGGCCTCGAAGACGCGGACGGGGTTACCGCGCTGGTGCTCGAACTCGTCGAAGGCCCCACGCTCGCGGATCGCATCTCGCGAGGACCCATCCCGCTCGACGAAGCGTTGCCGATCGCGAAGCAGATCGCCGACGCGCTCGAAGCCGCGCACGAGCAGGGGATCATCCATCGCGATCTAAAGCCGACCATCACCGCGCCGGCGATGACGGCGGCGGGGGTGATCCTTGGCACGGCGGCCTACATGAGTCCCGAGCAGGCGTCGGGAAAACCGGTGGACAAGCGCAGCGACCTCTGGCGTTCGGCGTCGTGCTGCTGGCGATGCTGAGCGGCCGTCGCGTCTTCGACGGCGAGACGGTCTCGCATGTGCTCGCAGCGGTGCTGACGAAGGAGCCGGATTGGACGACGCTGCCAGCGACGACCCCTGCGCCCGTCCGCAAGTTACTGCGTCGCTGTCTGGAGAAGGATCGCAAGCGGCGCGTACGGGATGCCGGCGACGTGCGCCTGGACATCGACGAGGCACTGACGACGCCTGCTGGGGAGACACTGCCCGCGGGCGCATCGGCCACACCATCGTCGGCTGGCTCGCACGGTGCAGGGCAACACCGACCTTTGGTTGCTGGACGGGACCCGCACGAGCCGGTTCACGTTCGATCCGGCGGGGCAGGACCGCTTTCCGATCTGGTCCCCCGACGGCGGCCGGATCGTGTCCGAATCGGACCGGACGGGCCCGCGCAACCTGCACGTGAGGGACGCCAGCGGCGCAGGCGCGGAGGCCCTGCTCGTGGACTCTGCGCAGGCCAAGCTGGCCTTCGACTGGTCCGCGGATGGCCGGTTTCTCCTGTATTACTGCATCGACCCGCACACGAGGCGCGACCTCTGGGTGCGGCCGATGGCCGGCGACCAGACGTCGTGGGTCTTCCTGAAGACTCCTTTTGAGGAGCTTGGTGGTCGCTTCTCGCCCGACGGTCGCTGGGTCGCGTACATGTCGAACGAGTCAGGGCGCCTGGAGATCTACGTCAGGCCGTCCACCGGCGGCGTCATGCGTCGCGGCTGGAACTGCCGCCCCCGCGAGTGGGCAGTGGCAGGTCTCGACGGCAGGTGGGATCTTTCCGAATTGGCGGGCGGATGGCCAAGAGTTGTCCTACCTCGGGCCAAACGGTACGATGATGGCGGCGCCGATCGCGGTGCGGGGGGCCGCGGTGGAGCCGGGCACGCCGGTGGCGCTGTTTCCGACACGGATCTACGGCAGCGGCGTGGACACTCAGCAGAGCCGGCAATACGACGTGACCCGCGACGGCCGCTTCCTGATCAACACCGTGCTGGACGACGCGACGACCACGCCGATCACGCTCATCCAGAACTGGCAGCCCGACGTGAAGCAGTGACGCCGCGCGCTCTGAACGTGCTCCGCTTCGTCGTGAGCGCGATGGTGCGTCAGTCCGGCGCCGAATCCAACAGGGGACGCAGTTCGGCGACAAATGCGGGCACCTTGTTCTTCGCCACGTCCCATAGTTCTTCGGCGTCGATGACCCAGTAGCCATGCGCCGGCAAGTTGCGCAGACCGATGATCTTGCGCCAGGGCACCGCGGGACGTCGCTGCTTCCATTCGTCCGGCAAGCGCGCGGCTGCCTCACCGATGCCGAAGACCTGACGTTCGACAGCCGAACGCTTCTCGTCGTTGGTGGCGAAGTCCTCGAACGTCACGCCATCGATGTAGCGGAGGATGGCCTCGCCAGTGGCCACGACGTCGGCGACCTAGAGCAGCGCGTCACGCGACACGTACGAGGTCCCGGTCGATGAGCGGCCGCAGACGAGGCTTGAGTCCCCTGGCCGTCAGCACATCGACGCGGCGGCCGAGCAAGTCTTCCAGGTAGACCAGCCGACGGTGAACCAGAGTTCGGGTGCCGTCGGACATACGTGGCCTCAGTTTCTCCCCGACGGCAGGCGTTTCATCTTCTACCAGCGTGGCGCGACGCCAGAAGCGCAGGGCGTGTACGTTGGGTCGCTCGACTCTCCTGCGATCGCGCCGGTCCTCCGAACCGTCTCGATGGGCCTTTACTCGTCGGCGCACCTGCTCTTCGCCCACCGCCTCCCTCGGCTACATGGCGGCGAGTGCCTCCTCGACCGGCACGCTCGTGATCGGTCCAGGCGTCGCCCCGACGACCGAGTTGCGCTGGTTTGATCGCGCTGGCGTACCCTTCGGCGTGGCGGGTGGACCCGCTGTCGACACGTCGCCGCGGCTGTCGCCGGACCAGCGGAGTGTCGCCGTCTCGATTTATGACCCAAACGCTGCTCAGCGCGACGTCTGGGTGCTGGACCTTGCACGCGGGGCAGCATCGCGCGCCACGTTCGACATCGACGGCGTCGTGAGCGACACTGGGCCCAGCGGCAGCACCCGGCCTTGCGTTCAACTGGATGCACACTGGAGGACTTCATGCGTTTCTCATCGTTCATGACGGCATCACTGACCGCGGCTCTGCTCGCCGCCGCCCCACTGGCGAGTGCTCAAACCACCGATCGCCGGGTCATTACTCTGGACGGCGCCAAGGCAATCCTGGCGGCCGCCGAAGCCGAGGCCGTGAAGAACAAGTGGACGGTGGCGATTGCCGTCGTCGACGAGTCGGGCAACCTCATCGCCTTCCACAGGATCGACGACACCCAGGTGGGGAGCATCGACATCGCCCTCGGCAAGGCGCGGACCGCGGCGCGGATGAAGAGGCCGACCAAGGCGCTCGAGGACGCCGTCGCCGGCGGGCGCACCGTGATGCTGGCCATTGAAGGCATCACGCCGCTCGAAGGCGGTGTGCCGGTGATGCTCGACGGTCGCGTCATCGGCGCCGTGGGCGTGAGCGGTGTGACATCTCAACAGGATGCGCAGGTGGCGCAAGCCGGCGCCGCTGCCCTCAAGCGCTGAGGAAGGCGCGAGCCGCCGCCGACGCCCTTCCGCTATGCTAGCCCGCATGCGCATGCTGTGCCACCTGGCCCTGTCGGCGGTCGTCCTGCTCGGCGTTGGCGCCACGCTGACCCTGCCAGCGGCCCGCGCGCAGGACCGTCCGCTCATCTTCGGCGCGACGCTGCCGCTGCTGCCATTGAACGCGTTCGGCGACGCGTGGACCGAGGCCAGCGCGGCCATCCTGTCGCGTCTCTACACCATCGCCGCCGACGGGCGGCTGGTGGGCGATCTCGTGGCCTCGCACCAGGTGTCGGCCGACGGCCGCACGTGGACGCTGTCGTTGCGGCCGGACGTGCGCTGGCACGACGGCGAGCCGTTCACGAGCGCCGACGTCGCCTACACGTTCGACGAGATGCGGCGCCCCACCGCGCGCTCGCCGCGCTGGCGCAACCTGACCTTCATCACCCGCTACGATGCGCCCGGACCGCACACGCTGGTGCTGCACCTCGCCGCGCCTCGGCCCGAGCTGCCGGTGACGTTGGCGGACGTGCCGATCGTGCCGCGACATGTGCTGGCCGGTCGTGACGCCAACGACGATGCCGTGTTCGACGCGCGTCCGGTAGGCACCGGACCGTATCGACTGGTCGAGCGCCGCCCTGACGGGCGGCTGATCTTCGACGCGCATGCGTCGTATCACCTCGGCCCGCCGCGGATCGCGCGGCTGGAGATGGTGACCATCGCGAACGACGAGGCCCGCGCGCGGGCCGTGGCCGACGGCACCGTCGACCTCGCCCACATCAAACCGCAGCACATGGCGCTCGTCCGCGCCCGTGCCGACCGCGTCGTCGAGCCGTATGCGAGCGGCATCTGGCGCTCGCTTGTGCTCAACGTGCGCCAGCCACACCTGGTCGATCGGCGCGTGCGCCAGGCCATCGCGCTGGTGCTCGACCGCGAGGCGATTGTGCGTGACGGCCTGCTCGGCGTAGGGTCTCCCGCCTTCAGCCCGATTCCACCGATGAACTGGGCCCATCAGGCCACGCCGCCGCGGCCGCGCGACCTTGACCGGGCCCGGGCCCTGCTCGATGAGGCCGGATGGCGCCCAGGACGCGACGGCTGGCGCGAGCGCGACGGGCGTCGCTTCGAGCTGGCGCTGGCGGTGTGGTGGACCGAGCCGTTCCGACGCGCCGCCAGTCTCGTGGTCAAGCAAAACCTCGAGGCCATCGGCCTGCAGGTGCGCTTCATCGAGATTCCCGCCGATCGCTACGAGGAAACGGCCGCCGTGCTCATCCCGGCCCACGACGGCGTCATCACCGGCTACAGCGGCCTGCTCGATCCCGGCAACAACCTGGCGACCAAATACCGTACCGGCGGCGTGCAGAATGCGGGCGGCTACTCGAACCCCGACGTGGATCGCCTGCTCGATGCCGCGCTCCAAGAGGGCGACCGTGAGAAGGCGCTGCCTCTCTATCGCGACGCGCTGGCGCGCATCGACGCCGACGCCGCGCGGATTCCGCTGGCCTACGTCGACTATCTCTTCGCGGCGCGGGCCGATTTGAAGGGCGTGGCCGGCAACGTACTCGACCTCTACTACCACTTCCCCCGCCTGGCCTACCGGCTGCACTGGTAGGCGGCGGTGTCCGATGATGCCGCGGCAGCGTGACGGGCGGCACGAGCGGCCGGGTCGCCGGTCGGACACACTCACCGGGTGAATGCCAGCGGTCTCTTCCTCCTGTTGACGATCGTGCTTGCCGTCGATGCCGCGGGGCGGCCGCGTTGATGGCGGGCGTCGATGTCGCCGGTCGTATGAGCCACGCCGTGTCGGGGGCACCGCTGGCCGGTGTGCGGGTGCGGCTTGGCTCCACCGGTCAGGTCGTCATCACCAGCGCCAGCGGCGACTACCGCTTCGGCGACGTCAGCCCGGGTCGTCACCAGGTCTTCGCCGACGCCGACGGCTTCGTGCCCATCGCCATCGGCGTGCGGGTCGAGATCGCGCCGGTGCTGGTCGACGTGGCGCTCGACAGGCTTGGACGCTCGTGCAGGACAGCCGCGAACCCGGCCGGGTAGCGGTCGCTGCCCTCGCCGTGGAGGTGCTCGATCGGTGGCGCCAGCTCCCACACCACCGACACCCGCGGGCGCGGTAACTCGTCACGCACCGACACCTGACGGGACCACTCGCAAGACCCGACGATCTCGTGCACGCTGGGCTGGAGATCGGCGGCGGCCGCATGGCGCGCCAACTCAAACGAGGACTGGTCGGCGTGAAGACGTACGACCGCGGCGGAGGACCAAAGACGTTCCTGAGGACAGCATCGGACGATCAGCGCAGCGGCGACGGCGGCGGCACGCGGCGATGGGCGGCGCGCCACGCTGCCGGGGTCGTGCGCGCCATCGCGCGAATCGACAGTTCCCGACGACACTCTCGCCTGCGTGGTCCGCAACCAGGCACACCGAACGTGTCTGCGTGAGAGCGGCGCCTCGCCGCTCACGAGGAGCAACTACCTCTTGCTGTTCAGCGAAGAGCGCCTCCTCGAGCATCACCGAGGATGCTCGAGTGGTCTACGTCTCGGAGTGGCCGCAGTTGTTGAAGGACAAACGGATAGAGCAGGAAACCGCAGATCGTCGCGCTATCTCATATACTGGCGCCATGCGCAGCAGGGTGGCTTCCGACGCGTCGCAAACGCGCGCCCGGTGCCTCGCCGCCATGACGCCGGCAGAGCGCATCGCGCTGGCCCGGCGACTGGGTGACGAGGGCGTGGCTGCCTACATGACCACCCACGGCGTCGATCGCCGGACCGCGATCGTGC
>Ga0105046_10000650_pt1 | contig 49959 bp, 9 predicted proteins | sample MAT03_FD_78385 | JGI IMG/M metagenome (GOLD analysis project Ga0105046, IMG submission 78385) | Freshwater microbial communities from Lake Fryxell liftoff mats and glacier meltwater in Antarctica - MAT-03 (megahit assembly) | ecosystem: Environmental > Aquatic > Freshwater > Ice > Liftoff... | reverse complement strand
CCTTCGCGGCGCAAGTGGCTGCCGAAACCGCCGGTCGCGCGGCGCAGGAGCAGGGCATCAAGAATCTGGACGTGCGCATCAAGGGCCCCGGCCCAGGGCGAGAGTCCTCGGTGCGTGCGCTTGCCTCCCTGGGCATTCGCATCAATTCGATCAGCGACGTGACGCCGGTGCCGCACAACGGCTGCCGGCCGCAGAAGCGCCGCCGCATCTGAGGCGCGCGCAAGTCCTTGCGGGCTCAGCGCTCGCAAGGACTGAACCGAAAGCGCGCTACAATTCTCGGTTTCCCCGACCGGCGGGTACACGACAGTCCGCCGGAGCATGACCCCCCGAGCCTGAAGGCTCATGAGTTGAGGCCACGCGGCCTCGCAAGCCCACCGTCTGCGCCGGCCGCCGAGCCAAGCCAGACCTGCACGGGCCCGCTGTCCCCGGAATGTCTCCGATGCAGCGCGCGCCGTGTCAGCGTACGAAGAAGGAAACACCGTGGCACGTTATCTCGGCCCCAAGGCCAAACTTTCCCGCCGTGAAGGCACCGATCTCTTCCTGAAGAGCGCGCGCCGGGCCATCGGCGACAAGTCCAAGTTCGAGAGCAAGCCGGGGCAGCACGGCCGCACCAGCGGCTCGCGCACTTCGGACTACGGCGTACAGCTGCGCGAGAAGCAGAAGGTCAAGCGCATGTACGGCGTACTCGAGCGCCAGTTCCGGCGCTACTTCGCCGAGGCCGAGCGCCGACGCGGCAACACCGGTGCGAACCTGTTGTCGCTGCTGGAATCGCGGCTGGACAACGTGGTCTACCGCATGGGCTTCGGCAGCACGCGCGCCGAGGCGCGCCAGTTGGTCTCGCACAAGGCACTGACCGTGAATGGCCAGGTCGTCAACATCCCGTCCTACGGCGTGAAGGTGGGCGACGTGGTGGCGCTGCGCGAGAACGCGGCCAAGCAGCTGCGGGTGGTCGACGCGCTCAAGCTGGCCCAATCCATCGGCATGCCGGCCTGGGTGGAAGTCGATGCCGCCAAGATGAGCGGCGTGTTCAAGAAGGTGCCTGATCGCGACGAGTACGGTGCCGAGATCAAGGAAGCGCTGATCGTCGAGTTGTATTCCAGATAACCCGCAGGACGGTCCGCAGCGGTGGCCCAGCGCGGTTCACCGGTTCGGGCCGTTCGACGCTTCGCGTGCCGGGCACGAAGCGACCACATCCCCCCGCCCGGCTTGGTCCATCAGCCTTATCGGTGTGACGAGCCGAGGGTATTGAGAGGAACTGCTACTCCATGCAAACGAATCTTCTGAAGCCGAAGGCCATCCAGGTCGAACCCCTGGGTGGACACCGTGCCAAGGTCACGCTCGAGCCTTTCGAGCGCGGCTACGGTCACACGCTGGGCAATGCGCTGCGACGCGTACTGCTTTCGTCGATGGTCGGCTACGCGCCGACCGAAGTGACGATCGCCGGCGTGCTGCACGAGTACTCGGCGATCGACGGCGTTCAGGAAGACGTGGTCCATATCATGCTCAACCTGAAGGGCGTGGTCTTTCGCCTGCACAACCGCGACGAAGTCACGCTGGTGCTGCGCAAGGAAGGCGAAGGCCCGGTCACGGCAGGTGACATCCAGACGCCGCACGACGTCGAGATCATCAACCCCGAGCACGAAGTGGCGCACCTGGCCAGCGGCGGCAAGCTCGACATGCAGATCAAGGTCGAGAAGGGCCGCGGCTACGTGCCGGGCAACATGCGGCGCTACGGCGACGAGCCGACCAAGAGCATCGGCCGCATCGTGCTCGATGCCTCGTTCTCGCCGGTTCGGCGTGTCAGCTACGCGGTCGAGAACGCGCGCGTCGAGCAGCGTACCGACCTCGACAAGCTGGTGATGGAGATCGAGACCAACGGCGCGATCAGCCCCGAAGAGGCGATCCGTTCGTCGGCCAAGATCCTGGTCGAGCAGCTGGCGGTGTTCGCGCAACTCGAAGGCCAGGTCGGCGACATCCTCTTCCCGCAGGACCGCGGCCGTGCCGAGACCAGTTTCGATCCGATCCTGCTGCGGCCGGTCGACGAGCTCGAGCTCACGGTGCGCTCGGCCAACTGCCTGAAGGCCGAGAACATCTACTACATCGGTGACCTGATCCAGCGCACCGAGACCGAACTGCTGAAGACGCCCAACCTGGGCCGCAAGAGTCTCAACGAGATCAAGGAAGTGCTGGCTTCGCGCGGGCTGACGCTCGGCGCGCGGTTGGAAAACTGGCCCCCGCAGGGCCTGGACAAGCGCTGATCGGGCTTCAAGCCCACAGCGCGTGTGCAACCCCCGGTACCTGACCCGGCCGGGGTTCAATAAAGAGAGCAACGCACCATGCGCCACCGCCACGGACTACGCAAACTCAACCGCACCAGCGAGCATCGCCTGGCGATGCTGCGCAATATGTGCAATTCGCTGCTGCGCCATGAGGCCATCAAAACCACGCTGCCCAAGGCCAAGGAGCTGCGGCGTGTGGTCGAGCCGCTGATCACGCTGGGCAAGCACCCAACGCTGGCCAACCGCCGTCTGGCCTTCGACCGTACGCGTGACCGCGAGATCGTCACCAAGCTCTTCAACGAGCTGGGGCCGCGCTACCAGGCGCGTCCAGGCGGTTACACGCGCATCCTGAAGATGGGCTTTCGCGTCGGCGACAACGCGCCCATGGCGTTCGTCGAGTTGGTCGATCGGCCCGCGCCCGCGGCCGAGGCCGGCACCGACAGCACCGCCGAGTAAGCCCGGGCCCACTGCGGCTCGGCGCCGCGGGAGCGGCGCCTCTTTCATCTTGTTTCAGTTGGCCCCCGCGTTCACGGGGCAGGGTTGACTAGGGGCTGACATCTGCGCCTGCGCGCAGAGAGAATGCGCGAGTCCGGGTGGCTCGCCGATGCTCAATGCTGCCCGTCCACCGGTAACGGGCGTGATCGCGTCCGACAGAGGACGACAAGATGACGCAGCGCAGCCGTTTCTTGCAACGCCTCCGGCAAGGCCTGAAGTCGACCCGAGTCCGTCCGGCGCGCGCGTCGCGTGACGGCACAAAAGCCGAGCCGCTGGCGCCGCGCGAACGCCTGGTCTTCGAGACCCTCGAGCCGCGGCTGCTGCTGTCGGATACGCCCCTGCCGCTGCCGGTCTTCGCGCCCTCGGGCACCTTGTCCGTGGCGCTGCACAGCGGCAACCTGCGCGTCGAGACCGTCTACAGCGGTGGTACGCCGCAGATCCGCGTCTGGGACAACACCGCCGGCCTCTCGCTGGGGCAGGTGGCACTCGACCAGAACGTGCGCGTCAACATCACCGGCTTGCCGCTGATCAGCGACAGCATCACGCTCGACCTCGGCTACAACGACGGCAACGGCGGCGGCACGAACGCCTTCACGCCGTTCACACTGCTGATCGACTTCGACGGCGGCTTAGATGCCCCGCTGCTCAGTGACGACACGCTGTTGATCGCCAGCAGCGGCCCGGACTTCTACACGCCGGCAGCGCTGTTCATTCGCAGCAGCGACGACATCACCATGAACGGCGGCGCGCTGTCGGTGCTGGGCGGCCTGGACCTGCAGTCGCAGGAACTGATCTCGCTCACCGGCGCCAACATCACGGCGGCCGACATGTACCTGGGCGTGACCAAGGCGGTCACCGACGGCATCACGCTGCTCAACGGCTTCAACCTGCTGGGCAACGCCAGCGGCGCCATCGACATCACCGACAGCACGCTGCAGGCCGGCGCGATCGGCCTCATCAGCACCTCCACCGTCAACGTCAACACGCAGAACAGCGCGTACCTGAGTGGTGTGCTGCACGTGGCCTTCGTGCAGACCCAGGCCAACGCGGCGATCACGGTCGACGGCAGCTCGCAGCTGACCGCCAACGCCGGCGCGCTGACGCTGCGCTCGACCGCCGGTGTGACGGCCCGCGCCACCACGCAGCCGGCAGCGAACGCCAACCAGGCCGACCGTGACGCCTCGGTGGCCTCGGTCATCAGCAGCAGCAGCGCCAACGTGCTGGTGGCGGGCACGGCACGGCTCAACGCCAGCGGCGCGCTCACGCTGCAGGCGCAGAACACGCAGAACGTGGCGGCAGTGGCCGACGGCACGGCCGGACCGAACGGCGGCGCCGCGCTCGGCGGCACGGTCGCCGTCAGCGAACTCGGTGGCAACACCGGCGTCGAAGTGCGCAACACCGCGGCCCTCTCGGGCAACTCGGTCAGCGCGCTGGCAGGCGCGCAGCGCAGCGTCCAGACCCAGGCGCGCTCGACCGTCGGCGGGGCCACCAACCCCGGCGCCAACAACACCGCGGGCCAGCAACAACTCGGCAACAACAACGCCAACACCGGGTCGGGCTCGGTCAGCTTCGCGGCGGCGGTGGCGGTGACGCATGTCGGTGGCGACACCACGGTTCGACTCGCCGGCGGCAGCGTCACCAGCGCGCAGCCCATCGTCGCTTCGGCGCTGGCCAGCACGGTGGTCGGCGGCGGTGCCACCGCGGCCACCATGGCCGACGGCAGCGCTGCCGACGGCAGCCCGGGCGTGGGCGTGGCTGCCGCGCTGAGCTTCCTCGATGGCAGCACGCGGGTCGCGCTCGGCGGCCGGGCCGCGCTCAACGCGCCCTCGGCCAGCCTGAGCGCCAGCACCACCATCGGCGTCGGCTTCGGTGCCCGCGCGACCTCGGGCGCCGGCGCCAGCAGCGGCGTGGGCTTTGCAGGATCACTGGCGATCCATGTGGCCACGCCCGTCACCGAGGCGCTGATCGAAGTCGGCAGCAACGCCAGCGCCAGCGGCAACCTCAGCCTGAGCGCCACCACCAACACCCGGCACCAGGCGCGCGCGCTGCCGCTCACCAACGGCGCCACCGGCGAGAGCCTGGGAATCGGCGCCTCGGTTGCCATCCACGTCGTCGACGAGACCACGCGCGCGCTCGTCAACGGCCGCTTCACCGGCGCCGGACTGACGCTCAGTGCCACCTCGACCACCGACGTCGACACCGAGGCCCAGGGCGGCGCCAGCGGCGGCACGGCGATCACGCCGGTCGTCGCTGTCACCGTCGTCACCGAGAACACCAGCGCGCGCCTGGCCGCGGGCAGCAACACAGTGCTCAGCGGCGGTCTGGTCGCCACCGCCAGCGGCAGCGCCGACGTGCTCGGCCGCGCCGAGGGCGATGCCGAGGGCAGCGACAACGCCGCCCTGGGCGCGTCGCTGTCCGTCACGCACCTGGCGCCGACCGTCACCGCAGCGATCGACGGCGCACTCGTCGCCGGGGGCGTGGCCACGCTGACGGCGCGCAACACCGGCAGCGGCCGTGGCGAAGCCAAGGCGGCCGCGCGCGGCGCCACAAACAACGGCAACAACGCCGACCAGCAGGCCGGCACCGCCACCACCGGCGCCAACTCTGCGGCCACCAACAGCGGCGCCACCGGCGCCACCGGCAGCACGCCTTCGGCCAACAGCGGCGAGGGCCCGGTCACCGTGGCCGCAGCAATCGCCATCAACCACCTCGGCGGCGCCACCATCGCGCGCGTCGGTGACGACGCCAACGTCACCACCGGCGGCCGACTTTCGCTGCTGGGCTTGTCCAACCTCGACGCCGCGGCGCAGGCAGACGGCACCGCCGCCAACGGCAGCACCAACATCGGCGCCGCAGTGGCCATCAACGCGGCCAACCTGAGCGCCAGTTCGCGTGTCGGCGCGGCCACCGTCGACAGCACCGGGCTGACGATGCAGTCGGGCATGGCCGACGTCAGCGGCAACGCGGTGCACGCGGCCAGCGCACGGGCCAAGTCAGGCGCCAGCGGCGGCAACACCGGCGTGGCGGGCTCCCTGGCCATCGGCGTGGGCGTCGGCAAGAGCGAGGCCACGCTGGCGCCTGCGGCCGACGTCGACGCCTCCGGCGGCAGCGTCACGCTCAGCGCCACCACCACCAGCAGCGACACCGTGCGCGCGCTGCCCGAAGGCGGCGGCGCCGTGGCCGAGAACACCGGCGTCGGCGCCTCCGTCGCGATCAACGTCGCCGACCGCACCAGCCGCGCCGAGATCGAGAACGGCGCCGCGCTCACCGGCTCTGGCGCGCTGGCCGTAACGGCCAACACCGGAAGCACCATCGTCACCGAGGCCGAGGGCGGCGCCAAGGGAGGCACGGCGATCGCGCCGGTGGTGGCGGTGACGGTGGCCAACCAGGACAGCCGCGCCCGCATCGGCAGCGGCGGCACGCTCAACGCCGGCGGCAGCATCAGCGTGACCGCCTCGCTGACCAGCAGCAACAGCACCAGCGCCAAGGGCAAGGCCGAGGGCACCGAAGACGCCGCCATCGGCGCCAGCGTCAGCGTCAACGTCGAGGTCGACCGCAGCGAGGCCGAACTCGCGCGCGCCGTCGGCACGCCGGGCGATGTCACGGTGGGCTCGACCAGCCTTGTGAAGACCAGCGCCAAGGCCCAGGCCAGCGCGGTCGGCGGCGAGCAGGACGACGGTGCCAGCGGCACCGCTGACGACGACGGCGTCAACGACCGCACCAACGCCGGCCGCAACGCCGGCAACTCGGCCGCCGGCCAGGGCGGCGCGCGCAACAGTTCGTCGGCCGGCGCCACGCCGTCTGCCGCAGTGGCCAGCACCGACACCTCCGAGTCCGGCGGCTCCGACACCATCAGCGTGGCCGCTGCGGTGGCGGTGAACCTCACCGACGCCACATCGCGCGCGCGCATCGGTGCGGTGGCCGTCAACGCCGGTGACGACGTCAGCGTGCAGGTGGCCAGCCAGACCGATGCCGCGGCCGAGGCCGAAGGCACCGCCACCACCACCGGCGACGCCGGCGTTGGCGCGGCGGTGGCGATCAACGTCGCCAACAGCACCAACGAGGCGCTGGTGCAGGGCACGACGATCACCGCCGACGGCCTGGCCGTGCGCGCCCTCATCAGCGCCGACGGGGCCGACAGCACCCACACCACCTCGGCCAGGGCCACCTCGGGTGCCGGCGGCGGCGATGTCGGCGTGGCCGGCTCGGTCGCCATCAACATCGTCAACGAAGACACCCGCGCCTCCATCACCAGCGGCACCGTCACGCTGTCGGGTGCCGACTCGGCCGGCGACCTGATCGTGCAGGTGTTCTCCACCAGCAGCGACACCGCCAGCGCCAAGCCCGAGGACGAAGGCACCAACGTCGGCGGCAGCGATGTCGGTGTGGGCGCCTCGGTGGCCGTGCAGGTGGTCGACCGCAACCTGACGGCCAGCATCGACGACGCCGCCACCATCAACGGCAACGCCGACGACGCCGTCGTCAGCGCGACCGCGCAGCACACCCTGGTCACCGAGGCCGAGAACGGCGCCGCGGGCGATGCGGGCGTCGGTGTCGGCGCGGCCGTCACGGTGGCCACCAACGACACGCGGGCCTATTGGGGCGCCGACGGGGCGGCCGCGTTCAACGTCGCCGACGACGTGCAGGTCTCGGCCTTCCGCCTGGAGCAGGTGACGGCCACCGCCAAGGCCGATGCGGCAGGCAGCGATGTCAGCGTCGGCGCGACAGTGGTGGTGACGGTGGTCGATGGCGACATCGATGCCACCCTCGCGCGCAACCTGCAGGCCGGAGGCGACGTGGTGATCAGTTCATCGGCCACCGCACTGCTCCAGGGCACCGCCACCGCCAGCGCCAAGGGCAACAGCGACGGCGGCCGCGACTCCGACAGCGAAGCCGACAACCAGCTCAACAACAACCCCAACAACGGCGGCGACCGTGCGCTGCCCACCTCGCAATCGCAGATCGACAGCGGCAACAGACAGGCCAGCAGCGAGAGCGGCGGGCAGCAGTCAGGCGGCACCGGCGTGGCGGCGGCTGTCAGCGTGCAGGCGATGACGCTGGACAACCGCGCCCGCATCGTCGGCGGCACCGTGGTGCAGGCCGGCGGCGCGCTGCAGGTCGACGCGACGGCCGACTTCAACGTGCTCACCGAAGCGCGCGGCGACGCCTTCGACCTGCAGAGCGACACCGGCGTCGGCGCCGCGGTCGGTCTGACGGTGGCGTCGGCGAGCAACCGCGCCGAGGTGGGCAACGGCGTCACGCTGCGCGGCGCCGGCGTGGCCGTGACGGCCGACCGGCCGGGCGACAGCGGCGAGCATGAGTTCCGCACCTGGGGCCTGGCCGCCGGCGGCGGCAAGGACACCGGCTTCGGTGGCTCGATCGCCATCAACGTGGTCACGCTCGACACCGTGGCCAGCATCGGCAGCGGCGCCACCGTCGAGGCCACCGCGGGCAACCTGCGCCTGCTGGCCGAACAAGAGACCGGCGTGCAGGCGGTGGCCGGCGCGGCCGGCGTCAGCAACGGCGGCGCCGGCGTCGGTGTCTCCATCGGCCTGAATATCGTCACCGAGACCACGCGCGCCAGCGTCGGCGCGGGCGGCAAGCTCGATGCCACAGGCAACCTGCTGGTGGCCGCGCACGCCGAGGTCAAGCCGGTGACGGTGGACCTGCCCTCCCCGCTGGGCGAGATTGCCGTCAGCAACCTGGCCATCTCGGGCGGCATCAGCAAGGGCGGCACAGGCGTCGTCGGCTCGGCAGCGATCAACATCTACAGCCTGCAGACGCTGGCGCGCATCGACAACAACGTCGATGCCGATGCCGGCGGCGCGCTCAGCGTCGAAGCCTTGTCGCGCACGCAGATCGAAGGCGGTGCGGGTGCCGGTGGGCTGTCCACCGGCAGCATCGGCATCGGCGTCGGGCTGGACCTCAGCTTGCTCACCGAGACCACGCGCGCGTCATTGGGCACCGGCGTCACGCTCGATACGGCCGGTAATCTGTCGCTGCGCGCCGAGGGCGAGCACGACATCACTTCGGTTGCGGCAACAGCCGGCGTGGCCACCGACGGCGTGGGCGTGGCCGCCAGCGTCTCGGTCTACGTGGTCACCAACACCGTCGAGGCGCTCAGCGGCGGCGGCGCAGGCTCGGCACTGCGCGCCGGCGGCGCACTGGCCGTCATCGCCGAAGGCGTCTTCAGTGGCGAGCAGATCGCCGGCGCGCTGGCCTACGGCAATTCTGCCGGCGTCGGTGTCTCGAGCACGATGTTCGTGCACAACGACGTGGTGCGCGCCAAGGTCGGGCCGCAGACCATCCTGGCCGCCGGCTCGACCGGCGGCGCGCGCGTCGAGGCCACCTCGAGCGAGACCCTGATCACCATCGCTGCCGGCGGCGGCGTGTCCTCGGGCTCGGCCGGCATCGCCGGCTCGGTGGTCGTCAACGTGCTCAACGAGACCACCCAGGCCTCGATCGGCGATGCGGTCACCTTCAATGTCGCGACCACCTCCGGCGCCACGCAGGCCGATCTGCGTGTCGACGCCGACGCGCAGACCGACCTCATCTCGGTCGCCGGCTCGGTGGGCGTCTCCAACAGCGTCGGCATCGGCCTGGGCGCCGTCGTCAACACGCTGAACAAGACGACCGAAGCCTCGATGGGCTCGGGCGTCAGCGGCTTGGCCGACGGCAACATCCTCGTCACCGCCAGCCACGACGAGGACGTCAGCTCGGTGGCGGCCGGCGTGGCCGCCAGCGGCAGCGTGGCCGTCACGGCAAATGCCAACGTGCAGGTGCTCGACACCACCACGCGTGCCTTCATCGGCGACGACCCGGCCGACGGCGTGGCCTCGGCCGGCGCCGGCCATGTGCGCGCGCAGGGCAGCGTGGTCGTCGATGCGCAGGGCCGCAGCGAGTTCGACCTCGTCACCGGCTCGGTCTCGGTCTCGGGCAGCGCCGGCATCGGCGCGGCCGCCGGTGTGGTGGTGGCCGACAAGGTCACTGCCGCCTTCATCGGCGACGGCGCGCGTGTCACCGCAGACGGCCAACGCGCCGGCATCGCGGCGCGCACAGGCAGCATCGGCCTGTCCAGCACGCCGGCCTCGAAGATCAACGACGCTGCCTTGCCCGACGCGGCCAAGGGCCAGCGCGGCAGCGCCGCGGCCTACGAAGTGGGCAGGCCCAAGTTTGCGGCGACCAAGGCCGACGGCAGCGGCAGCGACGACGTCGGGCTCAGCGCACAGCGCGTCGCCCAGGCTGCGACCACGCCGCAGTTCCGCGGCCTGTCGGTCACCGCCACCAACCGCGACGACATCGAGAGCTATGCCGTCAGCCTGGGCGCGGCGACGGTGGGCATCGGCATCGGCTCGGCCACCAACGTGGTCAACACCGACACGCGCGCCCGCATCGGCGCCGGGGCGCAGATCAACCTCGACACCGCTGCCGCGGCCGCCGCGCAGCAGGTGCAGGTGGGTGCCGGCAACGACTTCTCGCATGTCGCCTTCGCCGGCGGGCTGGGTTTCGGCACCGTCGGCATCGCCCCGGGGGTCGACGTCAGCGTGCTCGGGCACCAGACCCACGCCAGCATCGGCAACGGCGCGGTGGTCAACGCGCGCGACGACGTGAGCGTGCAGGCCAGCAACCGCGACCACCTGCTGCTGATCTCCGCCGGCATCGCTGCCGGCGCGGTGGGCATCGGCGGCGCGGTCAACGTGCTGGTGCTCGACAACGACACCAGCGCCACCCTTGGCGCGCTCGCCGAAGTCGGCGCCGGTGGCGACGTGATCGTTCAGGCGGCCGACGACAGCGACGTGACGATGATCGCCGGCGCCTTCGGCGGCGGCACCGTCGGCATCGGCGCCTCGGTCGGCGTGATGAGCATCACCAAGAACACCGACGCCGCCATCGGCACCGGCGCCATCGTCGATGCCAAGGGCCAGGGTGTCGGCCGCACGGGCCTGCTCGACGGCAGTGTGGACGCCGCCGGCTTCGGCCTCGCGCCCGAGCGCCACGGCGTGGTCGTGCAGGCCTCGTCGTCGGAAGACATCTTCCAGCTCGAAGTGGCGGCGGGGGCCGGCTTCGTGGGCGTGGGCGGTGGCGTCGGCGTGACGCTGATCGACTCCGACACCAACGCGGTCATCGGCGCCAACGCGCGGGTCAACACCAGCGACGCCAATGCCGGCGCCGCCGCCAACCAGGGCGTGGCGGTGATCGCCGCCAACCGTGCTGACGTGGTGCACTTCGCCGGGGCAGCCGCCGGGGGCTTTGTCGGCGTGGCCGGCGCGGTGCAGGTGGGCAGCCTGAAGAACGATACCGCCGCACGGGTGCTCGTCGGGGCGCAGTTGCGCGCGGCCGGCGACATCGACGTGCAGGGCATCGCCTGGACCGGCGTCGACGCCTGGACGCTGTCGGGCGCTGGCGGCGTGGTCGGCGTGGCCGGCTCGGTCTCGGTATGGTCGATCGGCACCACGCTCGAACGCGGCTACCAAAACGAGAAGGGCGACTCGGCCGACGGCCTGACCAAGAGCAACGGATCAGGCGGCCAGAGCGCTGGCGACTCCGACGCCACCAGCCAGGCCAGCAAGGCCAAGGGCCAGGTCGGCAGCAGCCTGGGCGGCTTCTCGCCCGGCACGGCCGGCAGCGGCCAGGAGCGCATGCGCTCCGCCGCTGGCGGGGCGGGTGGCAGCGTAAACGCGGCTGGCCCGACCCAGGCGCAGTGGCTCGCGCTCATCAACGCCGCCACGCCGGCCCAGGGCACCGAGGCCACCGTCGCCGAAGGCAGCACGCTCAACGCCGGCGGCGGCATCGGCGTCAAGGCGCAGCAGTTCGCCGACCTCGACTTCCGCACCGGCGGCATCGGCATCGGCCTGGTCGGCGTCGGGGCTTCGATCAGCGTCAGTTCGACCGCGTTGAACACCAACGCCTATGCCGGCGGCAGTCTGACCGCGGGCGGCGTGCTGAGCGTGCGCTCACGACTCGACGCCGACGTCAGCACCGTCTCGCTGGCCGGTGGCGCTGGCTTCGTCGGCCTGGGCGCTGCGGTGGCGGTGCACAACGACCTGAGCTTCCAGCAGTCCGCGCTGGGCCACGGTGTGCAGGTGCGTGCCGCCTCGGCGCTGCAGGTGACGGCGCAGTCCAACCGCACCTTCAACATGAGCACCGGGCAGGTCAACGCCGGCGTCGTCGGCGCTGGCGCGTCGTTCACCCGGCTCGACAGCGCAGGAACGGTCAGCGCCACGGTCGGCAACAACGCGCAGATCGGCCAGGCGCCGGGCCTGAGTGTCGGCAGCCTGGCGGTGCTGGCGCAGGCCAACTTCGACGCCGAAGTCGACACCATCGCCGTGGCCGCCGGCGGCGTGGCGATCAGCGCCAACTTCGCTTTCGTCAACGTGACGCCGACACTGCGCGCGGGCATCGGCAGCAACGGGCAGGTCAGCGTCACCGGCGCGCTCAGCGTCGACGCGCTGTCCACCGGCCTGGCCGACGCCACGGTCAACACCATCACTGCAGGCGCCGCATCGATCGGCGTCAGCTGGAGTGAAGCCACGCTCTCGCCCACCATCGAGGCGCTGGTCGGCGCGGCCACGGCCCTGAACGCCGGCGGGCTGATCCGCGTGCAGGGCCGCCATAACCACAGCGGCCTGGCCGCGCAGGCCGGCAAGGGGGCCGTTGCGGTTTCGCAGGCGCCGGGCTTCGGCGGCTTTGTCGGGCTGGGCGCGGTGCCCAGTGCCGAGGCCAACGCCAACGTCAGCGCGCTGGTCGGCGCCGGCACGCAGCTGTCCGCCGGCGGCACCGTCAGCGTGCTGGCCTACAACAGCAATGACGCCCGCGCCAGGGCACTCGCGCTATCGCTCGGCGTCGCCGTGCTCGGCGTCAGCGTCGCCGAGGCCGATGCCAATGGCAGTACCACTGCCGTGCTCGGCGGCGGGGTTGCCAACTCGGACGCCATCACCGTGCGCGCGCAGGCGCGCAACCTGGCCGACGCCGACGCCGATGCCTCCGGCGGCGGGCTGGACGCCAACAACGGCGCCAGCAGCACGGCCAAGGCCAACGGCGACGTCAGCGCGCGCGCCGGCACCGCCGGCCAGACGCAGGCGCAGAACGCCAGCGGCGCCATCACCGTCGAGTCGATCTCCAGCGCCGACGCCACCGCCGACACCTTCGGCCTGTCGATCGCACTGCTCGGCAATGCGGTCGGCATCATGAACGCCAGTGCACGAGCCACGCCGCTGGTCAGCACACGCGTCGACGGCGCCACCACGCTGGCGTCAGGCAGCGGCGTCACGGTGCAGTCGCGCCACAACCAGGACGGCGAGAACGTGCGCGCCAGCGCCGACGCGGCCGGCGGCGGTCTGCTCGGTGCCGTCAGCGGCACGCTGGTCAACGCCAATGCCGGTGCAGCCACGCAGACGCTGGTCAGCAACGACAGCACGTTGGCCGGCGGCAGCGGCGCGGTCAGGGTTCTGGCGCTGGCCGACAACATTGCGGTGGCGACCGGCACTGCTACCGCGGCGGCCGGCGTGCTGGGTCTGGGCGGTGTCTCGGCCACTGGCACAGCCAGCGGCAGCACGGTCGCGACCAGCGGCGCCGACGTCACCGGCAGTGCGTACACGGTGCGCGCCGAGGCCGACCAGGACGCCGTCGTCAACGCCACCGGTGCGGCCGGCGGGCTGGTCGGCGGCGCGGTCGGCGCGCTGGTTTCCGGCACCGTCGCGCCCACCGTCACGGCGGGCATCGGCAACGGCGCGGTGGTCAACGTCAGCGGGCCGATCACCATCGAAGCCGACCTCGACGCCGATGTCGACGGCACGGCCACGGGCGTCGCGGTGTCCGGCGCCTTTGCACTCGGGCTGTCCAGGTCCGAGGTGGCGCTCAACCCGACCATGAACCTCGACCTGGGCGCAGGCGCCAGCCTGACGGCCAGCGGCGCGGGCTCGGACATCGTCATCACCACGAAGCTGAACAACGGCGCCGACAACGCCGGTGGCGCCAGCGCCAACGCGCTGGCGGCCACGGCCGGCGGGCTGCTGGCCGGTGGCGGCTCGGTCGCACGCGCCACGGTCGACTACGACATCGACATGGGCAGCGGCGCCGGCGTCACGCTCAATGCCGGCCGCCACGTCGACATCGGCCTGCAGCTGGGCAACCATGCCGAGGCCGAAGGCAACAGCGCCACCTTCGGCGGCCTGGGCGTCGGCGCGGCGGTGGCGCTGGCCGACATCGGCGGCCACGCGATCGCCAGCTTCGGCTCGCTCGGCGGCAACGTGGGCGGCGCCTTCACGCTCGACGGCAGCGCCAACCATCTGGTCGACGCCACCTCGCGCGCCGGTGCCGGCGGCCTGATCGCCGGCCAGATCAACTCTGCGACCGCGCGCATGGACCCGACGCTCAGCGTCGGCGCTGGCGGTAACGGCGGTGCGCTCAGCGCCGGGAGTGATGTGCGCGTGCGGATGCTCTCGGCCGCCGACACCACGGCGCAGGCGCTGGGCATTGCGGTCGGCGCTGCCGCCGGCATGGGCGGATCGCTCGCCGAGGCGACGATGAGCCCGGGGGTGGAGGCCCGCATCGGCAACCAGCAGGGCTTCAGTGCCGGCGGCAACCTGCTCGTCGAGGCGCGCCACAACCACGACGGGGTCGACGTCGGCCCGCAGAACACCGTGGCCACCGCCCGTGCCTCGGGCGGCGGGGTGCTGGTCGGCGTGGCCGGCGCCTCCGCCACGGCCGATGCCTCGGCCGTCACTGCCGCACGCGTGGGCGATGGCGCGACGCTGGGCGCTGCGGGCACGGTGCGGGTGCTGGCCAGTGGCAACAACCTGGCCACCAGCAATGCCACCGGGCGAACCCTGGGCTTGATCGCAGCCGGTTCGTCGAACAGCGAGGCACTGGCCAACGGCAGCACGACGGCCGATTTGCGTGGCGGCGTCAGCCAGTCCACCAGCGTCACCGTGCAGGGCCAGGCGAAGAACGTCGCCGACGCCGACGGCAGCGCCTCGGGCGGCGGCTTCGCGGGCGTCAACAGCGGCAGCGTCACTGCGCGCGCCAACAGCGACGTGACTGCCGGCCTCGGCAGCAACAGCGCGCCGACGGCCGTGAACAGCAGCGGCGCCGTGCGCGTGGACGCCATCAGCAGCGCCGATGCCGATGCCGACGCCAAGGCCTTCAGCTTCGGCCTCGGCGGCGCGGTGGGCGTGATGCGCGCCACCACCGAGGTCTCGCCTGACGTGCTGGCGCAGGTGCGCGGCGCCACCAGCGTCGACGGCCAGGGCATCACGATCCGCGCCCGCCACAACCAGGGGTTGGAAGACAGCACGGCCACGGCCGATGCTGCCGGCGTCAGCGCGGTTGTAGCGGTCAGCGGCGCGACCGCCACCTCGACGGCCGCAGCCGCCACCCAGGCGCTGACCGGCAATTCGACCCAGTTCAACAGCCGCGCCGGTGGGGCGCTGGTACAGGCACTGGCGCGCAACATCAGCACGGCCGACGGCACGGCCGTCTCGGGCGCCATCGGCGTGGCCGCCGGCGTGGTGAGCGCCGCGTCCACCTCTGGTGGCCTGACCGAGGCCACCAGCGGCGCCGATGTGCTCGGCGCCAGCCTGAACATCGGCGCGAGCGGTGTGCAGACTGCCAACGCGACCGCCGTCGGCGCCAGCGGCGGCATCTTCGGCGCGGGCACCGGCGCCGCGTCGACCAGCACGGTGGCGCCAAACGTGCGCGCCGGCATTGGCGACGGCGCACAGATCAACGTCGTCAACACGGTCAGCGTCGCAGCGGACGCCAACACCGACAGCAACGCCACCGCCACCGGTGTGGCCGTCTCTGCCGGCCCGGCGCTCGGCCTGTCGAAGGCGCTGGCCCAGCTGAACCCGACGATGAACGTGCACGTCGGCGGTGGCGCCAGCGTGGCCACGCTGTCGGGCGCCGGAGACATCGTGCTGGCGCTGCGCCACAACGACGGCCTGAAGGGCCAGGGGGCGGACGCCACGGCTTACGCGGCAGCCGGCGGCTTTGCCGCTGGCGGCGGCACCGACGCGCAGGCGCTCGTCGACTACAACCTCACGCAAAGCAGCGGCGGCGGCGTGACGCTGGATGCCGGTCGCAGCGTGCTGGTGCAGACGCGCACGGCCGGCACGGCAGACGCCAACGCCCACAGCAACGCGCTCGGTGGCCTCGGGCTGGGCGCAGCCACCTCGCTGGCCGACATCGGCGGCGTGGTCAATGCCGCGCTGGGCTCGGTCAGTGGTACGCCTGGGCAAGACTTCGTCATCGAGACCGTCGGCGACCATCTGGTCAACGCGCAGTCGCGTGCCGCCGCCGCCGGATTGCTGGCCGGCCTGCAGATCAACACCGCCACCGCCGTCTTCGACCCGACCCTCGGCGCCAACCTCGGCGGCGGCGGCAACATCGGCGCGGCGCGCGATGTGGTCGTCAGCAGCCGCTCGAACGCCGACACCACCGCCACTGCCACGGGCGCCGCGATCAGTGCCGGGGCTGCGATGGGTGCCTCGGCGGCCAACGCGACGATGAGCCCGAGCGTCAACGCGCTCACCGGCAACCAGACGGCGAGCGCCGGGCGCAACATCGTCATCAGCGCACGCCACAACCATGACGGCGTCAATCCGTCAGGCGAAGACACGCGCGCCATCGCACGCTCTTCCAGCGGCGGCGCTTTCGTCGGCGGCGCCGGCGCCGCTAGCACGGCCAACGCCAATGCCAGCACCACCGCGCGCAGTGGCGCCGGCAGCAGCCTCAGCGCGGGCAACACGCTGAGCATCGGCGCCGACGCGGCCAATTTCGGCACAGCCGAGACGACCGGTCTGTCGATCGGTCTGGTGGTCGCCGCCGGCAGCTCGTCGGCCACGGCCAACGCCAACGGCGGCACCACCGCCGAACTGCGCGGCTCGGTCGGTGGCAGCGGCAGCATCGACGTGCGCGCCAACGCGCGCAACGTCGCCGATGCCGATGCCAATGCCTCAGGTGGCAGCCTGGCCGTCGGCGGGCAGTCGGCCAGCGCCACCGCGCGCGCCAACGGCAACGTCACGGCCGGCGCAGGCGACGACCAGATCGCCAGCATCGTCAGAAGCAGCAACGCGATCAACATCCAGGCGCTGTCCAGCGCCGATGCCGACGCCGATGCCAAGGGCCTGTCGGCCAGCCTGCTCGGCGCGGTCGGCGTCATGACGGCCACCGCCGAAGTCTCCCCAGACGTCACCAACCTGGTTCGCGGCACTACCACGATCGACGGCAACGGCATCACGGTGCGCGCGCGCCACAACGCCAACGACGAGAACGCCACTGCCACCGCCGACACCGCCGCTCTCGGCCTGGGCGTCAGCGTGGCCGGGGCCAGCTCGACCGCCACCGCCGCCGCCGATACGCGCGCCGAGACCGGCAGCAATGTGATGTTGAACGGCCGGTTCGGCAGCAGCACCGTCGAGGCCGTGGCCGACAACCGCGTCGTCGCCGACGGCAGTGCCAGGTCTGGCAGCGCGATCGCCGTCGGCGTCATCAACGCCACCGGCACGGCCGGCGGCACGACGGTGGCGACCAGTGCCGCCGACGTGGCGGGTGCGGGCCTGACCGTGCGCGCCGATGCCGACAGCGCGAGCCTGGTCAACACCGTCGCCGCCGGCGGCGGTGCGCTGGGCAACGCATCGGCCGCGCGCTCGGTGAGCCTGGTCAACCCGGGCATCACGGCATCGATCGGCAACGGTTCGATCATCGACGTCATCGGCAACGTGACCGTGCAGTCGCTGGGCAGCACGCAGGGGCGCGGCACCGCCAACGGCGTGGCCATCGCGCTCGGTGGCGCGGCCGCCGGTTCGATCGTCGATGTCGACGTCAACCCGACGATGAGCACACGCGTCGGCGACAACGCGCGTATCCGCACCATCGGCGGCAACGGTGACGTGCTGCTGTCGATGCGGCTGAACAACGGCAGCGCGGAAGGCGGTGACGCCACCGCGCGCGCCAGCGCGGCGGCCGGCGCCATCATCTCCGGCAGCGGCAGCAACGCCGACGCCGACGTGGCGCTGAATCTGTCCAACAACACCGGCAACGGCGTCGTCTTCGACACCGTCGGCTCGGTGAATTTCGACACCGCCGTCGGCATGACGGTTGACAGCCGCGCCAACAGCATGGCGCTGGGCCTCGCGGGGGTCGGACTCGCCGTCTCCGATGCGCGCATCGGCGGCACGTTGTCGGGTATCACCGGCAGCCTCTCGGGCACTGTCGGCCGCGATCTCGGCGTGGCGAGCGGCACCGACCTGCGCTCGGTCTCGCGCTCGGATGCGGCGGCCGGCGGCCTGTTCGGCAGCGGCGCCATCAACGGCGCCGCCGCGGTCATCAACCCGGTGCTGAACGTCGGCATCGGTGCCGGCGGCAACATCACCGCCGGCCGCGACGTGCTGGTGCGCAACCTCTCGCTGGCCGACGCCGCCGCCGATTCCGACGGCGTCTCGATCGCTGGCGTCGCGGCCTTCGGCGGTTCGTCCTCCACCGCCATCGTGCGGCCCGACATGGACACCGTGATCGGGGCGGCCGACATCACCGCCGGGCGCAACTTTGTGGTAGAGGCCCGGCATAACCACAACGGAGTGATCCCCACCGCACACGATGCGACGGCCGAGGCCAACGCCTCGGGCGGCTCGTTCGGCTTCACCGGGGTCGGCGCCGGCGCCACGGCCACGGCCAGTGCCGACATGAGCACCCGCATCGGCGGTGTCGGCTCTGACCTTCGCGCGCAGACCGGTGACTTCAGCGTGTTCACGAGCTCGGGCAACACTGCCGACGCCGATGCGCTGGGCATCGCCTTCGGCCTGCTGGCTGGCATCGGTGCAGCGCGCGGCGATGCCATCGCGGGCGGCCAGATCACCAACGCCGGCACCAACGCCTTCAGCGCCGATCCGCAGACGACCAGCGTGCTCGCCGGCACCGGGGTGGTCGCGGGCGGCTCGATCATCGTGCGGTCGTCGACCGGGCAAAGCGCAGTCACTGACACCACCGCGCCCGCGGGCGGTGTGGTCGCCGGCGCGGCCAACGACGCCAGCGCGATCGTCACGCGCAACCTCACCACCAGCGTCAGCGGCGCCACCTTGAGCGCCGGTGGCGACATCCTGATCTCTTCGACATCGTCCGGTGGCGCAGAGGCCGATGCCGAGGCCAAGAGCTTCGGTCTCATCGCCCTGGGCTTCAGCACCTCGGCAGCGCGGGTGGCGCCGAACATCGCCACCGCCGTCGGCGGCGTGCTCGACGCGGGCGGCCGCATCACCGTGCAGGCGGCGCACGATGGCAACCAGCCGGCCGACGCCTACGCCGAATCCACCGCCGGCGCGCTGGCGGGCTTCTCCGGCGCCAGTACCAGCGCCGTCTCGCTGGCCAACGTAGCCGCCGACGTCGTCGACGGCGCCTCGATGAATGCCGACGGCGGGACCTCGGTGCTGGCCGTGATGCGTGACTCGGCGGTCGCCAAGTCCGACGGCAAGGCTTACGGCCTGATCGCCTTCGGCTCCACCAACTCCAACGCCACGGCCAGCAGCACGGTCAACGCCCGCGTCGGCAACGCCAGCATCAGTGGCGCCAGTCTGACGGTCGACGCCGTAGGCGGTGGGCGCGGCCTGGCCATCGCCCGCGCCTCGAGCGCCGGGCTGTTCACGGGCAACGGCGCAGCGCCGGATGCCGACGTCAATCCCACCGTCACCGCGCGCATCGCCGGTGGTGCCAATGTCAACGTGGGCGGCAACGTCACGGTCACGGCCAGCGGCCGCGCCGAGGGCGACGCCGATGCCGACGGCATTGCTGTCGGAGCCGCCGCGGTGAGCATTTCCGACGCCCGCGTCGATGCCGCGCCGGTGGTGCGTGCCGAGATCGCCGGTGGCGCCACGGTCAACGCCGGCGGCAACATCGTCATCGCCGCCGAACAGGGCCATGCCACGGTCGATACATTCGGGCTGTTCGGCGCTGCAGACGTCAACACCGCCGACGACTCGATCAACTTTTCCGCCTCGCACGGCCTCTACGACGGCGATACCGTCGGCTTTGTGCGGGGCAACGGCGACGCGCCGGTCGGGCTGCAGGGCGACCGCAGCTACCAGGTCGTGGTGGTCAGTCCGACAGCGGTGCGGCTGGGCTCGGTCTTTGCGGGCACGGCGGCCGATGCGGTCAAGGACCAGATCGTCTTCGGCGTCGAGCACGGCTTCAGCACCGGCGACCGCGTGGTCTACCGCAACGGCGGCAACCCGGCGCTCGCCGGGCTGGTCGATGGCCAGATTCACTTCGTGCGCGTGATCGACGCGCTGACCATCAAGCTCGCCACGTCGGCCGCGCAGGCCAGTACCGCGCCGAAGGTCTTCGACGGGGCGCAGGTCGACGGCGTCAACGAACGCATCAACATCACGGCGCACGGCTTCGTCAACAACCAGGCCGTCACCTACCGCCTGGGCGGGTTGATCGGGTTCGAAGGCCCTGCCGTCGAGGCCGCCGGCGACGACACCATCGTCGTGCCCAACCACGGCCTTGCCACCGGCACGCAGGTGACCTACCGCGTGGGTGACCTGGTGCAGGAGACACCCAATGTGCCGGCCACCGCCATCGGCGGTCTGAGCGCGGGCAACAGCTACTTCGTCATCCGCGTCGACGCCAACACCGTCAAGCTGGCCAGCAGCGCCGCCAACGCCACGGCGGGCACGGCCATCACGCTCGCCATGTCGGCCGAGGCCAACATCAGCGGGCACCAGCTCGAGCGCAGCGGCGGCACGGTGGTGCCGGGCCTGGTCAGTGGCAACACGTACTACGTACGCGGCGGCAACGCGGACGCCTTCGAACTGGCGGCCAGCCCGGGCGGGGCGGCCATCAACCTCGGCAACGGCGGTGGCCGTCACGCCATCGGCGTCGAGGGCATCGAGGTCTCGGGCGCCGGCGCCACCGGCCAGCACCAGTTGCTGATCGACCTGCAGAGCCAGGGCAGCGGCAGCGGCCATCAGTTGCTCGGCGTGGGTGGCGCGGGGCGGCTTGTCGGTCAGGTCGTCTCCGATGGCGTCTCGGCCGCCACCGCCACGGGTTCGGTCGGTGCGCTGCTGTTCGGCTCGAAGGGCTCGGCGGCCGTCACCAACGTCACCGGCACGGCGAACGCGGTGGTGGGTGCCAATGCCCGCCTGAGCGCGGGCAACGACGTGACCGTCGGCGCCGACTCGAAGCTCAACGGCGCGGCCACGGCCGGGACGTCGGGCGGGGCCTTGATCGCAACCGGCTACTCGTCAGCCGATGTGCGCGGCAACAACGTGGTTCTGTCGGACATCGGCAGCGGGGCCTCGATCATTGCCGGCGGCACGCTGAGCATCGGCAGCATCGGCAGCCAGGTGGGCGACGTCGAAGCGAAGTCCAAGGGCGGTGGCTTCATCAACTCGTCCGAGGTGGACGGCGCGGTGATCCAGCGCCAGAGCACACGCTCGATGGTGGGCGCCGGCGCCAACCTGGCTGCCGGGCGCGACCTCAACCTCACGGCCGACGCGAGCTACTTCGGGAAAGTCTTCGGCAAGGCCTCGAGCGGCGGCTTCGGCGCCGACTCCGACGCCGATATGACTTTCCGTGTCGGCGACGCCGGCGACCGCCAGCAGACCGTGGTGCAGGTGTCAGACAACGCCCGCGTCAGTGCCGGCGAAACCCTGACCATGCGTGCCCGGGTCGACAAGGCCTATGCCCGCGTCACCGCCGATGCCTACTCGGCGGCGGCCGGCGCCAACCCCGACGCCCACGGCTACAACCGCATCTACTCCGACACCCGCGTCAACGTGCTGCCCGGCGCGCAGGTCACCGGCGTAGAGAAGATCAAGCTGTTGGCCCGCCATACCGGCCTGGACACCTACACCTACGTCGAAGCCGAGGCCGACGCCGCTGGCGGCGACACCGATGTCGATCTCTACAACGAGCAGTTCACGCGGTCGCTGATCGATGCCCGCGCCGGTGCGCTGTTCACCACCAACGAGCTCGACGTGCGCGCCACGCTGGGCAGCGCCAGCAGCAACTTCGGCTACAAGCGCGACGGCGCGGCGGGCGACATCGGTGGCACCGACCTGGGCACTGCGCGCAGCTGGGCGCAGCGCATCGACTTCGACAGCGACGCGCTGCTGACCTCCGGCCCCTCGCCGCTGCTGATCGTCGATACCGCAGGCAACGTGGTGACGGCCAAGAACGTCAGCTACTTCAATGCCGCCGACCGCGTGACGGTCAACGACATCGTCAACGACGACCCGGGCACGGTCACCTTCCGCGCCGACGGCTACATCAACCTGCCGGGCGACTCGCACAAGGGCGAGATCAACGGCACGCAGTCCACCTTCACCTGGCGCCAGACCTACGACAAGGTGACGCTGACCAACCATTCCGCCAAGGCCATGGAGGTCAACGACATCTTCCCGATCAACACCACGGTGATGCCCAGGGTGACGATCGAGGTCGACAACCTCACCGGTGACGCGGCGGCGGCGACGAGCTTCCACTTCGACATCCGCCACACCTTCGGCCCGACCGACATCCAGATCCGCAACACGCATCCGGCGGCGGCACCGCGGCTCGATTTCAACGGCATCGTCGACAACCCGATGGGGCCGACCCTCATCACCAACACCAGCGGCGACATCCGCGCGCTGCATGGTGGCGCGCTGGTGCGCAGCAACATGCTGACGATCACTGCCGGCGGCCACATCGGCAGCGCGGCGCAGCGCTTCAACATCGAGTTGGTGCGCAGCGAAGGCCGCGAGATCAGCTTCTCCACGATCTCCGGCGCCGACACCTGGCTGGGCGTGCGCGGTCTGCTGCGCCAGACCGGCGTGCCGGCCTTCACGCTGCGGCTGGGCGACCTGCAGGCCGGCGGCCGGCTCGACCTGCTGCTGCGCGAGGCGCGGCTGCAGACCACCATTTCCGGGGCGCCCAACTACCGGGTCGACGTGCAGATCCGCGCCGCCAGCACCGGCCCGTCCCCCGGCGACGACCTCGGCATCACCCAGTGGATCAACCACTTCCGCCCGGAGGAGCCGGGCGGGCTGGTGATCGACCTGCCGATGGCGATCTTCGGCAGTGGCAACACGGCCATCGCCTCGACCACGACCCTCGGCGCGCTGAACGCCGGCACCGACCTGGTGGTGGCCGCCGAGCTGCCGGCGCAGCGGATGGATCTCTTCGGCCGCACCGTCTGGCAGGGCGGCGCCAACGTGACCATCACCACCAATGGCGACATCACGCTGCCCAGCAGCGTGCGCGCGGTGGCCGGTACTCTGGCCATCACCAGCACCGAACAATCGATCTACGTCGACCACCTGATCGCCGGCGACAACGTCACACTGCTGGCACGCCAGGGCGAGATCCGCGACGTGGTCGCGGCTCTGGCCTTCACCTGGATCAACCTGTACACCAACAACATGGTGACCGCCGGTGGCGGGGTGGCGATGCTGGCCGGCAGCGACATCACGCTGCCGCGCATCGTGCAGGCGCAGACCGGCCTGATCAGCCTGACCAGCACCGGCGGCTCGATCCGCATGCACCTGGTGCGCGCCGATGCCCACGATGTGCAGGCCAGCGCTGCGGCGGGCTCGATCCTCGAAGAAGGCAGCGACAGCGGTGCCGACGTGCTGGCCATCAACATGCGTTTCACGGCCGGCAACACCATCGGCACCGGGGGCAACTTCCTGGAGATCGATTCCTCCAACCCGAGCGCTGGTGCGCTGACGGCCACGGCCGGCGGCAGCATCTTCATCACCGAGGTGCTGGGTGACCTGAACCTCGCCCGCGTCACCTCGACCGGCGCCGACGTCGACCTGGTCGTCCTGGCCGGCAACCTGATCGACTTCCACGCCGACGCCGCGGCCGACGTGCAGGGCAATACGCTGAACTTCACCACCAGCGGCTCGGTAGGCAGCTTCTTCAACGATGTCGAGATCGACAGCCGCTTCAGCGCCAGCAGCGGCTTCGTCAACGTCGCCAGCGGCGCCGCGATCTACATGACCGAAGTGCTGCAGGCGCTTTACGTGGGCAGCATCGTCGCCTCGACCAGCCATGTGCGGCTGGCCACGCGCGACAGCCAGGAAGCGCGCGAGGACATCATCGTCGGCCAGGGCCGGCAGGTGATCGCCACCATCGGCAGCGTCACGCTGCAGGCCGGCGACGACCTCGACGCGCTGCTCGGCACGGTCAGCGCCGGCGGGCGGCTCTTCATGCAGGTCGACTACCGCAACGTCGACCTCGTGGGCGGCAACGCGGTCATCGGCGCGCTGGTCAGCGGCCAGCGGCCCGAACTGAGCGGCGAAGAAAACGACGACACGCTCGACATCGGCCGCAGCCTGCTGAACTGGACGGTGTACGGGTGGGGCGGCAACGACGAGATCCTGGCCGGCGCAGGCGATGACGACCTGTACGGCGGCGAAGGCGTCGACCAGATCAGCGGCGGCGCCGGTGACGACCTCATCGTGGCTGGTGGCGGTGCCGGCGGCACGCTGCGCGGCGGCGCGGGCAACGACCGCATCTTCGGCTCGGACGACGGCCGCGACGCGGTCATCGACGGCCCTGCGGCGCTCGGCGACACCATCTACGGCGATGCGGGCGATGACCAGATCTGGAGCCTGGGCGGCGCCGACCGCATCGACGCCGGCGCGGGTGACGACTTCGTCGATGCCGGCGCGGGCGACGACATCGTCGTCGGCGGGCTCGGCAGTGACCGCCTGTACGGCAACCTCGGCAACGACGTGCTGGGCGGCCACAGCCTGGGCGCCGCCTGGGAGCTCGGCGGCGGCGACACGCCCGACGACAGCGCCACCGACTGGCTGCACGGCGAGTGGGGCGACGACAAGCTCTACGGCAACGGCGGCGACGACTGGCTCGAAGGCGGCTTCGGCGCCGACGAGCTGTTCGGAGACACCGGCAACGACGAGCTCTACCAAGGCCCGGGCGGCGGTCTGGCCGACGGCGGCGCTGGCGACGACCTGATCGTCGGTGCCGACGACGGTGCCGACACGCTGCGCGGCGGCAGCGGCAACGACCGCCTGCAGGGCCTGGCCGGTGACGACACGCTGCAAGGCGGCAGCGGCGACGACGTGCTCGAAGGCGGCGCCGGCAACGACCTGCTCGAAGGCGGCAGAGGAGCCGACCTGCTCGTCGGCGGCGCCCACGGCGACCGCCTGTTCGGCCAGGCGGCCGTGCCCGAGGGTGACGACAACGCGGCAGACTACCTCTACGGCGACTTCGGCACCAACGCCAACGAGCCCGGCAGCGGGCGCGACCAGCTCTTCGGCCAGGGCGGCAACGACGTGCTGTTCGGCGAAGGCGGCGACGACTTCATCCAGGCGGTGGCCGGCATGGCCGTCACCGAGGCCAGTGGCGGCGGGTCCAACTTCGTCGACTTCGGCGGCAGCGGCGACGACGCCAGCTTCTCCGACCTGGAGATCCCCGGCGTGCCGGTGACGCCGATTCCGGTCGACTTCAGCAACGCACGGGCTGCGGGCACGCTGCCCGACGGTGTGGCCGGCAAGGGCCGCTGGGCGGACCTGAACGGCAGCGCCAACCAGCGCGGGCTGGCGGGTGATGTGGGCTTGTCGCAGGACGTCAGTGTGGCAAGCGGTGCGCAGGGCGCCTTTGTCGCCTGGAGCGACAGCCGTGCCGGAAGCCTCGAGATCTACGTGGCACGCCATGACGGCGCGGTGTGGCAGCCGCTGGGCGGCAGCGCGGCGCAAGGCGGTGTCTCCGCTTCGCCTGACGCGGCGTCCACGCTGCCCAGCGTGGCGCTCGATCCGGCGGGCCAGCCGATGGTGGCCTGGACCGAGACGCGCGCCAACGGCACACGCGACATCCTGGTCGCGCGCTGGGACGGCGCGGCCTGGGTGGCGTTCGGTGACTCACTCACCGTCGGCGGCATCAGCGACACCACGGGCGCAGTGCAGGCCAAGCTCGTCAACACCGCGAACGGTCCGGTGGTGGCGTGGAGCGACGACCACGGCGGCAGCGTGCGCGTCTGGGCCAAGATCTTCACCGGCGGAAGTTGGCAGGCGCTGGGCAGCGCGGCTGAGCCTGGCGTCAACGCGCTGGGCCTGTCGCGCGGCAGCGACGTGCGCGATCTTGAGCTGGTCACCGGTGGCACCCGGGTGGCGGTGGGCTGGAGCGCCATCGACGCGAACGGCGCGCGCCAGGTCTTCGTGACGGAGTACACGCCGGGCGGCACGGTGACCGGCGGCGTCTGGGCCGGCCGCGCCGGCTCGGACACCGGCATCAGCAACAAGCCGGCCGTGGCCGCCGGAACGCAGGCCGTGCCTGCGCACCACGCGCAACCCAGTTTGGCTTACCTGGGCGGCGATCTGTTCGTCGCCTGGCAGGCCTTCTCCGACCAGGGCGCTGCAGTGGCGGTGGTCCGCCTGGCGCTGGCGTCCACGGTGCAGGAGCTGACCGACATGATCCGCACCGAGGCCCGCCCCGGCCTGCCGCAGCTGGCGGCAGGTGGCGGTGCGCTGCGCCTGGTGTGGGTGGACACGCCGCTGGCCAACGCCGGCACCGACCTCTTCGCGCGCCACTGGAACGGCAGCCAGTTCGTGCAGGCGCTGCCCGGCGAGTCAGTGGCCCCTGGCCTCTCGGTCACCGGCGACGAGGCCCAGGGCCTGGCGCTGGCCGTCAACGGCGCCGGACTGCCCATCGTGGCCTGGCAGGAAGCGCAACCCGGCAATCCCGAAATCTTCGTGCGCGGCGGCAGCCAGGATGCCGGCAGCGTCTTCACCGTCGCCAACGGCCAGAGCGTGCAGGCGGTGCTCGACGCCAACGATCTGGGCGCTGGCGACGTCATCGTCATCCAGGGCACGGTCGGCGGCTTCACGGTGGCGGCCGACGACAGCGGCGTGCTGATCTGGGGCGGCAGCGCAGCGCGCGTCGACGGCCCGATCAGCGTGCTGGCGGGGGCCAGCGACGTGACGCTGCAGCGTCTGACCGCCAATGGTTCGGTCACGCTGAATGGCCAGCGCAACGCCTTCGTCGAGTCGACCATGGCCGGCCTGCTCACCGTCGGCGGCAACCAGACCCAGGTGCTGCAGAGCCAGCTCAACGGCGGCGTCACCGTGACGGCCGGCGCCAGCGCGCCGCATCTGCGCTTCAACACCATCGCCAGCGGATTGCTCGTCAACGGCGGCAGTTCGCTGGACATCCGCGACAACCGCATCAGCGGCAGCACCTACGGCCTGCGGCTGGCGGCGGCGGCCTCGGGCCGCATCGCCAGCAACGAAGTGAGCGCGATCGGCACGGCGCTGGACATCGATGCGGTCTTCAGCGGCCGCATCGAAGCCAATACGCTGCGCAGCTCTGCCACCGGTGTGAACTACCGCGTCGGCACCGAGCTGGTGGCCAACATCATCCGCAACAACGTGGTCGGTGTGCGCACGTCGATTGCCGACCCGGCGCAAGCGCTGGGCTTCGTCGGCGATTCGGCGACGCGGCCCAACCAGATCCAGGACAACGCCACCGGCATCGTGATGACCGGTGCGCTGATACAGAGCCAGGTGCTGCGCGGCAACGCGGTCGGCGCCAGCGGCTCGGGCCAGATCGGCAGCGACACGCTGGCGCGCGCCAACCTGTTCGAACGCAACACCACCGGCGTGACCGGTTTCACCGGCACGCTGCAGTTCAACCGCTTCTCGGCCAACGTCACGGCCATCGACGCGGCCAGCGAGCAGCGTGTGCTGCACAACCTGTTCTACGGCAATACGGCCGTCGGCGTGCTGGTCAGCAGCAAGACCGACGTGCGGGTCTTCAACAACACCTTCTACGCACCGGCCGGCGACAACCTTCGCGTGGTCGGCGGCTCTGCCGAGGTGGAGGCGCAGAACAACCTGATGTGGTCGATGCAGGGCTACAACCTGTTCGTCGACAACGCCAGCCGCTTCGGCTTCTACAGCGACTACAACGTGCTCTATACCTCGGGCGCGGGCAAGCTCGGTTTCTGGACCAAGGACTTCCTCGACATCGTCGACTGGCAGGCCGACCTGGCCCGCTTCGACCTGCACAGCATCGGCGGCACGGTGGGTGGCGCGGTCGGCGGCACAGGCATCAACCCACGCTGGTCCGAGCCGCGCTTCCAGAGCGTGCTGGGCGCCGACTTCCGCCTGCGCGACCCGCTCGCGCTGCAACGCTTCTCTTCGCCCGGCATCGACCAGGGCAACGCGCTGGTCGACAACGGCCAGCCGTCGGCCTATGTCAACCGGCTCGCCAACCCCGGCTTCGAGAGCGGCCTCACGGGCTGGGAAACCAACGTCGGTGCCTCGGTGCGCAGCGCCACGCCGGTGGCCTACGAGGGCAGCGGCTACTTCTTCGCCGGCAGCGTGCTGGGCGGCTTCGCGCGCCAGACTTTCACACTGGCGCAGCTGGGCATGACGGCCACCGAGGCCGACAGCCAGGATGCCGAACTGCTGTTCGGCGCCCGCATCCGCGTCGCCGCCGAGGCCCCGGCCGACCGCGCCCAGGTGCAACTGATCTTCCGCGACGCCAGCGGCAGCGTGCTCGTCACCGCAGTGGCCGAGGGCAGCGGCACCAGCAACCGCTGGGAACTGGTCGGCCAGCGTGCCGATGTGCCCTTCGGCACCCGCAGCGTCGAATTCGCCGTGCGCACCGACCGCCTGAGCGGCGTCAGCGCCGACGGCTTCTTCGACCAGGCCTTCCTCATCAAGGCGAGCGAGAACATGGCGCCGGATGTCGGCGCCTACGGGCATGACCGCACCGATGTGGCCGTCACCAGCCCGCCGCGCATCAACCTGCGCAGCCCCGACCTCTACAAGGACTGGGAGCGTTTCAAGCCGATCAACATCGAGTGGGAGACCTTCGGCAACACCGACGACTCGCCGGTGCGAATCGACCTCTACGAAGACACCGCCGAAGGCCCGCGCTGGCGCGCCGCCATCGTGGCAGCCACGCCCGACTCGGGCCGCTACACCTGGATCCCGAGCAACAGCGGGGTCGGCTTCGGCACCTACGGCCTGCGCGTGCAGGTCTCGCTGGTCAACCAGCCGATCGTCTTCGACCGCAGTCAGGAACCGTTCGCGGTGCCCGAGGACGGCAACGACTACTGGGTCGACGACCGCCTCGACACCAACGACCAGTACACGCCCGACGCCATCGGCGACAACCGCAACACCGGCAAGCGCGCCGATGCGCCCAAGCCCAACCCGTTGAACCTGTTCCGCACCTACGACCTGCAGGCCGGCGCCACGCTGCGGGTGGATCAGGGCAGTTACCCGATGATCGACTCGATCAGGCTGTCGGGCAGCATCGACCGCGGCCTGGGCCTGGACGAAGGCTTCACCCTGACCGGCCCGACCGCGGCCGGCCGCAGTGCGACGCTGTTCCCGATCGTCGGCGGCGAACGCACCTGGGCGCTGCTCGACCTGTCGGACACCGACTTCGTCTCGATCAGCAATCTGCGCCTGCTCGACGCCCAGCGCGGCATCCTGGTCGGCGGCGGCACCGAGTCCTTCGACCTCGACAACATCTTCGCCGCGGGGCACGCGCAGAACGGCATCCACGCGCTCGTCAGCTCACCGCTTGCCACGTGGACCGACCTGGAGGCCAGCAACAACGGCGCCATCGGCCTCCACATCGAGGGCACCCTGGTCGGGCTGCAGCGCGTGACCGCCGCATCGAACCAGGACTGGGGCCTGTACTTCAGCTCGGGCACCCTCGGTTCGCTGGTGGACAGCCGCTTCACCGGCAACCGCAATTCCGGCGCCACGCTGCACTTCACCGGCGCCACCCGGGTGCAGGGAAACCTGTTCGAGAACAACCGCGGCGCTGGCCTGGTGTTCTTTGCCGGCGGCACGGAGCAGGCGCTGGTCGGCAGCACCGACCTCAGCCTGGGCCTGGGCAACCGCTTCATCGGCAACACGTCCCATGGGCTGTCCGCCATCGGCAACGTGCTGGTGGCCGGCAATGCCGCCAGCGGCAATGCGCAGACCGGCATCGTCGTCAGCAGCAGCAGCGATGTGCGGCGCAACGTCTCCTTCGGCAACCTGCATGGCATCGAGATCAGCAACGGCACGGCGGCCGAGAACCGCGTCTACGGCAATACGCAGCAGGGCCTGTCCGGCATCACGGCCACGCTGATCGGCAACGTCAGCTACAGCAATGCGGTCGGCATCTATGCGTCGGGCAACTCGGTCACGCGCGGCAACCTCGTCTATGCCAACAGCAGCGCGGGCGTGCAGATGGTGGGCGGCAACGCGCAGCAATTCATCGGCAACACCGTCGTGCATGTGCAGGCGACGGGCAACGCGGTCCACCTGGGTACCAATGCCAGCAACGCACGCTTCGTCAACAACATCCTGTGGGTCACCGGCAGCGGGGCCGGCATCGCGGTGGCCGGTGACTCGCAGACCGGCTTCGGCTCGGACTTCAACATCTTCCAGGGTGCCCCCGGCTTCTGGCAGGGCGTCACGCGCAACAGCCTGGGCACCTGGCGCGGCGCCACCTTCGGCGACGCCAACAGCCAGGAGACCGACCCGCTGTTCGTCGACATCGACGGCGCCGACGGCCGGCTGGGCTTCTTCAGCACGGCGCAAGACGGACGCGACGACGACTTCCATCTGCAGAGCATCCACGGCAGCTTCAAGGGCGGCTCGCAGGCGCCGGCGTTGGGCAACAACGGCCTGCCGGTGGCGTTGCCCGGCGTGCTGTCGGCCGACAGCGCCACCTCGCCCGGCATCGACCGCGGCGCGCTCGACCAGCCCTTCGTCAACGAACCCGCGCCCAATGGCAATGCGGTCAACATCGGCGCCGACGGCAACAGCGCACAGGCCTCGCTGAGCCCGGCGCAGTACCTGCGCGTGATGAACCCCAACGGCGGCGAGACGCTGACCCAGAGCGAACTCTTCACCGTGCTGTGGCGCTCGGCAGGTTTCGCCGGCAACGTGCGTCTGGACGCCATGCCGGTCGGCGCCACCACCTGGACGCTGATTGCCGACAACGAGGCCAACGACGGCCGCTTCGACTGGACTGTCGACGCGGGCCGCTTCGCCGCCGGCAGCTGGGTGCTGCGCGCCAGCTCGATCAGCGTGCCGGCGGTCAGTGATGTCTCCGACGCCGCCTTCAACATTGCCGGCACGATCGGCATCTTCTACGTCAACGACGCCTCGCTGGTCGGCGACGAGTACGCGACGGCGGTGGGCAACGACGCCAACGACGGCCGCAGCCCGGCCACGCCGATGGCTTCGCTGCAGGCGCTGCTCAATACCTACGACCTCAAGCCCGGCGACCTGGTGCTGGTGGACACCGGCAATTACACGCTGACGGCCAACCTGCTGGTTGCCGCGCAGGACAGCGGCGTCACCATCCGCGGCGCGGTGCAGGGCGAGACGGTGTTGAACCGCGCCAACGTGAGCTTCGGCCAGTACGCGGTGCAGCTCGGCGGCGCCACCGACGTGACCCTGCAGCATCTGGTGCTGACCGGCGGCCAGTACGGCCTGTTCCTCGGCGACAACAGCGACAGCCATCGGGTCGTATTGCAGGACAGCCGCGTCTTCGGCAACAACTCGGGCGGCATCAACGTCGGCCAAGGCGTGCAGGACACGCGCATCGAGAACAACGTCGTTCACGACAACGCCAACGCGGTCGGCATCAACGCCTACCTGGCCGTGCGCCCGCAGGTGATCGGCAACCTGGTCTACGGCCAGAACACCGGCATCTACATGTGGAGCAGCGGCAACTCGGCCCCCGGACTGGTCAGCGGCAACCGTGTTCACAGCACGACGACCGGCATCGCGGTCTTTAACAACAACCTCGCCGTCGGCAACGAGGTCTGGGCTTCGAGCACGGGCGTCAGCGTATCGGTCGCGACCGCGCGCGGCAACAAGGTCTGGGGCAACACCACCGGCCTCGACGGCATCAGTGCGACCTTCGAGGACAACACCGCCTTTGCCAACACCACCGGCCTGAGCGCCAACAGCAGCACGATTAGCGGCAACCGCCTGTACGACAACACCGTCGGCCTCAGCGACAACAGCCGCAACGCGACACGCAACAACGTGATCTGGGACAACACCACGGGCGTCCGGCTGCAGGGCAACAGGGCCACAGGTGAGATCGAGGCGTTCCAGAACAACACCGTGGTGCAGGTCGGTGGCACGGCCATCAGCGTGCAGGCTGCCGCCAGCGGTGCCAACCTGCGCAACAACCTGATCGACCTCAGCGGCGGCGCGACCGGCGTGCGCGTCGATTCCAGTTCGCAGAGCGGCTTCGCGAGCGACTTCAACCTCTTCAAGAGCGCCCCGGATACCGTGCTCTTCAACTGGTCAGCGCGCGACTTCACGAGTCGCGCCGACTGGGTCTACGAGACCGGCTTCGACCAGAACAGCCGTGTCGCCTCGCCCGTCTTCGTCGACGTCGATGGCGCCGACAACCTGCGCGGCTGGGTCGACGACACCAGCGCCTATGCGCCGATCGTGCTCGACGACGGCGACGCGGGCGTCGTCTTCAGCGGCAGCTGGACGACGGTGGCCAACGGCTTCGGCAGCGACCATCGCGAGGCGGTCGGCGCCAATGCCCAGATCGACCGTGCCACCTACACCTTCAGCGGTCTGGCCGCAGGCACCTATCAGGTGGCGGCCACCTGGAACATCACCTCGGGCATGAGCAACAACGTGCCTTACCAGTTCTACGACGGCGCCGCCCAGCCCGAGAACATGTTGCGCACCGTGCGCACCTTCCACAACGGCCTGCCGGCCGACTTCAACGCCAGCGGCGCGGCCTGGCGCAACCTGGCCACCGTCGAAGTTCGCGGCAGTACGCTGACGGTGGTCGTCAGCGACCTCGGCGTGACCTTCGGGCGCATCAACGCAGACGCCATCCGGCTGCAGCGCATCGACGGCAACGTCGGCGCCGATGACGATTTCCGCCTCGCCGTGGGTTCCGACGGCGTCGATGGCGGCGACCTCCTCTCGGCCTACCACCGCGAGCCGTTCAACAACGGCGCCCGCGTCGACCAGGGCGCCTACGGGCATACCGCGCAGGCCACACGGAGCCCGGCGCCGATGGTGCAGGTCACCGGCCCGGCCGGGCTGGCCAAGCTCGAGGTCGGCACCCCCGCCACCATCACCTGGCACAGCGCCGGCGTGCTGCCGACCGAGCCGGTGCTGCTGATCAACGTCAATGGCGACCGCGTCGACGGCGGCGAGCTCGGCACTTGGCAACGCAATGCGTTCCAGACCACCAGCGGGACCCAGGGCAGCTTCACCAACCCGGTCGACCTGAGCGCGCCGCTGGCCGCGCCGGCGGCGGTGTACCAGACCTACGCGAACAGCACCGGCGCCGCGGGCAGCCGCCTGGCCTGGGACGTGCCGCTGGCCGATGGCGCCTACGTGGTGCGGCTGCACTTTGCCGAGTGGGGCCAGTCCACCCCGGTGGGCAACCGCCGCTTCGACGTGCAGATCGAAGGCCAGACGCTGCTCGACAACTTCGACATCCGCGCCGAGGCCGGCGCACCGTGGAAGGCACTCGTCAGGGAGTTCCAGGTCGACGTGACCGGCGGCGTGCTCGACATCGACCTGATCTCGCGCACCAGTGCCGGCGCGATGATCAACGGCATCGAGATCCAGCGCGTCGTGGCCGGTGGCAACGCCGCGGCCACCACCGAGCTGCAACTCAGCCTGGACCTCGGCGGGACCTGGCAGACGCTGGCCAGCGGCCTTGCGATGGACCGTTTCGGCAACGGCCGCACCACCTTCACGCCGCAGCAGGAGAGCGCGGGCAACACGGCTCTGGTGCGCGCCATCGTGCGTGACGCTGCCGGCGCGGCGGTGGTCAGCGACGCCTCCGACGAGCCCTTCCTGATCGCCAACCGCGGCAACGTCTTCTACGTCAACGACGCCAGCCGTGACGGCGACGAGTACAGCACCGCCGTGGGCGACAACCGCAACAGCGGCAAGCGGCCCGACAGCCCGATGGCCAGCCTGACCGCGCTGCTGCGCGCCTACGACCTGGACCCGGGCGACGTGGTCTATGTCGACGCCGGCCGCTATGCGCAGATCACCAACCTGTCGCTGGGCGTCGGTGACTCGGGCATCCGCATCGTCGGCGCGGTCAACGCCGACAGCGTGCTCGACCGCGGCAACACCAACAACGGCCAGGTCACGGTCTCGCTCAACGGTGCCACCGACGTGACGCTCGAGCATCTGGTGCTGACCGGCGGCGACTACGGTCTGTGGGCCGGCGACAACCAGGGCAACCACCGCCTGACGGTGCAAGACAGTCGCGTCACCGGCAACAGAAGCGGCGGCGTCTACATCGGCCAGAACCAGATGGATGCCGTGTTCCAGCGCAACGTCGTGCACGACAACGGCGGCATCGGCATCCACGCCGTGGTCACATCGCGCACTCGCGTGCTGGACAACCTGGTCTACGGTCAGGACAACGGCATTTACCTGCAATATGTCGGCTCGGGCACTGGCATGGAGGGGCTGGTGCGCGGCAACCGTGTTCACAGCGTCAGCGGCACCGGCATCGATGCCAGAAACGGCATGCTTCAGGTGCTCGACAACGAAGTCTGGGCCAGCAACACCGGCATCCACATCATCAACAGCGCCGCGCGAGGCAACAAGGTCTGGGGCACCAATACCGGGATCATTGCCAACCAGAGCTCGCTGGTCGAGGCCAGCGTCGTCTATGCCAGCAACATCGGCATTGAAGTCGGCCTCTCGCAGGCGATCGGCAACCGCGTCTATGGCAACACCATCGGCATCCGCGACAACCAGAGTGGGCTCGTGCGCAACAACCTGTTGTGGGACAACACCACCGGCGCGCGCATCGGGGGCTTCCACACGGCCATCGACCAGCAGGGCTTCTACAACAACACCCTGTTCAGCAACGCGACCGATGTGCTGGTCGACGGCAGCGCCACCATCAACGCGCGCCTGGTCAACAACATCTTCGCTGGCAGCAGCGGGGGTGGCGGCGGCCGTATCGAGGTGGCTGCCAACAGCCAGCGCGGCTTCGCCAGCGACTACAACCTGTTCGCCGGCAGCTACAGCCTGCTCTGGGACGGCGACACCACGATGGACCTGCAGCGCTGGCGCTGGGAGACCGGCAACGACTGGCACAGCCGGCCGGTTGCCACGCCGGGGTTCCTGGACACCGACGGCGCCGACAACCGCCTCGGCTGGGTCGACGACAGCAGCGACTTCGCGCCGATCGTGCTCGACGACGGCGATGCGGGTGTCGTCTTCAGCGGCAGCTGGACGACGTTGGCCAACGGTTTCGGCAGCGACCAGCGCGAAGCCGTCGGTGGCAATGCCCAGATCGACCGTGCCACCTACACCTTCAGCGGTCTGGCCGCAGGCACCTACCATGTGGCGGCCACCTGGAACATCACCTCGAGCAACGGCATGAGTAGCAGAGTGCCTTACCAGATCTACCAGGGCGCGGCTCAGCCCGAGAACATGCTGCGCTCCATGCGCACCGGGCACCAGACCCAGCCGGCCGACTTCACGGCCGGCGGCGCGGCCTGGCACAACCTGGGCACCGTCGAAGTCAGCGGGAACACGCTGACGGTGGTCGTCAGCGACCTCGGCGTCACCACCGGGCGCATCAACGCCGACGCCATCCGGCTGCAGCGCATCGTCGGCAACGTCGGCGCCGATGACGACTTCCGTCTGCGCACCGACTCAGCCGGCGTCAATGCCGGCGACCCGGCTTACCCGTTCCACCTGGAGCCGCTGAACAACGGCACCCGCATCGACCAGGGCGCCTACGGCAACACGCCGCTGGCCACCGTCACCGCAGCGCCGACGCTGCAGATCACCGGCCCCGACGCCTTTGCCAGGCTGGAGGTCGGCACGCCGGCCAACGTCACCTGGCACAGCGCGGGCCTGCAGCCGACCGAGCCGGTGCTGCTGATCAACGTCAACGGCGGCCCGATCGACGGCGGCGAGCGCGGCGCCTGGCAGCGCAGTGTGTTCCAGACCACCCCCGGGTCCCCGAACAGCCTCGCCTTCACGGTCGACCTGAGCACGCCGCTGGCTGCGCCGGCCGGGGTCTACCAGACCACCGCAGGGATCAACAGCGGCATCAACGGCCGCCTGGCCTGGGATGTGCCGCTGGCCGATGGCGCCTACGTGGTACGGCTGCACTTTGCCGAGATCGTGCCGAGCGTCAACCCCGGCGACCGCCGCTTCGACATCCAGCTCGAGGACGAGACCCGGCAGGCCAACTTCGACATCCGGGCCGAGGCCGGCGCGTCGCGGAAGGCCGTGGTCAAGGAGTTCCAGGTCAACGTGACCGGCGGCAATCTGGATCTCGACCTGGTCTCGCGCACCAACGCCGGTGCACTGCTCAGCGGCATCGAGATCCACCGCGTGCTGTCCGGCGTCAGCGTTGCGGCGACGGTGGACCTCGAGCTCAGTCTCGACCAGGGTCTGAGCTGGCAGACCTTGGCCACCGGCCTTGCGATGGACCGCTTCGGCAACGGCCGCTTTGCCTACACGCCGACGCAGGAGACCGACGGCAACACGGCGCTGTTCCGCGCCGTCGGGCGCGACGCGGGCGGGCGCATGCTGGCCAGCGACCGCAGCGACGAGCCCTTCCTGATCGGCAACGGCGGCAGCACGTTCTATATCAACGACAGCAGCCGCATCGGCGACCAGTACAGCACTGCGGTGGGCGACAACGCCCACAGCGGCAAGCGGCCCGACCGCCCGATGGCCAGCCTGGCTGCGCTGCTGCGCGCCTACGACCTCGAGCCCGGCGACGTGGTTTTGATCGACCAGGGCAGCTACCGCACCTTCACCGCGGCGCAACTGCTGGCCGAGGACTCCGGCGTCACGCTGCGCGGGCCGGTCGGGCTGGGCAGCCTGGCCACCCTGGTGCGCGGCAACCTGAGCGGGGGTCAGTACGTGTTCCAGTTCGCCGGGGCAGACGACGTGACGATCGAGCGACTGTCGCTGACCGGCGTCCGCGATGCGGTCTTCTTCAGCGACGAGGCCGACAGCGATCGCAACACGTTGCGCAACAACGAGATCCACAGCGTCGGTGGCGACGGCATCTACATCGGCCCGGGCAACGACAACAACCGCATCGAGTCCAACCTGCTGCGCAACAACGAGCGCGCCCTCTACTCGCTTGTCAATTCCGGCCTGGTGATGGTCGGCAACGAGCTGCGCAACAACAACAACGGCGCGAACCTCCAGGGCCTCCTCGATGCGCAGGTGCGCAGCAACAGCATCCACGGCAACCGCGCCATCGGCCTGTACGTCTCCGCGCCCCAGAGCACGACCGTGAGCACCACCGTCAGCGACAACGAGATCTACAACCACACCGGCACGGCGGTGCAGAGCCAGTGGGGCAACATCGTCTACAGCGGCAACCGGCTGCACCACAACGGCATCGCCTTCGACGGCTTCATCGGCGCCACGCTGCGCGGCAACTGGATCTACGCCAACACCACCGGCGTCCAGGGCAACGACATCGAGGTCGAAGGCAACCGCGTCTTCAGCAATTCGGTCGGCATTCTCGACACCAACCGCAGCCGCATCGTCAACAACGTCGTCTACGCCAATACCAACCAGGGCATCCGGGTGCAGGGCCAGCACACCGTCGCCAGTGGCGACGGCGTGTTCAACAACACCGTGCTGCAGCTGGTGGGCGAGGCGATCCGGGTCACAGGCAACGCCACCGATGTGGTGTTGCAGAACAACATCGTGCGCGTCGACGCCGGCTTCGGCCTGTCCATCGACGCCAACAGCCAGACCCGGCTGGTCAGCGACTCGAACCTGCTTTTCCGCGGCCCTGCCTCCAATGCCTTCATCGGCTTGTGGAGCGGCGCCACGCAAAGCACGCTGGCCGCCTGGCGCACCGCCTCCGGGCGCGACGCCAACTCGGTCACCGGCGACCCGCTGCTGCTGGACGTGAACGGCGCCGACAACGTCCTGGGCGAGCAGGGCCTGTCCACCGGCAACGGCTTCGACGACAACTTCGACCTGAATGCCTTCTCGGCGGCCATCGACTCGGCCAATGCCCACGTGGCGCCGCCGCGCGACATCGAGGGCCGCCCACGCAGCGACGACCCAGACGTCAGCAACCGCGGCCGCGGCTTCGATCTGTTCGTCGCCCAGAACCAGGCCGGCTCGCAGTTCGCCGCCGTCGGCACGACGCAGAACTTCCGCCAGAACGAAGGTTCCTTCGAGCAGATGCTGCCCTTCAGCTTCGGGCTCTACGGCAAGACCTACACGCAGATGAGCGTCAACGTCAACGGCTTCCTGCACTTCGAGGGCCCGGATTCTCATGGCAGTGTCAACGCCGGCAGCAACAGCACCGAGACGCTGCTGCGCAACGTGCGTATTGCGCCGCTGTGGGACAACCTGAGCACCTTGCCGAGCGGACGCAATGTGTTCGTCGCCAGCTCGGCCAGCGAGCTCACGGTGCGCTGGGCGGCGGTGCTGGAGGGCACCAGCAGCCCGGTCAACTTCTCCGTCACGCTGTTCCCCAACGGCAGCTTCCGCGTCGACTACGGCGACGGCAACACCGGCCTCACACCGACCGTCGGCGTCTCCGCCGGCAACAGCCAGACCTATGTGCTGTCCAGCTACGACGGCCGCGCCGACCTGGGCCGCGCGGCCTCGCAGCTGTGGCTGCCGACGCCGGGCCTCGTCTACTTCGACATCGGTGCCTACGAGTTCCAGGGCAATTCGGGTGACCGCACCGGGCCCACGGTGACCACGATCAGCGTCTTGCCCGCCGAGGGCGGCAGCACGGCGCTGGCCTTCAGCAGCGTGCAGGTCGGCTTCAGCGAGCCGCTCAACGGCATCTCGGCGCGCAGCCCGGCCAACTACGAACTGCGCAGCGCCGGTGCCGACGGCGCCTTCAACACCGGCGACGACCGCCTCTTCACCGTCAACCCGTTCTACTCGTTCCCGGAGACCAACCTGGTGCTCGACTTCGGCGGCGTGCTGCCCGACGGCCAGTTCCGGCTGCTGCTCTCCGGCACGCGGGCCATCTTCGACACCTCGGGCAACGCGCTCGACGGCAACAACGACGGCACGGCCGGCGGCGACTACGTGCGCCAGTTCACCATCGACCGCAGCACCAACCGGCCGCCGGTGGCGCAGCCGCAGAGCCCGAGCCTGGCCGAAGGCGGCAGCCTGCTCGTCACGCTGCTCGGCACCGACGCCGACAACGACGTGCTCGCCTACAGCATCGTCGGCAGCCCGCTGAACGGCACGCTGGGCGCCTTCGACCCGCTGACGCGGCAGGTCACCTACACGCCCGGCCCGCGCTTCAACGGCAGCGACAGCTTCTCTTTCCGCGTCAACGATGGCAAGACCGGCACCTCGACCGCCACCATCGCCCTCACCGTGACGCCGGTCAACCAGACGCCGGTGGCGGTGAACCAGAGCCTGACCCTCGACGAAGGCGCCAGCCTGCCGTTCAAGCTCTCGGCCAGCGACGTCGAGACGGCTGCCGCCAACATGGGCTATCTGCTCGTCAGCGGGCCCGCCAACGGCACGCTGGTGCAAGGCAGCGGCGGCGACTGGATCTATACCCCGGCGGCCGCCTTCAGCGGCAACGACAGCTTCACCTGGCAGGCACGCGACCGCGGCGACCCCGACGGCAGCAGCGGCAATACGCAGCTGTCCAACGTCGCCACAGTCAGCCTGCGCGTGGCCAACGTCAACGACGCGCCGGTGATCCGTGCCGTGTCCGCGATCACCGTGGACGAGGGCAGCCCGGTGAGCCTCACGCTGGTGGCCGACGACCCCGACGGCCCCAACCTGCGCTGGGCGCTGGTCGGCGGCCCCGCGGGCGCTGTGATCGACCCGATCACCGGCGCCTTCAGCTGGACGCCTGCCGACGGCGATGCCGGCGTCAGCATCACCGTGCGCGTGGACGACGGCGCGAGTCCGCCGCTGGCCGACCAGAAGAGCTTCACCGTCAACGTGCGCAACGTGGTGCCGCTGGTGCAGTTGCAGGCGCCCGACGGCAGCATCGGCCAGGGCGGCCAGCCCTTCGCGCTGACCGTGCAGACCAACGACCCCGGCACCGACACCATCGTGCGGCTGGAGGTCGACTGGGGCGACGGCAGCGTCGAGACCATCAACGGCAACCCGACACGCATCACCCACACCTTCCCCGAGCGCGACGGCAACTTCACCGTGACCGTGCGCCCGGTCGACGAGGACGGCACGCACCCGGGCGCCAGCATCAACCTCAGCATGGTCTTCAACGACCCGCCGGTGGCCGGCAGCCGCGTCGTCACGCTCGATGAAGACAACGCGGTCGACATCCAGCTCAACGGCAGCGACCCCGAAGGCCAGGCCCTCGTCTTCACCATCGTCACCCCGCCCACCAAGGGCGCGCTGAGCGGCTTCGACGCCAACACCGGCCGCGTGCGCTACACGCCGAACGCCAACCTCAGCGGCATCGACAGCTTCAACTTCCGCGTCACCGACCCGCAAGGCGCCAGCGGAGCCGGCAGCATCAACCTGATCGTCGATTCGGTGAACGACCTGCCGGTCGTCTCGCCGATCGGCGATGTCGCGGTCGACGAAGGCACGCAGGTGCAGGTGCAGGCTGCGGGCAGCGATGTCGAAGCCGGCACCAACCTCGTGTGGTCGCTCTTCACCGCGCCGGCCGGCGCCAGCATCGAGCCCGCCACCGGCCTGATCACCTGGGCAGCCGCCGACGGCCCGGCGGTCGCCGACTTCACGGTGCGCGCAAGTGATCCGCAGGGCGGTATCGGCAGCACCAGCTTCAGGGTGACCGTCGCCAACGTGGCGCCGACGCTGACCCTTGTCGGCGCAGCGCAGACCACGGCCGGCCAGAGCTACGCCATCACCTTCGGCCGCAGCGACCCGGGCCAGGACACGCTGACCGGCTGGCGCATCGAGTGGGGCGACGGCAACGTCAGCAACCTGCCGGGCAACGCCAGCGGCGCGAGCCATGTCTACACCACGGACGGCAGCTTTGCCGTGCTGGCCCGTGCCACCGACGAGGACGGCAGCTACAGCGCGCCAGCCCTGCAGGTCAACGTGCAGCGCGCCGCCACGCCGCTGGTCGTCAGCCTCTTCGAGCTCACCGACACCGGGTTTGCGCTGCGCTTCGACCGCGCCGTGGACGCCACGCGCATCCGCATGTACGGCGCCGACAACGTGGCGAGCGACGTGCTGCTCAACGGACCGGGCGGCCGTGTGCACGGCACGCTGGTCTTCGACGCTGATGGGCAGGGCGCGCGTTTCGTGCGCACGGGCGGGCTGCTGGCGCTGGGCGACTACACGCTGACGCTGGCCTCCGGGCCGGGCGGCTTTGTCGGGCTCGACGGCCAGCAACTCGATGGCAATGCCAATGGCACCGCCGGCGACGCCTTCGTGCGCAGCTTCAGCGTGGCGGCCCCGACCAGCGCGGTGCTGTCGGTGGAAGAGTTCGCCCGCGGCCCGGGCCAGGAGGCTGACTACGCGCCCGCCGCCGCCGGCTTCCGCGTCTCATTGCAGGGTGCTGCCGGCGCCAGCCAGCTCGGCTTCGTGCTGCGCTACGACGCGCGCCTGCTGACCGTGAGCGCGGTGCAGGCCGACACCGGCCTGCCGGTTGGCGCAACGCTGATCACCGACATCGCCACCCCCGGCGAGGTGCGGGTGCAGATCACGCTGCCTGCGCCGCTCGCAGGCGACGCGGCGCGCTCGCTGCTGCAGGTGGTCGGCCGGGTGCCGAACGCGGCGCCTTATGGGGCGGCGCAGGTGCTGCGGCTGACCGACGTGCAGCTCGAAGGCGGCACGCGCGGCGTGCGCAGCGACGACGGTGTGCATGCGGTGGCCTACCTGGGGGATGCCAACGCCGATCGCAGCTACAGCGACGACGACGTGACGCTTATGGGCCGCGTGGCCGCGCGCCAGGACAGCGGCTTCGAAGCCTACGGCCTGATCGACCCGGTGCGCGTGGCCGACATTTCGCGCGACGGCATCGTCAACTCCACCGACCGCGCAGTGATGAACCTGCGGCTGCAAGGCGGCAACCCGGCCTCGTTGCCGCCGATCCCGGCGCCGGCGCAGAGCGCGGCGGCTCCGGCGCGCGCGCTGGCGGCGGGCGCTGCACCAGGGGCTGGCGAAGGCCAGCCGGCCGTGCCATCCACGCCGCCGGGCCGGGGGGCTCAGCCTGCCGCCAGCGTGGCTTCGAGTCTGTTCTCGGCGGCGCCGGCCGGTGCGCCCGTGGTGCGCGTGGACGGCGGCGCGCTCGACTTCGGCCTGCAGGGCCTGGCCGAGTCGCGCCCGGGCTGGGTCGGTGCCTGGCTCGGCGAGGCCCCGTCCAAACCCGCGAATGCCTGGAAACTCAAGTTGTGATCATGTTCAAGGAGCCTGTGATGAAGACCTCTTTCTGTTCAATTGTCGCTGCGGCGGCACTGGCGCTGGCGCCAGCGCTGTCTTCGGCGGCAACGTCGGTGCAACTGGGCGCTGTCAGTGCAGCACCGGGCCAGACCGTCATGCTGCCGGTGACGCTGACGCTGGATGCCGACCGGAGCCTCTTCGCTCTGACGGCCACCATCAGCTTCGATACCACGCGGCTCAGCGTGAATGCCGGCGCCCCGTTCTGGCTGGGCGGGGTGTCGCTGAACGAGCTTGCCGTCTTGCCCGGCTTCGCGGTCACCTCCGACGCGCTGGGGGTGGTCATCGACGCCGCGACCTTCGCCCCTCTGCCGCTGCCCGCCGCCGGTTCGCCCTACAGCTACACGATGAGCTTCACCGCTGGGCCGATGCTCGGCCTGGTGCCGGTGATGCTGAACCTTTCGCTATGCGACAACGACTGCCTGCTGGCCGACCCCGCGGCGCCGACGCTGCTGACCGCCGCAGGCAGCGTCAATGTCGTCCCCGAGCCCGCGACCTGGGCCTTGATGGCCGGCGGACTGCTGGTCGTCGGCCGACTCGCCGCGCGCCGCCGCGCCGCCGCCTGAACGCGGCGGCCGACTGCCCAGCGGCCGGCCGCCGTCGTCGGTCGGGGGCCCGCCCGGCGCCCGATGGCATGATGGTCTTGCGCCCGGCCGCGAGCCGGCCACCCCCATCGACCGCATGAACGCCCGTCACACGCCCGATTCAACCGACGTTCCTCCTGCGCCGACCCCGCCGCTGGCAGCGGACGCGGGCTCGCATGCCTGGGCTGCGTTCGCCGACGCCGCCGACGCCGAGCAGCTGTGCCGCGCTTGGCTGGCCGTGCTGTGCGGCATGGTGCCCGGCGTGCAGGTGGGCCTGCTGCTGCTGCAGGACGCCGAGGGCGCCTACGTGCCGGCCGCCGCGTGGCCCGAGGGCACCGAACTGGCGCGGCTGGCCGATGTGGCGCGGGAATGTCTGGGCCGCCGCGAAGGCGTTCGGCGGCGCACGCCGGGCCAGCCGACACAGCTGGCCTACCCACTCAGTTCGGGTGGCGACCTGCACGGCGCGGTGGTGCTGGAACTTCTCGGCGACGAAGAAGACCTCTCGCGCCTGTCGGCCCGCCTCACGCACTGGGGCGCCGGCTGGATGGCCGACCTCTTCAAGCACCGCGAGCTGGTGCAGGCGCGCCAGCGGCTGGACCAGTCGGCCTTCCTGTTCGAGGTCTCGCTGGGCGCGCTGGGCGAGCCCGACTTCCGCAAGGCCGCGCTGGTGGTCGTCAACAAGCTGGCCTCGCGCTTCGGTGCGCAGCAGGTGCAGCTGGCGATGACCGAAGGCAGCGGGCTGAAGACCGCCGCCGTCTCGCACAGCTCCTGGTTCGACGAGCGCGCCAACCTGGCCCGGCTGGCGCAGGACGCGATGTGCGAAGCGCATGACCAGCGCACCACGCTGCATTGGCCCGAGTCGGAGACTGCCGACACGGCCGACACGGCCGACACCGCCACCGGCGCGCTGCACGTCACCGCCGCGCACGCCCGCTACGCCGAGGCGGCCGGCAGCGCCGCGCTGCTGAGCCTGCCGCTGGCGGCGCAGGGCGGCGTGGCGGTGGGCGTGCTGATGCTCGAACGCGCGCGGCCCTTCGACGCCGCCGAGCGCGCCGGCCTGAACGCGCTGGCCGATGTGCTGGCGCCGGTGCTCGAGCACAAGCGCGCGCGCGACGAGTCGCTTTTCGCGCACACCCGGCGCAGCCTGCGCCATGCCACGGCGCGGCTGACCGACACCTCGCACCCCGGCCTGAAGCTGGGCGCCGGGCTGCTGACGGCCTTGCTGCTGCTGGCGGCGCTGGTGCCGCTGGAGCACCGCGTCAGCGCGCGCGCGGTGGTGGAAGGCGCGGTACAGCGCGCGGCGGTGATGCCCTTCCAGGGCTTCCTGGCCGAAGCCCCGGCGCGCGCTGGCGACCGCGTCCAGCGCGGCCAGTTGCTGGCCCGGCTGGACGACCGCGAGCCGCAGCTCGAACGCGTACGCTGGGAGGCCGAGCTCGAGGTCAGCGTGCGCAAGGAGCGCGAGGCGATGGCGCTGGCCGACCGCGTGGCGCAGCGCCTGGCCGCCGCGCAGTCCAACCAGGCGCGGGCGCAGCTCGACCTGGCCTCGTCGCGGCTGGCGCGCGCGCAGGTGGCCGCGCCTTTCGACGGTGTGGTGGTCAAGGGCGACTGGTCGCAGAAGCTGGGCACCCCGCTGGAGCAGGGTACGGTGCTCTTCGAGGTAGCGCCGCTGGATGCCTGGCGCGTGATCCTGAAGGTCGATGAGCGCGACATCAGCCGGCTGCTGCCCGGGCAGGACGGCCGGCTCGTGCTGACCGGTCTGCCCGGGCAGGCGCTGGCCTTCAAGGTGAAGACCGTGACGCCGGTGGCGCAGGCCGAGGACGGGCGCAACAGCTTCCGTGTCGAGGCCGACCTGGGCGCAGACGCGCTGCCGCTGGCGCTGCGGCCCAACATGGAAGGCGTGGCCAAGGTCAGCGTCGGCGAGGCCAGCGCGCTGTGGCTGTGGACGCACCGCTTCACCGAGTGGCTGCGCATGAGCTGGTGGCACTGGCTGCCCTGACCCGGCCCGGCCATGAACGTCTCCGGCGCCCCCGCGGCCGCATCCACCGAGCAGGACCGCGCTGACGCGGCGGTCGCGGCGGTCGCGGCGCGCGCCGACGACGCGTTGTTCTCCAACAGCTGGTACCGCGTCGCGCCGCTCAAGCCGCGGCTGCGCGGCCATGTGCGCATCCACCGGCATGTCTACCGCGGCCAGGTCTGGTACGTGGTCGAGGACCGCATCGCCGGGCGCTATCACCGCTTCAACCCGACGGCCTACGGCGTGATCGGCCTGTTCGACGGCCAGCGCACGCTGCAGCTGGTGTGGGACCGGTTGGTCGCCGGCATGAACGACCACACGCCGACGCAGGACGAACTGGTGCGCCTGGTCGGCCAGCTGGTGGCCTCCGACCTGATCCAGTGCGACGTCACGCCCGACGTGGCCGAACTCTTCGAGCGCGGCGGGCGCCAGCGGCGCAGCCGGCTGATGCAGCGTTTCGGCAACCCGGTGGCGCTGCGCTTTCCGCTGTTCGACCCCGACAAGCTGCTCAGCCGCCTCGTCCGTGCGGCCGGGCCGCTGGCGCGCACGCCCGGGCTGCTGCTGTGGCTGCTGGTGGTGCTGCCGGCGCTGGCGCTGGCGCCCTCGCACTGGCGCGAGCTGACCGGCAACTTCAACGAGCGGCTGCTCTCGGTGGACAACCTGCTGCTGCTGGCCGTGCTGTTTCCGCTGCTCAAGGCTCTGCATGAACTCGGCCACGGCCTGGCCTGCAAGCGCTACGGCGGCGAAGTGCACGAGATGGGCGTGATGCTGCTCGTGTTCTTCCCCGTGCCTTATGTCGACGCCAGCAGCGCCAGCGGCTTTGCCAGCCGCTGGCCGCGCATGCTGGTGGGCGCGGCGGGCATGCTCACCGAGATCTTCATCGCCGCGCTGGCCTTCTACCTGTGGCTGCTGCTCGAGCCGGGCTTCGTGCGCTCGCTGGCCTTCAACACGATGGTGCTGGCGGGCATCACCACGCTGGTCTTCAACGCCAACCCGCTGCTGCGCTACGACGGCTACTACATCCTGGCCGACGCCATCGAGAGCCCCAACCTGGGCCAGCGCGCCAACGAGTACTGGCGCTGGCTGCTGCGTCGGCATGCTTTCGGCGTGCACGACGCCGAGCCTCCGCTGGCCAGCACCGGCGAGCGGCGCTGGTTCGCGTTCTACGCGCCGCTGTCCTTTGCGTACCGCATGTTCGTGCTCGTCACGATCGCGCTCTTCGTGGCGAGCAGCTACTTCTTCCTGGGGGTGCTGATCGCCGCCTGGGGCATCGTCGCCAGCCTCGTCGTGCCCTGGACGCGCGGCCTGAAGCGGCTGGCCGGCGATCCGGCGCTGGACAGCCGCCTGCCGCGTGTGCGTGCGGTGGTCGGCGGCGCCGCGGCGCTGCTGGGGTTGGTACTGTTCGTGTTGCCGCTGCCTTCGCACACGGTGGTCGAGGGTGTCGTCTGGCCGCCCGACAGCGCGGTGCTGCGCGCCCAGGGCGCCGGCTTCGTGACGGCGGTGCCGGGCAGCGCCGGTACGCGTGTGGCGGCGGGCGACGTGGTGGTCGAGGCGGCCGAGCCCGCACTCGCGGCGCGCCAGCAAGAGCAACGCGCCCGCCTGGCCCACGCGCAGGCGCGCCACGAGGCGGCTTTCGGCAACAACCCGGCGCGCGCGGCGCAACTGGCCGAGGAGGTGCGCGCCGCGCGGCTGACGCTCGACACGCTGGACGAAGAGGCCGGGCGCCTGGTGCTGCGCGCCGGCGCCTCGGGCACGTTGCTGCTGCCGCGCGCCGCCGACCTGCCCGGGCGTTATCTCAGGCGCGGCGAGGTGGTCGGCCATGTCGAGACCGGTGAGCCGGCGGTGGTGCGCGCCGTGGTGCCGCAGTGGCAGCTGCAGCCCAGCCGCGCGGGGGCCGGCGAGATCCAGGTGCGGCTGCCCCAGCAGCCCACCGCCGTGTGGACGGCGCAGCTGGCGCGCAGTGTGCCGGCGGCGGCGCGCGAACTGCCCAGCGCCGCGCTCGGCACCGCGGGCGGCGGCGGCCAGCCGCTGGACCCGCGAGACCCGCGCGGCATGCAGGGCCTGGAGGCGATGTTCGAGTACGAACTGGCGCTGCCCGCCGAGATGCCGCACCGCCAGATCGGCACCCGCGTGCAGGTGCGCTTCGAGCATGAGGCCGAGCCGCTGGCCTGGCGCATCGGACGCGCGATGCGGCGGCTGTTCCTGTCGCAGTTCCAGATCTGACCGGGGCACGCCGCTTGTCCGCCACGCTGACACTGGATCTGCCCGAGGGCCTGGCCCATGGCGCCTTCCCCGAGCGACGCGACCGCGACGAGCCGCTGCACGACCGCCTGGCCCGCGCCGTGCTGTGGCGCACGCGGCGCCTGCTGCGGCCGGCCCTGCCGCGCCTGCGTGCAGCCGCCGCGGCGGCCCAGGGCCAGGCGGCCGCGTTGCAGTCGCTGAGCGACCACGAACTGCGCCTGCGCATGGCGGCCGCCGCCCCGGCGGCGGTGCGCGCCGGCCGCGCCGACCGGCTGCCGGCGGTGCTGGCCCTGGCCGCCGAAGGCGCGCGCCGCAGCCTGTCGATGCAGCCTTATCCGACGCAGCTGATGGGCGCGGCCGCATTGCTGGAGGGCCGGCTGGCCGAGATGCAGACGGGCGAGGGCAAGACGCTGACTGCGGGCCTGGCCGCCACGGTGGCCGGCGCAGCCGGGCTGCCCACGCATGTCGTCACCGTCAACGAATATCTGGCCGAACGTGATGCCACCTTGATGGCGCCGTTGCTGCGTTTCTTCGGGCTGAGCGCGGGGCTGGTCACCGCGTCGATGCCCGCGGCACGCAAGGCCGAGGGCTACGCGCGGCCCGTCACCTGGTGCACCAACCAGACCATCGTCTTCGACTACCTGCGCGACCGTGTCGCCAGCGGCGGCCGCGCCAGCCTGGCGCAGGAACAGGCGCGCCAGCTGCTGGGCCGCACGCCGCAGCCGCTGCTGCTGCGCGGCCTGCACTTCGCCATCGTCGACGAGGCCGACTCGATCCTGGTCGACGAGGCGCGCACGCCGCTGATCCTGTCCGAGCTCAGCGGGATGCGCCCCGAAGCCGAGGTCTACGCGCAGGCGCTGGCCCTGGCCGGCACGCTGCAGGCCGGCCGCCATTTCGACATCGACGCCGCGCGGCGCGACCTGCAGCTCAATCCGGAAGGGCTGGCCGCCGTGCGCGGGCGCAGCGACGCGCTGCCCGGCGTGTGGAAGGCCGCGCGCGGGCGCGAACAGTTGGCCGCGCAGGCCCTGCGCGCGCTGCACCTGTACCAGCGCGACCGCGACTACGTGGTGATCGACGGCCAGGTGCAGATCGTCGATGAATACACCGGCCGCGTGCTCGAAGGCCGCAGCTGGGAAGGCGGGCTGCACCAGATGATCGAGGCCAAGGAGAGCCTGGCCCTGACGGAGCCCGCGCGCACGCTGGCGCGCATCACCTTCCAGCGCTTCTTCGGCCGCTACCTGCGGCTGGCCGGCATGACCGGCACCGCCGCCGAGGTGGGCGCCGAGCTGCATGCCGTGTACCGGCTCGACGTGGTGCCGATCCCCACCCACCGGCCCGAGCAGCGCCGTGCGCTGCCGCCCATGCTGCTGGCGACGCAGGCGCTGAAGTGGCAGCGCGCCGCCGCCGCCGTGGCCGCGCAGCGCCAGGCCGAGCGGCCGGTGCTGGTGGGCACACGCTCGGTGCAGGCGAGTGAACAGATGTCGGCGCGGCTGCACGCCGAGAGCCTGCCGCACCAGGTGCTGAACGCGCGCCAGGACCGCGAAGAGGCGCAGATCGTGGCCGGTGCCGGCCGCGCCGGGCAGGTCACCGTGGCCACCAACATGGCCGGCCGCGGCACCGACATCCGCCTGGATGAGGGCGTGGTGCGGCACGGCGGCCTGGTGGTGCTGCAGACCGAGGTGCACGACTCCGCGCGCATCGACCGCCAGCTGGTCGGCCGCTGCGCGCGCCAGGGCGACCCGGGTCTGGCGCTGCTGTTCTGCGCGCTGGACGACGAGATCTTCGGCGCCCACTGCCCGCTGTTGCAGCGCATGCTGCAGGCCCTGTACAGCGGCCGTGATGAGCTGCCCACCGCGTGGCTGGTGCTGCTGCGCTGGCGCGCCCAGCACCACGCCGGCCGCCTGCACGCGCGCGCGCGCCGCCGCACCCTGCGTTCCGACCGTCAGCTCGACGCCCTGCTCGGCTTTGCCGGCAACCAGATCTGAAGCCCCTCAAAGTCCATCACCATGCCTTGCACGAACCCGTTCCGCCGCTTGCTGGCCACCGCCTTGGCGGCCGTGGTGCTGCCGCTGCACGCCGCCGCCGAAGCCGAGCGCAGCCACGAGTGCCTGATCGAGCCGGCCCAGCGCATCGAGATCCGCAGCCCGGTGACGGCGCTGATCGAGCAGATTCCGGTGCAGCGCGGCGCCAGCGTGCGCGCGGGCCAGGTGCTGGTGGAACTGGACGGCACGGTGGAGGCCGCCGCGCTGGTGGGTGCGCGCCAGCGTGCCGGCTCGGACGCCGAGTTTCGCGTTGCGAAGGCCAGGGCCGACTACGCACGCGAGAAGTTCCGCCGCCGCGAAGAGCTGCGCCAGCAGAACTTCATCACCGTGCAAGAGCGTGACGAAGCCGAGGCCGAACTGCGCGTCGCCGAGGCCGAGCAGGCGGTGGCGGCAGACGCCCGCCGCATCGCCGCCGCCGAGGTGCAGCGTCTGGAGGCCCTGCTGCGCCAGCGCACGCTGCGTGCGCCCTTCGCCGGCATCGTCACCGAGCGGCTGCAGCAGCCGGGCGAACTCGCCTTCACCGGCGAAGGCGCGCGGCCGATCCTGCGTCTGGCGCAGACCAACCCGCTGCGTATCGAGGCCGTGCTGCCGGTGTCGCTGCTGGGCCGCATCAAGGCCGGCCAGGAGGCCGAGATCACGCCGGAGCCGCCGCTGCAGGGCCGCTGGCGCGCACGCGTGAAAGTGGTCGACCGCGTGGTCGATTCGGCCAGCGGCTCTTTCGGTGTGCGGCTGGATCTGCCGAATGCCGACGGCGAGCGGCCGGCGGGCGTGCGCTGCAAGATCCGCTTCCTGTAGCGCGAGGTGGCCTGGGCCCACAGTGCTACACTTGCCGACTCAGTCGCGGGGTGGAGCAGCCTGGTAGCTCGTTGGGCTCATAACCCAAAGGTCGCAAGTTCAAATCTTGCCCCCGCAACCAACGTTAGTTGACAAACGCCGGCCAGTCCGGCGTTTTTCATT
>Ga0105046_10000649_pt1 | contig 50052 bp, 43 predicted proteins | sample MAT03_FD_78385 | JGI IMG/M metagenome (GOLD analysis project Ga0105046, IMG submission 78385) | Freshwater microbial communities from Lake Fryxell liftoff mats and glacier meltwater in Antarctica - MAT-03 (megahit assembly) | ecosystem: Environmental > Aquatic > Freshwater > Ice > Liftoff... | reverse complement strand
GCGCAGCCTCGACTGCGGCCTCCGCAAGGATGGCGCAGCCTCGACTGCGGCCTCCGCAAGGATGGCGCAGCCTCGACTGCGGCCTCCGCAAGGATGGCAGCCTCGACTGAGGGCCTCCGCAAGGATGGCGCAGCCTCGACTGCGGCCTCCGCAAGGATGGCAGCCTCGACTGAGGGCCTTCGCCTTCGTATGGGGCCCGAAACCAGGTCTGACGGACTGGCCTGGGTCAGGTCTTGCGTGCGACGATTGTGTCGACGATGCCGTACTCGAGCGCTTGTGACGGTCGCAGGAAGAAGTCGCGGTCGGTGTCCGAGCGCAGCTTCTCGGCGGTCTGGCCGGTGTGCTTGGCGAGCACCTCGAGCAACTGTCCCTTCAGGAACAGCACCTCGCGCGCCGCGATGTCGATGTCGGTCGCCTGGCCGCCGAACCCGCCGTGGGGCTGGTGCAGCATGATGCGGGCGTGCGGCAGGGCAAAGCGCTTGCCCTTGGCGCCGGCCGCGAGCAGGACCGCCGCCATCGACGCCGCCTGACCCAGGCAGATCGTCGAGATCGGCGCCTGGATGAACTGCATTGTGTCGTAGATCGCCATGCCCGCCGTGATCGAGCCGCCGGGGCTGTTGATGTAGATGTTGATCTCTTTCTCCGGGTCGTCACTGTCCAGGTACAGCAACTGGGCGATGACCGCGTTCGCTGCGTGGTCGTCGATCGCCGAGCCGATGAAGATGATCCGGTCCTTGAAGAGGCGCGAGAACGGGTCCCACTGCTCCGAGCCGCGGTGGGTCTGCTCGACGATGCGAGGGAGATAGGTCATGTCTTGCCTCGGTCCTGTAAAATTTCTGAGAGGTTGCGCGGGCCGGCCAGATGGCGAAGCCTCCACTGAAGGGGCGGCCAGGATCCTGGCGGCCATTCCGACTAGCCCGCGCTCACCGGCTCGGGCTCGGCATCGACGATGCTCGCGCTCTCGATAAGCACCGCGAGTGCCTTCTTCTCGATCATTTCGGCCCTCTCCGCTTCGCGCATCTCCGGACGCTCGTACAGCTTCGCTGCTTTCTCTCCGCGGTCCTGGATTTTCCCCACGATGGCGGCCGCGAGCTCCTCCTCCTCGACATCGATTTTTTCCTGACGCGCGATCGCCTCGAGCACGAGGTGACGTCGCACCTGATACTCGGCCGCGACCTTCAGGCCTTCGACGTTGCGCTCGACGAGCTGAATCGCCTGGTCGCGCGGCATGCCCTGCTGCTGGAACATCTGCACCAGGGTGCGAGCGCGATCGCCAAGGTGCTTCTCGACCATCGCCGGCGGCACCGGGAACTGGTTGCGCTCGAGCACGACCGCCATCACCCGCCGCTCGGTCTCGTCCTTCCGGCGGACCTCGGCCTCCCGGGCGAGCTTGTCGTGGATGTCTTTCCTCATCTCCTCGAGGTTCTCGAATCCGAGGTCGGTCGCGAAGTCGTCGTCGACGTTCGGCAGCTCCTCCGAGAAGACGCCCTGCACCCGCGCCTCGAAGCGTGCCGGCTTGCCGGCAAGACCCGGGCTGTAATCCTCGGGGAACATGATGTCGAAGGTCTTGGTCTCACCCGCCGAGAGCCCGCGCACCTCGTCTTCGAAACCAGGGATCATGCCGCCTTTGCCGATCTTGACCTCGAAGCCGGTCATGTCGAGGCGCGTGTCGCGCACGCCCGCTACCCAGCCGGTCGTGTCGATGACGATGATGTCGCCGGTGTCGCTCGCGCGGTCCTCGACCGGCACGCGCTCTTTGCCCTTCTCCTGGAAGCCCGCGACCTTCGCGTCGATGTCCGCGCTCTTGACGAGGGTCGGCGCGACCGCGACCTCGATGCCCTGCCACGAGTGCACTTCGATGCGCGGCTTCACCTGCGCCCGCACCGCGTACTTGAACGGCTCGCCCGGGCGCACGACGCCCGGCTCGACCTGCGGCTCACCGACCAGGCGATGCTCGCCGACGCTCTCGACCGCGGCTGCGAAGCTCTCGTTGACGAGGCGCTTGACGGCCTCGCTCGCGATCTCGCTCGCGAACGACTTGCGCACGAGGTCCTTCGGCGCCTTGCCGGGGCGGAAGCCACGCACTCGGGCGCGCTTGCTGAACTCGCCCAGCTGTCGATCGAGCTCCTTGCCGACCTTGTCGCTCGGGAGCTCGACCTCGATGACGACCTCGATTTCGCTGACCACCTGAACCGACGTTTTCATCTGAGCTTCATCCCTTGAGCGCGCCCCGCGGCGCCATCGCCTGTTGTCTTGGTGCGAGAGGGGGGACTCGAACCCCCACGACCTCACGGCCACTGGATTCTAAGTCCAGCGCGTCTACCAGTTTCGCCACTCTCGCAAGCCGGCAGGCAGTGGTACTGCCAACCACAGAAACAGAAAAGGACAGGCCTTGCGGGCCTGTCCTCTTGGTGGGTGCGGTAAGAATCGAACTTACAACCTACGGATTAAGAGTCCGGTGCTCTGCCAGATTGAGCTACGCACCCGCTAAGCGGTCACTTCCGTGACGCGGAAGGCGTTGTGCCCAAAGCGTCAGGGGGTGTCAACGGTATTTTGGGACTGGCTTGAAAGACCCGCCGAGGGCCTTTCATCCCACCGCAAATTCTCTCTCTTGTGTGCGCCCGGCAAGATTCGAACTTGCGGCCTACGGATTCGAAGTCCGTTGCTCTATCCAGCTGAGCTACGGGCGCGCATAGGGCCAATGAAGCAAGAGGGGCTTTCGCCCCTCGCACTACAGCGCTCGAGAGATGGGTTGGGGTGACTGAGGGGGCTTGAACCCCCGACCTGCGGTGCCACAAACCGCCGCTCTAACCAACTGAGCTACAGCCACCACGTCATGCTTTCAAGTGAGCGCGCCTGAGAGGACTCGAACCTCTGACCATCGGCTTAGAAGGCCGATGCTCTATCCACCTGAGCTACAGGCGCCTTTGGAAAGGCTCTGCCCCATCTCGGCGAGGGCGGAAACTGAAGCAACATCCCCCAGGCTGTCAAGCGCGAAGATTGTCGTGTTGGTCCCGCCCGCGCGACTTGGCCCGTTCGTGCCTGACCGTGCCTGACCTCCGATGATTGACACTCCTCCGCCTACACGCGCACCATGCGGCCGCCATGCCCTCCGACCCCCAAGTCCTCGACGCGAGCCGCCCACCTCCGGGGGGTCTCGTCTCTTCGACAGGGGCGTCCCCAGGTATGCCCGCCCGCGACGGGGTGCCGGAATCAGAGACCGTCGCGGCCGAGGTCGCCTCCGACGTGCGGGCGGCGATAGCTCCCGTGCGCTCGGCGCTGAAGGCCGACGTCGGTAGCCTTCCGAAGTTTCTTCGCAGCATCCAGTCGGGCTACATCCTGGCCGGGCTCGGCCTGCTCGCGGCGACGGGTGTCGGCGGGGTGGCCGTGACGCTGCTCTACGGCTTCTCCGACTGGTTCATGCACCTTGCGATGTACGGCGTGCTGCTCTCGTTCACGCTCCTGTACGTGCGGGCGCATCAACGCCACTACCGGGTCATGCGCGCGATCTGGGCGGTCTTCGCGTTGGCGTTGATCGTGTTCTTCGCATGGATCCTGATAGACCTCGTGCCGGCCCGCCTCGACGTGCTCTCGGGGCGACCACGCCCGGGCGGCTTCACGGGACCCGAGGTCGCGCTGCGGCCGCCTGCGGGAGCGCTCTGGGCGCCAATCGTGCTCTTGTGCCTGACGGCGCTGTGGCTCTCGAGCCACTGGCTCGTCTTGTCGCGCTATCGCGCCGCTCGCACCCGCGGCGACACCCCGCTCGAGGCCGATGGGGCCGGGGCTTCGTGAACGCCTCCTGACCGCGCTCGACGCGGCTGGGATAGCGGCCGAGGTGGTCGTCACCGACAACCGCGCGACGATGGTGTCAGTGCGCGCGAAGCGTTCCTTGCGCGGCAACCGTCTACTGGATCGCGAGGTGCGGATCGCGCGCCGCTTCGCCGACCTCGGCGACATCGCCATCGATGCGGTCGTCGACTACGTGGCCGATCGCCCCGGCGCCAGCGCACGCGTGCATGAACTCATCCGCCAACTCACGGTCGAGGATCGCGCTGCCGCGGGTCCCGTGAACCGCTCTATCAGCGCACCCGCGCCACGCTATCTGCGGCGCGTCAAGGCACCACCCCTGCGGAGCCGCGGTCTGCATCACGACCTCGCCGACCTGGCCGAGCTCGAGCGGGTCGAGCACTTCCCCGAGATGTTGCCGATACCTATCGGCTGGGGCCGACGTGAGCCGCGGCAGCGCCGCTCGCTGTGCTCGATCCGGCTCGGTACCTACGAGGCCAATGGCCCGGACGGACCCAGCGTGCGCATCCATCCGCGCCTCGACGACCCCCGGGTGCCCGCCTGGTTCATCGGCTTTGTGATCTTCCACGAGCTCCTGCACCACGCGCTCGGTGTGCACATGAGCCCGCGTGGCGACCGGCGCGAGCTGCACCCGTTCGCCTTTCGCGATGCCGAGGCGGACCACCCACGCTACGCCGCGGCGCTCGCGTGGGAGGACGCGAACATCATGGCGTTGCTGTCGCCCCAGTGGTGATCGCGGGCGATCCCGGGGCACGCGCTCTGGGGTCGGGCAAGGCAGCCGAAGGCGATACCAAGGCGTCGGGGACCACGGCCGTCACCTGGGCGCCGGTGCGCCCCGCGAGGCTCTGCCCAGCGGTCTTCGAGAATGTGAGTGCCTTGCTCGGCAGCACGCCCACGAGGACGGTCAACGTCGCGGCGACGCCGATGGCTATCGCCAATGGCCGGCTCTTGATGAGCTGGATCGGGCGATCCTCGCGCTCGTCCTGCATGTAGGCGACGAGGATCACGCGCAGGTAGTACCAGGCCGAGATCACCGAGTTGATGACCGCGATGACGACCAGCCACAGGTACTCGCTGTGGCGCGCCGTCAGGATCTCCTCGAAGATCGTCAGCTTGCCCATGAATCCTGCAGTGAGCGGGATCCCGAGCAAGCTCAACATCGCGATCGCCAGCACCAGCGCGTGGCCAGGGCTGCGCTTGGCAAGGCCCGCATAGGCGGCTTCGCCGACATCCTCTGTGTCCGACCCGGATACGGCCGAGGCAACGCCGAAGGCCGCCGCGTTCGCGAGCGTGTACGCGAGCAGGTAGAACACGAGGCCCGCACCAAGCGCATTGAGCGGTGCGACCGAGTCCTTCGGGATGACCAACAGCGCCACCATCAGGTAGCCCGTGTGCGCGATCGCCGAGTAGGCGAGCATGCGCTTCAAGCTCTTCTGGGAAAGCGCGCCGAGGTTGCCGATGAACATCGACGCGACCGCGACGATCGCTACCAGCAGCTCCCACGAAACACCCTCGGTGCGCAGCTCAGGCGCGCCGAAGGTCGTCAACATGAGGCGCGCGAAGCCGCCGAAGGCCGCGGTCTTGACGGCGATCGCCATGAAGCCGGCGGCCGGGGAGGGCGCGCCTTCGTAGACGTCCGGTACCCACATATGGAACGGGGCCGCCGCGACCTTGAAGAAGAAGGCCGCGATGATCAGCACCATGGCGAAGCGCACGAGCTCGGGAACCTTGTCGAGCGCACCTTCGCGGATCGCCTGGCCGATGCCGCCCATCGAGATCTCGCCCGTCGCGCCGTAGGCGAATGCGATCCCGAGCAACAAGAGCCCGGACGCAAACGAGCCGAGCACGAAGTACTTGGTCGCCGACTCGGTCGAGAACTTCGACTGCCGCTTGAAGCCCGCGAGCACGTAAACCGCGAGCGACATCAGCTCGAGCGCGACGAAGAACGTGAGCAGGTCGTTGGCCATCACGAGCGCAATCATGCCCGCCGTCGCGAACGCGATGAGGCCGTAGAACTCACCGTGGTCGGCCTTCTGCTCGGGCAGGTAGTCGACGGCTGAGAGCGTCATCAGCGCCGCGCCGACGATGATGATGATCGACATGCCGAGCCCGAAGTGGTCGAGCACGAGCGCGTACTGGAACGAGCCGCTCTCGAACGCGAGCCCATCGGGCGTCTTGCCATAGAGGAACAGGGCGGCCCCGAGCGCCACGACGAACCCGAAGGTCGTGATGTAGCCGAGCCAACCCTTGGCCGAGCCGGCCGGTGCGAAGACGCCCGCGATCAGCGCGACGAGGCCGATCACGATGACGATCAGCAGCGGAGACACGAGGTACAGGTCATGCCACATGGCGGCTCACTCTCCCTCATGGATCGGCGACACGCGCACCGGGGCGGCTTCAGCGGACCGCGGCACGGCAGCCGAAGGCGATACGGCGGTCCGCGGCTCGGCAGCCGAAGGCGATACGGCGGTCCGCGGCTCGGCAGCCGAAGGCGATACGGCGGCCCGCGGCTCGGCAGCCGAAGGCGATACGGCGGTCCGTGGCTCGCCCCGCTTGGCACGCGGGTCGCGCACTGCTTCGACGCGGGTCCCGTAGGTATCGACGATCGTCTCGACCGAGGCGGTCATCGGCTCCGTGAACGACTTCGGGAAGAAGCCGATGACGAAGATCAGGACGACCAGCGGGATGAGCAGGCCCACCTCGCGCGGCGATAGGTCTTCGAGATCCTCGTTGTCAGGATTCGTCAGCGGCCCGAAGAACACGCGCCGCACCATCGACAGCATGTAGATCGCGCCGAGCAGCACGCCGGTCGTAGCGACCACGGCGCAGATGATCGCGAGCCCGTTCCAGCTGTCCCACGGCATTATCGGTAGCGCTTCGAGGAAGGCGCCCGAAAGGATCATGAACTCGCCCGCGAAGCCGTTGGTCCCAGGAAGGCCGATCGAGCTCATCGTGACGATGATGAAGAACACTGTGAAAATCGGCATCTTGGCGGCGATGCCGCCGTAGTCCGTGATGGCCCGCGTGTGCGTCCGCTCGTAGACCATGCCGACCAACATGAACAGGGCGCCGGTCGAGATGCCGTGGTTCACCATCTGCAGGATGGCGCCTTCGACCGCCTGCTGGTTCAGCGCGACGATGCCCAGCATCACGAAGCCGAGGTGCGACACCGACGAGTAGGCGACGAGCTTCTTGACGTCGCCTTGCGCGAACGCGACCAGCGCGCCGTAAACGATGCCGATCGTCGAGAGCACCAGGATGTAGGGCGAGAACAGGCCCATCGCCTCGGGGAACAGCGGCAGCGCGAAACGCAGGAGGCCGTAGGTGCCCATCTTGAGGAGCACACCCGCCAGGATCACCGACCCCGCCGTCGGCGCCTCGGTGTGCGCGTCGGGCAGCCAGGTGTGGAACGGGAACAGCGGCACCTTGATGACGAACGCCAGCGCGAACGCGAGGAAGAGCCAGATCTGTTCGGTCTTCGTCAGCTCCACCGCGAGGATGTCCGCGTACGCAAAGCTGCCCGCCTTCGTGTAGAGGAAGACGACGCCGACCAGCATCAGCAGGGAGCCCACGACCGTGTAGATGACGAACTTGATCGTCGCGTAGTGCCGGTTCTTGCCGCCCCAGATCCCGATGAGCAGGTACATCGGGATGAGCATCATCTCCCAGAAGAGATAGAACAGCAGGAGGTCCGTCGCGAGCAGCGCCCCGAGCATCGCCGTCTCGAGCACCAGCATCGCTATCACGAACTCGCGCACCCGCTCGGTCACGGCCTTCGAGGCCCCAAGAAGGATGAGCGGCGTGAGAAACGTCGTCAGCAGCACAATCCAGAGGGATACGCCGTCGACTTGCAGGGTCAGGCGCGCGCCGATGGCGTCGATCCACGAGGTCGAGAAGTCGAGACCCGGTTGGAACCCAGGGGCTGCGTTGTCGAAGCCGGTCAGGAGCGGGATCGACAGGCAGAAGGTGAGGAGCGAGAAGGTGATGCCGATGCCGCGGTGGGCCGCCACCTGCTCCTTCGGGATGAAGCAGAGGAGGAGCGCGCCGAGCAGCGGCATGACGATCAGCAGGGGCAACAACACCGACCCTGAAGTGACCGTTGGGAGAATGTCAGACATTGGCATCGACCTCAGGCGGCGAAGAGGAGGGCGGTGGCGAGGCCGACGACGAGCACGGTCACATAGGCCTGCACGTCGCCGTTCTGGAGCTGGCGCAGCCCCTTGCCGATGAGGCCCACGGTGATCGCCGACCCGCGCACAAAGATGCCATCGATGATGCCGACGTCGATGACCTTGTAGCTGAACTGCGCGACGGCGCGCAGCGGACGCACCAGCACGAAGTCGTAGAACTCGTCGACGTAGTACTTGTGGGTCAGCACGCGGTGCCAGCTGGCCTGGACTGGTGCCACCGGCAAGAGCTCCGCCGAGCGGTTGTACATGCCGCGTGCGATGAGCATGCCGGCGACGCCGATGGCGACCGAGACGACGATGGTGATGACCTCCGCCAACATGTCGTGGCTGTAGTGGATCGGTCCGCCGGCCTCGGCCGAGAGCCAGCCGAAGTTCGGTGAGAGCCAGGCCTCGAGCAGGTGCGCGTCGTGGATGAGGTGCGGGATGCCGACGAATCCGCCGAGCGCCGCCAGGATGCCGAGCACCGCCAGCGGGAAGGTCATCGCGACCTCCTCGTGAGCGTGGTCGTAGACGTGCTGATCACCGCGATAGGTGCCGCCGAACGTCAGGTAGTAGAGGCGGAACATGTAGAACGCCGTACATGCGGCCGCGATGAAGCCGGTGATGCCGGCATACAGGTTGGGCCCGCCGCCCGAGATCTCGTTGGTCAGCGCGTTGAAGAGGATCTCATCCTTCGAGAAGAAGCCCGCGAAGAACGGGATGCCGGCGATCGCCAGGCAGCTCACGAAGAACGTGATGTTGGTGATTGGCAGCTTCTTTCGGAGCCCACCCATCTGGCGGATGTCCTGCTCGTGGTGCAGCGCGTGGATGACCGAGCCCGAGCCGAGGAACAGGCACGCCTTGAAGAACGCGTGCGTCATCAGGTGGAAGATGGCGCCGGTGAAGTTGCCGACGCCGATCGCCAGCACCATGAAGCCGATCTGAGACACCGTGGAGTAGGCGAGCACCTTCTTGATGTCGTTTTGCACGAGCGCGATCGTCGCCGCGAACAGCGCCGTCGTGCCGCCGATGACCGCGATGATCGTCATCGCCGTCGGGCTCGCCACGAAGAGCGGGTTCATGCGCGCCATCATGTAGACGCCGGCCGTGACCATCGTCGCCGCGTGGATGAGCGCGGACACCGGCGTCGGTCCCGCCATCGCATCCGGGAGCCAGACGTAGAGCGGGATCTGGGCCGACTTGCCGCAGGCCGCGACGAAGAACAGGACGCAGATGACGAGTAGCGTCATGTCACCGCCACCATCGGGCACGGCCTGCAGGTGCGTGACCGCTGACTGCACGCCGCCTTCGCTCATGAAGTCGACGCTGCCGTGCGTGTAGAACAGCAGGATGAAGGTCGCGACGAGGAACGCGAGGTCGCCGACGCGGTTGGCGATGAACGCCTTCTGCCCGGCCTCAGCCTTTTCCATGTCCTTGTACCAAAAGCCGATGAGCAGATAGCTGCAGAGCCCGACGCCCTCCCAGCCTACGAACAGAACCACGAGGTTCTTGCCGAGGATCAGGATCAACATCGAGAACATGAACAGATTCAGGTAGCTGAAGAACTTGGCGTAGCCCTCGTCCGCGCGCATGTAGGCGGTCGAGAAGACGTGGATGAGCGTGCCGACGCCGGTGACGACGAGCACCATCACCGCCGACAGATGGTCGAGCATGAACGAGAAGCCGACGTTCAGCTCGTGCGTGTCGAACCACGTCCAGCCCTTCACGACCAGGTAGTCGCCGTCGGGCAAGCCGGCCAGGCGGATGACCTCGTAGGCGGCGAAGGCGAACGCGAGCAGCACCGAGCCGACGCCGATGGTCGTGACGGTGCCGCGCGACAGTTTCTTGCCGAAGACGCCGTTGATGAACGCACCGATGAGCGGCAGCAGAATAACCCAGGCGAGGAGGTCTGCCGGATGCGCCTCACCGATCGTCGGGCCGAGGAGGCCCTGGACGTGCGCGGCGGCATGTGCGGTTTCGGACGCGAGGAACAAGGTCGACCTCGGTTGTCGAGTAAGGGCGCGCCCGCGGGCAGGCGTCGCTCGGTCGTGGGAGGTAGGCCAGGCCGGCCCGGCTTCCCGTCAGTTTTTCAGTGCGTTCATCTCGTCGAGATTGACCGACTTCTTGTGGCGGAAGATGCCGAGTATTAGCGCCAGGCCGATGGCAGCCTCAGCCGCCGCGACCGCGATCACGAAGAACGTGACGACGTGGCCGTGCATGTTGCCCCACTCGCGTGCGAACGCCAGGAACGCGAGGTTCACGGCGTTGAGCATGATCTCGACGCTCATCAGCACCGTCAGCGCGTTGCGGCGCGCGAGCACGCCGGCCGAGCCGACCGCGAACAAGGTGACTGACACGATGAGGAACCACTGGAGCGGGATCGCATGAACGACCGGCGCAGCGGCCGCGGCTTCGGCGAGCATGGGCAGCATCAGAGCGTCCTCTTGGCGAGCACGACCGAGCCGATCACAGCGACCAGCAGCAGGAGGCCGGTGAGCTCGAACGGCACCAGGTAGTTGTGGAACAAGAGATCGGCTATCGCATCCACGCCGCCAAAGCCTTCCGGGATAGGCTTCGCGGTGAGGTTCAGGGTCTGGCCCTGGAGCATCACAATGAGCTTCGTGCCGATGGCGACAACTGCAACGATTCCAAGGCCTTTAGCGAGCGTCTTGGTCTCGTCGCCGAGTTCTTTCTTCGACAAATTCAGGAGCATGATCACGAACGTGAACAGCACCATGATGGCACCAGCGTAGACGAGGATCTGCAGGATCGCCATCGTGTGAGCGAACAGCAGCACGTAGAGGCCAGAGATGAAGAAGAAGCTGACGATGAGCAGCAGCGCCCCGTAGAGCGGATTACGCCCTCCAGGCGGCAGCACCACGAGGGCGCTCGTCACGATGGTCCCCACAGCGAGGAGCCAGAAGATGATCTGTACGAAGCCCATCAGCTACCTTGGTCACACCCGCGAGCCGCGGGGCAGGGGTGTACGGTCGTGGGGGCAGCCCTGGTGGGTCACGTGCGCCTCGAACTCGGCGCGGAACTTCCGGACGAAGCTCTGCACCGGGAGCGCCGCAGCGTCGCCGAGCGCGCAGATCGTGTTGCCGCCGATCTGGTCGGCGACATCGAGCAGCACGTCGAGGTCGGCGCTGCGCCCGCGCCCCGCCTCGAGATCATCGAGGATGCGGGCGAGCCAGCCGGTGCCTTCGCGGCACGGCGTGCACTGGCCGCAGCTCTCGTGCGCGTAGAAGTGGCTGATGCGCTGGAGGCACTTCACGAGGCAGGTGCCTTCGGCGATGACGATGATGCCGCAGGTCCCGAGCATCGTGCCGGCCTTGACCATGCCATCGACTGTCATCGGGATGTCGAGCTCGTCGGCCGTGAGCACGGGACACGATGACCCGCCCGGGATGACCGCCTTGATCTTGCGGTCCTCGAGCACGCCACCACCGGGCCCGTAGATCATGTCGAACAGGGTTACGCCAACGCCCACCTCGTAGAGGCCGGGCTTCTTGACGTGCCCCGAGATCCCCACGATGCGGCTGCCGCCGTCGCGCTCGACCCCGAGCGACAAGAACCAGTCGGCCCCATTCTCGATGATGAGCGGCACCGCCGCCAAGGTCTCGACATTGTTGATGACGGTCGGGCAGCCAAAGGCGCCGACAACCGCCGGGAACGGGGGCTTCAGGCGCGGCTGCCCCGGCTTGCCTTCGAGCGATTCGAGGAGTGCTGTCTCCTCTCCACAGATGTAGGCGCCGGCGCCCGTGTGCACGTAGACATCCAGACGCTTGCCGGTACCCATCGCATTGTCGCCGAGGAGGCCTGCCTTGTAGCACTCGGCGATGGCGTCTTCCGTGGTCCTTATCTGCTTGAAGAACTCGCCGCGAATGTAGATGTAGGTCGCGCCGATGTTCAGCGCGGTCATGCAGATGATGCAGCCCTCGATGAGGCGGTGCGGGTCCTCGGACAGGAAGTAGTTGTCCTTGAACGTGCCAGGCTCACCCTCGTCGGCGTTGACGACCAGGTACTTCGGCTTGCTCGTGTCCTTCGGGACGAAGCCCCACTTGACGCCCGCAGGGAAACCGGCGCCGCCACGTCCGCGCACGCTCGCCTTCTTCACTTCGGCGATGACCGCGTCGGGACCCATCGTCAGCGCCTTCTTGGCGCTGGCGTAGCCACCGGCTGCCTGATAGACCGCGAGCTGACGGTAGTCTTTGCCATGGCTCGAACGGAGCAGGTAGTCGTACTGTTTGACCGGCTTTGGCTGGCGCTGGGCTTGCGGCGGAACGGCCGGCGGCTGCTGTGTGGTCGCGGTCATTGATTGCCCCCAACGTCGAGTGAGGCCCCAGTATCGCCTTCGGCTGCCTTGGCCAAGGCCACGTCGATGAGCGCCGACGCGGGCGAAGTGCTGCGTCGCGACCGGGCGCGCAGCTGTTCCACCAGGGTGCGCGCCTCATTGGGCGTCACCCATTCGTGATAGGTCTCGTTGACCTGCACAACCGGCGCTCGGCCACAGGCGGCGAGGCACTCGACCTCGCTCAGGGTGAAGCAGCCGTCGCCCGAGGTGCCGCCGACATCGATGTCGAGCTCGTCCTCGAATGCGCGCGTGACGTCGTCGGCGCCGCGCAGATAGCAGCTGATGTTCTTGCACACCTGTACGTGGAAGCGCCCGACGGGCTCCTTGTTCAGCATGGTGTAGAAGGTTGCGGTCGACGCGACCTTACTCGCCGGCAGCCCGAGCGTCGTTGCGACGAGCTCGAGCACATCGGGCGTCAGCACGCCGAACTCGCGTTGGGCCACGAACAGAACCGGGATCAACGCTGCCTGATGGGTCGGGTAGCGTTTCCGGATCTGTGCAATGTCCTGGCTGGCCTTGGGCCCGAACGCAAGCGCGCCCGAGATACCGTGGGACCCCTCTCCACCTTGCCGCATGTCGCTGCCTTGCATGCTCAGAACCTCAACGAATTCACGAGCTTCGCGGACCTTGCCCTGAGGCCGGCCCGGAGACTAGGCGAGCCTCGACAAAAGTGCAAGGTCGTTCGGACCCGCCAGCTTGCCAGGGTTGAGCACGCTCTCGGATCCATACTATGAAAGGCTTTGGCTCGATGGGCCGGAGGTTCGCATGAGCGTGGCAAGAGGGCCGACACATCCCCGAACCGAAGACCCGCAACGGCTCGAAGCGTGGCTTACGGCGCGGGCGTTGCCCGTTGAATCGGTCGTACGCCTTGCCGGCGGGGCGTCGCCGCGAACTTATTGGCGGGCGACGCTCGTCTCGCCTCTACCGAACGGGCGCACGACAGCCATCGTGATGGCGTTGCCGGAGGACGCGTTGGCGCCGACCGAGCACGGCGGAACTCTGGCATTGTCGTCGGCGACTGCTCAAGCGCCGGCCGAGCGCGAGCTGCCGTGGCTGGCAATGGCCCGCTTCCTGGAAGACCTCGACCTGCCGGTGCCCGAGTACTACGTCGCCGACGTGTCAGCGGGCTATGTGCTCATTGAAGACCTTGGCGACGAACGCTTCTTTGATCGCTTGCAGGGGGTGTCGTCCGCGTCGCGCTCCGCGCTCTACGGTGAGGCACTGCAGCTGCTGGCCGACTGGCATCACGCGGTGGCGGGGCGCATCCCGGCCCATGGCGTGCCGACCTTCGGGCGCGATCACCTGTTCGCCGAGCTGGCCGAGTTCGCGGACATGGCGCTCGAGGCGCGACTCGGGGTGACCCTCAGCCCTGGTGAGCGAAAGCTCTTGCTGCAGGTCGGCGACACGCTCGCGAACGAGCTCCTGAGCGGCCCCCAGGTCCTCGCCCATCGCGACTTCCAGAGCCAGAACCTCATGGTCACGCCGCGCGGCCTGGTGCTCATCGACTTCCAGGACGCGTTCATCGCGCCCGATGTCTACGATCTGGTCGCCTTGCTTCGTGACTCCTACATCGTGCTCAGTCCGCTCGAGCTCGACCATCACCTCGCGCGCTTCGCACGGCTCACGACCGCTGACGAGGGCCACCTTCGCGATCGCTTCCACCTCCAGACGATTCAGCGAAAGCTGAAGGATGCTGGTCGCTTCGAGACGCTTTCGCGGCGCGGAAAGACTCAGTTCCTGGCCTGGTTCGCCGATTCGATTGGCTACGTGGTGCACGCGCTCCAGGCATCCGGCCGTTTTCCAGACCTGCACGACCTGCTCGTGACGCTCTTGCCCGAAGCTCGCGCGGTCGCCCACGCGACCCCGGATCCATGACGATCGTACGCCAGGCGATCGTGCTCGCGGCCGGTGAGGGTCGCCGTCTGCGCCCGATCACCCTGCATACCCCGAAGCCGTTGATCCCATTCTATGGCCGGCCCTTGCTCGACTGGGCGATCGACAAGCTCGTCGCCGCGGGAGTGAGCCGCATCGCCGTCAACGCCCATCACCTGGCCGATGCCATCGCGGTGCACGTGGCTGCCCTCGCAGCGCAACATCCCAAGGTGGCGTTCACTGTCTCGAGGGAGGACGTGCTCCTCGGCACCGGCGGCGCTGTTCGCAATCTGCGCGGCTGGCTCACGCCCAACGAGCCGTTCTTCGTCATCAACGCCGATGCCGTCTTCGCCGCGATCCCAGCCGACCTGATCGCTGCCCGTGGCTTGGCCGCCGCCGCCTTGCTCGTCACCCGCGAGCCGACGTATGCCGCCGAGCGCCGTCTCATCGTCCGCGACGACCTTCTCGTGCGTCTCGACGAGGCGTCCGATCCAGCCGGATTCACCTTCTGCGGCCTGACGTTGGCCGACGCTGGCCTGCCCGACCGCTTGCCGGACGGCCCGAGCTGCATCCTGCGCCAGGGCTTCCTGCCCTTCGTCGACCATGGCCCAGCGCTGACGGTCGCCTGCCTCGAGACGCACGCTTTCTTCGCCGACACCGGCACGCCTGAAGCGCTGATAGACGCCCACATCCGCGGCCGGGACTGGGTCGGTGGCCTCCCAGACCCACGGCTGCCTGCGTAGCGCCCAGGTGTGCCCGGCCGACCAGCGTGCCCGGCCTACTTCCCGAGGTACTTCACGAGCACGACCGTGACGTTGTCCTTGCCGCCGTTGTCGCACGCGGTCTTGATCAACGCCTGCACGCCGTCTTCGAGATTGTCGCGGTGCTTCTCGATGAGCGCCAGGATCTGCGGATCGGTGACCTCGCCCGAGAGGCCGTCCGAGCAGAGCATCAGAATGTCGTCGGGCTCGGGCGTCACCAGGTTGATGTCAACCGCGACGGCCTCTTTCATCCCGAGCGCGCGCACGATGATGTTCTTGTACTGGAAAGCCGCTTCTTCTTCCGGCGTGAGCGCCTGGATCTTACGGTAATCATTGAGGAGACTGTGGTCTTCGGTGATTGGCGTGATGACCCCGCCGCGCACGCGATAGCAGCGCGAATCGCCCGCGTGGCCGACGATCGCCTTGTCATCGACCCACACCATGCCCACGCAGGTCGTGCCCATACCTTTGTAGCGGGCGTCCGCCTGGGCGGCCTCGTAGATGTTGCGGTTGGCCAGCTTCACCCCGGCAGTGAGCCGGTTCTCGTCATAGCCGAGGTTCTTGTCGAGCTTGAACGGCCACGTGACGTCGTCGTCCTTGCCCGTATCCTCGAAGAAGGTTCGCATGGTGTCGACCGCGATCTTGCTCGCGACCTCACCCGAGCTGTGGCCTCCCATGCCGTCCGCGACCACGAACAGATTGTGTTCGGGCACGAGCAGGAGGTTGTCTTCGTTGTGGTCGCGCTTCATGCCAACGTGCGTGGCACCGGCGTACTGCAGTCGCATTGGCCTGTCCCTCAAATGGGCAGATGGCGAAAGTGGGGTCGAAGTGCGAGCCACCGGGAGGTGGCATGCACGGTGGACATTCTACACGCCCGGCGATCGGCCGCAACCCGGCAGGAAGAATCGTTCCATCCACTGCGCATCTCTGGTAATCGCCGAGCCGCGATGTCTGCTGAAAAGCCTGCCGACGACCGAGCGATGGAGCCTTCGATTCGGATTCGCGGCGCGGCCGAGCACAACCTCAAGCACGTCGACCTCGACCTTCCGCGCGAGCGCCTCATCGTCTTCACAGGCCCTTCCGGGTCCGGCAAGTCCTCGCTCGCGTTCGACACGATCTTCGCTGAAGGCCAGCGCCGCTACATCGAGTCGTTGTCGGCCTACGCGCGCCAGTTCCTGGGTCAGCTCAAGAAGCCCGTCGTCGAGAGTATCCATGGGCTCTCCCCGACGATCGCCATCGAGCAGAAGACGACCAGCTCGAACCCGCGCTCGACCGTCGGCACGGTCACCGAGATCCACGATTACCTGCGCGTCCTCTTCGCACGCGCCGGCATCGTGCACTGCCCGAGCTGCGGCGCCGCCATCCGCAAAGAGACGCCGGGCCAGATGGCCCAGGCGATTCTCGGCTATCCGGAAGGCACGCGCCTCGCGCTGCTCGCACCGCTCGTGCGCGCCAAGAAAGGCAACTTCGCGGACCTCCTCGCCAAGCTCAAGGCCGACGGCTTCGCCCGCGCCCGCATCGACGGCGTCTTCGTGGAGCTCGAGCAGCCGCCCAGGCTCGACGCCAAGAAGGAGCATGTGATCGATCTCGTGATCGACCGGCTCATCATCAAGGAGGGGCTTCGCACGCGCCTCAACGACTCGCTCGAGACCGCGCTCAAGTTCGGCGGCAATGTCGTGGTGCTGGCCCCTCTCCCGGGCGGCCCCGAGCCTATTGCAGAAGTGCCCGAGGGCAGCCGCTCCGCGGCCTTCGGTGGCGAGCCCGAGGGCAGCCGCTCCGCGGCCTTCGGTGGCGAGCCCGAGGGCAGCCGCTCCGCGGCCTTCGGTGGCGAGCCCGAGGGCAGCCGCTCCGCGGCCTTCGTTGAGGAGCTTCGTCTCTCGACCGAACTGCGCTGCGACCGCTGTGATCGCGAGCTACCGGAACTCACGCCGCAGCTCTTCTCGTTCAACGCGCCATCCGGCATGTGCCCGGAGTGCAAGGGCCTCGGCACCGCGATCGAGGTCGACGTCGATAAGCTCGTGCCCGACCCGTCGCTGTCGCTCGACGACGGCGCGATCGTGCCGTGGGCCGCCGTGATGGGCGACCGCGAACGCAACGCGCTGACCGCTGAGGTGGTCGACGCGGTCTGCCGCACCTACGAGATCCCGCGCGACCAACCCTTCGAGACCCTCACCGCGGCGCAGCGTGACGTGCTCTTCTTCGGCAGCGACCAGCCGATCCGCTTCTCGGCCAAGCGTGCTCACGGCAAGGTCGACTACGACGTCCCCTTCGAAGGCATCGCGCGCGTCATCGAGCGGCGCCTGCGCGAGACGAAGTCGGACGCCCAGCGCGAGCTTTATCAGGCCTACATGTCGAGCTCGCCCTGCCGCGCCTGTGGTGGCTCCCGCCTGCGCGAGGAGGCGCGCGCCGTTCGCTTCGCGGGCGAGACGCTGCCCGCCTTGTCAGCCCGCCCGCTGCACGCGCTCGCCCAATGGTTCGAAGCGCTGCAGCTCACCGGTGCTGCGGCCGTCGTCGCCGCCGATGCAGTGCGCGAGGCCGGCGCACGCGTACGCTTCCTGGTCGGCGTGGGCCTTGGCTACCTCTCCCTCGAGCGCGGTTCGGGCACGCTCTCCGGCGGCGAAAGCCAGCGCATCCGCCTCGCGTCGCAAATCGGCACCGAGCTCACCGGCATCGTCTACGTTCTCGACGAGCCCTCGGTCGGGCTCCACCCGCGCGACACCGCCCAACTCATCGCGGCGCTCATCCGGCTGCGCGATCTCGGCAACACCGTCATCGTCGTCGAGCACGACGAGGCGGTCATTCGCGCCGCCGATCTCGTCGTCGACATGGGTCCGGGCGCGGGCGAAGCAGGCGGACACGTGGTGGCGCTGGGCCCGCCAGCGGCCTTGCCCGACCTGCCCGACTCGGTCACCGGTCCCTGGCTCGATGGCCGCCGCAAGATCCCCGTTCCGAGCACGCGCCGCACCCCGACCGCCTGGCTCGACATCCTCGGCGCGACCGAGCACAACCTCAAAGACATCGACGCTCACATCCCGCTCGGTGTGATGACGGTCGTCACCGGCGTCTCCGGTGCCGGCAAGTCGACGCTCGTCTCCGGCATCCTCGAGCCGGCCCTCCGCCGCTCGCTGCATGGTGCGTCGGCCCGCCCCGGCGCTTATCGCCGCATCCGTGGCATGGGCCAGCTCGACAAGATCATCACCATCGACCAGGAGCCGATCGGCCGCACCCCGCGCTCCAACCCGGCGACCTATACAAAGGTGTTCGACGAGGTTCGCGTCCTGTTCGCCGCCACCAAAGACGCGAAAGCTCAGGGCTTCCAGCCGGCGCGCTTCAGCTTCAACGTCAAGGGCGGCCGCTGCGAGGCGTGCCAGGGCGACGGCGTCGTGCGCGTCGAGATGCACTTCCTGCCCGACGTTTGGGTCACCTGCGAGGTTTGCCGAGGTCGCCGCTTCAACGACGCGACCCTCGCCGTCAAGTACCGCGGCCTCGACATCGCCGAGGTGCTCGACCTCGCGATTTCCCAAGCCCGCGACATCTTCGCGTCGGTACCGCGCATCGCGCGCGTCCTCGACACGCTCGAAGCGGTTGGACTCGGCTACGTGCGCCTCGGCCAGTCCGCGACGACGCTCTCGGGCGGCGAAGCGCAGCGCATGAAGATCGCGCGCGAGCTCGCCAAGGTCTCGACAACCAAGACGATCTACATCCTCGACGAACCCTCGACCGGCCTCCATTTCCAGGACGTCGAGCGCCTTGTCGCGGTGCTCGACCGCCTCGTCGACGCCGGCAACACCGTCGTCATGGTCGAGCACCACCTCGACCTCATCAAGTGCGCCGACTGGGTGCTCGACATCGGCCCCGATGGCGGCGTCGCTGGCGGCCTCATCGTCGCCGAAGGCACGCCCGAGACGGTCGCCGCGAGCGGTGCCGGCTACACCGCGCGCTTCCTGCGTGACCTCTTCGCGCCGCCCAACGCACCCCCGGAATCAGCCACCGCCGCCGTCGCTGCAACTTCAACGCGCAAGGGAGAACGCCGTTGAGCGCCACGCCCTCCACCCGCGCGCTGCCCACGCGCCTGCACGACCTCTCGCGCTGGCGCGTGCGCCTCCTCGCCTTGGGCCTCTTTCTTGGCGTTTCGGGCCTCCTCTTCGCCAATCAAGACGCGGGCTTCACGCGCGACGAGTCGTTCTACTTCGACTTCGCCGAGGGCTATCAGGAGTGGTTTCACGACATCGAAGCCGCCGACTCCCCCGAGGCCATCGCGCACGCCTTCTCACGCGAGCCGACCATCCGCATCTGGAGCGGCAACTTCGAGCATCCGCCGCTCATGAAGGACCTGTTCGGCTTCTCGTGGCGCGCCTTCGCCCGCAAGGATCGGCGCGCCCTGGGACTGCGCGAGCTCCCCGAAGGCCTGCGGTTCGACGTGCAGGCCGCGCGCGCGACGGGCTTTCACGAGGGCGCCGAGGTCGTCCTGCTCGCCCCGCAGCAACAGCACCAGGACCCGACCGACGAGCAGCGCGAGCTCGCGCGCGGCACAGTCAGCAAGCGCAACCCGGAGCGCGTTGAGGTGCTCGTCACAGGCCTCGATGACGCCCGCAGTGCCGAGCTCGTCGCCCTCTGCAGCACTTCTCCAGCGCGCTCCGACCCGAGCCTCATCCCCATCACCGGCTGCATGGGCCGCGAAGCGCGAACGCTCGATATCCTTAGCGAATCTCAAGCTATGCGGCTGCCCGGCATCATCTCGGGCGGGCTCGCGGTGATGCTCTGTTTCCTCTTTGGCGAACTCGTCTTCGGCTGGCTCATCGGCCTCGTCGGTTCGTTGCTCTTCATCTTCGTGCCCGAGCACTTCTTCCACGGCTATCTCGCCTGCTTCGACATGCCGATCGTCGCGGCCCAGCTCTTCTGCATCTACGCGTTCTGGCGCGCGCTCGACGACCGTCGCTGGGCGCTCGTCACCGCGGTCGCCTGGGGTCTGGCACTCCTCACCAAGCATAACGCCTTCTTCGTGCCGTTCTCGCTCATCGTTTTCTGGCTCTGGTGCGGCCGTGATCATCTTTCATTCCAGTGGGTTGGATTGCGATCGGGAGGCGCGCGCCTTCGCCTTCCGCCGCTTCCGCTGGCGTTCCTGCTGATGCCGGTCGTCGGCCTCACCATGCTCTTCACGCTCTGGCCTCGCCTCTGGTACGACCCACTCCAGTCGCTGCGGGACTGGTTCGGCTTCCACCTCCATCACGAACACTACATGCAGTATTGGTTCGGCGAGCCGCTCCAGGTGCCGCCGTTCCCGATCTCCTACCCGTTCGAGAAGTCACTCCTCACCTACCCGGAGGTCTTTGTCGTCCTGCTCTTCATCGGTGTGCTATTCCTCGCCCCACCGACCCGCTGGCTGGCCTGGTTCAAGGGCCTCTTCAAGCGCCCCGTCTCCGAGACCGAGCGCGTCGCGGTGTTCGTGCTCGTCAACGGCCTCGTCCCAATCATGGTCATCGCGCTCCCATCGACCCCGATCTTCGGCGGCATCAAGCATTGGATGACAGGCGCCCCGTTCCTGGCGCTCGTCGCCGCCTACGGCCTCTTCCGCCTGACCTCTGCCCTGCGCCTGTCGCGCCCGCTCGTGGGACTTGTCGCAGCACTGGTCCTCGCGCATCCGGCCAAGGCATCGATCGACAACGCCTGGCTCGGCACCCACTACTACAACAGCCTCTTTGCAGGCGGGCTCCAGGGCGCGGCCGACAACCACCTGATGCGCATCTTCTGGGGCCACGAAGCGCGCTACGCCTGCGACTGGCTCAACACGCACGCGCCGCTGAATGCCCGCGTCTATTGGCAGGACGCGACCTGGGGCACCTACGACATGTACCAACGCGAGGGCTGGCTACGGCAGGACATCCGCTACCATCCAGGCCCCGAAGGCGCGGACTACGCGCTCAACGAGCCACTCCAGGCGCTCTGGGACATCGACATGGACACCCGCGAGGCGCTTGGCGTGGCCGGTCCCCGCTGGGTTCTCGCACGCGACGGCGTGCCGTACCTCTTGGTCTACGAACGCCCTCCACGCGTCGAGCCGGCTGTCCCCGCGGTCGCCCCCCGCAAGCTGCCGTCCGAGCGCGCGCGCCGTCCCTGACGTCACTCGACGACGGTTGTCGCCCATGCCCTGAGCGGCGCCGGCAGGCTCGTCAGCACATCAGCCTCGAGCACGGTCTCACGCCAGGCGGCCTCTTCGCAGCTGATCCTGAAGCTCACCCGCGCGCGACCTGATCCCGCGGGCATCTTGATCGCGCGCCGCTCCATCCAGAACCGATGCGGCAGCAGCTCAAAACCGTCGACCTCCACCCCGTCGATCAGCACCTCGACCACGACGTTCTTGCCCTCGGGGTGCCTCACCGCTTCGAGCGTCGGCCCGATGCGCAGGTACAACCAGGTCGGCCCCGCCTTCGTCTCCCGCTGCAGCCCCGGCCAACTCACCTCGAGTAACGACCCAGGTTGACCCGGGTGCACGAACAGCCAGTGCACCTCGCGGCGCCACACGACGCGCCCCTCGAGCGCAACGTCCATCCAGCTGTCCCGCCCACAGCGATGCTTGTCGTTCTTGAATCGGCACGGCGTAGGCTTCTCGTCGGGTCCATAGCGTCGCGAGACCTCGAGGTTCGGCCATTCTTTCGTGAGCGTGCGCAGCCGTAGCGACGGCCCCACCTCGTAGCGCGCCACAGCCGTCGTCTCGCTCCGCTGAATCTCGCTCGCGGCGAAGCCCGCGCCCGCCAGCTCGGGCGGCAGCGCCGGCTCGCGCGCAAACCCCGCCAAGACAAAAAGACGATTATATCCATAGGCTTCGACTGGATCGAAGTCCTCGCTGGCCATCAATGCGGGAAAAGGCCAGCCCTCGGTCCCGGCCCCCATGTGTTCGAGCGCGTGACGCGGCAGTACCCACCAGCTCGGCTCGACCCAGACCGCGTCGCCGTCCTCGAACTGCGCACGGATCGCGACCACCGCGGCCCTGGTGTCCTCCTCGTGAGGTACGCGTCCTTCGCTCGTCGCGTTGGCGAAGAAGGGCAGGGTGGCCAGCAGGCAAACCCCTAGCAGCACGCCTCCAAGGAGCCACGTCCTCGCCCGCGATCGTCCGCGCTCCGTCACTGCTTCCGGCCTTTCCACGAGCGGCTGTCTAGCGCATTACGCGAGCACACGCATCGAGATTGCCGCCCGGTGTGGTCAGCGCTGTTCGACCGCCAGCCTGGTCACCGTGTCGAAGCGATCCTCGAGCGCCTCCTCGAGGCGTGCCCGCCGTATCGCCTGCGGCGGCTCCTGCCTCCCAGCCTGGATTTCACCCGACGTCGACTGCAGCTCGCGCTCGAACTCGTCCTCGAAGGCCCGCGGATCGCTCGGGGGGACTTGTCGCCATGCGAGATAGAACCACTGTTCCCCCGCCGCCTCTCCGCCATCTTTCCAACCTGCCGCTTCCGGGACTTCGACCACCCAGCCGGCCTGCACCGGGCTCAACGGCCCATTCGGCACATCGATGCGCCGAATCGCGCCGCGGCTGTTCACGCACCAGATCGCTATCACTCCAGCCTCAGGGGCCGCAAACCGCAACCGAAAGCGCTCACTCCGGGGCACCGCCCCCATCGTCATCGTCCCCTCGCGCACCCGCTCGAGCCGTGCGCTCGCGGGCACTCCGAGGCGCACCGAAAGCGGTACGTCGCCCGCAACACTCACCACGATTGGGGCCTCGAAGCGCGCCAGGGCCCGGCCCGAAGTCCACGCAACAGGCGGCATCCGCCCAAGCAGGCTCGCCAACATCACCAGCAACCACACGAGCCCGACGGTGCCGAGCGCCATGCCCGCGCCGCGCCCGACCTGCGCCCAACGCACGTCCGCCGAGGCGCCGCCAGGCATCGCCGTCGCCGCAGCGGCTGCTCCACGAACGCGCGCCCCCGCCTCGTGGAAGACATAGCCCTCGCGCGTCGCGCCGGGTCTCGTCGTTGCACGCGTCTCGAGCGCGATCGCTGGCGCGGTCGTCATGCACGCGCTCGCCGGCGCCCCATAGAGGACCCACGACGCCCAGTACACGGACGCCGGCCCATAGCGCTCGGCCAACATGACCCGCGCGGCGCGCATCGCCTCGCCGACCCCAGCCTCGGGCCGCGCCCGCAAAGTCGCATAGAACGTGAGTGCGAACAGGCTCGCGGGCTCGTCCGGCACATCCTGGATCGTGCCGATGTAGTGCTCGACTCCCGCTTCCAGAAAGGCCGCAGCAAGTCCCGTTGCGTCGAGTCCTCCGACCGATCCATCACCGGCCGAACGACAGGCATTCGAAAAGATAAGGCGCGGAAAGCGCCGACCTCCGGCCAGCTCACGAATTGCCGTCGGTCCTAGCACCCCATCCCGCAGCCACCAGCCACGCTCGGCCCCACCACCGCGCTCGGCATGTCCCGCGAAGTGCACGATGTCGTACTCGCGCAGAAGGCGTCGCACCTCGGCGAGACTCACCTCGGACGAGCGCAGGTCGACCTCGACCCGCTTGTCGCCTTGCGCGAGCTCGTCGCGCAGCGTCAGCCCCTCATAGTAGGATCCGATCAAATCGCCGCGTGGGTCGCACACGACCAACGTGCGCCAGCTCCGCTCGGGTCCGACGGCGAGCGTGCTCTCGGCCTGGACCCCGCGCACGATCCGCCCCACCGCGAGCTCGAGCCCGAGGAACCCGATGCCACTGTGCATCAGCTCCCAGGGCAGCCCGAGCAGCCCGGGGTCCAACACGAGCAGGAGCCGCATGCCACATTCGTTCGCGCGGGCCTCGCTGTGGCTGCCCTGGAAGTCCCCGGCCTTGGCTCGACACATCGTCCGCAACGTCGCCTTGGTCGGAGGCGGTAGTAGCGAATCGAAGAGCAGCTCGCCGCGCTGCCTGAGGAGCTCGCGCGATCCCTGGTCAACGTCACCCCAGCGGGTTGCGCGATTGATGATCGTCCCCATGTCCGCGGCGATCGCTTCGGCCGCGGCGAGGTCGATCTCGCGCTCCGCAACCTGCTCGGCACCCTCGATGCTCATGCCCGCGCGCAGCGTCGTGCCGACGAGTCGCAGCTCGAGCCGCGCCTGCCGCGCCACCCCACGCGCCATCGAGGGGATCACAGCCCATGCCGCGCCGTCCGACGTCGCTGTCGTCCTCTGCGCTGGCACCCGGCTCCACCTCATGCGGCCTCCGACACGCTATGCTGCGCGTGACATCAGCTGGAGGTCAAGTGCGCCGACCCACCCGTCCGAATCCCGAACCTCGACGTGCCATCGGCCTGCCGTCAGCTCAGGCAACAGCACGCGCCCCTGCCGGAGTGCGTCGGACGCCACCTCGCGCTCGTCCTTGAACAGCGTCACCCGCGTACCGCGCGCCGCTGCATCGACCCCGAAGTCGAGCATCATCACGAAGCGATCGCCCTCACGCGCATCGATGTGCGCCGCGATCGACCGCTCGCCGAGTTGCTGCATGAAAAGCACGCCTCGGTTGAGGTCACCGCGCACGGCGACCGGAGCGATGACTTGACCCACGCCGGTGTCACCCGCAAGTACCTCGATCACTTCACCAATCGCCCGAACGACGAGCGTCGCGAGCGACGGCGGTTCGGCCCCGATGGCAGCCTTGGCGCGCGCCAGCAATCGCCGGCCCCGCATTCCCTCGGGGAACGGCTCATCAGCAGCAAGGGCCTCGGCCAGCGAAGCAGCGGCCGTCGGCCCCGCCCATTCTCGAATCAGGCGGACCAGACGCTCCAGCTCAAGCCCTGGCTCCCGTTCACCACCGTCCGTCATCGCACCCTCCTCGCGCCCTTCGAGCCGCGCAAACCAATGGACGTGCGCCACCGCCGCACCTCACAGCTCACCTCCACCATCGCCAAGAAGCGCGCGCCGCAGTCGCTCGAGCGCCCGGTTCTTTCGGGTGTAGAGCGCTCCCGGTGCCACGCCCAGCTCGGCGGCGATCTGCCCGGGCGTCAGCTGGTCGACATAAAGTGCCACCAACAGCCCACGATCACTCTCTGAGAGGGCCTGCATCGCGACCCCCACAGCCGCGAGCTCCTCCGCCCGCACGATGGCCTCGAGCGCCGTCGGTTCTTCCCAGGTCAGCCGTTCGGACACAGCCTCTAGCGGCGCCAGTTGCGCGTCGCCGCGCATGCGTCGAACTCGATCGACCGCCACCGACGCAGCCACGAGCCGGACCCAGGTCGCCAGCGAACATGCTCCCGTCCACTGCCTGAGCCGGCGAGCGTCGCGATCGAAGAGCGCGACGAAGACCTCGGCGAAGGCCTCCTCGACCCGTTCCTCGTCGTTGCCTCGCGCTCCACGTCGCATCGTTCGGCCCACAACCGCGTACACGAGTCGCGCGAACCGCTCGACGAAGAGGCTCCTCGCCCTTCTGTCGCCCGCCAGGACCGTGGCCAGGGCAACGCGATCGGCCTCTACCTCGGCCGCTCTTAGGCCACTCGATGTCAACTGCGCTGGTCGCCGGGTCATCGTGTCTCCGACAGCGAGCATCGCAAAAAGTTTCGACCGGGTGTACCCTCGCGAAGTCCGTCGACCAACGCGAGGCGCGCGCGAAGCGCTTCGCGACCCCTCAGGAGAACCAGGAGAGACCGATGCGCTCCACGCATTCCCCGATTGCCCGTTCCGCTGTTCGCCCGCTCACCCGCTGGCTCGTTCCGTCGCTCACCCTCGTACTTGGCGCGTGCGGCACCGGGCCCGACGAACGTTCGGGCGGCGATGCCGGCCGCGGTGACGCCAAGGCTGCCGCCGTCGACACGCTTCTGTACGATCGCGTCGGGGTCGAGGACGGCGACAGCACCGACTGGAAGAGCTTCAAGCTCGCAGAGGACGCCAAGGTCACGATCAACATCTGGTGGGACGATCCGAAGGGCGTCGGGGCGACCCTCGAGCTTCGCGATATGGACGCCAAATCACTGGTGAAACTGAAGCACAAGGGAGGACAGCAGCAGGAGAAGATCGGCCCTACCAAGCTCAAGGAAGGCACCTACTTCCTGCGTATCCAAGCCGATTCCGGCGCGAGCGTCTATTCCTACGAAATTTCAACTGGTTCGGATGACTCGGGGGGCGGCGTTCCGGACCTCTGAGCGGGCGCCGTGCGAAACTGGGGTCATCGAACCCCAGGTGGGGACTCTAGACGCCGGATAACAGTCCCTCCCGCATAAAACCTCTATCTGACGTGGTTCCGACGACGCTTGCAGCAAGCGTCGTTTTTTTTGTCTCGCAGCGCAGCCAGAACCATCGAATAGCCTATGAAAGCAATTGGTTGCGTCCGTTTGACACCTCAAAAAACCGCATGATAGGGTCGGTGAGCCTTCGAGGTCAGCCGCATCGGATGACCCTGCACTGGAGGCCCGGGGGTAGCAGCCCGCGGCAGTGAGGAAGTCCTTTCAGATGAGCCAGTTCGAAGTCATCAAAGACATCGGAGAGAGCATGAAGATCCTCTTCGAGGAGAACTTCAAGGCTGCTGGTTTCACCACCGTCAACATCTCGGTGGACAAGCCGAAGAAGGACAACATCAAGAACCTGCCGACCGTGAACTGCTACATGTATCACCTCGGCTTTGATCAGCGATATCGCGAGCGTACACAGAGCCTGGTGTCCTCGTACATGAAGGATGGGCGGATCGTGGAGTACTACCGCGATGCCCCGGTCCACATGCTCGCGCACTACATCGTCAGCGTCTGGGGCAACTCGCCGGCCGAGGAGAACCTGCTCACAGGTCTCGCGGTGAAGACTCTGCTAGAGAACCCGATCCTGACAGGCGACGCGCTCAAGGGGGAGAGCTTCTTCCCCGACGATCAGCTCAATGTATATCCGAATTTGCAGTATGATTTCAATGACGTGCTGAGCTTCTGGCGCAGCATGAACGAGGAGCTCCGGCCTGCGGTGTACTACTTCGTACGCTTCCGTATCGAGTCCGATCGGAAGTCTCCGGAGATCCGTCGCGTGACTGGCAGAGATCTTGCTGTGGCTCGTCCCCGCTAGCGGGGGATGCCGCAGCAGACTCGGTCCGTCACGGGCGTATCCGAATCGCAGGCCAGGTGTTGAACGCCCACCTCGGGGCAAGAGCGCGAAAGCGCGGATAGGAAAAGGAAGAGCAACACATGGCGACCAGCTATCTTTCACCGGGTGTTTACGTCGAGGAAGTCGATCGTGGTTCGAAGCCGCTCGAGATGGTGGGTACCTCCACTGTCGGGTTCATCGGCGAGTCCTCGGTCGGCCCCACCAACGAGCCCGTCTTCTGCACCAACTGGAGCACGTTCACCAAGCACTTCGGTGACTTCCAGCATAGCGAGTACCTCGCCCACGCGGTGTACGGCTTCTTCAACAACGGCGGCGGTCGCTGCTTCGTCCTGAACACGGGGACGGACTGGTCGGCTTACGCTTCGAAGGCCGCCCTCTACATCGGCTCGGACAACGGACCCGGCACCCGTACCGGTCTCAAGGCGTTCGAAGACGTCGAGGAGATCAACATGGTCAGCGCCCCGGGCCAGACCGATCCGGCGATCCAGGACGCCATCCTCTCGCACTGCGAGAACATGCGTTACCGCTTCGCGGTGCTCGACTCCCCCGAGGTCATCGAGAAAGGCGGCGTGGACAAGCTCCCGAAGCCGCGTGACTCGAAGTACGGCGCATACTACTTCCCCTGGATCGAGGTCTACGACCCGTACAAGGGCAACGTGTTCCAGCCGCCCTCGGGCTACATGTGCGGCGTCTACGCCCGCGTCGATGGCGAGCGTGGCGTTCACAAGGCTCCCGCGAACGAACTCGTTCGTGGCGCTCTCGGTCTGAAGTATGGCATCACCAAGGGCGAGCAGGACATCCTGAACCCCAAGGGCATCAATTGCATCCGCGCCTTCTCCAACCGCGGTATCCGCGTGTGGGGCGCCCGTACGATCTCGTCGGACGCGTCGTGGCGCTACATCAACGTTCGCCGCCTCTTCAACATGGTCGAGCAATCGATCGAAATCGGCACCCAATGGGCCGTGTTCGAGCCGAACGACCAGCGCCTTTGGAAGCGCATCACGCGCGACCTCTCGGCGTTTCTCATGCGCCTCTGGCGCCAGGGCGCTCTCTTCGGCAAGACCCCCGAGGATGCCTTCTACGTCAAGTGCGACGAAGAGACCAACCCGCCCGAGGTCATCGACGCCGGCCAGCTGATCTGCGAGATCGGTATGTGCCCGGTGAAGCCGGCCGAATTCGTGGTCTTCCGCATCGGCCAGATGCCGAGCGGTGGCGACGTCAGCGAGTAATCACTGGGGCAGGCTGATGCCTGACTTCCTGTGAAATTCAGAAAGTGTCCAACGGGTCGCCCCTCCGGGCGGCCCCTTGGTCCAGGATCCACAAAAAGGGCTCGAGGAAAGGGCCGGGTGAGTACCCGGTCTCGGAATTGAGCCACATGTTAGGAGAAGGCATATGCCGAATCGTCGTAAATTCGATCACATTGGTAACTTCAACTTCAAGGTCGAGATCGAGGGCGTGACGCAGGGTGCGTTCCGTAACGTCGAGGGTATCGACTCGGAGACTGAGATCGTCGAGTTCCAGGACGGCGACGACATCATCCTCCGTAAGCGCCCCGGCCGCACGAAGTACTCGAACGTCGTGCTCAAGCGCGGCTACATCAACAACGCTGAACTCTGGGACTGGCGCAAGGCTGTGATCGACGGCAAGGTCGAGCGCAAGGCCGGCTCCATCATCCTCTGCGCCGACGACGGCACCGAGATCATGCGCTACAACTTCTTCGAGGCTTGGCCGGCCAAGTGGAAGGGCTTCACGCTCGACGGCAAGGGCACGGACGTGAACGTTGAAGAAATCGAGCTCGCGGTCGAGAAGATCGAGAAGGGCTAGTCTCTACTCGTAGAGATCGTTTGTGCGAGCCCCTGAAAAGGAGTTCGCTCGAACCGCAAAGGCGGATGGGTCGAAAGGCTCGTCCGCCTTTGTCTTTTCCGGTGATGGAGTGCCCTGCCGGTCTGGCTTTGGAAGGGCGCACGAGCACCAAAGTATGCGACCTGCGGGCCTTGTCAGCATTGGCAGCGCGCGTTAGGAATGTCTCCCGGAGAGACATCCCGCTCCATCGAGACCATTGACCTTCGAGGGCAAGCGAGCATGGCGTTCAAGACAGAGTACGAGTTCAACCTACCCAAGGGCTTCGTCGACAAGGATGGCAACGTCCACAAGAAAGGCGTGATGCGCCTCGCCACGGCCAAGGACGAAATCCTTCCCCTCCAGGACTACCGCGTTCAGAACAACCGCGCGTACCTGGTCATCATCCTGCTCTCGCGCGTGATCGAGAAGCTCGGGGATCTCAAGTCGATCAACCCCTCGATCATCGAGGGACTGTTCTCGACGGACCTCGCGTACCTGCAGGACTTCTACCGGCGCATCAACGAGGAAGGGACCTCGGCCGTCAAAGTAAAGTGCCCGGCCTGCGGTCATGACTTCGAAGTCGACCTGGGCCAACAGATGGGGGAATCGTGAGCTACCCCCTGGAGCGCATCTACCAGGAGGTAGCGTACATCGGCTACCACTTCCATTGGGCCATCGACGACATCCTCGACATGGAACATCGCGAACGGCAGATCTGGGTACGCGAGATCTCCGAGATCAATCGCGAGATCAACGAGTCGCGTAAGAGTTGATGGGCCTCCTGCCGGATGCGCGGCAGGTGGGACCCAGTCGCCTCGGAGTCGCCGGGGTGCCGTTTGTGGACGAGGGGGGGCGCCGCGCGAGTCCGGCGGCGCCTGCTTGGCAAGACATTCAGCCTGTGAGGAACCACCGTGACGACCACCCTGAGAGCGCCTGGCGTCTACAGGGCCCCTGACGAGAACCGCTACGTCCAGCTGAAGCTCGGCGTGACGGGCGTACCGGGGTTCATCGGCATGACGCAGCGTGGCCCTACCAATCGGCCATCGCGGATCACTTCCGAGCAGCATTTCCGCCATGTCTACGGTGAGTTGGAGGAAGGGGGCTACCTCCTCGACGCGGTGCGTGGGTTCTTCGCCAACGGTGGGCGCTTTTGCTATGTGCTGCGCGTCGCGCACATGGTGCGGCGGCTTCGCGAGGAGACGGCGCGAATGGCGTCGCTCAAGCTCAAGGATGGCGAAGGGCGCACGACGCTGACCGTGTTCGCGGCCAACGAAGGCATGTGGGGCAATGGCCTCAAGGTCACCGTGCTCCGCCAGAAGCCTCGGGTCTCCACGTTCCTGACCCTCGACCTTGCTGAAGGAGACACCTCTGCGGTCATCAAGAGCACGCACGGTCTCTCGCGAGGCACCATCGTCCGGATCTACGACGGCGAGAAGCAGGCCTTCCGCACCATCACGGATCTCTCAGGCAAGACGATCGTATGGGAGGCGTCGCAGCCGCTTCCGCAAGGATTCCGCTCAGGAGCGCCGACCTACATCGAGCCGATCGAGTTCTCGCTGCAGGTGAACTGGAACGATCGGGCCGAGGTCTTCCAGAACCTGACGCTGGCTCCGAACTCTGACCAATATGTTGAGCGTGTGATCAATGCGCAGAGCGAACTCATCCGCGTCGAGGATGGCCGCACCGCGACAGTCTTGCCGGAGTCGTTCCCGGTCGATCACGAGCAGAAGCTACTCGAAGGTGGAACAGACGGGCTCTTCACGGTGACTCCCGAAGACTTCATCGGGGCCAACATCGGGCCTGAGGAGCGTTTCGGGCTCGCCGCGATGGAGGCCGTCGACGAGGTCGACCTGTTGGTCGCCCCAGACCTCATGTGGACGCTCAAGAAGAGCGCCGGATTCCGGACCGAGAAAGACGTAGAGGTCGTGCAGCAGGCGATGGTCAACCAGTGCGAGCGGATGAAGACGCGCTTTGCGATCCTCGACCTTCCAGACCCATCTGATCATCGCAGGGCAAGCCAATGGCGGCTGCTTTTCGATTCCGGATATGCAGCGTTCTACTTTCCTTGGATCCAAGTCGACACGGCCAGCGGCGAGAAGCGCCTCGTGCCGCCAAGCGGGCACATCGCCGGCATCTACTCGAAGTGCGACACGGAGATGGGGGTCTTCCGAGCCCCAGCCAACGAGGAACTCAAGGGCGTCGTCGATCTCGGGCGTAACCTCTTTGACACGGACATAGGGCAACTCAACGCCGAGGGCATCAACTGCCTCAAGAGTTTTCCGCGGCGCGGCATCCGAGTCTGGGGTGCTCGAACCGTATCGAACGACACCCAATGGAAGTACGTGAACGTACGGCGCGTGGTCAACGCGGTGATTAACTCAGTGGAACAGGGATTGCAGTGGGCAGTGTTCGAGGCGAACACGCCGATCCTCTGGAAAACGCTCGAGCGGCAGGTCTCTGGATTCCTCAGGGACCTCTGGACCAAGGGCTTCTTCCGTGGGGAGTCCCCTGAGGATGCGTTCTACGTGAAGTGCGACGAGGAAACGAACCCCAAGGAAACGCGCGACGCGGGCATGGTGATCATCGAGTGCGGTGTCTCGCCGGTCCGGCCTGCGGAGTATCTGGTGTTCAAGGTACAGGCGGATGTACCGCAGACGTCCCAATCCGGGGACTGAAGCGGGCCGGGTGACTGGGGACAGCCGACACAGGTGGGGACAAGAGACCGGGTGGCCCGGACTCCCAACTGAAGACGGAAGCAGAAGACGAAGACCACAACCGTGCACCGAACAGACGGTCCGGGGTAAGATGGCGAATGGAGCCTCCAAGCCCAACGCAGGAGAACTGAGATGGCAGACCAGAGTGACCCCGATGTTCCATATCGCTACATGCTCGAGATCGGTGGCATCAGCACCGTTCGGTTCAACGAGGTCCAGGGGCTCAAGTCTATCAGCAGCTACCAGTCGATCCGCGAGGGAGGTAACAACTTCTTCGAGATGTCGCTGGTGAACCCGAACAAGTTCGAAGACCTCGTCATCAAGAAGGGGTTCTACTCGACGGGCTCGGAGTTCTATAAGTGGATGCGCGAGCTGCACGTGAAGACCAAGCAGATCGAGCGCATTAACCTGCAGCTGATCATGCTGAACGACCAGTACGACGAGGTCGGTCGCTTCAGCATCTACAGGGCCTTCCCGGTCGAGTACGAGGGCCCCGGCTTCAACTCGACGGCGAAGGACATCACGTTTGAGTCAATCAAGATCCACTATGATTTCTTCGAGTACCACCCCGGCAACGCGGTAGCGGGTATGATCGATGCCGCGTTCAGTGCCCTGTCGAACATCACCGGTATCGGCTGATGTTGGTGAACGGCCTCTTCGGGGGCCGGTGGACCGAGAACTGGCTTCGTAGCCTTCCCGGCATCAGCTGGCTGATGCCCTTCTGGAGTGACCTGTCATGACGACCCTCCACCAAATCGGCGAGCTGTTGCGTTCCGGCGTGCGGCCGACGGACGAAGAGACCGAGCACCTGAAGGAGCTGGGCGGATTCGTAGCCGAGATGTACGGGCGCTTCATGGGCGGGCATGCGGAGCACATGGAGAGCGCGTCCGACCTCTGGTCGGGCCGGCTCGCAAGGCGGCTCTCGGCAGCCACGGGCGCACGCTGGGAACAGGGAATCGGCCTTGCCGAGATGCTGCTCGGAAGCGAGCTCACGAGCTTCTGGCAGATCGCGCGCGACGGCTTGACCGCAGGTTATGGCGACTTCAGCGCTGAGATGGCCGTGGTTGACCTCTATGAGGAAGACACTCCGGCGCCGGTGGTCGAGGCGTCGGATGCGGCACCGCGACGCCGTCGGGGCTCTCTCTTCGGTGCGAGGACCCAGTCTCCCGTCGCTGCCCGCAAGGCGTGGCGTGGCGGCGTGCCGAGCCGTGATGGTTCGCGTCAGCGATTGGAGAATCTGGCTGTCGTGGCCGGCGACGAAGTGGAGGGCGTTCGCGAGGCTCGGGATGCTCACTGGCGCGACGGGTCGCGGGCAGAGATGGCGGTCATTCGCGCGCTCGCGGCTGGTGGTCTGTTCGTAGGGGACCAGGTGGCCGATGTGCGGACTCCGGGGGCTCCCGCTCGTTCGTCTGGGCAGCGCATCCAGACTGTGGCGCAGAGGGCCTCGGATGTGCTTGGTCGAGTCGGGGCATCCGATGCTGGGCGCGCCCGCCCGATGCAGTCGGTACTTCTCGATGGCCTTCGCATCGATGGTCGGACTCCGGCGCTCGCTGCGGCGTTAGCTCGTGTCGATACCGTCTTTGGCCGCGGTGCGCGTGATGGTGAGGGCGGAACAGCCGGCGCGGCGGTTTCTCAGTCCCGTCTCGCGCGGCTCACGGCTGGGACCGACTACTCGATCGATAAGGGATTCGGATCTGGTGAGCGTCCCGTCTACGGCTTCTATGATGCGGTCGAGACGACCTATCTCAACCTGAGAGACGAGGCCATGGCGAGCGCCGCCGAGGCTGTGTCTCCAGCCGGCATCGCGCGGGTGACCCGGGCTCGGGCGGCTCGCTCGATGCCGGCTTCGATGCAGGCCGTTCGCCGTGAGGAGCAGAGCGCCACGACGTCGCTCAACCGAGCGGGCTCCGCATCGGTCCGGGAGAACACGAGCGCTTTGGCGCGAGCCGGGCATGCTCTGTCGCTCGAACAGGTCGTCCCGGGCGGCGGCGCCCTCCGGCCTTTCGTCTCGGGTGTGTTCCCGGCGGCGGCCGGTGCGAGCGTTGGCGCTCAGACTTCGGCCAAGCAGTCCGAGTCGCTCGCGTTCGCCGCGCAAGTCACGCACCTGCCCAATGGCGTCCCGACCGTTCGCGTCCAACGTGGCGGAATGAGCGCGCCACGTTACTCGGTGGTGGAGGCCGCACGCCCGGTTCGCCCTGCCACCGCGCGTTTCGTCGGAGGCCCGACTGCGACGCCCGGAGCGATGGACTTCTCTGCGGCTGAGCAGACGGGCGCAGCGATCATGGCGCCTGCCGCTTCGCTTGCCCGCATTAGCCTCGTTGGTCCGGGGCGCAGCGAGGCCCAGGACGCCCTCCCACGGACTGCGTCGGGTCCGTCGGCGACGTTCGGTTCACCGTCAGGGTCTGCGATGAACCTTTCGGAAGCGAGCTTCCGGGAGATGGGCATGGCAGCGCACAGCGGGTCGTGGCTCGGTGGAGCGGGTGGTCGCGACGGGCTCCTCGTGGTGCCTAATGAGATTGGGGGCGGTTTCGTACTGGCCTCGCTCGGTGCGGTGTCGTCAATCGCTGCAGATCCTGGTGTGCGCGGGGGGAGTGGGGCCGCAAGTGTGGCGCCTGCGGCCGGGGCCGTCGTACTCGCGGGGCGCGCGGGCGACTGGCGGCTCGCGATCGATGGCGGGGCGGATCTGCCGCTCGGCGCGACGTTCAGCCGACACGAGGTCTTCGCGGGCACGAGAGCGAGTCAGGCTGCGGGTGACATGCGCGCCACGCGCAACGACTTCCGGCCAGTGATAGCCGGTGGTGGTGGGGAGCGTGCCAGTGAGTTGGCGCAAGCCCTCGATGGTATGGTGTGGGTCACTCTGCCGACCGACACGGAGCCGCTGATCGGCGCCGAGAGCCTCGGGCTGACCGCCGTGCCGTCACGGCGCAGGGCGGCAATGGTGCCGGCCGGTCTCGCTCTCCAGGCGATCGCCGGTGTCGTCGCGAACTCGCGCCGTGCGTCGTTGGGTGCGGATCAGGTCGCGGTTGCGGCGACGCAGAGACTTCTGGAAGCCGGCTCGATCACGGCGACGTCACTGGGGCGCTTCCAGGGCGGCACGGCGACGTCGCAATTAGGTTTCGAGGGCGGCTTGGTCGCGGCGACGGCACAGGGACGCCTCGAGGGTGGTTCACTTTCCCCAGCCGAAATGGTGCGCATCTCGCAGGCGAACGAGGCGCGTGCGGCCTCACGTGGTGAGGCCTTGCGACAGGAGGTAGGGACGACCACTCAGAGGGTGGAGCCGCGACAAGTGGGCCGCGCGTTGCCGATGCCGTCGAGCCTGTCGCAGGGTCCCACGATCGAGACACGATTCGTGCAGTCCGCAGGTCGGGTATCGTTCGATGCGACGGCATTCGCGGAGGCGCTGCGCTCGGGTTTCCTTGGCAACGTTTCGAACGGTGTGCGAGGGCCGGCGATCGCTTCGGAGATCGGGAACGCAGAGTCGCCCACTTTTGCGGCGGTAGCGGCTCGGGGTGAAGCTGGCTCGGTTTCTTTGGTGGGTCGCCACATTGAAGCCGCGCTGCGCGCCGATGGGGTCGAGCGGGGGCTGCGTGCCGCGCGGTTCCTCGATGGCGTGGTCGGTCAGGGCGGGTATGGGCGCATCGAAAGCGAGCGGGAGCTTCTCTCGATCGCCAAAGAACAGGCCGTGCCGGTCGCAACGGAGACAGGCGATTTGCTGGCGGCTCGTCCAGGACGGGCGGCTCGACGTCTCTCGACGGGGGCGATCGGTCGGGCAGGTTCGATCGGAGCGACGATTGGCAAGGCCGAGATTCGTGCCGGTGTTGTTCGTCCCGAGCCGAACGTTGCGACTGTGGCCGGGCGGGTGGGGGCGAGTGGGTATGTCTCCCTTCCCACGTTGCGCGGCCAGCGGATGAGCACCGAGGACGCATTCTCGGGAGTGAGCGGTGCGGCGGATGCTCGCCTGAGCAGTGCTCGGATCGCACTTTCGCGGGCCGTGGTCACGGCGCGTGAGTCGCGCGCGGTGGCTTCTCTGATGCAGTCGCTGAGTTCGTTGGTGCCGGTGGGACAGCCGGAGCCTCGCATGGTCGAAGGCGTGGCGCCGATGGCCCGCGACAACATGCTGCGTGCTGTCGCCGCCCGTGGCTTCTTGGAAGGGTACAAAGGGGCGGACGAGCCGATGCTCGGGCGTCTCGTGCGGCGCATGAATGCAAGTCGTGCCGAGCAGCCCATGGCGATCGCCAATTGGGAGGTTCCGGCGGCTGCGGTCGAGCGGCTCGCGAGCCTCGAGGGTGCTGAGCGCAGGAATGTGGTTCGTGCCCTGTCGGGGGCAGGCTGGAGGCAGCCGGAGTTCCAGATGTTGCGCATCGAGTCTCCAAACGAGGCCCCTGTGGGAGCGCCAGGTGCGGTCGCACCGGGTGCAACGCAGGGCGTGCAGCAGGCCGCGCGGGCTTCACGGATGAGTCGCAGTATGGCGCGCGTGCTTTCGGGAGGCGAGGCGCTCGGTGGGGCGGTGGACGAAAGGCGTTCGGGGGCCGCTGCGGGAGCGATCGCGCAGGGACAGTCGGCGAGCTGGCTGCCGCTCCTTTCGACAGGCGCCGACGAGAAGTACTTCGGTGGGCTCGCGCCGGCCGCAGCGGGCGGTTCCGTGCGCGTGGCATCGTTGAAGCAGGCGCTCGGTGATCTCGTGAAGATGGCAGAGGCGGCGATCTCGACGAGCGATACGCCGGTGGCGTTGGCGGCGCGGCGTGAGGTGTTGCGGCGGGCCGCGACACTCGAGATTCAAGCGTCAGCGCTAGGCGATCGGGCATCGCTGACCCAGATCATGTCGCTCGCTGCGTCGAGCCGTGCAGTGATGGTCGCGGCGGGCGCGAATGAGGCAGTGGGCGCGATCCGGAAGGGTGGCGGAGTCTCGCTGGTCGACGAACTCGGTGGGCGTGCGACCGCGATGGTCAGCGGCGAGCAGATTCAGGGCTTCGAGGATGGTATCTCGACGATCGGGTCGCTGGCCGATGGTCCGAAGATTGGAGCTGGCTTCGTCGATGTCGCCCAGCGGGTGATGCAGATCAATGAGGCTGAGCGCTCAATGATCGAGCTCGAGAGCGAGGCACCCGCAGGTCTCGAGGCACGCCTGGCAGCGGCCCTGGCCCTGTCGACGAGTGGGCCAGCGGGTGCGCGCCGGATGACGCGCGCAATTTCACCGGCGCGACTCGGAGTTCAGCCGGCGAAATCGCTAGCGCCGTCGCGGTCGTCGACCTGGAGCCGAGAGCCCGATGAGGCGATGCAAGTGCGCGATACCGTGATGAACGGGGCATCGCCTGAGCGTCGGCAAGTTCGTAGCGGGAACCAGGCCCGCCAGGAAGCGGCGGTGCGGGAGGAGACTCAGCGTGGTTTGTCGGTCACTCTCGGGAGCGTGATGGCGCCCGAGGCGATGCTCGCCGGGTTGCGATCGCCGGAGCTGAGTGATGCGATTCGTGCGGTCATCGTGCGGCGCATGGAACTCGGCGAGGACTTCGTTCCGGTGCTCACGACCCTGGCGGATTCAGGGGTGGATCTTACGGCGGCGCGGAGCTCGATCTCAGCGGAGATACGCCGCGAGCTGGCGAAGAAGGTCGGCATCGGGAGTGCGGGGCAGCGAGTGGCCGAGATGGGTAGCGAGATGGCTGGCTTCCAGTCCATCGGTCCGGCTGCAGAACAGTTCCGAAGCTCCAGGAGCGCGCTCGCGTCGGACGCGCCCGAGCGGGATCTCGTGGAGCTGATGAGCGAGGCCGGCGATGTTTCGGCGCAGTTCTCTTCGTCGGTCAGCCGGCGTCAGCGAGCGGGTCTACTTTCCGCGATTCTGCGCGGGACGGAGCGTGCGGAGCTGACGGCCATTCTCGAGCAGACCGGCGGACGGCAGTTCGCAATGGCGTGGCTCAATAGGGTCGACGGTACGCGTAGCGGTATCGACATCGGGATGAAGGGCACGCGGCAGGAGTTCGGTCAGGCCTTCGGGGCTCGGACGCGCAGCAGCTCGGTCGCGGGTCAGTCCCCGATGGGGGACGCGAGCTTCGTCGACACGAGCGCGCAACCCGAGGACAAGAGCGGTCTTCGTAGCATCGCGGCCTCGGTCGTGCATACCGCGACCGGCGCGGCGCGGCCGCAGCACGGTGCATCGCAGGCGATGCGGCGGACAGATTGGAGTTTCATCGACACCGGTTCGAAGGCTTCGACGACGCATGCGGACCTTGGTAAGCTGGCTTCGGCCATCGTCGGCGGCAGTGACAGTGGTTCCCGGGCGCCGATGCCGCTGGTCGCTCCGGCCGCAAAAGCGATTGCGCAGACGGCGCTTCGCGACGACAAGAACGCCAGCGCTTCCAGCAACAGTTCAACGGGCGGATCGTCGCCAGCTCCTGCGGGCTCGCGCGGCCCGACGGACGCTAAGATGAGTGACAAGGCTGTAGAGTTGTTGGCCATCGAGATGGCTAGCCGAGTGGCCCGTCTCATGGGTCTCACGAACGAAAGGAGAGGCATATGGACCTGAGCAACAAGATCACGAAGGCTCTCGCCAATAAGGTTGGGGCAGGCATCGACAACCTCGAAGGCGCGATGTTCGGCGGGCAGCTCGCGAAGGCCGAGTTCATCGTCTACGAGGACGTAGAACTCACCAAAGAGATCAAGAAGATCAAGTTCTTCTTGAACCCACACACCATCCAGGTGAGCAAGGAAGCTCAGCTCAAGGAAGCAGCCGCGGCTGGCGGCACCCCTGAGAAAAAGTACTCGCTTACCTTTCCGGTCTGCCTGAAGCTCGGTGAGATATGGTTTGACACGTACGACACGCGTTTGAGCGTGCGTACGGAGTACATCAACGACATCGAGAGCCTGCTCGACTATCTGCCTAAGACCCACTACACGCCGGTCGTAGTGTTCAACTGGGGGCAGTGGCACGGCACGGGAAAGATCCCGGCAGCGTACAAGTTCTTCGTGACCAAGGTCACGGTGGACTATACGCTTTTCCTTCCGGATGCGACGCCCGTGCGCGCCAAGGTCGACGTGTCTCTCGAGCAGATCAAGACCAAGCCGCAAGAGGCCAAGGAGACGCCAAAGCAGTCGCCTGACCACGCGAAACTCTACACGGTCAAGAAGGGTGACACCCTTCAGGGAATCGCCATGGCCGAGTACGACGACCCGCGCGAGTGGCGCAGGATCGCCAAGTCCAACAATCTCATTGATCCCATGATGCTTCGGCCGGGCATGAAGCTGCTCGTTCCGCCCATCTTGAAGTGACAGCCGTCTCTGCGTTCGTTCGCGCGTTGACTGCTGCGTCGGAGAATTAGCATGGCAGACCCACAAGTGCTGTTGATAGAGATCAAGTTCGACGGCTCGAGCGTGATCGCCGGCGACAAGGGCCCCGTCGAAACCAAGGACGGCGACTACATCCAACGGTTCCAGGTGGACCAAAAGATGGGGATGCCGGACTATTTCTCGGTTCAGCTGCAGATGGGCGTGGTCACCGACATTCTCTTGCTCGACAAGATCAAGCCGGGCACCGAAGTCGAGATGAAGGTTGGCTATGGAACGGAAGGCACCATTTTCAAGGGTGAAGTGAGCTACTGCGAGCCTCATTTCGCGGCTGGGGAGATGTTCGTCACGGTGTCGGGATACGATGGTTCCCATCGCCTTACGCGTGGCACCAGCTCCCGGACTTTCGGCGACGGGCACGAGGTCAATCAGAATTTCGGCACCGTGCTCGGGACCCTCATCGGTGACTCGAAGGGTGGCAAGGGTGGCGGTAGCGACGGGTTGTCGGCGGATGCCGGAAGCACCGAGAGCCAAGCCTCGTATATCGCGCACTACAACTCGAGTCTCTACGAGATCATCAGCCGCGTGGGCGGGAGTTTCGGTCTCGACTGGAACTCGGGCTCCCACGAGAATGGCAAGACGCTGACGCTCAAGGCGGTCGAGAAGAGCTCGAAGGTCCTCACGATCTTCCGCGAGACGCCCAACCCGAACACCGAATGCCAAGCGGTGTCGGCCGACTTCCTCTGCTCGACGGTGAAGCAGGTCTCGAAGGTCGTCGTGCGTGGCTGGGATACTGCGGCGAAAAAGCCGATTCTTGGCAAGTCGGAATCGTTGCCGCTCGTGATCGGCGGTACGCCCGGGTTCGAGCAGGCCGGCAAAGCGCACTTCGGTTCTTCGTCGTCGGGGCGCGTGCTCGAGGTGGTCGACATTCCGGTGGCCAACGTTGGCGAGGCGAATGAAGTCGCGGCCGGCATCATGTCCAAGCTATCGATGGACTGGATGACCGCGAGCGTGGTGATCGAGGGACGGCCCGAGTTGCACGCCGGCGTGATCGTCGAGCTAAAGCAGTTCGGGACCCGCTATAGCGGGGAGTATCTGGTGGAAGGATGCAACCATGTGTACATCGCGGCCTCGGGTCATTCGTATCTCACATATCTGAGCCTCGCTCGGAACGGCTCGCCGGAGCCCTGAGCACGAGACCCGTCGAAGAAGGAACCCGGCCCAGCGCCGGGTTTCTCTTTTGGTGGTAGGGACGTTGTGTGAGTGGCGCTCCCAGCGATGACAAAGCAGCGCGACGCCTGGCGACACGGGCGGGCGCGGGCACGCTCGGGCGGGTTGCCGCTGCTGGCGATGCGCGGACACGCGCCGAGCTCGTGAAGCGGCATGCGCGCTCGGTCGGGTTTGACCTCGTGGGGATCGCCGGAACCTCGGTGCCGGAGGGATACGCCCGTTACCTGCGGGCGATGCAGGCCGGCTACGGCGCCAGCATGGAGTGGCTCACCGAAGACCCTGGGATCCGAGAGGACGTGCGTAACGTCTGGGCCGAAGCGCGGTCGGTCGTGGTGGTCGCGTTGTCCTATGCGTCGGATGTTCCTGGCTATCTCGTGCAGCCGCCAGCGCCCGATGAAGGGTGGATCGCTCGCTACGCCCAGGGGCGCGACTACCACGACGTCATGAAGAAGATGCTCCTGGCGTTGTCGCGGCGGCTCGCCGCGGACGCCGCACTTGGGTCGATTCCGAGCCCGCAGCATCGGTTGTTTGCGGACACCGGGCCGGTGCTCGAGAAGGCGTTTGCGCAGGCGGCAGGGATTGGCTGGATCGGCAAAAACACACTCGTCATCCACCCCGGACGCGAGAGCGACGCGAGTCTTGCGCGGCCGGCCGCGAGTCGCGGGAGCTGGTACTTTCTCGGGACGATGCTGACGCCGCTCGAGCTCGAGGCGGATGCGCCGGCGACCGATCATTGCGGTTCGTGCACACGATGCCTCGATGTCTGTCCAACGGGTGCGTTCCCTGAGCCGTATGTTCTGGATGCGCGCAAGTGCATCGCGACCTGGACCATCGAGACGCCGGAGCCCGAGACTGTGATCGCGCCGGCGGACCTCGGTCAGCACATCTTCGGGTGCGACCTCTGTCAGGAGGTCTGTCCATGGAATCGCAAGATCACGCCGACCAGGCATGTATCGCTCCGGCCGCGTCCGGAGAACGTGAAGGTCAAGCTCGCCGAACTGCTCGGGCTCGATGAGGAGGCGTTCCGTGCCCGCTTCCCGAACTCGGCGGTGAAGCGGGTGACCGCACGACAGATGCGCCAGGTCATCACAGCCATCCAACGGCGGGACGGACCGGGGAGTGATGGGTGATCGTTTCCGATCCGGGCGGGGATGGGCAGCCGATCGTGATGATGTGCCTGTCGGTGGTTGGGCCCTATTCGCTCATCGATTCGTTGCGCCTCCAGCGTTTTGGACGGCGCGATCCGTCGCTGCTCATCGAGCGTACGGCGGAGCAGGACCGTTACGCCAAGTGCTCACGCACACCGCTAGGGCCGGTGACGTTGGTTGCATGGACGAACGTCGAGACACGCGCGACGGTCGAGGTCGCACTCTACGGAGCGGGTGCGAGTTGGCTCGCGCCGCGCCTGCGAGGCGTGCTCGGGCTCGATGACGACGTCGACTTCTCACCGACACATCCGCGGCTCGTGCCGCTTCGCAGCGCGTTTCGTGCGACGCGGCTCGTGCGCGCGATGTCGCTGCCAGAGCTGCATGCGATCCTCATCCTGCAACAGCGGATCACCTTCATCGAGGCTGCGCGTTCGTGGCGTCGGATGATTGAGCTCGCGGCCGAGCGTGCGCCGGGGCCACTGCCGTTGTTGGTGCCGCCCGGACCGGACCAATGGTTGGCGCTGCGCCAGCCCGCGGCACGGGCGTTGGGCATCGATTCGCGGCGCTGGAGCGCGCTGCAACACGCGGCGCGTGCGGCCGCGGAGGTAACGGCGAGGGCTGATGATCGGGCAGCACTTCAGGGGGCGCTGCGGCACTTGCCCGGAACCGGGCCGTGGACGACGGGGCTTTTGCTCGGACTCGGGACGGCTGACGCGGACGCGATCGTCCTGGGGGACGTGCACCTGCCGCACGAGATATCGGCCTTCTTCACCGATGTGCCGATCGGCAGTGATGAAAAGATGGTCGCCCTGCTCGAGCCGTTCGTGCCGCACCGTTTCCGCGTGGTGCGGATGCTGATGGGCGGCGGGCGGCGGCATCTGTAGCTGCGAGCTGGGACGAGCATCGCCTCGAAAAGAAAAGGCGGGTCATTGCTGACCCGCCTATCGAGTGGAGCCAAGCGGGATCGAACCGCTGACCTCGTGAATGCCATTCACGCGCTCTACCAACTGAGCTATGACCCCGATGGCTGACCAGACTGCCCGGAGGCCGCCGAATCGAGGGCCGGCATCTATCAAACGACCGGAGGCCGCGCAAGCCGAATCGAACGCCGCACCATCAACTCGTAGAAGTCGTCGCTGCGCTGGCGGGCCCGCTCTGTTCGGACGGCGCCTCGTTCGAGGCTTCGCCATCTTTGCGCAGGGTGGCCGACGTTGCGGGGCGCGTCATGAGGAGGCTCATCGTTTGATCGCCGTCAGCCGTGACAACAAGCCGCGCCTGAGCGGGCACGTTCACCAGGTGGCCGCCCGCGAGGCTCGCCCGCCAATCGTCGATCGCGAGCGTGCCGACGCCTTCCAGCACGAGCAAGAGTGCGGTCGTAGTGGCATCGTACTCGTAACGTTCACCGGCGGGGATGCGGGCGATGAGGGTGTCGAACCCGCCGACCTTGATGACGCGGGTCGCAATGGCGCGGTCGGCGAGCGACGCGAGCACGAGCGAGAGGTCATGCGTCTCGAGCGCCATCGGATCCTCCCCGTTTGTCGGTGGCAGCTCGGGGCGCGGATGCGATGGCCTTCGGCAGGGTGGCGAAGCCTGGACTGATGGCACGGCGCAGTCGTGCGGCGGCCTCGATCGGCATCAGCCCAGAGCTGGTGCGCTGGGTGTATTGGCCGCTCGCGTCGCGTTCGAGGATCGCCGCTTCGGCGGTTGCTTCGCCTTCATTGATCGACAGCGCGTGGGTCGCGGGCCCCTGCGATGAGGCGATGATCGCGGCCAGCTCGTCGAAGCGGCGAGCCTCTAGCGCGCCGCTGGCGGCGACCGCGGTGGCGTTGTCCAAGTAGGCGATTGGGCCGGCGATCGGCCGTCGGGTCGTGCGGGTTCGATAGAGTATGGACCAGCTTGCGGCCGCGGCCATGAGTCCCAGTTCCCCGACGGCGATGAGCCCAGTACCGAATGGGCCCGGTCCGGTCCGCCCCAGCACGCCGATCGGCGAGAACGATGCCCCGTCGCCGTCGGAGACGAAGCTCAGATAAGCGAAGAAGCCCGATTCCCCGGTTGCCTGCTCGAGCGAGCGCAGCGCGCGTTCAGACGGGGCTGACGGTTCGCTGGGGGCGACCGGGTTGGAACCGGCCACGCTCAGTGCTTCGGCGGGCATGACGATCGATTGCGCGGCGACGAGGTCGATGACGCGCAGGTAGGCCAGCATGTGTTGACCAAGCCAGCACACGAGCGCGCCACCGATCATCATCATCACGAGCGGTCGGCGATCGCCGAAGCCGAATCGCCGCGGGCCGATGCTCGCGAGCGCGGCGATGAGCGTGCCGACGAAGATAGGCAGCGCGAACGTGATGTACATGCCGCCGACCAGGCGCGAGAGCACGAACGCAAAGGCGATGGCGGCGATGAACGTTGCGAGCAGGCCGGTGGCCGCGCCGAGCGCACGTGTGGTCGATGCTTGGGCCAAGGCAGCCGAAGGCGATTCCTGTGTTTCGGGCGAACGATCGGAGCCCGCGCCGGGCGGCGTGGAGGAGGGGTGCGCGTCGGCGCGGCGGGCGCTCAGACGGTCGCCGAGCGACGGGCCGTCGGCGGATGGACTCATTTGCGCCACAACACTTCGGCGGCGCCTGCCAGCTGCGAGACCTTACGCGAGAGCACGAACAGGGCGTCCGAGAGGCGATTCAGGTAGGTCACAACCTCGCTGCCGATGCCTTCCACGTGGCCGAGCGCAATGGCGCGCCGTTCGGCCCGACGACACACCGTGCGGGCGACGTGCAGATGTGCATTGAGGCGCGTGCCGCCAGGCAGGACGAAGCTCCTAAGGACGCCGAGGTCCGCGTTCTCGCGGTCTATGAACGCCTCGAGCGCGGTCACGTCGTCAGAAACGACGAGCGGCTGGCCGGGCCAGCGGTCGGGTAGCAGCGTCGCGAGGTCGCTGCCGAGATCGAACAGGTCCTGCTGCACGTCGAGCAGCCACGCGTCGAGGCGGGCGCGGTCGGCGTCGGGGATCGTGGTGCCGTCCGAGGGGTGCGTCAGCTCCATGCGCACCAAGCCCAGGATGGCGTTGAGCTCGTCGACGGTGCCGTAAGCTTCGATGCGCAGGCTGTCCTTGGCGACTTCCTGGCCACCGACGAGGCGCGTCGTGCCGCCATCGCCGGTGCGCGTGTAGATCTTGCTGAGCGTGACCATACGCGACTCGCTTGTGGTTGGTCTGGCTGGACTTGGGGTCCGGTTGCCTGCTACCAGCTCCACTATTCCGCCGAGGCTGTCAACGCGGCCCTGCGTGGAACACGGCACATGCGTGTCGCGCCGTGCAGCCTCGGGCTGGTCAATGAACTTCGGATCCGAGCCAGGCCTTATGCTGCACCGAGCGCTTTGTCATGGTGGGTTGTCGGTCGTCGTGTGTGCGGCGCTGTTCGCATGCGGTGACGCGGCGAAGACGGCCGCCGATGCGGAGGTCGGGGGCGACACGGCCGAAGTGGGCGACAGCACTGACAGCGAGGTCGTCGGCGGGCTCGGGATAGCCTACGGCGTGGGCGGCGTTGCGATTCGGTTCGAGCCGGGCGTGCGCGAGTTCACGGCGACGCCATGGCCGACCGATCGCCTGCTTGTCGACGGGCATCCGGATCTGTCGACGTTTCCAAATCCTGGCCAGAAGCAGATCATCGAGCGTTACCTCGCGTACGGGCCCGAGGCGCTTGATGGCTGGGGTCGCAACAGCTCGATCTACTTCCAGATCTCGGCGCCGCTCGCGATGGCGTCGTTGCCGTCGGCCGAGACCTCGATGCGCGATCCCAAGGCGGTCGTGCAGCTCGTCGAGCTCACCGAGGGCAGCCCGAACCAGGGGCGCCAGGTGCCGCTCGCGTTCTCGCAAGTCGATGGTGAAGACGATCCGTTCTACCTCGGGCCGACCTTCGCGATGCGTCCGGTCTTCGGCTTTCCGCTGAGCGACGCCGGGGTCTATTGCGGCTTCGTGACGCGCGCTGTGAAGGGCGCCGACGGCTTGTATCTGGCGGCGAGTCCGGGGTTTGTCGCGGCGCTCGCGAGCGAGGCGTCGCTGGCGCCGCTGCGTGCGTGGCTGCCGGACAGCCCATTCGTCGCCGGCGACATCGCGTCGGCGACCTGCTTCACGACCCAGGACGCAACGCGCGAGATGCGCGCGCTCGAGCGGTATGTCGCAAACGCCACGACGGAGGCGCCCGACAGCCTCGAGTACACGGGTAGCACGCCGCATTTTCACGAGCTCATCGGCATGTACCAGACGCCCAACTTCCAGAGCGGCCCGAAGCCGTATCGCGACGAGGGTGGCGACGTAAAGTTCGACCCGGCTGGCAATCCGATTGTGCAGGAGATGGAGCACGTGCGCTTCCGGCTCCTCATCCCGCGCAACGCGACGATGCCGGCCCAGGGGTGGCCCATCATCCTCTACTCGCATGGCACCTTCGGCGACTGGAAGACCTGCATCGACGGCAACGAGGCTGAGGCCGTGCGCGAAGGGCTCGCGATGATCTGCGTCGACCAGCCGCTGCACGGGACGCGCGCCGCGGGCGGCATCGTGGGTGAGGTCAACTATTTGGACGTGTTCAACTTCTTGAACCCACGCTCGGGTCGCATGACGTTCCGGCAGAGCGCCGTCGATACGATGTGGCTCTCCAAGATGGTGACCGATGGGCGCTTCGATTTCGCGGCGGGGACCTCAGAGTTCGAGGACGCCATCGCGATGGATCCGAGCACCATCGTCTTCTTCGGGCACTCGCACGGCGGGCTGGCCGGGGCGATCGTGCTGGCCGCCGATGCGCGCATCAAAGGGGCTGTCTTGTCAGGCGCTTCGGGCGTGATGATCGAGACGATCTTGCGCCGGAAGGATCCGCTCGACATCTCGGCGACACTGGCGACCGTGCTGTCGGTCTCGCCAGAGCGGCTCGATACATTCCATCCCGCGATGTCGCTCGCGCAGACGCTGGTCGATGCGACCGACCCCATCAACTATGCGCCCTATTGGTTGGAGCCGGTGACGGGCGGGAACTCGAAGCATGTGTTCATGACCGAGGGCACGCTCGACGAGGCGAGTCCGCCGGTCGGAGCGGATGCAGTGGCGGCGGCGGCGGGGATCCCGCTCCTGAATCCGGTCGCAGTGGTGAGCCCGGCGCACGACCTGCGGGGGCAGAAGCCCGTAAACATGCCGGTGAACTCGAACCTTTTGTCGTCGACCGGGCAGCTCATCACCGGGGCGCTACGGCAGTTCGAAGGCGGTGACCACTTCGTGGCGCTGACCGACCGGACGGCCATCCAGATCTGGCGCGGGTTCTTTCGCGCGTTCCGCGACAAGGACATCCCAACGATCCAGCGATGATCGAGGGAGCGCGTGAGCGTCGCCGTTCGTAGCAGCGCGTGAGCGCTACTATTCGTAACAGCGGTTGACGTCTTCGGGGGTCTTGGCGGCGCTGAGGCACTCGGCGACCTTGCGGGTCGAGCGGGCGTTGCACTGACGCACGCACTCGCGCGTGAGGAAGTCCACGAAAAGGGCAGCGGTCTCGCGGGCGAGCTCGGCGCCGGTCGTGCCCATCTTCTTGAGGGTCTCTTCGCGGCTGGTTTCCTTGTCGACGACGCCGAGGAACACGCCCTTGAGGTTGGCGCAGGCGCCTTCACACTCTTCCGGGGTCGCCTTGGCCTCGCATGCGCCGAGCACCCCGACGGCAAGGCAGGCCGTGAGGGCAAGCCGGAGGCGGGTGAAGCTGGGGCGCGAGGTGGGACTCGTAGGCATCGGTTCCTCCGCGGACGTCCGGCGTCCGGCGGGCGCCATAGTGGTGGCGGTCCTTGGCCTTGTCAAACGAATCCCCGAGCCGTCGGCACCCGCTGCTTGCGCTGGTGGGAGGAGGGAGGCCACTGTGCGCCAATGAAGATGCTCTGCCGGATGGTCGTGGTCGTCGCGCTGTCATCCTGTGGGTCCACGCGCGGCGATAGGGCTGATCCCGACGGCGATCGCGACCGCGTGGGCAACGAGGATGCGCGCCGGGGCGCAGTTATCGTGGTCAAGAACCCGACCCGGGATACCTGGGATATCGCACTTGGTGGGGTCCCACGCGGTAGCGTCGCGCCGGGGTCCGAGGCCCGACTCCTGGGAATCGCGCGCGGCCGGCAGACGGTTGTCGCCGCGAATGAGCGGCTCGGCCTGAGCCAGACGACGACGGTCGACGTCGCGGCGGGTGAGCCGGCGCAGGTCGTGTTGAAGCCGATGCTGGCGCGCTTGCGGGTGAACAACCCACATCCCGAAGGGGTCGCGCTGGCAATCGACGGGACAGTCATCGGGACCGCGACGGCGGCGGGCGAAACGGTGTTCGAGGGGGTGCCGGCCGGGCGTCGCATGCTGATGCTGCGGAGCACCGTTGGTCCTGGGGCGGTGCGGGTCGAGCGCGACCTGCCAGTCGATGGCGAGGCGCTGCTGACGGTGCCGGCGCTCGACACGCAGGTGGTAGATCCGAATGCGGTCAAGGCGCCGGAGGGGCAGGGGCTCGTGCGTATGCGCAATGCGAGCCGCCTTACGGTGACGGTGCTGGCGGACGGCAAGGACTACGGCGTCGTGCCGGCCGGGGCGGTACTGGACTTGGTGTTGGCGCCTGGCACGCACAAGCTCGAAGTGCGGATCGCGGGGATCGAAGCGCGCACCGAGCACACTGTGACGCTCTCGCCCAATCAGGTTGCGGAGTGGGTCTGGGGCGCCGAGGCGCCGTGACATGCCGCGAGCGCCGCAGGGCCGACGCTGGACGCGCAGCCCGAAGGCCGCGTATGTTGAGGGCAGTGTGGACCACGGAGGGCGACGATGGCCGACGAGAAGAGGGGCGCCAGCAATTCGAAGGCCGACGAGGCCAAGCCGGAGTCCGCTGCCAATGCGGACGTGCGGGCCGCCAGCAAGGACGAGGTGCGCGTCGATGCTAGCGAGCACATGTCCTACAAAGACTATGCGGCGCAGTACAAGAAGCCCATCGTCACGGTGCAGCGCCTGATCGAGCGCAAGGGGCTGCCCAAGCCGAAGTTGCGGAGCTTCGTGCCGAACTTCGAGGTGAAGCATGTCGTGAAGTGGGGCGAAATCCCCAAGGAGGAACCGCTTAAGCCCGAGCGGGCCGCGGCGACCGTCAAGAGCTACATCTTGCACGTGCAACCGGCGCGGAAGCCGCCGCCCCCCGGGATCGGCAGCATCGAACCGCCTGGCAAGGGATGAGACCTTCGTTCGTTCGGGCGCGTGGCGTGTTGTGGTTGACTTTAGGGTGCCTTGGCCAGGGCTCGCTAGCCTGTGGGCAGGATGGGCCGCGGCCGCAGCCACCGAGCGCGCCTGCACGGGCTGAGGCGCCTCGGGAACGACAGGCGTCGAGCGTGGAGCAGGACGCGGCGGCTGCGAGAGTCGAGCCCGACGTCGAGGCGCCGGACGAGAGTGCCGTCAAGCGTGACGCGAACTCGTCGGCCCCGGACGCGAATGAGGTTGCGACGAGCGATGTGGCGGCTGTCGCAACCGATCGCGATGTGACGCAGGCCACGAATGGCGAGGGTGCCGAAGTCGCGGTTTCGCCTTTGGCTGCCGTTGCTGGCGAACCCAAGCTCGCCGAGGCGCCGGTCAGGACCGCGGTGCCAGGTGAACGTGGCCCGCCGTCGGTCGTGACGCCGCTCCCCGAGCTGTGTCGCGAGGCCTGCGCGAACGCGCATCGGCTGGTGCTGGCCGAGCTGCCGATCGATACCGCCAAGGCGATGCGGGAAGAGGTCCAGCGCGCGCTCGAGCGCGAGTGCCCGGGTCGTTGTCTGCAGCGCGCTTCGCTCGCTTCGGCGCGTTGCATCGCGACCGCGAAGAGCGCGCTCGAGCTGGCGGCCTGCCAGTAGGAACGCGAATTTTGACCTGGGCTGGGGGTTCGTTGACGATGTTCGCCACTCGAATGCGGCGTGCCTGTCGCGCACCCAGGACCAATTGAGCACCAAGGACCTTCCGGAGAGTCGCTTCCAGCGCGCGGCAGTGGGCCCGCCGCTGGTGACGCTGGCGGCGCTCGAGCGACCCGTGCCGGTGCTCGCGCTGCCGGGGTTCACGTTGTTCCCAGGCACGCTCGTGCCGCTGTCGGCGTTCGAGCCCGAGCCGTGCCGGACGCTGGCGGAGAGCCTGGCGGATCGGCGGCTGCTGGTGCTGGCGGCGCTCGACGAGCCGGGCCCCGACCACACGCTCTATCGGGTGGCGGGGCTCGGACGCATCGTGTCCGATCGGCGCCAGCCGGATGGGCGGGTCGATGCGTTTGTGCACGGGCTGGCACGCGTTGTCCTGAGCAACGTCGTGCTCGGTCAGGACGGGCTCGTCGCGGATCTCGAGTTGTTGACCGACGCGCCGCAACGCGGCTGTGTCGAGCCGGGGCTCAGGCTGTTCTCGGTCGCTTTGTCGCTAGCGCGGGCGCTTACGGTCGAACGACCGGAAGAGGCGGAAGCGCTGACGTCGCTGCTCGCGTCAAGCGAGGATCTCGGACAGGTCACCAACCGCCTCGCGTCCGCCTTCGTCGAGGCGTTCGCCGAGCGACAGGCCCTTCTCGAAGAGCGTTGCCCGGCGACCCGCTGCGATCTGGTCGCGGCGCGTCTGGGCCAGCTGCTGCTCGCTTCGTCGCGCCACCCCGGACGCCTGCTGCATTGATCCTGCGGCGTCTGCGACGTTCGGGTCGGTTGTCGAAACCGCCCGACCCGCATATGCTCGCGCCCGTTTCAACGGCGGTCTCGCTCGCGCCAGGCCTTAGTATCGCCTGCGGCTGCCTTGGCCAAAGGCCCGCCCCACATTCGCAAGCAAGAGTCCGAGTTTGGGTCGTCACGACCAACAGCCCGACAACCTGG
>Ga0105046_10000647_pt1 | contig 50069 bp, 31 predicted proteins | sample MAT03_FD_78385 | JGI IMG/M metagenome (GOLD analysis project Ga0105046, IMG submission 78385) | Freshwater microbial communities from Lake Fryxell liftoff mats and glacier meltwater in Antarctica - MAT-03 (megahit assembly) | ecosystem: Environmental > Aquatic > Freshwater > Ice > Liftoff... | reverse complement strand
CTTGTCCGTCTGCACCTTGGTAATCGCCGCCGTCAACGTCGTCTTCCCATGGTCGACGTGCCCGATCGTCCCTACGTTCAGGTGTGGCTTGTTTCGTACGAATTTTTCTTTGGCCATGATCGTTATTCTCCGAGAGTCGTGGGTCTTGTCGTCGCTTTAGGCTTTGCCCGTCGAGCCCACGACCAGGATTGAACTGGTGACCTCGTCCTTACCAAGGACGTGCTCTACCAACTGAGCTACGTGGGCGATGTACTTTTTGAATTCTGAGATTTTCCTTGGGAGCGGGAGACGGGGTTCGAACCCGCGACAACCAGCTTGGAAGGCTGGAGCTCTACCAACTGAGCTACTCCCGCAGAGCTTTCATTCGATATTTGGGTTCTTTGAATTCCGGGTAAAGGTCAATCAGTGTTTGTCGGAGTGGAGGGGGAAGGATTCGAACCTTCGAAGTCAGAGACGCCAGATTTACAGTCTGGTCCCTTTGGCCACTCGGGAACCCCTCCTGACATGGTTCGAGGCGCAGCGCCACGATCCACTATGTTTTTCTGCCTGTCCGTTGGTGTTTTTCCTGTTTTCGGGGCTCACCGGGAGAGCTGGCGATGGGACTTGAACCCGCAACCGCCTGATTACAAATCAGGTGCTCTACCAATTGAGCTACGCCAGCACCGTAGAATCCTTTAATCTCGCTAAGTTAGATGTTCCAGCACGCAGGGCGCAAAGCCCCCCACAGCGCTAGGGGGCGAACATCTACTTCGACGCGGGCAATGTGTCAAGCAATTTTGAGGCCCGTTTCAGGATGCACCGCTCAAAATCGGTTGGACAATTTCGCTCGAGCAGCTCCATTCCTCAAAGTATCTGTCGATCATGCAACGGTTCAGGCGTCGGCAGTTTGCCTCGGCCCTGATCGTCGTTCAAGGAAGGGACTTTCTCGGCGCCCAAGGGTTTCGTCCGTGCGGGGGAGGACGCGGGCGATTCGGAGTCGCTCAGTCCGACGTGTTCAGGATCGAGCACCCCCCTCAACTTGTCGATGGCGTCTCGCGATTTCTTCACCCACTCGGACTCGACGCCCAGGCGTTCGAAGAGCTCGATGTTGTGTTCGTGCCCGCGCAGAGATTTCTCAAGTACCACTCGAAGTTTCTTCTTTAACTCCACAAAATATATTTGTTGTTGCTCAATCCGCGCGGCGCCATCCAGCTCCGGTGGCGGGGGAACCGAGAGAACGGCGTCATAGAATTCCTGGAAGAGCGCGCCGATGCGATACGCGGCCATCGAGGCAATGTTCGGGTTGCCGTACCGAACGGCTTCGATGTAGCGACGGCGCGCGGTCAACAGCAGCTTTGCTTTTTCTTCCAGGTCCTTGCCCATTTGCGACTCGGGCCAGTGCAACAAAATGGCGGTGGATTGAGAGTGCGCGATCTCGCCCATGTGGAACTGCGAAAATGCAAGGTAGTAATCGGTGTCGAGACGAGCCTCGGCCGAGGCTTCGAGTTTATCTCGGTAAACAAAAACGAGCCGAAACTTCTGCTCTGCGTCAGAATAGTCCCCCTGACGGAGCCTGGACAGCGCCCGCCGCGACAAGGCTTCGACCCGATCGTCCGGGGAGAGATCATCGCGCTTCAGGAGTGCCTCGAACACCGACTCGGAGTCGGCCCAGCGTTCAAGCTTGCCGTGGCAAACACCCAGCAAGAAATTGGCGTCCCTGGCGTCTTCACCCGGAAAACGGGCCGCAAACAACTCGAAGTCCTTGGCAGCACCGTCGAATTTGCCCTGATCGAATCGAACGCGTCCCAGATTAAATAGAGCGGGCGCGAAAAGCGACGACTCCGAAAATTCGGAAACGACGCGAGCATAGTAGGTCTCTGCCTCCGAGAACCGGCTCGAACTGTTGGCAGCGGCTCCAAGCTCGAAAAGCTCAGCAGCGTCATAGGACGTGATCTCAAGGCCCCCTCCGCGACGCACTGCTTCTATTTTGACCGGTTCCATCTCGATGACTTTTGCATCGGGTGAAGACTTGCGGTGGGCCGGACGTGTCGCACATCCCACCAAGAGCAGTGCGAGGGCCAAGGAGGCGCCTAAAGTTGTCCGTCGGTGCTTCTTCATCGTGTCCTTCTCCGCCGCTGCCCCATCGGCGGGGAAGACGGGCAGCTTGATTTTGCTTTATTGTCGGACAACGACCAACGGGTCGGGTTCCCGACTCCTTGGCGAAAAGGCTACCTTGTCCCCTACCCCTTCGACGTTTATCTCGGCCGAAAAGATCTCCGCCCGCGTCCGAGAATTGGCCACAGCGGTCACGACCGGCATTCCGCCCGGCCCATTGACAGTGGTTGGCGTCCTGCGGGGCTCTTTCATTTTCACTGCCGATCTCGTGAGGAACATCGAACGTGAGCTGGCATGTGATTTTCTGACAGTCCGCAGCTACGGCGACGCGACGGTTAGTTCCGGCGTGGTGGAAATCGTGGCTGATCTGGCTTCGCCCATCGCAGATCGGCACGTGCTGCTTGTCGAAGACATCGTCGATACTGGCCTGACGTTGAAGTACCTGACTGAGCTTCTGATCGCCCGCTCACCCGCTAGCCTTCAGACCTGCGCACTTCTGTCCAAACCATCGCGGCGGCGAACCACTATCACAATCGACCACGTGGGTTTTGAGATCGAAGATCGCTTCGTCGTTGGATACGGAATGGACGCGGCCCAACGGTTCCGAAACCTTCCCTACATCGGAACGATCGACGACCCACAGGTCGTGTGACGCTATCCTTCTCGCTTTTTGAAGCCAGCTGCTTCCATATCGTTCTTCAGGCGGTTGTACCGTTTGAGAAAGTCCAGATGGTCACGGCGGAACACGTTGAGGTAGCGACGTTCCCGGTTCTTTCGTTTGATGCCTTCGCGAATTTCCTCAAGAGATCTTGCGAGTTGCGGCGCTTCCGTGAAGGAAGGTATCAAGGTGATGAGGCGGCTCTGCTCAACCATTTTTACCTCGCCAACTGAGTCTGAACGTGGGGGCGTGAACTGCAACACAACGGCGTCGGCGTTGGTTGAACGAATCGTGTTGATGACCATCGACGACGGCAGATCGGGTAGATGCTCTTTCACGACCACGATGTGCAAACCACCTTGGCTCGCGGCATCAAGTGCTTCACCACCACTTTGGGCGCGCCGTAGACGCCACCCGTTGACACTCGGCAAGAGGGGCTCGATTGCGTTCGTCAAGGTGGGTTCATCGTCCACGATGAGCAGTCCAACATGAATCATCGCTGCAATCGATGGGGATGATCCGCCCTCGCGCGACAGGAGTCGATCCTCGAGATCGACCATGCGTCGCGAGAGGTCCATCAATTCGGTCAGAAAGCTTTCGTGTGACTCGGCCACATTGGCGATCACACGTTCCTTGTTGATCTTTGCGTTGATCTCGCGACAGAGGATGGCAACCCGATCCCGCAAATAGGGAACAGCGTCCTGCGTTTTGGGAACCACGTCCGTCGCACCGGCCCGAAAGCCAAGCGCGGCAGCTTCAAAGCTACGCTGCACCGACAGCATGATGATCTCTGTGACGGGCGATCGTTCCTTGGCGAAACGAAGCAGGTCCAGGCCCGCTTCGGGAGTCGGTGTATCGATGTCGATGAGCGCAACGGGGAAGAACTTGTTGGCGAGTTGATCGCGCGCGCGCTCTGGATCGGAAATCGCCGTAACGAGGAAGCCCATTTCCCGCAGCAACTTGTCGAGTCCGCGGCGCACGCGTTCGTCCTGATCGACGATCAGGATCTCCTGTCCTGTCAATGTCAGGCGGGCCACGGATCGAAGCTAGGCGATCACAGACCTCGCGTCAAAATATCGAAATATCGAAAGGGCTCGTAGTCGAGTTCAGCGGAAGGCAGGTTGCACCGATATAGTGATGCAATGAGTTCGGTTTTAGATCGGATCTTGGGTGCCGCCCGACAGCTGGGCGCGTCAGACGTGCACCTCAAGGCTGGACTGCCCCCGATCTTTCGTATTCGAGGCGAACTGCGCACCGTGCGCGACGTGCCGCCATTGTCGAAGGAAGTTCTTCTCCAGTTCGCGCAGGGCATGATGAACGATGTTCTTCGCAAGGAGTTTGAGAAGAACTGGGATACCGACCTCGCGTATCAGACGCCTGATGGAGTGCGTTACCGCGTCAATGCCTTCCTGCAAAGGGGAGCGGTTGGCATGGTCATGCGTCTGATTCCCCCGGATGTGCCTCCGCTTGAGTCGCTGAACTTGCCCACCCGGGTCGCAAAGTTCGCCGAGGAAGAACGCGGACTGGTGCTGGTAACGGGGATCACGGGTTCGGGAAAGTCGACGACACTCGCAGCGATGGTGGACCACATCAATTCGACGCGAGCCTGTCATATCGTGACGATCGAAGATCCGGTCGAGTACACCTTCAAAGACCGCAGAAGCGTCATCAACCAGCGCGAGGTCGGATTCGACACCCGTTCGTTCGCACGGGCTCTCAGAGCGGCACTCCGCCAGGATCCGGACGTGGTCCTCGTGGGTGAAATGCGCGATCTCGAGACAGTCGAGATCGCGATGACGGCCGCAGAAACCGGACATCTTGTGCTTTCGACGTTGCACACGGTGGACGCCGTTGAAACGGTGAACCGGATTATCAGCCTTTACACCCCCCACCAGCAGGCACAGGCGCGCCTGCAACTCTTGACGGTGTTGCGAGGCGTTGTATCGCAACGCTTGGTTCCCCGGGCGGACGGCAAGGGAATGATTCCTGCGACCGAGATTCTGGTGAACACGGCCCGCGTCAAGGAACTCATCGCCGATCCAGCTCGAACCCGCGAGATACGCGACGCCATCAACACGGGTCGTGAGCCTTACGGTATGGTGAGCTTCGATCAGGCACTGACAGAGCTCGTTCAGCGACGACTCATCACGTACGACGAGGCCGTCGGAAGCTCGACCAATCCGGATGACTTCGCCCTGCACTTCCGTGGCGTCAGCCGAGGTGGTGGCACCACAGACAATCGCGCGGCCAACATCTACGGCGACAAACTCAATGCAGCCGATGCGCCCAAGGGGCACGTCTCGCAAGAAGAAGTGCGAGATGTCACCGCGACCCGTGTCAACGAAGCAAGTCCCTTCATGCAGGGGTCCGGCCAGTACGATCCCAATGCAGGACGCGGCGGTCGCTAAACGCGGTCGTGCAGGGAACGGCCGCAGGTCCGATGGCTACTTCACCGTCGCGAGGGCAGCTTTGATGTCGGCACGCTCGGGAGCGGATTCGAGACCGCGTTCAAACATGCTGCGCGCCTTCGGAGCTTCACCGGCTTCGATATGAAGTTTGCCAAGTGCAAAGTAGACGTCGGCTTTCGTAACACCAATCGCAGCTTCGTCGAAGGATTGCAGGAGCAGCGCGCGATAGCATCGCATGGACTGAGCGGGATCGCCTGCCTTTTGGGCAACACGCCCGAGCACGGCGAGGACGAGGGGCGACGAGGGCTCGACCTTGAACGCCCCTTTGAGATGCTCGAGTGCAGCGGGCAGATCACCACGGGCTTCGGCGGCTTGACCCAGGGTGGCGTGAATGCGCGCAACCGCTTTCATCTGCCGCTTGCGGGCATAGACCTCCACCAGATCTGCGAGAATCTTCGAGCCTTCTACGAGTCTGCCCTGTTTCAGGAGAACAGAACCGTAGGCCTCTTGAGCCTCGGCATCATCCGGCGCCAGCGCGACCAAACGCTCAAGCGATGGCATCGCATCTTGCGGTGCACCAAGCGGTCCCGAGAAAAGTGCAACCATCTCTTTCAGACGGGCCACACGTTCCTCGTCGTCTTCGGCGTACCGTTCAAGGAAACCGAGAACCTGCACCAATTGCGCGTGATCACCCGCTTTGCGCGAAAGGGTTTCGAGACCAATCAAGGCATTTCGATGGGTGCGGTCGGCATCCACGGCCATCAGATAGCGCTCTTCGACCTTTTCCGCAGGCGCGTCTTGCGCAATCATAATCTGGGCCATCTTGTAGTGTAGGTCAGCGGCCAGGCGTCCGGTGGGTCCGGCTGAAGCGGCACGTTCGAGCACGGTGATGGCTTCGTCGTGACGTTCCGATTGCGCGTACAAACCGCCCAGTGTGATGAGCGAGGCCAGGTGGCCCGGTTCCGTTTTGAGAATCGTTTCAACCGCCTCACAGGCACCGCCCAAATTGTCGAGCTTCTCGGCCCAGATTTCGGCAATGCGCAAGCGACCTTTGCGTTCGCCTTCCTTGTCGCCGCGTGCTTTCAGCGTATTCGCACGGGCTTCGAGCAGGTCGATGAGATCGTGCCATCGCTCGGCGCCTGCAAGCAATGTCTCCATTGTTTCTGACGCTTCCGAATCAGCGGGTTCGTCATCAAGAATCTGGCGAAGGTATCCCATCGCGCGATCGGAGTCGTTCAAATGCTTGCGAGCGTTGTTTGTGAGACGAAAGAGCAATGCGCGACGCTCGGCTGGAGTCGAACGATCCACCCGTTGCAACAGCGCATCTTCGAGATCGGTCCAGGACTCGCGCGACTCTTGCAGTGCAACGAGAGCCTCGAATGCGACCTGACTATCCGGATCAATGTCAATGGCCTCACGCAGCACCAACGCCGCCCCGTCGGCGTCGTCAAGTGCACCTGTGCGGATCTCTGCGATGCGAACGTAGAGAGCGACCTTGGCCGCAGGATCATCAACCAAACGCGCGCGATCTTCCAGGACCGCGACCAGTCGCTCGTGATTGCCATCATGTCCGTAAAGCCTTATCAGTGCGTCGATTGGAGGCACCGCAGAATCGTCTGCTTCGTGGGCGCCCTCCCAGTTGCGAACGGCTGATTTGAGATCGCCACGCTGTTCGTAGAGTCCCGCTGCCTCGCTACGCAAGACGGCCTGCTGATAAGAGTCGAGCTCGGTTTCGGCACGACGCTCGAGAATTTTCGCGAGGCCCTCTCGATCACCGCGTTTCCGGTACAGTGTCTCGATTGCGGCCAGCGCAGACTGGTTCTCGGAATCCTGTTCAAGGATCTTTCGGTACAAGCGCTCGGCGGAAAGCAACGCATCCGGTGTACTGGCGAGTTCGTAAAGGCGCGCCGACCGTTCGGCGAGCGTGACGAGCGCTGAGCCCTCAACCTGACCGAGACTCGCCTCAAGCAAACGCGCTCCCTGGAGATGTTTGTTTGACACTTCTGCTACACGCGACAGGCTCTCGATTATTTCGGCGTTTTCCGGATCGCCCGGCAAGGCCTTTCCGTAAGCATCGAGCGCAGCGGGTAGATCACCGAGGCGTTGCTCGACGGTCTCTGCAACCTTTTGCCACCACGAAGCAGCGTCAACGGGATTCTTCTGCATCCCTGCTCTAACTTCATAAAGTGTTGCGAGTTCCTTGAAATCGCCCCGTGCGTCGGCGAGGGGTTCCAGAACTTCCACGATGTCGGCCTTCAACTCGTCAACCCGCATCAACGTGCGCAAGGAAGGCAACGCCACCGTGTGCTCCGGTGCGCGCTCGAGGGCATCGCGGAAGGCTTCAAATGCCCCTCGTCTGTCCGCGAGATTTTCAAGACGAACCTTGCCAAGTTCCGACAAGAAGTCGGACTGCATCGCTCGACTATCCGCAGCGGCAGACTGACGTGCAATGACCTCGGCCAGTTCCGGGAAGCGCGCCCGTTGCCGTAACAACGTGGACATGCGTTGCAAGATATCGGGATCTTCTCCGCCGAAATCGGCCGCCTGTTTCAAGAAGGCCAACGCCTTGTCGGGATCGCGAAGTTGCTGTTCGGAAAGACCCGCGAGACGCAAGGCCAGCGTCGTTTGCAACGCCGAATCGTAGGTATCGGACAGGGTCTTTTCGTAGATTGCCGACAACTTCCGGAAGTCGCCGCGCGCCTGCGCCACCCGTTCGAGCGATTCCCGAACGGACTCGTCAGACGGATCCTCGTTGAAAGCCCGCGTCCAGAACTCGAAAGCGCGAACCAGATCACCGCGCGAGCTCTCTTCAACATTTGCCATCTCGGCCAACAACGTGATGCGATTGCTGCCGGCATCCTCGCCCGCGAGTTTGAGTTCCAGCAAGTCGACCAATTCACCAGGATTTCCGCCTGCGCGAAGCAGAGGTTCGAGCACCGCCACGGCGGCCATTCGGTAACTCTCTGATTGTGCGAGAGCCCAAAGTGCATCACGGGCTGGTTTGAATCCAGCACTTTGATCGAGGATTTGTTGGTAGCGATCAATCGCACCATTGGTGTCATCGAGTTCGTTGGCAAGGAGCTGCGCAGCACGGAAAGCGAAGGCGAGCCGGTCGGCTGGCGAAGACGAGTGCTGCGCGCGAACATCCACAATCTCGAGGAGTTCCGCGTGTTGCTTCTCACGCGCGTAGATCTGATCGAGCGACTCAAGCGCATCACCATCCGCACCATTTACATCTAGGACGGAGCGTAGTTGCGCGGTGGCTTCCGTGGGCTCGCGCAGTTTTTCGTCGTAGAGACGTGCGGCTGCGAATCGCAGCATCCGGACGGCGGCAGGATCGCGGGTCGAAGCGAGTTCGATCTTGCGCTGGAAGATCTCGGACAGGTCCTTCCAACGTTCAGCAGCGGCAAACAGGCGAGTGAGCGCGTCAAGTGCATCCGGATCGGCCTCATCGTTGTCGAGGACTGCCTTCCAGGCCGCGATCGCATTGTCCGCGTTCTTGAGCGAATGCTCGTTCAACGTCGCAACACGCTTCCAGAGCGCCCCTCGAACCGAAGGCTCGAAGACGTTTTCGCAATGACGTTCCAGGATCGCAACGAGTTCGGGGAACTTGCCTTCCGCCTCAAGCAGACGTTCGAGTGCGCGGTAAGACGCATCGCTATCGGGTTGTGCGTCGACTGCGTCTTTCCAAATGGCAATCGCCCGCTTGCGATCGCCAAGGTTTGATTCAACGACTTGGGCCGCTTTTCCGAGCAGACCTGCCCGGAGACGAGGATCGTCGGCACGTTCGGAACCTTCGAGAAGCAGTGCAACGAAGCGATCGAAAGCCCGAGCCGACGGGACCGCGGCTTCTAGTGAAGCCAGGGCGCCATCATTCGCAACATCTTCCAGCCAAACGCGCCCACGGGCCTCAAGGGCTTCTCCCACGTTGCCCAGTTGCTCTTCGAGCGAAGCTGCTTCTTGCAATAGCATCATGCGCTCGCCGGCATCGTCGGCGTTTTCGATTCGAATTCGTATCACGACCACCAGGCGATCGAGCGTCTGGGTTTGTCGGAACGCCGGTTCCAGGACCGCCGCCACGCGGGCTCGGTGATCCGCATCGGCCAACAGACCTTCGAGGGCCTTGCGCGCTTCGGCCTGACCTGGATCGCTCGTCAGGATCTCCTCGAAAAGTTCAATGGCGGAGCCAATCTCGCCCCGCTCCAATTGCAGGAGGTCAGCCAAACGCAACGCGACGGCCTGGCGGACACTGGCATCGGACTCGGTTTCCATCCGCCAACGCAGGTGATCCGCAACGTCATCCCACCGAGCATCCGCACGCAGCAGCCGTTCGCGCTCGGAGGCAGCTTCCTTGTCGTTCGGTGCCTCGTCGAGGGCCGTGCGCAGGCAATCGGCCGCACGCCCGCGGTCCTCAAGTCGAACCTCGGAGATCCGGGCGCTGCGCTTCATCAACGCCAACCGTTGCGGCGCCGAGTTTGCGCGAATCGCTTGATCGTCGATCAAATCGCGCAGCTCTTCCCACGCTTCCCATCGTTCGAGGGCTTTCTCGAACAGCGTTACCGCGCCAGAATCGTCCGGCAAAGCATCGAGGTTGCGACGGTAGTGTTTGCGAGCAGCGTCCCGATCGCCCAGACGTTCATCCTGAATCCACGCCGCCAAACGCACCACGGAGAGTACCTCATCCGTATCCGAGGATTCATCGTAGAGGTAGTCCTCGATGATCTCCGCGAGACGAGGCCACTTGTCGAGTTTGGGCGCAAGGCGCAGCAACTGTTCCTGCACAGCCTTGTCTGAGGGAACCTCTGCAAAAAGCTTTCCGTACCACTCGAAGGCCTGCGTAAGATCTTCGATTTGCTCTTCGAAGATGCGGGCAATCCGGCGCGTCCAGATCACTTTATCAGCTGGGGACTCCAGATGATCCCGGCGAACCTCGTGCACATGGACGAGCTTGTCCCACGCACTCCGACGGGTATAAACCGGATCAAGCAAGTCCGCAGCTGCGAGCGCGATATCCACATCGTCCAGCAGCAATTCGGCCATCTCGATGGCAGCGGGATGCTCGGACTCGCGACGCAAGATTTCTTTGAGGTGTTCGATCGCTTCACCCCGATCGCCGAGTTCATCGATCTCGATTCGCGCCATGCGTTCGCGAATCACGATGAGCTCCGCCGGCGCGGATACCATCAACAATCGGCGTTCGAGCAATTCGCGGAGATCAACCCAACGTTCCGCCTTCTCGTATAGAGACTGCAACGCCATGACCGTTGCTTCATCCTGTTGTCGCAACTCCAGCGCCCGCCCGTAGGCAGCAATGGCGTCTTCCACACGATCAAGCTTGAGCGCCACGGCCCCTGCTTCACTGCGCAGCGGAAACTCTGCGATGCCATCGTCAAATACCAGCTCGGCTCGACGCATAAGCAGTTCGTAGAGCTGCGCGTCGTCATTCCGTTGCCGGTAAATTCGATCAAGACCCAAAAGTGCGCCGGAGTCGGAGGGCGATTGATCCAGGATGCTGAGGAATCGATCCCGAGCGGACTCAAGATCACCCGATTCAACGGCGGCGGTCGCGATACGACGCTCGATGCGAAGCTTTACTTCCTCGCGCAGAACGTCGGGCTCAATCTCCTTGTACAACTCGATCACGTCGGCCGAACGGCCGAGAGCGTTTCCGAGGGCGTCATAGGTATCGAGCAAGCTCACCAGCGATTCTTCACCAATCGCATCGCGAATGGCGTTGCCAATGGCGCTAAAGGCGCCAGCAGCATCACCCAACTGATCTCGTCGCAGCTCGCCAAGCCGCGTCCACGTCTTCATTCGATTGCGACGATCGGATTCGGTGTCAATGTAGATAGAAAGCAACCGAGCCATCTCGGGCCAGTTCTCGCGAATTTCGTAGATCGGCTCCAGAATCTCGGCGGCGTCGCGGCCGAGATCGTCGTCACGCCCAAGCAGCCCTTCGATCTGCGCGATGGTCTCGGAATCGTCCGGGATGTGCAGCAGAATCTCGCGCCACTTCTCGATCGCTTCGCGGGGTTGTTCAAGCGGCCCTGCGAGCAAGCCACCTGCCTTGCGCAGGAAGAGTACGCGTTCGGTCGGCACATCGGTCAGCACCAAGCGTCGTTCAAGGGTACCGAGACGCGATTCGTGTGCCCCACTCTTTTCGTAAAGCTTGTCGAGCGCATCAAGCGCAGCCTTTTCGCCTCCCGCTTCGTCCAGATTCGCCTGGACCATTGCAATGGCTTGATCAAGATCGTTCAGCTTTTCGTCGTGTATCTCGGCGATTCGCCAACGAAGCGCAACACGAGACTTCTTGCTGGTCGCAAGCGCGAGTCGGCGTTCCAAGATCTCGATCAGATGCGGCCAGTCCGAAGCGGCCTGATAGATCGGTTCGAGTCGATCCAGCAGCTTGATGTCATCCGGCTGCAGATCGAACGCTTCGCGCAGGTTTTCAAGCGCCCCCGGACTATCCTTCAGTGCACGTTCGCGCAGGTCCGCGATGCGCACATAAACTGCCGCCTTGGCGACCGCGTTCTTTTCCCACTCGACCTTTGTCTTGAGAATCTCGACGAGTTTTTCATAGGCGCCAATCTGTGGGTAAAGCGCTTCGAGCGCCTCCGCTGCGGGCCGCCCAATCTCCGCGCTGGTCGGATCGAGATCGAGAACCTTCTGCCACAACAGGGCCGCCTGTTCGCGATCGCCAAGACTTGATACGGACAGACGCGCGGCCCGAACATAGAGCTCGGCACGGCCACGCAGATCGTCCTCATCCTTTTTCTCCGCCATGTCGCGGTAGAGCTGGACGAGATCGCCAGGCCGTTCGAGCATGGCGATCAGACGCTCGACCGATTGCATCGCGTCGGCATTGCGCGGATCCATCTCGAGGATGGTTTGCCAGGTCGTGAGAGCACCGGGCTCGTCTGCCAGCTTTAGCTCTTGCAGCTCGGCGATCTTCTTGAGTGCGGCCATCGCCTTCGGACCGGTCAAGGCGGCGCGGCGGATCTGGAGAACTTCGACGAGTCCTTCCCACTTGGATTGCTTGTTGTAGATCGGACCGAGGACGTTCGCGGCTCGCTGTTTCGCCTTGGGCTTGCGCAGCATGCGCTCGACCATACGCAACACATTTTCGTTGTCCGGAGTGGCTTTCAACCGCTCTTCGAGGATATCGAGGGCCTCGTCGAAGTTGCCCAGTTTTTCAACCAGGATTTCGATCCGCTTGAAGGTGATCGTCTCGCGCTCGGATTCGGGCGCAAGATCGCTTTCCTGCGTGAGGGTCTTCGCAAGCGTAGACCAGCGGCCGAGCGCGGTGAGCAATCGCTCAAGCGAGTGGAAGATGCTCCGGTTGGTGGGCTGGAGCTCAAGTTGCCGCATCAAGGTGGTGACCGCGTGTTCACGGTCACCAAGCATGGACTCGTCGATTTCGGCGATCTGCGCGAGCAGCGAGATCTTTTCTTTCTCGTCGGCGCCGGGCAGATTGCCTTCGCGCTTTTCCATCACACCGCGCAAGTCTTGCCAGCGTTCACCGTCACGCAGCAGGCGGGTCAACGCCGAGTGGGCGTTGAGGTGCAGCGGTTCGATCTCGATGATCTGCCGATAGGCTTTTTCGGCCTGAGCCTCGTGGCCCGACTGTGCCTCCTCGATGTCCGCGAGGTGCGTGAGCAACTGCACGCGAAGTGCTGGATCATCGGCGACGACCAAAACCTGGTCGATGCCGCGGGCCAGATCGTCAAGGCGAGCGGCTTCCTTGGCAAGACGAAGCAAACGTTCGCGATTCGGCGCGTTTTGCGGCGCGATCTCGAATACACGCAGGGCGGCGCCGTAGGCTTCACCCTTGTCGCCAATGGCATCTTCATAGAGTCCGGTCAGGATCTCGAGGTGCTTGAGGCGTGCCGTCTCATCCGGCGTTGCGCTGACAAGGGCTTCAAGCGACTCGGCCCACTTGTCGAAGCGTTCGGCAGTTTCGTAGTACCTTGCAAGCCGTTGTGCGACGGGAGGAATCTCCTCGCGTTCCATGCTGCCGTCAAAGAGCGCCCGTTCAAGACCGGCAACCGCGTCGACCGAATCGATGTCGATCTCGAGAACGGCAAGATACGCCGCCCGCGCTGCGTTGCCGTTTTTGATTTGCTGTTCCTGCAAGCGACCCAGGCGGAGCAACACCGCGGCCTTCGCGTCGGAATCGGTCTCCACTTCGGCCTGGCGTGCGAAGACGTCGGCAAGCCCGACGTGATCGGCCGAGTTTTCGTGGAGTCGTGCAAGGGTTGCCAGCAACTTGCCGGGCTTGGCATTGAGTGAAAGCGCGCGGCGCAACGATGCGATCGCTGCATCGGGTTGACCCAGCTTCTCTTCCTGGATGCGCGCGAGGCCAGCAAGCAACTCGGCTTTCTCACCGTCATTGGTGATGCGCTTTTCGCGCCGCTGCATCAATTCGACGACTTCGGGCCATTTTTCTTCCGTCGACAGAATCGACTGCAGCGCGGCTTCGGCTTCGGGATCGCCTGGCGACAGTTCGAGCAAGGCATCTGCAAGTTTGCGCGCCTCGGCCGGACGCTTGGTCCGCGTCGTCGCAACCTTCAAGGATTTGCGAACGATGGGCAGTTTTTCGTCGGCCTTTGCATCCTTGGCAAGACCACCGAGACGCTCAAGGCTTCCGTGGTACAAATCGGCCAACACACTCCAGGATTCGGACGCTTCGGCGAGTCGTTCCACTTCGACAAACAGCTCGGAATCGCCCGGAGCAAGCACCTGTGCGCGCAAGGCCCATTTCAAGGCCTCGGACTTCGAACCCAGTTGGTCTTCGCAAAGCTTGCGTGCCTCGCCCATGATCTCGAGCTGTTCCTGAACGGAAAGCTCGGCGGCCTTCTTGCGCTTTTTCTTTTTCTTGCCGCCCTCTTCGGCCGCAGCGTCCTTGGCATCGCTTTCGGCATTGCCACCCAAACGCAACTCGTAGTTCTCGAGCAAGCGGGACCATTTTTGCGTCTGTCCGTAAAGGCCCTCGAGTGCGTCGGTTGCAACCGAGTTGGACGGATCGATGGCCACGATCCGCTCGTAGGCCTTGATCGCCCGTTCGGGCTGCTTGAGCTTTTCGATCGCAATTGTTGCCACGCGCTCGAAGAGGGGTGTGGCCTTGTCGTCGCCCAGTTTCTCGGCAAGCTCGATCAATGCCTCGCAGAGATCGTCAAACGCGCCCCGCTCGGTAAACAGGCGCTCAAGCGCCTCGACGTCGGACTGTTTCGTATAGATCTCACGCAGCAGTCGGAAAGCTTTGGAATGCTCGGGCGCAAGCACCCGGAGGGATTCAAAAGCAAGGCGCGCGCCAGCGGCATCGTCGGCTTTTTCATGCAGCAGCGTCCCCTGGCGATCAAGCAGCGAGATCTTGGTCGCCTGTTCATCGGTCGCATCGACCTGCTTGCCCAACGTTTCGGCCAGCAATGCCCAGTCTTTGTTGCGTTCGTAAAGCGTTACGAGTGCTGGCAACGCGTCGGCGTCTGCCGGATCGATGCGCAACACCTGATTCCAGAGGTCGATTGCCTGCTTTGAATCGCTCAGGCGATCATTGGCAAGTCGGGCCATCTCGGCCAGACGTTCGCGTTCCTTGTCCGTATCGGAAAGGGGCTTTTGTCCCTTGTAGATTTCGAGCAGCTCACGCCACTTGCGACCCTTCGTGTAAAGCGCAACCAGCGCTTCGTGCGCGCCGCTATCGCCTGGACGCATCTGCAGCACCTTCTCAAGTGCCGCGGCAGCATTCTGCGGTTTTCCCAGCCGCTCGCTCCAGAGGGTGGCGACGCGCTGGTAGAGCGCAATCGCATCGGCCGGCTGCGCCGCGATCTCGGCGAGTCGGGTCAATACCGTGACGAGGTCGGGGTAACGGGCCTTGCTTTCGTAGGACTCCGCAAGCGCTTCAAGCGAAGCACGGTGCTCGGGCTTGAGCTTGAGAATGGCCTGGTAATAGTTCGTGACCATTACCTCAAGGTGCATTTTGTCCCGGTAGATCGGGATCATCTGCAAGTAGAGCGTGATCTTCGCGTCGACAGATTCGTCACCGAGGTGATCGACGCGCTCTTTCAAAAGCTCCGTGAGTGCGTTCCACTTTTCGGTCTCGGTATAAAGCAGTTCCAGTGACGTTTGCGCGACCTGGAGATCAGGCTTCTTCCGCAACACGCCTTTCCACAGATCGATGGCCTTTTCCATCGTCTGCGGGCTTTGTTCGGCGACCTGCGCCATCTCGATGCCAAGCGCAAGACGCGCCTCCTCGTCCTCGTCGGCGCGCTGGGCCTGTTGCAATACGTTGAGCAACTGCGGTAGCTCGTTGCGCTCTTTGTAATACGCCCGGTAGAAGTCGAGCGCCGCGGGATCGCGTGCATCGACCTTGCGTACCTTGCGAAACACACCTTCGGCTCGGTTCTTGTCGTTTAAACGCGTCGCATAGACGTCGCCGACAATCGCCAACAGGCGAAGTTCAACCCCGCGTCGCGCTGTCTTTAGCGCGGTTTCGTAAATCTTGGCCGCGTCCTCCCATCCGCTGTCCGCGCCAACCTTGTCGGCAGCACGCACGAGGTCAGCGACCGCGTCGAGGTTTTCGGGGTTGGCCTTCAGGGCCTCAAGTGCATTCGAAACGTCGCCATCCATGAATCGTCAGGGGTCGGTCAGGGACTATACACCCCCCCATCCAGGAGAAAAATAGCCTGGGGTTGGGCCGACTTACGGGGGCTGGTGGGTTGAGGGTCGGCCCTACTGCACTCGGGGGTTTTTCGCGTAGCTTTAGCCCGACCGGGCGCCGTGTTACCGTCCCCTCGCAATTTCCGCTGCCCGAGCTCACCTGGAGGTTTCATGACAAGGCCAAAGTCCAACCCGTTTTCCCTGCTCACCCTTGGCGTCCGGCTGGCCGTACCGGTCCTGTCGCTGGCCCTTGGAACCGCCTGTCCGGAAAAAAAGTCAGAGGAAGCCAAAATCTGTTGCGACCAACCCAAGATCCCGGCCGACGTCGCCCCCTTCAAAATTGTCGGCGACGACGCCACGGGTATCTACGACGAGCGCGTGGTCAAAATCAAAGCCGTCCTGAGCGGCCCGACCGAGCGCACACAGCTTTATCCCGTCCTGCACACGATCTACCGCCACGCAATGACCCGCGAAACCAACGAGCCTCTGGCGTTCGAGGCGGACCTCTATGCGAGCGAAGCGGCCGCGACCGCAGGTGGCCCCGGCGTCGCCCGAATCGCCCGACCGCGTGGAAAACTGGCCCCCGAATGTGAAAACCGCGTCGCCTACACCTTTGACCGGGCCGCGAACATCGCCTTTGGAGAGATCTTCCTGCGCAAAGCCGAGGAGAACGGCAGCGACACTTGTAAACTGATGGAGTCGAAGGACCAGGCCCCCATCGATGCGGGTTGGAAGTTGCGCCCGGCAATTGTGATCGACGGCGCCGCCCAGACGGCCGCGCTCACCTACCCATTCCGGAAGGACACCGAGGACGCCTACCAAGAGGAAATCAAGTTCACGGGTGCCATGAAGGCCTGGATCGACTTTGCGACCGCCTACTTCCACAAGGTGCCCGACCTGAAAAACCTGACCTTCATTGGAACCCACAACGACGCAGAGATCCTGAAAATCTCTCTTTCGCGTGAACAGTTCAATAACGGCTTCGCAGGTTTGCAGGAAGACATCGCAGCCTACGCCGCGGTGACTTTCCAGAAACTGGGCATGGGCGCCGGCAGCGAAAAGGCGGTTCTGAAGGATCGCGAGAACTTCCAGACCAAGACCTACAAGGCGGCATTGGCAAGTTTGCCAAAAGATCAGGTGACAATCGCGAAGAACCTGAAATAAAAGGCCCACGTCATGGCAGCACCGTTTCAACTGGCACTGGTCCAGATGTCGATGTCCGAGAAACTGTCGGACAACCTTGAGAGTGCCGCGACAAAAGTCGAGGAGGCCGCACGTGCGGGCGCTCGCATGGTTTGTCTGCCCGAGATGTTCCGGTCGCGCTACTTCTGTCAGGTCGAAGATGCAGCCCTTTTCGACCTCGCCGAAACGGTGCCCGGACCCTCGACCGAACGATTTACCCGCATCGCGAAGGAACACAACGTCGCGGTGGTGGTGCCGATCTTCGAGAAGCGGGCACCCGGCCTCTATCACAACAGCGTGGTCGTCGTTGATGGCGGCGGTCGCAACGCGGGGATGTACCGCAAGATGCACATCCCCGACGATCCCTGTTTCTACGAGAAGTTCTATTTCACACCGGGCGATCTGGGATTCAAGGCCTTCGAGACCCAGGTCGGAACGATTGGTACCCTGATCTGTTGGGACCAGTGGTTCCCCGAGGGCGCTCGATTGACGGCAATGCAGGGCGCGGGCGTGCTGTTCTATCCCACTGCCATCGGCTGGCATCCGGCAGAAAAGGCCGAGTTTGGGGTAGCCCAGCGCGATGCCTGGCGCACCATTCAACGCGCGCACGCGATCGCCAATGGTGTCTTCGTCGCGTCGGTCAATCGGGTTGGACACGAGCCAGGCGCACCGGGCATGGATGGACTTGAGTTCTGGGGCACCTCCTTTGTCGCGGATCCGATGGGGACAGTGCTGGTCGAGGGCTCGACCGACCGCGAAGAAACGCTTCACTGCGAGATCAATCCGGCCCGCACCGAGGAAGTGCGCCGGGGCTGGCCCTTCTTCCGTGATCGGCGCATCGATGCCTATGGCGATTTGACCCAACGCTTTCTCGATCGTCCCAAGCCGTGAAACGCAATACGAAAAAGTCGATCTCCGCCGTGCGCATGCCCGCCGAATGGGAGCCGCACGAGGCCACCTGGTTGGGTTTTCCTGCGAACCCGGATGACTGGCCCGGCAAGTTGCCGGCGGTCGAGTGGGTATATGGCGAAATCATCCGCCAGCTTGTGCGCGGCGAGAAGATTTATCTATTGGCCCAGGACGCGAAACACGAGGCACACACGCGCGCAGTTCTCGAAAAGGTGGGCGTGCCGAAGAAGCAGCTGCGCGTGATGCGAATCCGAACCGACCGCAACTGGATGCGCGATTCGGGGCCCATCGCCGTGAAGACCGGCAAAAAGCGACACATCGCGGGCTTTCGGTTCAACGCCTGGGCGAAATACGACAACTGGAAGCGCGACATTCACACAGCCAGCGAGGCGGCGGCAAACGTACGTATTCCTTACCAACCGGTGCTTCACAACGGCAAGCCGGTGGTGCTTGAGGGGGGGGCCATCGATGTGAACGGCTGCGGCACGTTGTTGACGACACGCGAGTGTTTGTTGCACCCGAAGAAGCAAGTTCGCAACCCGGGATTTGGTTCAGCCGACTACGAGGCGGTATTTGCGCAGGCGTTGGGGATTCGCAACACGATCTGGTTGCAGGACGGCATTGCGGGCGACGACACCCACGGGCACGTCGACGATCTGGCGCGGTTCGTGAACCCAAACACGGTGGTGTTGTGTCACGAAACCAACGTGCGCGATCCGAACCACCTGCCGTTGAAGAAGAACCTGGAGATCTTGCAGGGCTCGCGACTGGAAGATGGGGCGAGAGTCGAGGTCGTGTTGCTGCCGATGCCGGAGCCGCTGGTATTTGATGGCGTACGGGTACCGGCAAGCTACGCGAACTTCTACGTGGGCAACGAGGTGGTGTTGGTGCCCACCTTCAACGACGAGATGGATCGGGTGGCGCTGGGGATCTTGGCGGAGTTGTTCCCCACGAGGCGCGTGGTGGGCATTCACGCGGTGGATCTGGTGTGGGGTTTCGGGACACTGCACTGCTTGACGCAACAGTTGCCGGTGTGAGTCTCCCAGTCCGTGATACAGTCGCCACATGAAGTACGCCCTACGCCGTGTATTGACTACATTTTCCCTGCTCCTCTGGGTCCCGCTTGCGTGTAGCACCGCAGATAGCGCGCTCGACCCAAACCCCACGGGTGGCAACACAGCGGGCGGAGCGACGGGCACCAGCGTCGTGACCGGTGGTACGCTTGGCGAAACCGGTGGAACCGCAAGCGGTGGAGTTCTAGGAATGGGCGCTGCGGCAGCCGGCGGTTCTGCGTCAGGCGGCAGCGCGACCGGCGGAAGCGCATCGGGTGGCAGCGGAGCAGGGGGAAAGTCACCCGTGGGGGGCGGCACCGCCGGAAGCTCGGGTGGTTCAACCGGAACGACGCCCTGCTCTTCTTCCAACTGCAAAGGCGTTTGTGTCGCGCAGGACGAGGGAGGATGCAGTGGCGTGTGGAAATGCGTGAACGACCCAGGCATCTGCACAACCGACATCGCGCCGTTTTGCGGCTGCGACGGCAAGACCTTCAGCAGCAGTTCGTCTTGTGTCGCGAATGCCTGGTCGCATCGGGGCTCCTGCGAAGCAGGCGTGGATTGCGATCCAGGAAAAATCACCTGCCGACGCGCCACGCCGAGTTGTCCTGCGGGGTATGTCCCCTCGGTCGTGGGTTCGTGTTACGGACCTTGCGTCAGGATGCAAGAGTGCACCTGCAAGAGTAGCGACCAGTGCCCCGCCAAGCCCAGCGCCTGCTCCCAAGTTAGCAATCGCTGCGTGGCCCCTGTTTTTTAAAGGACACGGATCCCCTCTTCCGTCCGATGAAGCCTGACCGCTACTTCGGGCCGAGCGCGGCGGCAATCGCGTTACACAGGTTCTTCATTACGAAACCGTGATCGAGACCAATCGAAACTGCAACGCCGCGATCGGTGAGCGACTCGGTTACGACCGGACCCACCGAGGCCACGCGGGTGCGCCCGAGTCCCACTCGCAATGCATCGAGCAACTGGCGTTTCTCCGCGACCTCGAAGAGGCGATCCACCTGCGACGCACTGGTGAATGCGACGGCATCCATCGAACCCGCACCCATCGCCGCGATAAACATCTGCACCCGCTCTTCATCAACCGCCGGCGCGTAGACATACGGCGCCACGGAACGCACGGTGGCGCCGAACGATTCGATCGCAGACACGAGTGGCAGGTTCGGCTCCGTTCCGTATAGCTGCAATCCGACCGTTCGTCCTTTGAGGTCCAACGTGGCCAATAATTCTGCGACGCCCGTTGACGTTGGGACCCTGGCAGCGATCGTGGGTGACAAACCGACATCCTTCAGCGCCCGCGCAGGCTTCGGACCCCGCGTGACGGTACGCAACCGTCCGAGGGCAGTCACGGCCTCGGCGTGCCTGCCCGTGCGTTCCGCCCGATGCAGAAGACGCCGCAGCCCCTCTCCTGTCAGGATGACCAGATCATTGAATTCGTCTCGCACCAACGCTTCGAGCCAGGCATCCACGGGCACCGGATCCGGTGCGTCCAGGATGGCCACCAGGGGGCAGCGCAAAGTTTCCGCCCCGAGGGATTGCAACATCTCGGCAAGGCGATCGAGTTCGCGCGACTCGGGTATCCCGATCGTGCGCCCAGACAATGACGACGAGGACATGAACCCGGTTATGTAGCGCCATGTCCTCGCAAGGCAAGCGCGACACCCTACAACCCGGTAAATCGGGGACAGGTTGACACCACGGCAAAGGGTGCTGTAAGCCGAGGGACCGTGCCACGCCCTCATCCAGTCGCCGTGAACGCCGACGCAGCAGCCTTTCTGAAGTGGGCAGGCGGAAAGCGGCGTTTATTGGCGCAGTACCAACCGTTTTTTCCGAAAACGGATTCCTTTGGTGACTACCTCGAACCCTTCGTTGGGGGCGGTTCGGTTTTCTTCCACGTGTTGGGGACGCTGAAGCCGCGGCGGTGTCATCTCTTCGATGGCAACCACGATCTCATCGAAACGTATCAAGCCATCAAGGACAGTCCCGAGGGTGTGATCACGGAGCTCACCCTGCTCCGCGGTCGCCACAGCGAAGACCACTACTACAAGGTCCGCGCGAAGGTCCCTGCGACCCTCGTCGCACGCGCCGCGCGCATCATTTACCTGAACAAGACCTGTTACAACGGCCTCTATCGTGTGAACTCGCAGGGGCAATTCAACGTTCCCATCGGTCGATACGTCAAGGTGCGAATCTTTGATTCCGAAAATGTGCGCGCGGTTAGCGCCGCCCTCAAGAAAGCATCGCTTGAATGCTCGGATTTTCGGCTGGTACAAAAGCGGGCGAATCGGAATGACTTCGTGTACTTCGATCCACCCTACGATCCCGTTTCGAACACGGCAAACTTCACTGGCTACACGAGTACAAACTTTGCGCGCACGGAACAGGGTGAGCTTGCCGAGATCTATCGCGAGCTCGACAAGCGCGGATGCAAACTGATGCTGTCCAACAGCGACACGCCCTTTGTGCGCGAGCTTTACAAGGGCTTCACCCTCCACCCAATCCTCGCCCGCCGCAACATCAACAGAAGCGCCGACAAACGGGGGCCGGTCGGCGAGGTGCTGGTCGTGAACTACAAGCCCTGACTACGAACTGTCGCCGCGCCGGATCACCGTGCCGACGCCCGCATCCGTGAAAAGCTCGACCACCACGCTGTGCGCCGTGCGACCATCCACCACGTGCACGGCCTTGACGCCACCGTCGAGTGCCTGCATGACGGCCTGAGCCTTGACGTGCATGCCGCCCTTGATTGCGCCGCCGACCATCGCCTGCAATTCGTCGCGGGTCAGACTGGAGATGAGCTTGCCGTTCTCGTCCAGAATCCCGGCCACATCGGTCAAGAAGATCAACTTGCGGGCACCGATTGCGGTTGCGATGGCAGCGGCTGCCATGTCGGCGTTGATGTTGAGTCCGTTGCCATCGGGGCCAAGTCCCACCGGGGAAATGACCGGCAAGATATTCTTGTCGAGCAGAAGCTGTAGGAAATCCGTGTTGACGGACTCGATCTCGCCGACAAATCCCAGATCCCGTTTACCGGGCAGCGGTTCAATCTTCTTCGCGCGCAGGAGACGTGCGTCCTTGCCCGACAGGCCAATCGCCATCGCCCCGAGCACATTCAGGCGCCCGACGATTTCCGTATTCACACGACCGGTGAGCACCATCTCGACGATGCGAACGTCCTCTTCACCGGTGATGCGCTGGCCCTCGAAGAATTCGCTGGTTTGACCCATGCGATCGAGGGTTCGGGAGATCTCGGGTCCACCACCGTGCACGATGATGGGGCGCAGACCGGCTGACTGCAAAAGCACCAGATCCTGAGCGAAGCTGGCCTTGAGCGCCGAGTCTATCATGGCGGCGCCGCCGTACTTGATGACGGCGCAGGTTCCGGAGAAGCGCTGGATGTAGCGCAATGCCTCGACAACCAGCGAGCGTTTTTCAGCGAGCGAATCGCCGAGAGGAGTCTCGTTACCTTTGTCGTTCATGGCCGTGTGCTTGTGAAAACGTGTTGCGGTTTAGAACTTGGCCTCGACACGTCCTGTGATGGTGATGTTGGCCTTGCCCTGAGGCACGATCTGGCCCCCGGACAAGCTCATGTCAATCACCGTGATGAGGTTGAAGGGCGTTTTGTGATTTCGGGCAAAGGACGAGAATGCGGCCTGCCCCGCCGCGTCGACCACCACCGTTTGCATGCCGTTCGACATCGCGGCCTGGGCGGGTAATGTGGTGACCTTGCGGGCGGCTGCGTTGTTCTTGGTTTTGACGTTCGCTGGTGCAACCCAGATCTCGACCGGTGGCAACGTCGTCGTCAGATTGTTGCGCACGTCGTACTGCAGGCTCTTGAGGTTGACGGCCGACAGGCTGGAATTGCCCGCCTGCTTGAGCGAAGGCACCGTCATTGCCAGATCGATCGTTTGCGTTTGCTCGAAGGTGTAGAGAAAGGCGCACTTGTTTTCTCGGCAGACGAGCGGATATTTACCGCAATCAACGCCGGGTACCGCGCAACAAGTGGACGTGTCGGTACCGGCACAAGGTACCGCGGGAACAGCGCCGACCGGTGGTTTCTTGAAATCGGGGCTATCGGAATCCACCACAAAACTTTGCGGTGGAATGTCGAATGGAATTGTATTGAAGCTGTCGACATCAATCAGACCGCAGCTTGCTGACAACACAGCCATCGAAAGAGCCGCGAGCGCCGACACCCGAATTTCGGATCGTTGTTTTTTCACGCCCCGGAGCGTACCACCAGATTGGATCAGCGACCAGAAGAGGAGCCACCCAGAACGTGCTGGGTTAATTCGTCCACGATCGCATCGAGGGTCCGGCCGCCATCGAGTACTGAATAGGCCAGATCGCTCCAGCCCGTCTTGTTTCCGGCGGCCGCGTCGAGGGCTTCGTCCATTCGACGCTGTACGAGCCCCCGAATCCGGGACTGGATTCGGGAAAGCCTGCGGATGTCGCGCTTGAGGGCGGCCTCGGGCCGGGCGCGCTCTTGCTCGATGATCCCGACCAGCTCGTAAATGCCCTTGCCCTCGCCCGCAACGGTTTTGACGATGGCCACATCCTGGCGACCACTCTGGCGAATCTCGACCATCGCCTGCAAATCGCGAACAACGGTGTCGGCTCCAGGCAGATCGGCCTTGTTCACGACTAAAACGTCCGCCACCTCGAACACGCCGGCCTTGATGGCCTGCACGCCGTCACCAAGCCCGGGAACCGTGACGACCAGCGTGAGATCTGCAGCGGCGGCCACATCGACTTCGTCCTGACCAACACCCACGGTTTCCACGAAGATGGTGTGAAAACCCATCGAATCCAGGACCACAACGGCGTCGTAAACCGAGCGCGAAAGACCGCCCATTGCGCCCCGGGTCGCAAAGGAACGGATGAACACGCCGGGATCGGTCGCGTGGCGTTGCATCCGAATGCGATCACCGAGAAGCGCGCCGCCCGAAATGGGGCTGGAGGGATCAACGGCGAGCACACCCACGCGCGCACCCCGCTCCCGGTAGGCAGCGATGAGGACGTCGATAAGCGTCGACTTTCCCGCACCGGGAGGCCCGGTTACCCCGACCACAAACGCCTTGTCCGCCGCAGGCAAAAGCATGGCAAGTGCGGAATTGGCCGCCGGCTGATCGTCATCCAGATCGCGAATCAACCGTGCACCGACGGCTCTATCGCCCGTCAGTACCCGGGCGGCCAACGCGGCACCGGCCATCTCGGCCGTTGCGTTGCCATCGCGTGATCGGGCGTTGTTCAAGCTGAGAATTCCTTGATGAGCTCGCGGCCGATCACCATTTTCTGAACCTCGTTCGTGCCTTCGCCGATCTCAGCCAGCTTCACGTCTCTGTAATACCGTTCGACTGGAAACTCGCGCGTGTAGCCGTAGCCACCGTGGATTTGCAGGGCATTGTTGCAGGCCCGGGTTGCGGCGCGGGCGGCGTAATACTTGGCCTCGGAGGCCTGACGGGTGATGCGCTGGCCGTGGTCCTGCATGGAGGCCGCGTTCCAGACCAGGAGCCGCGCCGCATCGAGTTCCGTCGCCATGTCAGCCAGCATGTGCTGCACGCCCTGAAACTCGGAAATCGGCTGACCGAACTGCACGCGATCGCGGGCGTATTTACATGCGGCATCAAACGCAGCACGGCCGATGCCCACCGCCCAGGCGCCGATCGACACGCGTCCTTTGTCGAGTATCTGGAGCGTGTCGTAAAAGCCGTTGTCGACGTCACCCAGCCGACATTCATCGGGAACCACGACGCCTTCGAGGATCAACTCGGTGGTGTCTGACGCATGCAGGCCCATCTTTTCAATCTTGCGTCCGGGACGAAATCCGGGTGTCCCTGGCTCGACCAGGAACGCCGTGAGCCCGCGCTGTTTCTTCTCGGGCGAAGTCGATGCGAGGATGACATAGATACCGGCCACGGAGCCCTGTGTGATGAAGGTCTTGGTGCCGTCAATCACCCATTCCACAACCGTACGACCATCCACCTTGCGCTCGCGACGAATCGCGCGCGTACGGGCAGCACCGGCGTCGGAACCAGAGCCAGGCTCGGTCAAGCCCCAGGCGCCAAGGATCTCGCCGGCGGCAAGCCGTGGCAGGTATTTGCTTTTCTGTGCTTCGTTTCCCGCCTGAAAAATATGTCCCGAGCCGAGGCTGTTGTGCGACGCCATGGTCAGACCGACCGAGGCATCGGCAGCGGCGACCTCTTCCAGTGCAATCACGTAATCCATCATCCCCATGCCGGCTCCGCCGTAGCGTTCCGGTACGCGCATGCCGAAAAGACCCAGCTCCGACATCGGCCCGATGACCTCGTGTGGGAAGGTTTCATTTTCATCCCACTTCGCGGCATGCGGAACGATGTGATGCGCACAAAACTCGCGCACGGTCTTCTGCAAAATCTTCTGCTCTTCGGACAAATCGAAGTTCATGGCTTTTTCGGCAAAGCTCCTGATTTGAATCGCTGTTCTGGACCTGCGGGTGCGTAAATTTGGATACCGATCACCGGCTCGGGCCCAGTTCTGCCACCATGCAACTGTCCCGACGGAATGTGCAACACTTGGTCAGCCGAATACGGATAAGGCTCGTTTCCAATAAAGAGCGTTCCGGAACCCTTGACGACATACATGAACTCGGCCGACCCATCGTGGGTGTGCTTCGGAAAGTCGCTGTTCGCGGCAAGTTCAATCAGCTCGAGTGCCATGGCGTCCGAGCCGGTGGTCTCTTTATTGAGGAGCAACTGAACCTTGACCTTGCCCTCGTTCGCCATGTGGGTTCGATCTTCCGCAACCGCTATCACCGCGGGAACGGGACCGGGCGGCAAAGGCACGTTCGCATCGCGGACGACCTCAAACGCAGCACGGCCAGCAGGATTCGCCGGATCGCGGTAGACCACCTCGGGTCCAGGTGGCGTGAAGATCTGCAAGATTTGAACCGGCAACTGTCGGCCCATGTTCTCGATGACGTGGGGGAAACCCCGGGGAATAAAGACCGCCGTACCCTCGGCAAGCGACAGGGCTGCGAAACCCTTCGGGCCAAGAATGCGCACCTTGCCCTTGCGAACGTAGATTGCTTTGTCGCTCTGGGGATGGCGATGCATCGCCACGCGAGATGCGGGTGAAACCGTGAGCAACACTGCCGACAGCTGGCGCGTGTGCATGTTGACAGGATCCGCGAGGACTTTGATCTGGAACGGTCCAGCCCTTTTACCGGAACCGGCAGGACCGCGCGCGGGCGCGTCTTCCAAACGCACCACATACTGGTTCATCTCGCCTGCAAACGAAAGTGGCAACACGACGCTGGCACCGGGTTCGATATCGGCGATCTTCCAGGTGAGCGCGCGCCTCGAAACGCAGGTCGCCATGGTTTCGGGAATCTTGTCTCCGCGTGACACCACGGTGGATTTTTTGATCTGGCCCCCGGCCCCGACCGTTACCTCCAGTTCAACTATGCCCGCGACATCGAGTCGGTCGGCAAGGGCTTGTTCAAAGCAGCGATGCGCATCGGGTGCATGCTTGCGCAAGGTGTTCTCCACCGCAGCCGTGACGCGCTCGGCTTCCGAGGCGGATCGTGCGTTACCCGGTGCAACCGCAATCAGCGCGGCGAGCATCGGCAAAAAGACGGTATGGCGTTTCATCGTGAAGCTCCTGTCTTTTCGACGCGCGGGCGTAGAACTTGTTCCATCCACGCCACAATCTGGTGCGTCGATGTACCCGGCTTGAAAATTTCCGCTACACCCAGAGCGCGCAATTCTTCCACGTCATCGTCGGGGATGATCCCGCCGCCAAACACAACCACATCGGGTGCGCCCGCCAGGTGAAGCGCCTCCAATACAGCGGGAAATAGCGTCATGTGTGCGCCCGACATCATGCTGAGTCCCACGGCGTCGACGGCTTCTTGCATGGCGGCTGAAGCAATCATTTCGGGCGTTTGGTGCAAGCCCGTGTAGACGACCTCGTACCCGGCATCGGCAAGCGAGCGGGCGACCACCTTGGCGCCGCGATCGTGTCCATCGAGGCCGACCTTGCCAACCAGGATGCGAAGTTTGCGCGCGCCCACCGGCGATTGAACCGGTGGCGGAACGGGCAAGGAAGAGCGTCGGGGTCGTTCAGGTGCAGTCATTATTGGGGTGATCTCAGTGGGCGATGGCCGAAGCAGCAGTTTTCAACAAATGGCGGGCGATGACGATTTTTTGAATCTGGCTGGTTCCTTCGTAGATCGTGGTGACGCGAACATCACGATAATACCTTTCCACCGGGAATTCGCGGGTATAGCCGTATCCCCCGTGTATTTGCAAGGCTGCGTCACAAACCGAAACAGCGGTTTCGGTGGCAAAAAGCTTCGCCTGGGCTGCGGCAAGCGTCATGGGCTGCCGAGAGGCCTTCAACCACGCAGCGCGTTGAACTAATAGCCAGGCGGCGTCGAGGCGGGTCGCGGCGTCGGCAAGCATGAACTGGATGGCCTGATTCGCAGCGAGAGGCTGGCCAAACTGAACGCGGTCGCGGGCGTATTTCACAGCCGAACCGAGGGCAGCGCGCGCAATGCCTACCGCCATGGCTCCGACATTGATGCGGCCGCCATCAAGGGCTTCGAGCGCAACCTTGAAGCCCTGGCCCACGACGCCTACAACCTGCGTCTCCGGTACGAAGACCTGATCGAAGAGCAGCGAGACGGTGCTCGAGCCCCGCTGTCCCATCTTGCGTTCGTGACTCCCGGCGGAAAGACCCGGTGTGCCGCCTGCAACCAGAAAAGCCGTGTAATCGCGGCCTTCGGTTCCCCGACGCGCCATCACGATAAGCTGGCCGGCCCTGTCACCCGATGTGATCCAGAGTTTGGAGCCGTTGATGACATAACCAGCCTGGCCGTCGCGCGCTGCCGATGCAAACGTGGTGCGCATGCCCGCTGGATCACTGCCCGCGCCGGCTTCGCTGAGCGCAAAGGCCGCCGGACCATTCGTTCCGGCGCAAAGCCCTGGTAGCACACGGGCCACGACCTCCGGCTGTGCGTGTTTTGCGAGAATTTCGGCCACCATGTTCGTGACGGCGACGGTGACGGCCACCGAGGCATCCGCCTCTGCTATCGCTGAGACGGCTTCGGCAAGCGATGCGGCGGACATGCCAGAGCCGCCAAAGCGCTCGGGGACCGTCACGCCGAGCAAGCCCAGGGGTCCAAGTTCGCGCAGCTCGATATCCGGGAAACGTCCGCACCGATCGCGCTCGGCGGCCCGGGGTACCAGCACGTCATCGGCGTAGGCACGCACGGTCTGAGCGACCATGGCTTCATCGGAACCGGGCTGAAAATCCATGGGTTTTAGTGCGCCGCCGTGGTTCAGTGTACAACGAGCAGGTGAGTTCTTCGAACATGCGCACCATCGTGGACGCGGGAACGCAGCAGCCGATCGGAGAGGCGCCGGAACTCGACGCAACGGCAGTGGAGGCGATGATCACCCGCGCACGCACCGCACAGCCGCAGTGGGCGCAGCTTGGATTTATCGCGCGAGCCAGGGCGCTTCGGCGATTTTCCTCGCTCATCGTCCGCGATCCGGCGTTGCCCAAACTCATCACCGCAGAAAGCGGCAAGCCATTGTTTGAATCCGAGCACATTGAAGTGCTGTACACCGCCGAATTGATTCGACATCTTACCGGACGCGCTGGACGACGCGCCCTGCGCGAGGAATACCGCACACCGTTTTTCTTTCCCAACAAGCGCACGCATTTAATCCGCCAGCCGCGCGGGGTCGTGGGCATCGTGGGTCCGTTCAACTGGCCCTTGCTGAATCACTTTGCCGACGCGGTCGGACCGTTGCTCGCGGGCAACGCGGTCGTGATCAAGCCATCGCCGCTCACGCCACTCACGTCGTTGCACATCAAGAAGATGTGGGACGATTCGGGGTTTCCTCCCGATGTGTTGCAAATCGCAACCGGTGGAAATACTGTGGGCGAGGCCTTGACCCGAGGCGTGGATCTAATTTTTCTGACCGGCAGCCCGACGGCCGGGCGCGCGGTGGCCAAGCTGGCGGCAGAACGTCTGATTCCGGCCATCGTTGAACTAGGCGGCAAGAACCCCGCTATTGTCCTCGATGACGCCGACGTGGACAGCGCCGCCCACACGATCGTCTGGGGCGCCTTTCTCAACACCGGTCAGGCCTGTGTGCACATTGAACAGCTCTTCGTGGTCAACGCCGTTGCGGACCGCATGGTGGCGGCACTCGCGACCGAGGTGAAGAAGCTCCGGCAGGGCGCATCGGCCAATACCTCGGACTTTGAACAGGGTTTTCTCACTCGACCAGGCCAGGCTCAGTACTTGCGCACGCTGGTCGACGAGGCCGTCGCACAAGGTGCCACGGTTGTTGCGCGCGGACCCGTTTCCGTCGACGGACCGAATTCGTTTCCCGCGATGGTGCTGGATCACGTACGGAATGAGATGCGCGTCGCCAGCGAAGAATTGTTCGGACCGATCCTCGTCATCACACGGGTAAAAGACGAGGAAGAGGCCCTACTCCGGGCAAACGCACTACCGGGCGGCATCACTGCCAGCGTGTACTCCGCAGATCGCAGCCGCGCCCGCGCGTTGGCTCGCCGGATTGAAACCGGCAGCGTGTGCATCAACGACACGATCGTTCACTACTTCGCGGTCGAATCCCCGCTCGGTGGCGTCAAGGGCAGCGGTCTTGGTCACCGGCACGGCGCCGAATCCATGCTGCAATTCACGCGCACCGAGGTGATTATCGAGGATCGGCCCGGACTTGGCGCCATTTCGCGTTTGATTCGAGGGCAACTGGGATATCCCTACCGTTCTCACATTGCACGAATCTTGCGCTGGTTGCGATTGCGGCTTTACGGCTGATCGACCGGAGTTGGCCTGCGGTTGCCTTCGCAACGCGAGAGCGCCGTGCGGGCGGAACTTGCAAGCCAACCATCGGCACCAGTTGCTGCAGTTTTCAAGGCTTCCGCGCCCGCGCCTGGATCACACAACGCACCAAGCGACTCAATCGAAACACGTTTAAGCCCGATGCGCTTTTCAGCAAACAATGAAAGCGCCCGCGGCAATGCGCGATTGGGTTCGAGGCGAACAAGCGAGGCCAGCGCCTCGCCCACCACCGGATCAAGTTCGGGATTGCCGGACGCGGCGAGTGCACCGAGCACCCCATCCAGCCGAGCGGCATCGGCGGCGTTGCCAACGCCACCTATCAACCGCGCGGCCACACTGCGCACCGAGGCCGCCTCTGCGTCCGACCTGAGGGTTGCGAACAAGATGGGCCGAGAATCGACCGGTTGGCACGAAGCCATCGCCGCGAGTGCCGCACGCCTTTCGTCTGCGCTGTCAGAACGCGTGGAAACCGCAAGCGTTTGACTCGCGTTGGTGGGGCACCGTTGCCCCATCGCTGCAACCAGCTCAACCCGCACAAACGGCCAGCGTTCGGACTGAAAGGCAGTCAAAAGCTGTCCACCGGAATTACCGGGACCATGGCGGCCAAGCCACCGTGCGGCAACCTCGCGAACCCGGGGATCGGTTGCACGCAGAGCCGCGAACATCGCGCCCTCGACGCTGCCGTCCTTCAATGAAAGAAAACCGGGCATCGCCAGTCCCTGCCCCGCCAACATCTGCAGCACCGGATCGGGATCCCTTTGAAGCACGTCGAAAAGGCGGGTTGCCGCAGCCGCATCGCCGAGCATCGACAGCACCTCGATGGCACGGGCGCGAACCACAAACGGCGACGCGGCAAGGCCGAGGGCAGCGGCGTGCACAATCGCAGCACGGCTTTCCGGCTCGCGGCGCACCCGCCGGGCGAGAATCCACAGCCTGTCCGCCATCAACGTTTCGGTTGGTGGAACCATCTCGACGTGGGTGATCGCGGCCAGCACAGACTCCACGACAGGCCACTTTGATTCGGCAAGGGCATCGCGCACGGGAAGGCGTACGTCCGCGGACGCGAGTTTTCCGAGCAAGCGTGACACGGATTTCAGCGAACGAACCGAGGCGATCGCCCGGGCCGCACGCCCGACCTGACGTTGGTCGTGGGCGACCGAATCAAACCAGGTCGCAAGCGAAGGCAACGCAGGCTCTCCGACCCGCTCCAGCACCGATATCGTGTCACGCTCAAGCATTTCGTCGCGTTCGGGATCGAGGGTTTTTAGGACCGAGACGAGTGCCGCAATCGCCTGCGGCGGAACCGATCCGAGAGGCAACTCGGCAGTCGAGCTCAACCCTTTCACCAGACATCGCTGACCCGCAAGCGTTGCGTCGGCAAGGGTCGCAAGCAACGTGGAGACCAGCTTGTCACCGAGGGTGGTGTCCGCAATGCGCAGGTTGTCATCGCACCCCTGCCCTTCTCGCAACTGAGCGAGCACATGGGCCAACCCTTCGGCGCCATCGGAGCGGGTGAAGATCTCGATCTCACCGAGCGCAGGATTGCGCGTGGGATCGAAGCCACCGGCAACAACCGTCACACAGCCCGCATCCACGGCGAAAGGCAACGGAACCCAGAGCGAATGACCGCCGGAAGAAGGCGGCAAGGCCGCAAAAAAGCGCTGCACCATCTTGCCTCCGAGGGCAATCTCGATCCGACTCGGGCCGCCGTGTGCGGCGTTCGTCGAGGAGAAAAGGCGCAGGCCCGTGATTCCGGCCGACGCGGGACCGCGGGCCGTGAAGAAGACCGAAGTCGTTCCGAGGGACCCAACCCACGGGGATGCCGGATTGCGATCGTGCAGCATCGTCGGCACCCCCAAACGCAACACATCGCCATTGGCCCCTTCTCGATCCGACGCGGCGGTGAACCGAAATCCGTTCCCGGGATGCGCATCTTCGGGGTGAGGACCCTGCACACTGGCGGTCAATGCGACGGGGTTTTCACCACCCGTGGGTGAAACCGGGGCCAAGGCCCCCGTCTGCAAATCCAGACGTTGCTCGAAAAGCCGAGCCGGACCGTCGCAACGCGTGATGGAGGCCGAGTGCTGCCAGATCGTGGTGCCGGTCGGCACAATGTTGACCTCAAGCGAAAGCTCGCCATCCGCATCAAGCGAACCGGTGAGCCCGTGCCAAAGCGTGTTGACGCGAGCACCGACACGCCGCCCAATCCACGTTTCTTTTTGGTTCTTTCCACCGACAGGCAGATCGAGGGCGACGATTGTTTGCCCACCGGAAGACAGCGTTCGCACAACCGGTTGGCCACGGTTTGCGGCCCCCGTTTCTGGTCGAATTGACCACAGGGTTCGGTTGTTTTCTTGAACCAACACCGCGCCATCGGCCGCCACCTTTGCCGTCTGAGCAAGCGCCCGCGGCACGCTCCCTGACAGCACAACGGTAGCCCCAAGAATCAGAAAACGAAGGCGATCAAACATCACCGCGCACTTTAGCCGAAGGCGCGGCCGTTCGGTGTACCGGTTGTCGTGACCGTGGTTCCCGGAAGCGCGGCGTGGGCGGGAACGGCCGCCTGATAAAGGAGAATTGTAGGTAGGGTTTTGTGGGTTACGGGCGTACGAATAAAAAGGGGTTCAGTCGGCGTCGAAGATCTACCGATGGGTGATAGAGATCATGGTTAACACCGGTGCCAAATGGGTAGCAATCGCGCTCGCCCTCTGTGGGGCCACGTTCGCTCAAACCTCGGCATCACACGCCTACGCCCTGCTGAAAACCAATAGCGGCAAGTCAGTACACTGGGACCGCGCCGTCGTCGTCGTGGCGCCCGGCAAAAGCGTGAGCGCCAACCTTTCTTCTGCATCCGTCCGCCTGTCCCTCACCGAGGCCATCCGATCCTGGAACGGTTTGCCAGAGATGAAGTTGAAATTCACGACCGACGAATCGCCCGCCCCCGAGGTGAAGATCGAGTTCTGCAAAGGCAGCTGGCGCTTCAAGGCTGGATTGCTGGCGACGACCGAATTTCAGGCCTCGGTCACGACCGGAATCATCACATCGGCCACCATCATCGTGAACGAATGTGATTACAAGTTCGTGGGACCCGAAGAGGTCGAAGGCGGCGCGCTCGACTTGCAGGCTACCCTGGCGCACGAACTGGGACACGTGTTAGGCCTGGCACACAGTGACGAGGCGACGGCTGTCATGTTTGAAAGCACCGGCTCGGTCCGGCAACGCCGCCCCATGATCGACGATCGCGTGGGCCTGGCCGCCATCTACGACCCCGATTTCAAGCCCCGTGAAAACACCGCAGCCACCGCACCGAGTACCGTGACGCCCACGACCGCAAAACCAGGCACCGCAGCAGCCAAGCACGACGTACCCAAAAGCGAAGAGTTGCCCTGGGACGATGTCGAGGTCGTGAAGGCAACGCCGCAAGACAAGACAAAGGCCCTTGCGATTGCGGCTGCCGTCGCGGCCGCAAAATCAAAAGCGAAGCAGACGGGCAAACCGCAACACAGGACGCCGACTCCGCGCACAGCCAAGTCCCCTAATAAGAAGTAGCCGCGAGCTCCGGGATCAAGGCAAGCAACGACCCACGTGTGTTCAGAGACGGCTCGTCGAGCACACATTCCAGCAGCTTTTCGAGCACCTGTCCGACCACCCGCCCACCCGAAACGCCCAGGATTCGCATCACATCCTGACCATTGACGGCCAGATCGCGAATCGACAACGCCGTATCCTCGGCCACCACCGCAGCGATGCGCGCACGCAAGGCACAGGTCTCGGCATCCCGCGGCTCACCGAGTCCCCGACCCGCAACGTCCGCTTCTCGCAGCGCAAAAATATCGCCCAGGTTGTCCGGCCCCACCCGTTGCACAAAGCGACGCACGGTACCGTCTGTCCATTCGGGTGTGTAATCGAACATGTGCTGGCTCACCATCGCGACCACCCGCGCGCGATCGGCCTTTGACATTTTCCAGCGTTTGCAAATCCCATCTGCCAGTTCCGCACCCAGAAGTCCGTGCTGAGGAAAGCTGTATTCGCCAGGTTCACCGGGCTTTTCGGCCCGCATGCGCGGTTTGGCGATGTCGTGCAACAGCGCCCCCATCCGGACCAGCGGATCGCGACCGCGGACCTCGTCCACCACCGCGAGTACATGGTGATATACATCGTGTTGGTAGCGGCGGTTTTGCGCGCACCCGACGCCCTCCAGGAGCTCCGGCAAGGTAGCCTGCAAGAGCCCCGACACGCGCATGAGTTCAATGCCGCGGCTGGGTTTATCGGCGGCAAGCAACTTGATGAGTTCGTCGTGGATCCGCTCCATCGCGACCAAGCGAAACGAATCGAAGGTCTGCGTGATCGCAGCAAGCGTCGGCGGATCGATCTCGAATCCAAGCTGGGTCGCCTGACGTACCGCACGCATTGGACGCAACCCATCCTCAGTGAACCGCACCACTGGATCCCCAACCGCACGAATCAGCTTGCGGTCAATGTCTCCCTGGCCATCAAAGGGATCGGTCAATAGCCCGGATTGCGGATCAAAGGCGATGGCGTTGATCGTAAAATCCCGGCGCGACAGATCTTCAACCAGTGTCGCCGAAAAGTTCACCGACGAGGGACGACGGCCATCGAGATAGGCCCCCTCTCCCCGGTAGGTTGTGACCTCGACGTGCCGTTGATTCCCCTGCGTACCGGTGACGACGGTGATGGTGCCGTGTTGCAAGCCGGTGGGAATCGCAAAATGCTGCCCGAATAGCTTCAACACCCTGTCCGGCAACGCATCGGTCGCCACATCAAAGTCGTTCGGCACCCGCCCGATCAAGAGATCGCGAACGCCACCACCCACGAGGTGTGCGGCGAATCCCGCTGCGATCAGCCTCTGACAGACGTCAAGCACGTCGGCGGGGATCTGAGCGACATCAAGCTTCTCCATGACCTTTTCACCCTAGCAGACGACTCATGCCGCCCCGGCGCCCTTTCGCTGCACAAAGCCCGAAAGCACGACAGAAAGACGCTGTCGTGTGGTTGTGGGCATCTCTTCAAGCGGCGTGAACAGCGCCTCGTCGAGTGCATGGTGACAACGGCATTGCCGTCCGGGATCGAGTGACACCAGTGCATCCGCCACGATGCGCTTGGTCTTGTCGACCTGTGCCTTCAACATGGCAAACGCGGCGGCCCCCGTGACGTTGTCATCGTTTCCACGCCAGCAATCGTAGTCGCTTGGCAAAGCCAGTGTGGCGTAACACATTTCGGCTTCCCGGGCGAGGCGCGCCTCCGGCATGCCGGTCATCCCAACCACGGTGGCCCCGAATTGTCGCCACAACTCCGACTCTGCTCGCGTCGAGAATTGCGGTCCTTCGATACAAAGATAGGTGCCACCGCGATGAATGCTGCCCTGTCCAATCTTTTCGGCCGAGCACGCAAGCTGTTCCGACACGTGTTCGCAGATCGGATCGGCCAGCGAAACGTGCGCCACGGCCCCGCCGCCGAAAAACGTACGGGCGCGCCCTTCGGTTCGATCGATGAACTGCCTCGGCAAGACCGCATCTCCTGGGGCAATGTGCTCGCGCAAAGAACCCACCGCGGAAACGGAAATGATCTGCGAAACGCCGAGCGACTTCAACGCATAGACGTTGGCGCGAAAGTTCACTTCCGAAGGCAATAGGCTGTGACTGCGCCCATGACGGGCGAGGAAAACCACCTTGCGACCTTGCAATACGCCGGTGCGCAAGCGATCGGAGGGCGCGCCGTACGGGGTATCGACCGTAAACTCGTTCCGGTCTTCGAGGCCGGGAAGATCGTAAAAACCACTGCCACCGATGACGGCGAGAGGGCGTTTTGGGGAATCGGGATTCGACGCGGGGCTCATCCCGCTGATTCTGCTACCCTTTGGCCGCGCATGGAAGATACCGCGCTCGTCGCCCTACTAAAGAAGCGTGACCGGGCGGCATTTACCGCTCTTGTCGAGCGCTATCAGGGCTCGATGAAGCGCGTGGCCTCGGGTTTTGTGCCCAGCGCCGCCATCGCCGACGAGGTCGTCCAGGAAACCTGGCTCGCGGTGCTGGATGGCATCGATCGTTTTGCCGAGCGCTCTTCCTTTTCGACCTGGCTTTTCACCATCCTGCTCAACCGCGCGAAGACCCGCGGTCATCGCGAACGCCGGACGATACCCTTTTCTGCGCTGGAACGTGACGACGACGATACGTCGAGTGAGCCGTTTCAAGATCATTTCGGCGACAACGGTCAGTGGTTGCGGACGCCGGGTGCGTGGGGCGATGATCCACCGGAGCAGCTGTTGCAACGCCGACAACTGGGCGAGACTCTGAACCGCGCGATCGCGAGCCTGCCTGACAAGTACCGCATCGTCATCACCTTGCGCGACGTGGAGGAACTGGATTCCAATGAGGTCTGTAAGTTGCTGAACATCTCGGAGGCCAACCAGCGGGTCATCTTGCATCGCGCTCATCTGCGTTTGCGCGAGACGATCGAGCAACACCTTGCCGAGGAAAACCGCAACAGCGAGGGTGAAAAATGAGGGCGGTATTGGTCGCGATCCTGACGTCGAGCTGTTTCGTTGGCTGTGCGCGAAACTGGACGGAGCTTCCCAACAAAAGAACCTGCGTGGTGTTGTCGGCGGGCGGCCCTTCAGGGTTGGTCCATCTGGGGGTCCTGCGTGCAGTGAAAGACGAGGGAATCTCGGTCAACTGTGTGACGGGCACCAGCATGGGCGCTCTCGTGGGCAGCCTGTACGCGACGGCACCGGATGCGCCGTTGCCAGAACGGTACACGGCGCTGATGCGGCAGTACGAGGCACGCACGCGCGAAACGGGCAAACGCAACGCAATTGTCGGTGCGATCGTGGGCGGCGCGCTGGCAGCGGTGGCAACGGCGGGTGAGCCCTATTCCATCCTGGGGGCAATTGGGGCGGGAGCGGCACTGGGAGCCAAGGCCACCGACTGGATCGAACTGGAACGGTTTCATGCGACCCTGGATTCGTATTACGGTAGCGTGACCATTGAGCGTTTGCCGGTTGCGTTCGCGACCTTCTTCCAGCAAAAAAATGACACCAAGATGGCCTTGGTGGTCGCGTCGCGGGGGAACCTGGCCGACGCGGTCGGCAAAAGCATCGCAAACCCCTACATCTTTCCGGCCTTCGATCCGGTGAAAGCGGGTTATGTGGATCCGGGCGCCGATCGCGTTGCGGCCACGCCAATTGAAGACACCTGTCAGCTATTTCCGGAGGCTCGATTGCTGGCGGTCAACGTGACGGGACAGGCCAGCCTGAGCAGCAAGAACATGCGCTGCCCGGTGTTGGAAGTGGTAATTCACGCGCCCGAATTGCCGACGGAGGCGATGGCGGGAACGGGTGCTGCGTTTGAAGCGGCGGTGATGCTGGGGTACGAGGAGACGCGCAAGGCGATTCGGGGGGAACGGGCGAAATAAGGGTTTGTGACGTTCCGGCTCGTCTACCGCCGCACGCCAACCCGTAGCACCAACTTGTGCGACTCGCCCGGCTGCAACGTCAACCTGTCTGCCCCCGCGTTTGCACTCTCCACGCACACCATGCCGGGCCACTCGTCATCGCCAAAGTCCGGCATCCGGGCGGCCTTGGCTACCCACGGGTTCCAAACGACGGTCGAGTTTGACGCTTCTTTTTCGATCACGATCGATCGCACCAGATCCGGATCATCAATGCGCGTCGACGCCGTGGTCGCGTTGTAGACCCGATCGGTCTCCGCCTCAAATCTGATTGGACCCGGCGCCGACGTTGGCGTCGCACCACCCGCGACCTTGTCGAGGAACGGCGCATCCTCAAGACCCGCCACCGACACGCGGCGTGCGTCGGCCACATCAAAGTAGGTGTGTAACGCTTCCTCGAAAGAAAACGGGGCGTCGCCCGTGTTGGCAATCGTGAACGCAATCACCAGCGTCGCGCCCACCGTGATGTCGACTGAGGCCGCAAACGGATGTGGCCACAACGCGCGGGTGGCCTCGCTGTCGACCAGGCGAAACCGCAGGTGGGTTGCACCGTCCGCTGAATCCTCGGCTCGCACACATTCGAAAGACGTCGTTCTGGCAAAACCGTGCGCCGGATGAGCCGGGGACGACCCCGCACCAAACCAGGGAAAGCAGATCGGAATGCCGCCGCGAATCGGTTTGCCCGGTGAAAATTGGCTGCGGACGCTGCTCCACAAAACCTCGCCCTCGCCGACCGGACGGAACGACAAAACATGCGCTCCCTGCAGGAAAATGCGGGCCCGCGCGTGGCGGTTGCAGATGGTCAGTGATTCCAGCGTATCGGACGAGCGCGTGACGGTCGACGGAAGTTCAAGCACGGCAGAACCCTAACCCGGTCGCGCGCGCGCGACAAGCACCCTCTCCCACCCTTCCGGGCTACAATCCCCGCATGCGGATCCTGTATCTCGATATCGACTGCCTCCGGCCAGATCACCTGTCTTGCTACGGATACGAGCGCAACACCAGCCCCAACATAGATGGCGTCGCCAAACAGGGACTGCGGTTTGAAGGCGTGTATGCCTCCGATGTCCCCTGCCTGCCCAGCCGAACCGCTTTTTTTAGCGGACGATTCGGTATCCACACCGGCGTCGTGAACCACGGCGGTGCCCGCGCCGAACCTTTCCCCGAAGGCGCCAGCCGCGGATTCGCATCAACCTGGAACCGCAACACATTCACGCGGTGCCTGCGCGATGTCGGCCTCTACACCGCGACCATCAGCTCGTTTGGCGAGCGACACTCGGCGCTGCACTTTTATGCCAACTTTAATGAGATCCAGAATCCTGGGCTGCGCGGGCTTGAAAACGGCGATGTGATTGGCGACAAGACCGTGCAGTGGCTTGAACGGAATCGCGATCGCAAGGATTGGTTCTTGCACGTGCACTTCTGGGATCCCCACATGCCCTATCGCGCCCCCGCTGCGTTTGGGGAGCCCTTTGCGAACAGCCCGACGCCCGCGTGGTACAGCGACAGCGTGCGCACGCAACACCTCGCCGGATGTGGACCGCACTCCGCAAGCGAGATCATCGGCTACAGCGATGCGCCGCCGCCTGAATTGCGCTGGGATTATCCGCGTCAGCCGCTGGCGATGACGTCGATGCAGGAGGCCCGTGCATTGTTTGACGGATACGACACCGGCGTGCTTTATGCCGACGCGCAGATCGGGCGCATCCTTGGGTTGCTGAAACAACAGGGATTGCTCGACGAAACCATCATCGTGATCTCGGGGGATCACGGAGAGAACCTCGGTGAACTCAATGTCTACGGCGATCACCAGACCGCCGACGAGTTCACGTGCCACGTGCCGTTCATCCTGCGCTGGCCGGGTGTCACGGATGCAAAACAGGGGGCCTCGGAAACCAACCTGCATTACCAGATCGATCTCGCCGCGACCCTGGTTGAACTCGCCGGTGGAAATGTGCCCGAGGTATGGGACGGAAAAAGCTTCGCCACCCAGCTTCGCAACAACACCCCAATCGTGGGACGCCAACAACTTGTGCTGTCGCAGGGGGCCTGGGCCTGTCAACGTGCGGTGCGCTGGGATGTGACAGGTGGTCCGGATGCAGGCAAGTGGCTGTTCATTTTCACGTGGCACGATGCGTATCACCTTTATCCCGAGGTGATGCTGTTTGAGCTGCAACACGATCCCCACGAAGAAAACGACCTCGCCGCGCACAAGCCGGCGCTGGTGCAACAGGCGCTCGGTATGTTGCAGGCCTGGACCGACGAGAATCTCAAAACCAGCGAACATCCCGATCCGCTCATGAGTGTTCTCAATGAAGGTGGACCCAAGCACACCCGGGGTGAGCTGCCGGCCTATTTGGAACGGTTGCGCGCGACCGGGCGGCAAGCGCTCGCGACTGCACTTTCGGCACGGCACATAAAGGGGCAATAAGCCGTCCCCAAGGGACGAAAGCCGGGGTATTGTCCGCGCCCGTGAGCGCTCCCCAAACCAACGACTCTTGCCCCTCCACCGTGGCACCCCGCAGTGGGCGTGCCATTGGGCTTACGGTCGTGGTCGCTGCCCTCGGCTACTTCGTCGACATTTATGACCTGATCCTCTTCAACGTCGTCCGGGTCAAAAGCCTGGAATCGCTGGGGCTGTCGGCCGAGGCGATCTTGCTCGAAGGTGCACACATCTTGAAACTGCAGATGATAGGAATGCTGCTCGGTGGATTGCTCTGGGGGATCCTGGGCGACCTGCGCGGCCGACTTTCGGTCCTGTTCGGATCGATCTTGCTCTATTCGCTGGCCAACATTGCAAACGGCATGCTGAGCACGCTGGCTGAACTGTTCGGAGCCGATCCGGTTTCGCTCTATGCATGGATCCGGTTCATCGCGGGCGTGGGACTCGCTGGCGAACTGGGCGCAGGGATCACCCTCGTCGGCGAGAGCATGAAAAAGGAGAACCGCGGCATCGGCACCACGGTCGTGGCAACGGTTGGCATTTGCGGTGCAATGGTTGCCGTCGCCGTTGGCAAGAACGCAAGCTGGCAGCTTTCGTATTTCATTGGTGGTGGATTGGGTCTTGGCCTCTTGCTCTTGCGCATCGGCGTGATGGAATCGGGCCTGTTTGAAGGTGTGAAAACTGCCGCCAAGGTTTCGCGAGGCAACTTCTTCATGTTGTTCTCGAACTGGAGCCGTGTGCGACGGTACGTCAGCATCATCCTGGTCGGCGTGCCCATCTGGTACGTTATCGGGGTGCTCGTCACCTTTGCACCCGAGCTTGGCAAGGCGGCCGGGATGGATCCGTTGCCGAGTGCGCCCGACGCCGTCATGGCGTCCTACCTGGGCCTTGCGATCGGCGATTTCGGCAGCGGGTTCTTGAGCCAGATCTTCCGCAACCGTCGCAAGATCCTGAGCGCTTTTTTGGTCGCCACGGCGGTGGGCGTCGGCCTGTATTTCACGGTCGCAACCCACTCGATCTTCACGTTCTATGCGGTGGTATTTTTCCTTGGCATCGCCGCTGGGTACTGGGCCGTGTTCGTCACGACCGCAAGCGAGTTGTTCGGCACAAACTTGCGCGCCACCGTGACCACCACCGCTCCCAACTTTGTGCGCGGTGCCGTGGCCCTGATAACACCAGCCTTCCTGACCTTGCGCACGTCGTACGGTGCAACCACCGCGGCCCTTTCCCTGGGTGTTATCACGCTCACCATCGCCTTCATCGCGTTGCGTGGCATCGACGAAACCTTTGGTCGCGACCTGAATTTCGTCGAGGAATGATGGAACCCAATGAATCCCCTTGAAGCGATCGGCACGTGGGCACCCAGCAGCGAGGCGCCCGTATTTTCCTCCACAGGCCTCGCAGCCGCGACCCATCGTTTTCGCGAACCGACCCACGTGCTGCGGGATCCGCAAAGCGGCGCAATGGGTGTTGCGTTTGGGGGACAGGTTTCCATGGATGCATCAACCGCCGGCGCGATCGGCTGGATGGGGCGTTTGCCTGCGGTGTTTCCCGAGTGGCTTGGTGACCGCACATTCTGTGAATTTCACCGTTTGCGTTTTCCCTACGTCACCGGTGAAATGGCCAATGGCATCGCCACCACGGGTATGGTGATTGCGATGGCGAAGGCCGGGATGTTGGGCTTTTTCGGCGCGGCGGGACTTTCACCGGAGCGGGTTGTTCGTGCCATCGACGAGCTCGAAACGGCCCTTGGTTCCGATGGCTCTGCGCCTTCGTGGGGAATCAACCTCATTCACTCTCCGGCCGAACCGGCGCTTGAGAATGCGATCGCCAACCTGTTCATCGAACGGGGAGTGCAACGGATATGCGTATCGGCCTTCATGGGGCTTACCCCCGCCGTGGTACGATTGTTTGCCACCGGCTTGACCCGCGCGGCCGATGGACGGGTGCTGCGTCGTCATCACCTGTTCGCCAAGATTTCGCGACCCGAGGTGGCCGAGGCGTTCATGCAACCGGCGCCCGCCGCGATGCTGAAGGCGCTCGTGCAATCGGGACAGCTTCGCGCAGACGAGGCCGCGCTCGGATCGCAACTGCCCGTCGCTGGGGATATCACCATTGAATCCGACTCGGGCGGCCACACGGACAACCGGCCGCTCGGCTCGCTGTTTCCGACGATCGCCCGTCTGCGCGATGCGCTGGCACTCCGGCAGCCGACGCCCTACCCGATTCGGCTGGGAGCCGCCGGAGGGCTTGGCACCCCGGAATCGGTGGCCGCTGCGTTTGCGCTCGGGGCCGCTTATGTGGTCACCGGTTCCATCAATCAAAGTGCCGTGGAGGCCGGAATCGGCACGGACTCAAAGACTTTGTTGGCACAGGCGGGACTTGCAGATGTGATCATGGCCCCCGCGGCCGACATGTTCGAGCTGGGCGTCAAGGTCCAGGTGTTGCGACGCGGCACCCTGTTCGGGCCACGCGCGTTGAAATTGTACGACGCGTATCGCAGCCATGACGCCATCGAATCCATGTCCGAACCGGTGCGCTTGAAACTGGAGAAAGAAGTCCTGGGCGCCTCTTGCGACGAGATCTGGCGCGAGGTTCAGTCGTTTTTTTCCGAGCGCGATCCAGAGGAACTGCAGCGAGCGGAGGCCGAACCCAAACACCGAATGGCGCTCGTTTTCCGCTGGTATTTGGGCCTTTCAAGCCGATGGGCCATCGCCAATGACCCGAAACGGCGGGCCGACTATCAGATCTGGTGCGGTCCGGCGATGGGCGCTTTCAACGCCTGGGTGCGCGGAACGTTCCTGGAGGCACCCGCCGAGCGAACAGTCGTCCAGATGGCGCTCAATCTACTTGAGGGTGCGGCAGCGGTGACCCGGGCGCAGCAAATGCGCAGTGCCGGACTCCCGGTACCGGGTAGCGCGTTTCAGTTTCCACCCCGCCGTCTCGTCTGAGAATTTCCTGCGGCAAAGTACTCGGACAAACCTCCGCTCGGGCCTTCGTCCTTTATACTGCGAGACCCCCTTGGGAGCGCCTGTCTGAAACCTCGCCCAAATTCACCGACCACCCCGCCGAGTGCAGCGTCGCAAATGCCAATTGCGATCGTGGGCGTGTCCGCTTTATTTCCCGGATCGATTGGCCGACATGGTTTTTGGCGCGACATCCTGGCCGGACGAGATCTGGTTACCGACGTGCCTTCCACCCACTGGCTTATCGACGACTATTACGACGCCGATCCGGGTGCCCGTGACAAGACGTATGCCCGTCGCGGTGCCTTCCTCTCCGACGTCGACTTCGATCCTGTCGCCTGGGGCGTTCCACCCTCGAACGTGCCATCAACCGACACCAACCAAATTCTCGCGTTGATTGTCGCGCAACAGGTCCTGGAAGACGCGTGCCGCGGTCAAATGGGGCGCATCAACAAGGATCGCACGAGTGTCATACTCGGCGTGACCTCTGCACAGGAATTGCTCGGCAACATGGTGAGTCGGTTGCAGCGTCCCGTCTGGGTGAAGGCGCTGCGCGAGATGGGGTTCCCGGAAAGCAAGGTGATTGAAGCGTGCGACCGCATCGCCTCGAACTATGTTGAGTGGAAAGAAAGCACCTTTCCGGGCGTACTTGGCAACGTCGTCGCGGGTCGCATTGCGAACCGGCTGGACCTGGGTGGAACCAACTGTATTACAGACGCCGCATGCGCCAGCAGCTTTTCGGCGCTTGCCATGGCGGTTTCCGAGTTGCGGCTGCACCAGTCGGACCTTGTAATCACAGGCGGCGCGGACACCATGAACGACATCTTCATGTACGTGTGCTTTAGCAAGACCCCTGCCCTGTCGCCGACGGGCGATTGCCGTCCTTTCTCGGATGCCGCCGACGGAACCCTGCTTGGCGAGGGCATCGGCATGGTGGCGCTCAAACGTCTTGCGGATGCGCAACGCGATGGCGATCGAATTTACGCCGTCATCAAGGGCGTCGGCAGCTCGTCGGACGGCCGCTCGAAGAGTGTGTATGCACCGGTTTCCGAGGGCCAGGCCAAGGCGATCCGCCGCGCCTATGAACAGGCAGGCTTTGACGCCAGGAGCGTCGAGCTGATCGAAGCGCACGGTACGGGCACACGCGCGGGCGATGCCGCGGAATTCGGCGGACTGAAGCTGGTGTTCGAGGAAACCGGCAGCGAGGAGCACGGCTGGTGTGCGCTCGGCTCGGTCAAGTCGCAGATTGGACACACGAAGGCGGCAGCAGGCGCGGCCGGTCTCTTCAAGGCGGTGATGGCGCTGCACCACAAGATTCTGCCGCCAACCATCAAGGTGAAAAATCCCGATCCGAAACTCGCGATCGAGACCTCGCCCTTTTACCTCAACACGCAGGCCCGCCCCTGGGTGCGCTCCGACGATCATCCGCGCCGGGCGGGCGTCAGCTCGTTTGGATTTGGTGGCTCGAACTTTCACATCGCGGTCGAGGAATATACGGAAACCGAACTTTGTGCCGCCCGCGATCTACCGCGGGACGGATATCTCATTGTTCTGTCGGCCGAAACACCGGACGCCCTCGTGCAACAGAGCGAGGCGATGCAAAGCGAGGCGATCGCATTCCTTGCAGGTGGCAACGATGAGGCCTCACAGCACGACTTGCTGGCCTTCTGGGCCCACGACACGCAACATCGATTCAACGCACACGCACCGGCCCGTGTCACGTTTGTTGCTCACAGCCTTACCGAGCTGACCGACAAGTGCAAACAGACCGCGCACCTCGGGCCGCTAGAGCGGACCACCTCCGCACCCGGCGGACTGGAGCTCGCCTTTGGTGCCAAAGACGGCAAGGTGGGATTCCTGTTCCCCGGCCAGGGCAGTCAGTATCTGAACATGGCCGCCGAAGTGATCATGGGTTTTCCGGCAGCACAATCAGCCTGGGATGCCAATGCCACCTGGGAACGCAATCGCAACACAGCGGAACGGCTTGACCGGGTGGTATTCCCCCGACCGGTCTTTTCCGAGGCAGAAACAGCGAAACAGCTAGACACGTTGCGCGCGACACAGTGGGCGCAACCCGCCATCGGTACAACCAGCCTCGCTTACCTGCGATTGCTCCGACAGCTTGGCGTCTTTCCCGCAGCGGTGGGCGGACACAGCTTCGGCGAAGTGACCGCACTTTTTGCGGCGGGTGTGGTTGGTGAGGAAGACTTCTTCAAAATCGCACGCCTGCGCGGCGAAGTGATGGCACTGGCCGCAGCGAAGCCGGGAGCGATGATCTCGGTTTCGGCGCCGCTTCCCGAGGTTCAAGTCATCCTGGAACAGGCCGGACACGTCGGACCCGATGCGGCCGTCGTGATTGCCAATCACAACAGTCCCCGACAGGTGGTCCTGTCTGGGCAGACCGAGGCGATTGCGGCGATTGAAACGTTGTTGTCGCAAAAAGGGTTGTCGTCAAATCGCCTTGATGTGGCGACGGCCTTTCACAGTCCGATCGTGCGCGAGGCCGAGCTGCCCCTGACAGCAGCGCTCAAAGAGATTCCGTTTCACAAGCCAACTTGCCCCGTGTTTGCGAACACCACGGCTGCAGCCTATCCGGATGATCCCGTTGCGATGCGAGCCCTACTGGCCGGACAGCTTGCGCGGCCCGTGCGTTTCGCCGAGCAAATCGAGGCGATGTATGCCGAGGGCGTACGCATCTTCATCGAAGTTGGACCCGGCCATGTCCTGAGTGCCCTCGTTGGCCATATCCTCAAGGACAAACCCCATCGTGTCGTGACGCTGAACCGCAAGAACCGCACCGCCGTTGCCACATTCTGGAGTGGCCTGGCTGGCATCTCCGCAGCCGGTGTTGCGCTTGATTTTGCTGCACTGTGGTCGTCATTTACCCGGCCAACCGATCCCCGTTTGAAGACAAAACCCGCACTGACGTTGAAGATCAACGGAGCGGGATATGGAAAGCCTTATCCACCACCCGGAGGAGCCGCTGCCTTGCCGAAGCCCAATCCTGAACGTCCCGTCGTTGCACCTGAAACCGCACCCATGGCCGCATCGCCGAGGCCTGCGACCCCGGCGGGCCTCGATCCATCCGTGCAGGTCGCATGGGTGATGGCCATCGCCGAGAGCCAACGCCAGACGGCCGAGGCACATGCGACTTTCACGCGCGCCATGGCCGAATCTCACGCGGCGTTTTTGCGCACGGCCGAGTCATCCTTGCTCGGGATCACCGGCGCCTTGGGCGGCCAACCGCTGGCGATGGCACCCCAGTCACCGGTTGCGTTTGCGCCGATGCCTTCCTTGCCGCCACATCCCGCATTCGTACCACCGGCGTTGCAATACGCAGCACCGATGCCGTATCCTGCGCCGCCTGCACCCGTGGCGTACACCGCCTCTGCGCCAGCGCTGGCACCCACGTTGGCACCCACGCTGGCACCCACGCTGGCACCCACGCTGGCACCCACGTTGGCCACGCCGCCTGCGTATGGTCACGGCAATGGCAACGGACATCACGCCCCCACTGCGCTGTCTGCAGGTCAGCTACAAAAACTGATGTTGAGCGTGGTTGCGGAACGCACCGGCTATCCGGAAGAGATGGTCGGACTCGACATGGATCTCGAGGCCGATCTGGGCGTCGATTCGATCAAGCGGGTCGAGATCTTGTCGGCTGTGATGGAGCGGGCGCCGGGTCTGTCGGAAATGAACACGGCCAAGATGGCGTCCATGCGCGTCTTGCGCGAGATAGTGGATTACCTGAGCGCGGAGATCGGGCCACAACATGGTGCTGCCGCCGCGTCTCCCAACGGTTCTGCAAAACGTTCCAATGGTTCCGGGGAGGGCTCCCACCGCCCTTTAGACGAGAAGTCCCCCTAACCAGCGTCCCGACGCTGGCACGATCTGCCGTTCGAACGGTCGATGCCCCACCCCTCGGGCTGGGAACGCCCGGCTTTCTGGACGGTGGGTTGGTTGGACTTACCAACGACGGGACCGGCGTCGCCGACGCCCTTGCCGCGAAACTTCGCACCCGCGGAATTCGTGTCACGGTTGGCCTCGATGGTGCGACCATCGCAAGCGTCCGAACCGTGATTGTCCTCGACGGTTTGCGGCCGTTTTCGGATCCCGAGCAGGCTGCCGACATCAACCTGGACGCGTTCCGTGCAGCACGGATGGTGGCTGCACGCATGGAGTCCGAAGGGGGAACCTTCATCACCGTGCAAGACACCGGAGGTAACTTTGGTGCCCTGGGTTCTAGCCGGGCCTGGATCGCTGGCCCCGCGGCATTGGCCCGCACGGCCGCGGTCGAATGGCCGAAAGCCACGGTTCGCGCCATCGATATTGAACGTGGCGACCGATCACCCGATGCGATCGCTGACGCATTGATTGCAGAACTGTTGTACGGCGCCCCTGAGCCCGAAGTTGGGCTATCTGCCTCTGGCGCGCGAATTCGTGTTACGATAGAAGCAGCCGAGCTCGAAGCGAACGCCGGCAAGACCGACGGAGGTGCCTTTTCTTTTGTCGTCGCAAGTGGTGGTGGACGCGGTGTCACGGCCACCTGTCTACTGGAACTGGCAACCCAGCATGGGGGGCGTTACTTGTTGTTGGGAAGAACGTTGCTTGTACCCGAACCCACCGTCTGCGCAGGCCTGCTCAATGAACGCGATCTGAAACGTGCGCTGGCCCTCGCGGCGCGCGACGCGGGTCAGCCTGCCGACCTGGCAAGCATCGGGCGACAGGCGGCGGCTGTGCTCGCAGTGCGAGAAATTCACGGAACCCTCGAACGATTGTGCGCCCTGGGTGCAGAAGCGCATTACACCGTCGTCGATGCGACCGATGCAGCGGCCGTCAACGCGGCCATTGAAGAACGTCGTCCCCACTGGGGTTCAGTCACCGCCGTGGTGCACGGCGCGGGTGTGTTGGCGGACAAGCGCATCATCGACAAAACCGACGATCGGTTTCGACGCGTTTATGCAACCAAGGTCGATGGCTTGCGGGCCTTGCTGCGCGCCACCGAAGCCGAGCCCTTGCAACTTTTGCTGCTGTTCTCCTCCGTTGCGGCGCGATCGGGAAACCTTGGTCAGAGCGACTACGCGATGGCGAATGACATCCTGAACAAAGTTGCCATTCTCGAACAAATGAGGCGTGGCCCGAACTGCGTCGTTCGCGCGCTCGGGTGGGGACCGTGGGATGGTGGCATGGTCGACGATGGCCTGCGCGCACGTTTCGCCAGCATGAATGTTTCCCTCATCGCACCCGACGCTGGCGCAAATGCCTTCGTCCGAGAATGTGTTTCGATTTCCTCGAACGACACCGAACTCGTCCTGACCGCCGATCGCGATGCCCACGGTTTGGCGGATCCCGGCATCGAACAGACTTTCAATTGTACGCTGTCGATTGATCGCCAAAGCCATCGGTTCCTGGATGGACATCGCATCAAGGGAACGCCGGTCGTTCCCTTGGCTCTTGTGCTGGAATGGTTTGCGCGAGCCGCACGGGCATTCCGACCCGGGCTGCACCTGGCCGCCATCCGCGACGTGAAAATCTTGCGCGGCATTCGCCTGGCCGAGTTTGACCACGGGAAAACGCAACACACCGTGCTACAGGCCCGGCGCATCGCCAACGGCGCTTCCTTGCACCTTGGGATGTCGCTGCTTTCGCTCGATGGCGCGCGGCTGTTTGGTGCGACCTGCGTGCTGCAAGGCACGGCGACCGCAGCGGGCCCGGAGATCGAGTTACCCACTGATCTCGTTCCCGTTTCCCAAACGATCTACGGTCGAGCCCCGCTTTTCCACGGCCCTTCGTTTCATGTCCTGAAGTCACTTGCCACCGGACAAAGCGGCCTGCTTGCAACGGTCGGCGGCGTACACGATCGCGGGTGGCAACCCGAACTCACGCAGGATCCCTGGCAGACCGATCCCGCCATGGTGGATGCGGGCTTACAAATGGCACTATTGTGGACGCACCAGCAACTACACGGCAACGCGTTGCCGACCGGACTTGAAGCCGTACACTTCCACCACCAAGGCCCGCTGCCCGTTTCGGCCCGGGCATTCTTGCGGCACCGTCAGGCAACGGGCGCCCGCTGTGTTGCGGATGTGTATTTTCTCGACGGCCGTCGGCAACTGATTCTTGAACTGCGTGGGGTTGAAACGCATGTATTGCCAGGCGACACCACGACCGAAACGGCGCACGTGCCTGTCGTCGTATAGGAAACCATGCCGTTTTCGCCCATCGCCGTTGTTGGTCGAGCCTGCGTGCTACCGGGAGCGCTTTCTCCCGAAGCACTCTGGCAACTGGTCGCAAACGGCAAGATCGTCACCGGCCCTGCGCCCGTCGGTCGATGGGGAATTCGCGACGAACTGATTCTGAGCGCATCGGCGAATCAAACCCACGATCGCTCGCTTGGCAAGATCGGTGGCTACGTTTCTGGGTTCGAGCAGGCATTCGACCCTGAAGGCTTTGTTCTGTCTTCTAACTTTATCGAGACCCTCGATCCCCTCTTTCATTGGTTGCTTCACACCGGCCGAATCGCATTACAGGAGTCGCGGTTTAACGGCAAGCGAGAGCGCATTGGTGCCATCGTTGGCAACCTGTCATACCCTTCCCAGTCACTGTCGCGTTTCGCAGAGCGCACCTGGTTCGAGACGCAACCCAACGGCGCCGCTTTGGCCCAAGCCTTGGGACTTCCTGACATTTCGCCACACAACCGCTTCATGTCCGGTCTGCCGGCACACCTGCTCGCGAAGGCCCTGGGCCTGGGCCAAGGTGCGTTTGCACTGGATGCCGCTTGTGCGTCATCGCTTTATGCCATCAAGTTTGCTTGTGATGCGCTTGCCAACCGACGTGCCGACTTGATGCTGGCAGGTGCCGTGAATCGTGCGGACGATCTCTTTATCCACGCCGGATTTACCGCGCTCGGAGCGTTGAGCCCGACGGGGCGCTCGCGTCCCTTTCACGAACAAGCGGACGGATTGATTCCAGCCGAAGGTGCGGCGATTTTGGCGCTTGCCCGGTTGGAAGACGCCCAGCGGGATGAACTGCCGATCTTGGGCGTTATCCGCGGGATTGGACTCAGCAACGATGGACGCGGTCGGGGCTTGCTCGTTCCCTCGCAACCGGGTCAGGTGCGTGCATTGCGTTCGGCCTATGCCAGCGCCGGCATGACCCCGGAACAGATCTCGTACGTCGAATGCCACGCAACGGGAACCATGGTCGGCGATGCGATCGAGATCGCAACTCTGTCCGAGGTTTTTGCGAATGTCCCGTCGGTATTGCCGATCGGATCACTCAAGGCGAACATGGGGCATCTCATCACGGCCGCGGGCGCCGCAGGCCTTATCAAGGTGCTGAGCGCTTTCGCCGAGGGCATTGCACCCGCCACG
>Ga0105046_10000646_pt1 | contig 50089 bp, 39 predicted proteins | sample MAT03_FD_78385 | JGI IMG/M metagenome (GOLD analysis project Ga0105046, IMG submission 78385) | Freshwater microbial communities from Lake Fryxell liftoff mats and glacier meltwater in Antarctica - MAT-03 (megahit assembly) | ecosystem: Environmental > Aquatic > Freshwater > Ice > Liftoff... | reverse complement strand
CGGAAACGCGTTCGTCGAAGGTATGAACACGCGGCCGGCACCCCCTGTCATCGGGGGCCCCGGGAACGGGTTGCGCAACGATTCTGAACAACGCTAAACCCCTGGTTCGAGATCGCATGGGCGGGGCCGTCATGGCACGATGGGTGAACGGGCCCCACGACCTGGCCAGATGGCCGACGGCATTTCCGTCGATGTCGAAATATTACAGATCGGCCCGCCGAGAAGCGCCGGTCAACTCAAGATGACCATCAAACACCTTACGCCCAAGGGATTGCAGAACGCATGTTCACCGTCCCGAGGATTCTGCAAGTTGGTGACGGTGCCGACGCTCGCCAACATGGTCGGGGATGATAAAATGCCGGTGGTACCCCCGGTGGCCGCATCAAGAAGGCCCCTCGTTCCACCGAGTGCATTATGCGCGGTCTGTTTCGACCGATGTTAAGCTAGGCGAGAGTCCATGGTAGTGCTGTGCAAGGTCTGCTTTTTTTCCTGCGCGATCGCCAGCCTTTTGCTGACCGTGCAGCCGACGGTGGCGCTTTGCCAGACGGATATTCCCGCTGCCCGGGAGGCCTATCAACGGGCGACAGCAGAATTCGGCCTGGGAAACTACGGCTCTGCGGCCGCCGAATACGAGAAGGCCTTTCGCTACAAACCGGATCCCGCGCTTTTGTTCAACGCGGCCCAGGCCTATCGACTTGCCGACAACAAGCCCCGGGCAATCCAGTTGTACCGGAACTATCTACGCCTTTTTTCCACCGGAGTCGCTGCCAGCGAAGCACGCAAACATGTGGACACGCTGCAAAACGCCACCCCCGTCACACCGAAAGGTCCTGTCGTCACGGCCGGGGACGCGCCGAAGGCGGAGGTCCCAATAGCCCCTGCGGCACCCGAGGCGAGAAAGGCCGATCTGACGCTGTCGCAAGAAGCGTCCGCCCACGAGGACCGATCCGTCCTGCGGAACCCCTGGTTCTGGGCCGGTGCGGCCGCCGTTGCGATTGCGGTGACCGCCCTTGTGATTGTGGCCAGCACCGATTCAGACCCCGGCAACCCCGATGCCACCTGGGGAAGGGTAACCGTCAAGTGATACGATTTGCCGCAACGCTACTTTTCAGCGCCAGTCTACTTTCTTGTAAAAGTACTACAGAATGTCGACCCTCAACCGTTTATCTCGACATTCAACTCAACACGGCGGCACTTGCTGCAGATTCAATCTGGGTGACACTGGATATCCCCAACCGAACCAGCATCACAGAGCGATTCAACCATCCGCCGGGTGAAACCCAGGGCAGCGTTGAGTTTGCGTTCTCTGAAACATCCTACCCAGGTCAACAGCCGATCGGCGTCACCGTGCAGGCGCGAACCGGTAGCACGGTGCTCGCTCAGAAAAGTCAGACATTCACCGCCGCCACAGGTTGCGCCTGGCTCGAACTCAATTTCGACGAAATCACTACAGGCAACGACGACGCTCTGCCGACCCACGATGCCAATCCGACCACCGGTGATACGATAATTCCGCCCGCTGTTGGAGCGGAGCTGTGTTTCAACGGCATCGACGACGACATCAACGGCAAGACCGACTGCGCTGATTCAGCCTGTGGGCCAACGGTTGCAACCTGCTTGCCCCTTCTTCCCGGCGGTGGCGCAGGCATCACGGTGCCCGCGTCCGAAGAATGCCCAAAGGGGTTTCGTGCGCCCTCCGACATCGTGCTTGGCAGGACAATCGCGGCACCAAACACCTGCGAGGGCTGCAACTGTGGCCCCGCCCCCACCGCTTGCCGCTCGACGTTGTTTCTCTACACCGACCCCAACATCTGCCTCAATGACACGGACAACTCGGGTGGCAACGTTCCCATTCAGCTCTCGACGACAACAAAGTGTTTCGATACCACCTCACCGAAGACCTTTTTCGGCGGCCGGTTTACGACGCCGGTGATTCAGGATCCGGGCACCTGCACGCCCTCGGGTACGCCCATCCCAACCGCAGCCACCTTCGCCAACGCAGAGAAGTTTTGCAAAGCAGAAATGCAGGGCGGAGGTTGTGGCTCCTCGCAACAGTGTGTGCCAACCGTGTCACAGGTGGCTTGCACGCTGGTGGAACAGGGAGAATGTCCCGCCGACCTGAAGGCCTCGTTGCGCTACCGTGAAATCAACGATGCTCGGCGGTGTGGAAGCTGTTCCTGCGGAACCGCGTCCGGGGGGCAGTGCCAGCAAACGGTGACGGTCTCATCACAGGGCTGCGGCGCCGTCTCTCCCAGCACCACCGTTCTAAGTCTTAACTCGGCCTTCCGGCAGTGCGGAACCATGGTCGCGGGCAACACGACGCTTGGGGTCAGCGTCACGGACCAATCCACAGCAGGAAAGTGTCCGGCCACGGCAACCGTACAAGCCGGCGAAGCGACAGGATCTAGGCCCGTGCAATTGTGCTGCACGAGCCCGTGAGCGCAAACTTTAATCGCGAGGCGTACCGAGGATGAGACACGCATTCGTGCCGCCAAAGCCGAAGCTGTTGGAAAGCGCGGTCCGCACCTTGATTTCACGGGCCGTGTTGGGCACGTAATCAAGATCGCAGTCGGGATCCGGCGTCGTGTAGTTGATGGTTGGGGGAACGATGCCATGGAATACCGTGAGCGCACAGATCGCGGTTTCGACACCACCCGCAGCACCGAGCATGTGACCCGTCATCGACTTGGTCGAACTCACCATGAGTTTGCGCGCGTGATCGCCGAAGATTTTCTTGATGGCCAGCGACTCGTTGGCGTCGTTCATCTTCGTCGAGGTACCGTGCGCATTGATGTAGTCAATGTCAGAGGGCGCCATCTTTGCGTCCTTGAGCGCAAGGCGCATACAACGCTGGGCGCCTTCACCCTCGGGCGCCGGCGCCGTGATGTGATGCGCATCCGAATTTGCCGAATAGCCCAGCATTTCGGCATAAATTCGGGCCCCGCGCTTTTGGGCGTGTTCGAGCTCTTCCAGCACGATCACACCGGCACCTTCGGCCATGACGAAGCCGTCACGATCCTTGTCGAAAGGCCGTGAAGCGGCCGTCGGATCGTCGTTGCGGGTCGACATCGCGCGGGCGGAATTGAAGCCACCCACGCCAAGCGGAGTGACCGTGGATTCCGTACCACCGCAGAACATCACATCCACATCGCCGTGCTGAATCAATCGAAGCGCGTCACCGATGGCGTGCGCGCCCGTCGAACAGGCCGAAACGTGGCTGTAGTTGGGACCCTTGGCACCAAAGCGGATCGACACCTGGCCCGGAGCGAGGTTCACGATGATCCCGGGCACAAAGAACGGCGAGATGCCGTGGCGCGGACCCTTGGCTTTGAGTGTCTCAAGCGTGTTCTCGATGGTCGCGATGCCTCCGAGGCCGGCGCCGATGAACACACCGACGCGCTCGCCTTCCTCACCCTCGAATTTACCTTCGGGGAAGCCCGCGTCCTTTTTGGCGAGCTCTGCAGCGGCAATCGCGAAATGGATGAACTGATCCATCGACCTCGATTCGCGCGGGGGAATCCACACGCTTGCATCGAAGTTGTTGATTTGCCCAGCTATCTTGGTCGCGAAACCCTCGGTATCAAACCGAGTGATGGGTCCAATCCCGGACTTCCCATTACACAAACCACTCCAGGTTTCTTCCAAACCAATGCCAACGGGCGTTAACAGACCAACGCCGGTCACCACGACTCTGCGTGACATACGCTTGTTGTCCTCCGTACAGGGTTAGACAGCGGGTACAACGGCCGACGAAAGCGCCGGCCGACCCAAACCGTCCCGATTGCTTGCGATGCTTATTTGACAGTCTTCTTGATGAAGTTGATGGCGTCGCCCACGGTCTTGATCTTCTCGGTCTCTTCGTCCGGAATTTCAACCTTGAAGGCCTCTTCAAGAGCCAGCACGAGCTCAACGATGGCGAGCGAGTCAGCCTTCAGAGGTTCATCGGTGAACACGGAGCTTGCCGACACCTTGTCGACCGAAACTTCCAATTGTTCTGCAACGATCTTGATGACTTTTTCTTCAACGTTGTCGGCCATGTTCTCGCTTCCTTGTTCGTTCCGTTTTGTCGCACCGCGATACAAAACCCCGCGGGGGGCGTAAGCTACATCAACAAACCACCGTTTACCCGCAAAACCTGCCCAGTCACATACCCTGCACCGGGTCCGGCGAGAAATACCACTGCGGCGGCCACATCCTCGGGGGCGCCAACCCTTCCAAGCGGGATACTGGCCATGACTTCGCCGCGGCGCGCCTCGGGCAGATCGGCGGCCGTCATGTCTGTATCAATGAAACCAGGCGATACGGCGTTGGCGGTAATGCCCCGGCTCGCATATTCCCGGGCCCAGGTCTTGGTGAGACCAATGACGCCCGCCTTGGCCGCAACGTAGAAGGCCTGGCCAGCGCTGCCGGACTCGGCCACGACCGAGGTCAGGTTGATGATGCGGCCATTCTGTTTGGCCTTCATCAGCGGACGGAGTGCAGCGCGCGTGCAGTTAAAGGGACCGGTCAAATTCACGGCCAGGGCGCGCTGCCAGTCTTCGTCCTTGGCGCCAAGGGTCAAGCCGTTGATGGAGATACCGGCGTTGTTCACCAGTATATCCACGCCGCCGCACTCTGCGACGATCTCTTTCATCGCGGCGTTGACGGCCTCGGAGTTGGACACATCGAAGCGTTTTACGATTGCCTTGCTGCCAGCGTTCTGGATGGTGTTCGCAACCTCAACCGCAGCAGCTTCGTTTGCCGTGAAGTTCACGACCACAGTTGCGCCTCGCGCACCGAGCGCCAGCGCACACGCCTTGCCAATGCCCCGAGAGGCACCCGTCACCACTGCTACCCGTCCTTCAAGTTCAAGCGACATGAGAATTCTCCGAGGTTACGACCAGGCTGTCTTGAGTGCTCCGACGGACTCGGCATCGCAAGCGGACATCACCTGCAACTCAGGCGAAATTCGCTTTACCAAACCCGCCAGTACGCTGCCATGTCCGACTTCCACGGCACGCGTTATCCCCATGCCGGCAATGGCCCGAACACTTTGTTCCCACAACACCGGGGCCGTCACTTGCCGAATCAACAAATCGCGCACGCGCTCCGATTGTTGGTTCGCAGTGGCCTCCACGTTGGTCACAACCGGAATCGACATGATCCCGATCGAAACGCCGGCGAGAACCTCCGCCAAACGGGTTTGTGCGGGGGCCATCATGGCGCAATGGAAAGGCGCGCTGACCTTCAGGGGAATTGTTTTCTTGGCGCCTTTTTCCTTGCACACGGCGCAAGCGCGCTCGACGGCCGCGGTGGATCCCGCGATAACCACCTGACCACCCCCATTGTAGTTGGCGGGCGAGACGACCTGACCGACTTCCGCGGCGGCCTGTCGACAGGCCTCGGCAAGCGGCTCACCTTCGAGTCCCAAGACCGCAGCCATTGCGCCCTGCCCCTGCGGCACGGCGTCCTGCATGAACCGACCCCGCTTGTGCACCACGCGCACGGCATCGGCAAGGGAGAATGCACCCGCTGCCACCAGCGCTGAAAACTCGCCCAGGGAATGACCCGCCGCAATTGTAGGACGAATGCCCGTTTCAGATTCGAGCACCCGCAGGGCTGCGATGCTGGTGGTCAAGATGGCGGGCTGACCGTTCTCGGTACGGGTCAGAGCTTCTTCGGGGCCTTCAAAACATAGCTTCGAGATGGCATACCCTAGGGCCGCATCGGCCTCTTCAAAAACAGCGCGAGCGACCGGGAACGCATCGCAAAGCGCGCGTCCCATGCCAACTTTTTGTGAGCCTTGTCCGGGAAACAGAAATGCAGTCATGGTCGTGTGTGGATTGGGTTGTTGTCGTTTACCAGCGTACGAGAGCCGAGCCCCACGCGAAGCCGCCACCAAACGCACACATCAGCACCAGCGCTCCGGGTTGAATTCGGCCCGAACGCACAGCCTCGTCGAGTGCGATCGGAACCGACGCCGAAGAGGTGTTGCCGTAGCGTTCGAGATTCAGATGAAACTTGTCCAGAGGCAATCCCACGCGCTCGGCCACCCCTTCGATGATGCGAAGGTTCGCCTGATGAGCCACCACGCAATCGACGGCCTCGGCGTTCATTCCATTGTGTGCAAGCGCGTGCACACACGCCGCCGCGATGTTTTTCACCGCATGGCGATAGACCTCTCGGCCATTCATGAACACGAACTGACCCCGTGCTGCCAGGATTTCCGGGGTTATCGGCCTTCGCGTTCCGCCGGCCGGACTGCAAAGCGTCTCGGATTGAGAACCATCGGCAAAAATGTGTGACGAAAGAATGCCACTTGTACCAGACGCATCGGCCGTCACGACCACCGCTCCGGCACCGTCGCCAAACAACACACACGTGTTGCGATCTTGCCAGTCAATGATGCGCGACAAGATCTCAACGCCGATGACGAGAATATTTTTAAACGTACCCCGGGCGATGAATCCATCCGCTATCGACAGGCCATGAATGAACCCGGCACACGCGGCCGACACATCGAATGCGGCGGAGCCGGGACGGGCGCCCAATTTGTGTTGCACAATCGTCGCCGTCGCCGGGAAAAGCATGTCTCCCGAAACCGTGCCGACGATGATGCAGTCAATTTGGGCGGGCGTAACCCCGGCGGATTCACAGGCGCGCTGCGCGGCCTGGGTGGCAAGATCGCTTGTGTCGCGACCCTCTTCCAGAATGCGACGCTCGCTAATCCCGGTGCGCGACCGAATCCATTCGTCGCTCGTGTCCACCATCTTGCTGAGATCGGCGTTCGTGAGAACCTTGTCGGGCAACGCACAACCCGTGCCAATGATGCGCGCGCGCGGGAGGGACAGGGTGGAACTGGGTGCGGTCATGATGGCAGGACTCCCGGTGCGGGGACGGCTGGCGTCTCCCATATAAATGCGTGATTCGCGATCGCCGACTGACTTTCGTTGCCGAGATTCGACTGGCAAAACCGTTCTGCTGCCAGGATGGCGTTTTGAATGGCGCGAGGTTGTGAGCCGCCATGACAAATCATCACGACACCATCCACACCCAAAAGTGGTGCGCCACCCGTCTCGGCATGATCTGCGCGGCGCTTCATGTTGCGAAAGGCGGGCTTCATCAGCCACGCCCCCACCCTGGACCAAAAACCCGCAGCGGCAATCTCGGTGCGCGCGAGGTCAAAGATCCACTCGACGAGGCCTTCACAGCTTTTCAAAATGACGTTGCCGGTGAAACCATCCGTGACCACCACGTCGGCTTCCCCCTTGAAAATGTCGCGCCCTTCGACGTACCCCACGTAGTCAAACGCGGCCGAATCGGAGCCGACCCCCGCGCGCTCAAGCAACTTGTGGGTTTCGCGGGTCAGGTTCGTGCCCTTGTGTTCCTCGGAACCGTTCGACAAAAGGCCGACGCGTGGGCGAGCGATCTTGTGTTGCAAACGCGAATACACCGCACCCATCGTCGCAAACTGGGCCAGCACGGTCGGCTTGGTATCCACATTCGCCCCGATGTCGAGCAGCGCGCAGGGGCCGCGCATGGTGGGAAACGTCGTGATGATGGCCGGCCGGTCAACACCGTCGAGGCGCCCGAGCACAAACAAGCCGCAGGCCATTGCCGCGCCGGAGTTCCCGGCGGAAACCACAGCGTGCGCCTCGCCTGATTTCACAAGGTCAAAACAGACCCGCATCGACGATAGCTTTTTTTGTCTCACCGCGATAGAGGGCGCGTCGTCCATCCGTATCACATCAGGCGCATGGCGGATCTGTACCCGCTCCCGCATGGCGGGTTCGCAGGCGGTGAGATGACTCCGAAGAATTTCCTCGTCGCCAACCAGAATGACCGAAAGATCGCTCTTGGCGAGGGCACCGAGAACGCCGGCCACCTCGACACCCGGCGCATTGTCTGTTCCCATCGCGTCGACCGCGATGCGATGCATGCCTAGGACGCTTCCTCTTGCTGCTTCCCGGCGATAACCTGACGACCGCGATAAAAGCCACAGGCCGCGCAAGCGTGATGAGGCAACTTCATCTCACCACACTGTGCACAGGGGATGCCGGCAGGAGCCGTGCGCTTCATAACCTGAGCGCGCCGGATGGCCGAGCGGGACTTGGACTGTCTACGTTTCTGGACTGCCATTTGCTTTTCCTTGCTAGACGGACGTTGGTTTCTTGAAAGTTCTCAGTGTTTCAGGCTGCCGAGCGCCGAAAAAGGCGACGTCGCCTCGCGAACCTTGCGTTCGCAATCACAGGGATTTCGATCGCGGTTGGCACCGCAGATTGCACAGATTCCAAGGCATGCGGGCTCATGACCGGGGTGCATTGGCAGTGCCAACAAAAGTTCCTCGCGCAGTTGCGGGGCGAGATCAATTTTGCCATTGGAAAACAGCGCGAAGTCGCCATCGTCAACGCCCTCTTCGTCGTCGCCAGCCGCATCGGCCTTGCGTTCGATGTAGGACACCGCGAGATCAACGTCGATCTCAAGCTTTAATGGTTCAAGACAGCGAACACACGAAACGGTGAGTTCGCCGTCGAGTCGGCCGCGCAATAAAAAGTCCTCACCCACCGATTCAAGTCGACCGGACAAATGCAAAGTATCGGTATCGTTGCTGAGCTCAAGGTCCGGACATTGCTCACGCAGCCACTTCGCGCCAAGCGCGAGATCGAGGTCGATGCCATCCTCGCCAATATCCTTGATGTCGTAACGCATTTGCCGAACCGTAGCGCGCCAACCTGGGCAGCAACGCCGCGAGGCGTTATCCACACGGATTGGCGCCGCGGGGCCGTAACTATATGGGCGGCGGTCTGCCCGTCAAGCCAATGCTGCGGTGCGCACAGGAATTTTGGGGAATCGCGGTGCGGTGGCCGACGGGCAGCGGGTCCTATCGACTGCCCGCGGCCGAACCGACGCTCGAGCCGCCAAATAGCAAAAGCGTGCGCAGATCCTCGTCGTTGAAGACAAGTTGCGCACCGAAGAAAGCATCGAGGAAGGCACCACCACCGGCACGGGCACGCTCGGTGTTCAACACGTCGTCGGCACCGGCCACGAGCCAAAAGATCTTTTTGTAGACCGAAAAGGCGGCGCGCGTTCGGACACGGGGATAAATGTTGCTGCGGGTATCAAAAACGTCCACCGTCAACGTCAACCGATCGTTGACGAGATGCACATCAAGGCTTCCGCCTCCGGTCGATTCCAGGATACCAAAGCGGCCTGTCACCGATCCGATGCGCTTGGCGAACATGAAGGTAAAGCGCAGCTGCTCGGAAATTGTGACACGCTTGGTAGAAACAAAGCCGGTGTCGGAGCGAAGCTCGGTTTCGAGTGTTTCGTTGCGGAAACCCCGGGGATCGTCCACAAGCTCAATGAGGTAGTACTTGTCGGGTCGGGGCGCGAGCTGAATCGAAAGATAGTTCTTGAAGGTCGAAGCGAGGTAGTTGAACTCGGTCCGCAAGCCCACAATGGTTTGCAGCTGCGTGACACCCTTGACGAATGTACCGACATCCTCCGTCACGTCCTGAACGTTGTTGGCGATGTCGTCGTCCATCGCCAGCATGCCGATGGTACCCTGCCCGTCGGCGATGTGGTCCGTCACCTTTTCGACGTTGCCCATGGTCTTTTCGAGCTTCGTGACTGTGGACTGCAATTGCTCGATGGTCGACTGCAACTTTTGCCCGGTGCCGGTCACCTGGCTTTCGCTCGCGCCCACCAGCTTCTTGATGCTTTCGGTGATCTCGCGCACGTTGGTCAGCGCGATCTTGATGTCATCGGACTCCGAACGGGTGATGCCTTCGATATCGGCGGCGATGTTGTCGGCCCGCTGCAACAGTCGCTCAAGCACTTCCGAGTTCTTCGCGATGCTGGCGTTCACGCCATGGGCAATCTCGGTGATGGGGCCCGAGGTCAACGTGCGCACATCACTCAAGATCTCGCGCAAGATGGGAATCGTTTGGCCAACCTCGTCGACGATGTCCGAGGTCTTGAGGCCTTCCACGACGTGAAGAATTTCATCCCCATCCTTTAACTGACGGTAGACCTTGCCATTCGGCCCAATCGGCATGCCGGGATCAATCTCGAGGTAGTATTCACCCAGCAAAGAGGCAGCGCGTTTGGCAATCGTCGCACTTTCGTAAAGCACGATGGTCTTGTCGATGATCACGACGACCTTGGCCATCGGCACGCCATCGCCATCCCGACGCGGCGACAATTCCTTGGTGAAGATCTTGCCGATCTCGATGCCGGCGGTTTGCACGCGCGACTTGCCGAACAAACCCTGCGCATCCGAAAAGCGGGCATGTACTTTGTAGCCCGCGTCTTCGCTGACGCCTTCCTTGACGTACTGGAGCAAGGCGAAGCCCGCGCCGCCCATCAGGATCACCAGCAGACCAACGCTGAAGGCAGCCTTGAATTTCATGGTGACGACGTCCCTTCACCGGGACGCACCACGCCCGAGGTTTCGAGAAATTCGCGCAACACCGGATGGCTGGTCTTGCGAACTTCGTCGGGTGTGCCGTTGGCAGCAATGATCCCGTCGTAGAGCATGGCCACCCGATCGCCGATGCGAAAGGCCGAGGCCATATCGTGCGAGATCACGACCGACGTGACGCCGAACTCATCCGCTGTCTGGCGGATCATGTCGTCGACGTTCTTGGTCGAAATCGGATCGAGGCCGGTCGTGGGCTCGTCGTAAAGCAATATCTCGGGGCGATCAATGAGCGCCCGTGCAAGGCCAATGCGCTTGCGCTGGCCGCCCGACATCTGGGCGGGAAATTTCTTGTCGACGCCAGGCACTTCGCCGAGATCGAGCTTGCGCAAGAGCTCCCAGACGCGTGTCTCGATTTCCGACCGGGACAGTCGGTACCTCTCAACGAGGGGAAAGGCTATGTTTTCCATCACGGTCATCGAGTCGAACAGGGCTGCGTACTGGAACACCATACCGAACTTGCGCTGGACTCGCCCCATTTGTAGTTCACCCAGGGGTACAATGTCCTCGCCGTCGACGTAAATGTGTCCGGAATCGGGCTTTAACAGCCCCATGAGGTGCTTCATCAAGACCGATTTGCCCTGTCCGGACCCGCCGATGATGATGTTGGTGTGACCCCGCTCGATGTCGAGGTCGATGCCCCGCAGGACGTGCTGGGGACCGAAGGTCTTGTGCAAACCGCGAATCTTGATCTGCCACTTCTCGTCCCGGGTGGACGGCGCATCAAGGGCCGAAGGTTGGGTAGGGTTGCCCATCGTCTAGTCGAGCGACGGCATCAAAACTGCCAGCAGATCGATGAGGAAGTAATCGACGATCAAGATGCCCACGGACCCCGAAACCACCGCGCGGGTGGTGGCGAGGCCCACTTCCTTGGCACCGCCGCGGACGTTGAACCCCTGGTAACAGGCGGCAAGCGCCAGCACGAGGCCAAAGACAGCAGCCTTGATGAAGCCCTTGTAGAAATGGCGCGGATCCACCCAGAACGAAAACAGCCCCAACACCTGACCGATGTCGAGGTTGTAACCGACGATCGAAACGAGGTACGCACCAGCAAGACCCGTGATGTCAAAGGCCATCGTCATGACCGGCAACATCAAGATGGCGGCCACGATCCGCGGCGTCAAAAGGTATTGAATCGGATTGACCGCAAAGGTGGTCAAGGCATCGATCTGCTCGGTGATACGCATCGAGCCCAACTCGGTCGCCATGCCGGAGCCCGCACGCGCGGCGATCATGAGACCGGCAAATACCGGAGCGATTTCTTCGGACAGAGATAGGCCAACGGCCATGCCAACAAAGCGGGTTTGATCAAACTGTTGCAGCGCCAGGATCGCTTGGAGCGCTGAAACCATGCCTGAAAACGCGCCGACGAGCAGCACGATGGGCAGGGATCCGACCCCGATGTAATCCATCTGCTCGACGAATAAACGCAGGCGAAACGGGCGGCGAAAAAGCCAGGCAAAAGCCCGAAAGAGCAACATGAAGTGTTCGCCGAGAACCGTGATGAAACTAAATAGCGGTGCCACCAGTCCGGCGAAGAACCGCACAAAGGCGGATGGCTCCGAAACGGTCGAGGCCTTTGAATCAGGGATCACGTTTGTGCCTCGGGCTCGGGTCCATCGAAGTATACGCGGGGCACCCGGTCGGAAATGCCACACAGGATCTCGTAGTTGATGGTGTTGGCCCAGCCCGCGATTTCATCGACCGTGATCTGGTTTTTCCCGTCACGGCCAAGCAGCGTCACGGAATCGCCCAAAGAAACACCCGGGGCATCCGTCACGTCAACCATCAGCAGGTCCATACATACCGCACCCACGATCGGAAAGCGCTGCCCGCGAATCAGAACTTCGGCACCCTGCACGTGTCGGGGATAACCGTCGGCATAACCAATCGGCACCGTGGCGATGCGCGAAGGTCGTTTGGCCACAAATGTTGCGCCGTAGCTGACGCCAGTTCCGACGGCTATCTCGTGCATGGCCATGATGCGTGTTCGCAGTGACATGACAGGCACGAGGCCCACAAGCTTCACCGAAGGGGCAGGCACCGCGCCGTAAAGAGCAAGTCCGGGACGAACGGCGCCGAAGCGCGCCTGTGGGAAACGCGCCATCGCCGCGCTGTTGCTGGCGTGGACATACTCGGGCACAACCCCGAGAGACTTGGCCTCGGCAAGCACGGCCTCGAAACGGGCAAGCTGTGCAAGTGTTGGCGCGGGATCGTCGGACTCGGCGCAGGCGATGTGGGTGCAAATCCCGGAAATGCGGACGCCCGGCAAGCGCTTGACCCGCTCGACAACCGACGCAAACGCATCGACCGGGATGCCGAGTCGGCTCATGCCCGTATCCACCTTGAGGTGAAGCTCGACCGGCGTATACGGCTCCCGGCCGTGCCTTCTTCGCGGCGCGTGCGCGAACCGCTCGGCGTCCTCCGGATCGGATACAACCGGCGTCAAACCCGCCTCGATCACCTCGGAGTGGCTTCCGCCATAGGGGGCGGTGAGCACCAGAATCGGGCCGGTGATGCCAGCTTCCCGCAACGTCAGCCCTTCCTCGACCAGAGACACGGCAAGCGCATCACACATCGGTGCCAGCACGCGCGCCACATCCACGGAACCGTGACCGTACGCGTCGGCTTTCACGACACCAAAGATTTTGACGGCCGGACCGACCTTGGCACGAATGCACTTTGCGTTGTGGCGCAACGCCGCCAGATCGATCTCGGCTCGCGTGGGTCGGATGAGGTCGCGCTTGCGATCCGCCTCACGGAAGACCGGCCCGGACAGGACGCCGCCTCCCAAAGCGCCGGGGGCGCCGGGTTCACCGCCATCGTAAGCGCCTGCGAGCGTTAATTTCAAGGCGGGTCGATTCTTCCATCCCCGGACGGGGGCGTCAAACGACCGTATGTGGTTTAAGCCGAGCCCAGGACGGCTTCGGCGGTTTCGCCACCCGCAAAGGCCTCGGTCAGTGTCAGCTTTCGGCCCTGAAGGCGCACCAATCCGCGGCGAGTCAGTTCGGCGACGATGCGCGAAACCGTTTCACGGCAAGCACCAATCATCGTGCCAAGTTCCTGCTGCGTTGGGCTCTTGCGAATGAGCACGCCTCCTGGAACTGCTTCACCCTCATCCTGTGCAAGGCGAACCAGCACATCCCGCAGACGGGATTCGACATCGGCAAGAACGAGGCCCGCTGCCATCGACTTGGCGTTCGCAAGGCGGCGCTCCATATCACGCGCCAACATGATCGCGGCTTCCGGGTTCTGACGGAGCTGGCTCAGCAGGGTCTCGCGGGGAACAAACATCACGAGGGTGGTTTCGGAGGCAACCACGTCGTTGCTCATGCAAGCAGTCGGATCGAGCAATGCCTCGATAACAACGGTGCCCTCGCGGTGCACTTCCAGGGTTACCTCGCGGCCCTTGTCGGCGCGGCGAACCGCCCGCAAACGGCCCCGAACGATGACAATCGCGTGATCGAGGCGCTTGCCCTCTTCAATCACCATCTGGCCGGGGCTGAATGAACGCAAGGACGAGGCCAGTGCAATCTGCGCGAGCGCGGCCTGCGACCAGTTCGTGAAGAATCGGCAGCAACGGAGCGCCGTCAAAACGGGAGCAACATTGCTCGGTTGACGCGAAAACTGAGTCTGGAACTCGGCGCGAATGGGGGCGGCTGCGAAAGACATCTTCAAACTCCTTTGGCGTTGCGGAAAGGCTGCTTCTGCAGCCAGTCGTGACATGAGCAACAGTCGTGCCAGGCGCGACAGCATGCACTCCCTGGAAAATCGCGGGGTTGGCACGGTCGCACCCCGGTGTGATCTGTGCCGAATCCGCCACAGTGTATCCCTGGCGACTCGACCGGAACGGTCACACCCCCGGCGCGGGGGCTTTCTGGTAAACCCCGCGCCGTGATCCTATTGACTGCGACTGAACTCGGGCATGGATTCGGGGCCCGAAACCTTTTTGAAGGGGTGAGCTTTACCCTGTCGGCGGGGGATCGGGTGGGCCTCATTGGACCAAACGGTGCCGGCAAGTCGACTCTCCTCCGTATCCTGTCTGGTCAGCTTTCCCCCGACTCGGGCCGCGTTTCGCGCCGAAACAGTTTGCGCGTGGCGTATCTGGCCCAGGTCCCCGAGTTTCAGCCCGGCGCAACGGTGAGTAATACGATTCTGGAAGGCATACCGGCGCGCGACCGGGGCGACTGGCAGGCCATGGCTCGGGTCGAGGAGATGGTCAGCCGCTTGCAGTTGAGTGGACCCGCGATTGGCACGGATTCCCTGGTTGAACAACTGTCGGGCGGTGGCAGAAGGCGGGTTGCGCTGGCCCGCGAGCTGGTCGGTGAACCCGACGTGTTGCTGCTCGATGAGCCCACCAACCACCTCGACGTGGAGGGCATTTTGTTTCTTGAGCGTTTGCTGGCCGAATCGCCCTTTGCGACCTTGACCATCACCCACGACAGGGCCTTCCTGCAAAAAGTCGCGAACCGAATCCTTGAACTCGACCGTCGCAACGATGGCGGCTTGATGGACGTTGCCGGAGACTACGCGACATTCGTCACACGGAAGGCCGACGCGATGGCCGGGCAAGAGGCGCGCGAGGAGACCATGCGCAACAAACTGCGCCGCGAGACCGAATGGTTGCGCCGTGGACCGGCCGCGCGAACCACCAAACAAGAAGCGCGCATCAAACGCGCCGGGGAACTTTTGGACGACGTGGCCGAACTGAAGGCACGCAACGAGGTGCGCTCCGTTACCCTCGGATTCGAAAGCGAGGGGCGCCGCCCACGCCGGATCATCGAGGCGCGGGGCATTCGCAAGGCGTTTGGCGAGCGCGTGCTCTTCCAAAACCTCGACGTCTTCATCGGACCCGGTACCCGCATCGGCTTGCTCGGACCCAACGGCTGCGGCAAGTCCACGCTCTTGCAAATACTCTGCGGTCAGCAGAAACCCGATCGGGGCGAAGTGTTGCAGGCCGACGGATTGCAGCTCGCGTTCTTCGATCAGAACCGCGATACCCTCGATCTCAACAAGACCTTGATGGATACCGTTTGTCCCGACGGGGATTTTGTGGATTACCGCGGCGCACGCATGCATCGCAGGGGCTATCTCGAACGGTTTCTGTTCCGCCCCGAACAAATGGACGTGCGGGTTGGCAAGCTCTCCGGCGGCGAACAAAGCCGACTCGTCATGGCCTGCTTGATGTTGAAGCCGGCGCACGTTCTCGTCCTCGACGAACCGACAAACGATCTCGATATGCAAACGCTCGAGCTGCTCGAGGAAGCACTCGTTGGATTTGATGGCGCGGTGCTGCTGGTTTCGCACGATCGGTTCTTCCTTGATCAGGTGACGACCGGCTTGCTTGCGTTTCACACGCACCCGGAGGAACTGGGACAAACCACCGCCTTTGTCGGAATAGCGCAGTGGCAAGAATGGCATCGCGGTCAGATGGCGGGCAAACCAAAAGGCCAGGCCAACAAGGACGCAGGCGCAAAAAAGGCCGAAGGCCGTCCGCGAAAATTGTCGTTCAAGGATCAGCGTGAGTACGACGGCATGGAAGAACGGATCCTGCAAACCGAAGCACAAAAGGCCGCGTTCGAAGCCGAACTTGCCAAACCCGAGGTGGCGTCCAACAGCACCCGGCTTTGTGAAGTGCAACGGCAAATCGCGAAGGCAGACGAGTCCGTTTCGACTCTCTATGCACGCTGGGCCGAGCTTGAAGCCATGAAGGCACCGTTGCCGTGAATTCGCTGCAACGGGTTGGCCTCGACGCCCTTCGAATCGACGACGAGCGCGCGTTTTCACACATTGGCCTCTACAGCGAGCTCAAGCAAGTTCTGCAAAAAACGCAGCAGGAGTTCCTGATTCCAGCGCCAGGCACAACCCTGTCATGGGATCGTGTTGCGTTTTTGAACCTCACCTACTGGAATGTCGGCAGTGCAACCGACGTCTTGTGCGAGTCGCGCATTCCCGCCGACGTGGTTGCCCACATCGCCTGGCACAGACTTGCTGCCACCAACCTGCACGGCGATGCAGCACCCACCGCGCACGCCATGCTCTTTGGCGAGGCCATCGCGAGCGCGTTTGACCTGTACCTCATCGGTCGCATGGTGAACCACGTTCCCGACGCGGAGTTCGTGGAGACACAGATCCCGATCATGGCTGAAGCTGCGGCGGAGGCCGGCGGCGATGAAGCCGCGTTTACGAGCCTCATCGAGGCCGTCGCCGAAGACCCAGAACGGGCCTTCGAAGATTTACGAGCCCTGCTTTTTGACGGCGCCCGGCAACTTTTGACCTGTACGACGCCCGAAGCAGCTCAAGCTGTGTTTGAAAGCTTCGCCGGGCATCGTTTTGGATGTTTGCTTCACCACTACCAGCTATCGAACTGGCTCTTACATGCACGCGCGCACGCAGCACACGACGAGGCCATCGATACCGCCGTTGCCGACGTGGACGCCCAGCTCCGGGCGGCACCGGTGTCACTAAATTGGCTGGCCGAACACTGGCTTTGACGTCACACTGCCGCCGTGGAACGAGGACGTGCAGCAGAGATTGAAGGATTGCGTTCACAGGCCATGCGGGAGGCACTGCAAGAGGCCCTGCGTGGGCGCGATGCCAGCCTTGAAACGTTGCTGGCACGTCACGGCGGGATGCCAAGCCCCAATCCCAACCTGAAGCTTGCCGTCGCATTTGGCGCGGAAATCGGCAACGTTGCGAAAGGTGCCTTGCGCTTGCTGGACCGACTGGCGGCTTGCGACGCAGAGGGCGACGAGGCGCGGGCGTTTCTGCTGACGGCGGCGGCCTATGGCTACGGCGCACGCATCGGGTTGCCAGAAGAGGCCGAGGCATGCTGGCTCGGACTCGCTCGCCTTGGTGCCGACGATAGGCCCCCTGCCCGCCTTGGTGCACAGGAGACGCTGCAGTCGCTTTCGTTGCGGCCGGGCGGCGCCGACGAGCTGGTACGTCGTGCTACGGATTGGATCGGTCTCGATCCGGACATCGCGCTCGCCAAGCGCCAACGCGAAGCCGAAGACGTGATCGGCCTTGGGGCCGCGACGCTCGGACTCCTTGTGCTCGGACAGGCCCGAATCCTGCCGCTCGTCAAAGAGCGCGCCGCCCTCTTCACGCTTTTTGAACGTGCGCTGTCGGAAATCGAACAGGCCCCGCGCTCGGCCTACCGCAACGAAGAGTTCCGTCGGTTTCAGGACACGCTGCCACTCACGCTTGCGTCATGCCTCGCTCACCTCGGTGGTTCGCAAACCGAAACGTGGATGCACGATATTTGCGTCAACGCACGCGAACCGTGGGTGCGCGAGGTGCTTTCCAACACAATCGTTCGACTGCGCAGCAAAGGTTACAACCAGCCGGCGTCACTGACCGACCGATTGCGTATTGCGCTTGAGGGCAGCGCCAAGCCCCTTCGAAACGCTGCACGGGTGAGGCCCGGGACGGGTCGCGGCAAGGCGACGCGGAAGATTAGATAGTCGCTAAAGCGGCGCCGGACAGGTCAACGGCTGATCGGAAACAATCACGTCGTCGATCCACAGCGTGCGCTGGGCACTCAAGGTGTGGGCGAAGCTGAAGCCAACGGAAACGCGGGTCACGGGAGGGACATACCAGTGTCCCTGGGTGTAGTCATTGCCCGGCACGCACCCACCGCCGAAGGTACGTCCTCCACTGATTTCGGTGGCATCGTCCGCCTTGTTGTTGACGACAAGGAGTGCACCGTCGTTGTCGGCATCGACGGAGAAGATGATGCAAGCCCATTGTTTCGTGGGTACGGACGTGGCCGAATACGAAGCGCAATCCTGGAAGCCACCGGGAGCGCCCGCTCCATGGGCAACTTGTAGCTTACCGCTGCCGTTGCCGCCCGTCCCGATGTCGCTGTTGGTGTTCTTGCCGCCACTTTCGGCGGTGGCGTCACCCTCCATGCGAATCCACGCCCAATGCAAACCGGTACCCGTGGGGCGATCGTCCAGGAACGCCATCATGCGCACCGACAACTTGCGCGCAGGCAACAACCCGTTGCCACCGTGCACCATGGCGAGCGGCTGCGATTCTCCAGGCTTGATCGTGAGTTTCATCGATTTTTGTCCGGAGTAAGCCTTGGTGTTGTCGACCATCAACGTTCCGCTGCCGGACACCAGCGATTGCCACGGTGCGCCCGGGCGCATGCCTACTGTGTGCTTTTCAAAATCGTCGCAGCGCGGATTGGCCGAGCACGGCATCGCGGGGATGCCGCCGGTTCCGGTGGTGCCTCCGGTGCGGGTTCCGCCCGATCCGCCTGCCTTGCTGCCCCCCGATCCACCGGATGTGCCACCGCCCGCACCACCGGTCGTTGCGCCGCCGTTGTTGCTGTTGCCACCCGACGCTCCGCCCGCAACCGTACCACCACTATTGTTGGCGGGTTCTCCGGCCGCCCCCCCTGCACCGCCATCGCCGGTTCCCCCGCTTGCGACAGCATCTCCGGCCGTTCCGCCCTGCTGGGTCTTGCCGCCGCTGGGGTTGCCGCTGCAACCGCAGGCCAACGCCAGCGCGAACGCAATCGTACCCATCCTGCTGGCTGATCTGCTTTGCCTCATGGCCGTCTACAGAGACTAGACCCTCGCGACCGATTCCGTCGAGGTACAACCGTACCTGTCGCCGTTCATGGTGGACGCCTGTGGCGACGGCCAGAGACGCCACAGTGCCGCCGTCCGGCTATGCTTGCTGACCAATGCGCTTCGCCATTTTCATTTCGGTTGTCGTGGGAATCATCACTGCGATCCACTACTTCTTCTGGGTGCGGATCGTCCGTGATACAAATATACCCACCCCCTACCGCCAATCGGCCACATGGACTCTGGTCGGTCTGGCGGCATCGCTGCCCCTCGGCGTCATTTTGGGTCGGGTTTTGCCACCGAGCATGCGTGGCACCATCTCCTGGCCGGTATTCATCTGGATGGGCGTCATGTTCATCCTGCTCGTTTTGCTCATCGGTGCCGAGTTCGTGCGACTCCCCCTGTGGAACTGGGGGCGACTTTTCGGAGGCGTCCCATTGCACCCCGAAAGACGGCAGTTTTTCGCGCGACTTTTGGGCGGAAGCGCCGGCGCGCTGTCCGGGGGCATCGGGTCTTACGCCGTGTATCAGGCAATCGCATCACTGCATGTTCGTCGCGTCGAGGTTAAACTCGATCGTCTCCCCGCAGCGGCACGTGGCACCTCGATCGTTCAGATCACCGACCTGCACCTTGGATCCATGATAGGCAGGGCGTACTGCCAGGAAGTGGTTGATCGCATCAACGCCCTGGAGCCGGATATCATTGCCATCACAGGTGATCTCGTGGATGGCTCGGTCGAAGAGTTGCGCGACGCCGCCTCGCCACTTGGTCTACTGAAGGCGCGCCACGGCGTCTTTTTTGTGACAGGAAATCACGAGTACTATTCCGGCGCCGATCCGTGGGTAGCAGAACTGCAACGGATTGGCATTCGTGTGTTGCGAAACGAACACGTCCTCATCGGTGATGGCCCCGAGGATCCCAACGGATTCATTCTCGCCGGCGTCGACGACTACGCCGCCTTTGGCAATGGCCACGGACCCGACATGCAACGGGCGTTGCACGGACGTCCAGCCGACAGCGCGGTCGTCTTGCTCGCGCACCAGCCACGGCATGTTCACGAGGCGGAGAAACTGGGCGTGGACCTCCAGATCTCTGGACACACCCATGGCGGCCAGATCTGGCCCTTTCACCTCATCGTGCGGATGGTGCAACCGTTCGTTGCTGGCCTCGGACGCAAAGGCAAGACGCAGATCTACGTCAGCCACGGTACCGGATACTGGGGACCGCCGCTGCGGCTCGGGACGCAGGCCGAAATCACGCACCTCACGCTCGTGTGACCCCACAGAACGCGGGGAGCGGCGTGCTCAAGTTATTGAGCCACTGCGTCGAAACCAAGGGAAGAGGATATCGACCGCTTCCCCATGGCAAATCTGGATCGCTACCTGGAAGCAATGAAGAAGCACAACGCCTCCGCGTTGATCCTGCGCGCAGGCAACCCCGTCGTGATGGTGATTGCGGGCAACGATCGCCCAGTCTCAAGTCAGGGGGTGGCCGAACGGCAGATTCAAAACATGCTCGCCGAGGTGCTCGGTGCCTCGTACGTCCCCGGGCTGAGCGGCTCAAAAACGTTTCCCTATGATTCGCCCATCGGGCCGGTCACGATTGCGGTCGACGAGCGAACCGGTTTGGAAGTCAAAATCGCAGTGGGAAAGGCCAGTATGCCCGCGCTCGACTCCCTGGCGCTGGAACCGATGGATTTTGGGGCTCTGCCAGAACCGCTTACACCGGCGCCCATCGTCGCGCCGCCGCCCCGTCGCGCCGCCCCGATTGGATTGCAAATGGCCTCGGCGGATACGCCGTTTGAGATCGCGGAATTCGGATCGGACGACGATAACTTTCGGACACCACCGCCCGCACCGCAACCCCTCGCCGAGGCGCGCCCAGCCGCGAAAATTCAGCCCGTCTCGAACCGCAACACATCCGGCATGGATGCCCTCTTCCATCTCATGCTCGACGCGCGCGCGTCGGACTTGCACCTCAAATCCAACACCCAGCCCATGTTGCGGGTAGACGGCGGAATGGGCTACCTGCAAGGGCGAAAACCGATGTCCTCGAGCGAACTCACGCCCTTGCTTGAATCGATCATGCCCGAGCGCAACAGGCTTGAGTTTGCCGAAACGAACGATACGGACTTCGCCTACGAACTGGCCGGGCGCGCGCGCATGCGTTGCAATGTTTTTCGCGATCTTGCCGGCATTGGCGCGGTTTTTCGGCAGATTCCGACAAAAATTCTCACCGCCGAAGATCTGGGACTGCCTCCAGCGGTCATTGAAATGTGCGGCCACTCGAAGGGCCTCGTCGTCGTCACCGGCCCAACGGGCAGCGGTAAATCCACCACGCTGGCCGGCATGATCGACTGGATCAACAAGAACCGAAACGATCACATCATCACCATCGAGGACCCGGTCGAGTTCGTTCACAAGGACCAAAAGTGTCTCGTAAACCAACGCGAAGTCGGCGTGCATACGAAGGGCTTCAAGAGCGCCTTGCGCGCAGCCCTGCGTGAAGATCCAGACATCGTACTCGTCGGTGAAATGCGCGATCTCGAAACGGTGGCGATTGCGATTGAAACGGCGGAAACCGGCCACCTGGTATTCGGTACGTTGCACACGAACACCGCCCCCTCGACGGTGGATCGCCTGATCGACCAGTTTGCCTCGGATCGACAACCCCAGATTCGACTGATGCTTTCAGAGTCTTTGCGGGGCGTGGTTGCGCAAATCTTACTCAAGAGAAAAGGCGGCGGTCGGGTTGCGGCGCTTGAGATCCTGATTGTGACGCCCGCCATCGCCAACCTCATTCGCGAAGGCAAAACGTATCAAATCCCTTCCATCATGCAGACCGGCCGTGGCCTCGGCATGCAGACGCTTAGCGACTCCATCATGCAACTCGTGATGAAGGGCACGGTGGAAGCCACTGAAGCGTATGCCAAATCGCCGCAGAAAAAAGAGATGGCAGGCCTCCTCACACGCGCGGGATTCAAGGGCCCCTGGAGCGCTGCCGCGGGCGAGGCGTAGGACGCATCGCGCCTAGATCGAGACTACAGTCTCCACGCACTTCCGCCGATTCGAAACGTAAGCGAATGCGCAAAAGGATTCTGGTTGTCGACGACGAAGCCACCGTCAGGCAGGCGCTTAAACGCCAGCTTGAGGGCCTTGGATACGAGGCTATCTGTGCCAGCGGCGGCGACGAGGCGATTGCGCATCTGAAGTCCGAGGTTTTCGACCTCTGCATCACGGACCTCATCATGCCCGGCAACGACGGATTCGCCGTGCTTGAAGCCGCGCGAAAACACAGTCCGCCGGTTGCCGTCATCGTCATTACCGGACAGGGCACCGTTCGCGACGCCGTCGAGGCATTGCGAGCCGGTGCAAACGACTTTGTCTCGAAACCCTTTCATCCGAGCGCGGTGGAGAATGCGGTACGCCGCTATCTGGAAACCGGCCGGCGCGCCCTTGGTTGGCAACCGACCCACGGCGCCTCCCTTGTGGGCGAGCACCCGGCGATTCGACTGGTGCTAGAGCGCATTGATCAGGTGGCGGAATCTGACGCCAACGTCCTGATTCATGGCGAAGAAGGCACGGGCAAGGAAGTGGTCGCCCGCCTCATACACGCTTCGAGCGCACGCAACAGTGGCCCGTTTGTACCGGTGAACCTGTCGGCGATTCCGCAGGCTTTGTGCAATGCCGAACTCTTTGGCCAGACTTCCAACGGCCAAAATGGGGATAGGACGCGACCCGGCAAGATCCTCGCCGCTTCGCACGGAACCCTGTTTATTCACGAGGTCGCCGAACTTCCGGTAGCGGCGCAGGATGGACTCATTGATGTGTTGAAAACACGCCAGGTGGTTCCCATCGGTGCCACCCAGGGTGCACCGGCCGATCTGCGCATCATCACTTCTACGAGTCGCGCCATGGACGAATTGGTGCGCGACGGAAGTTTCCGAGAAGATCTGTTCTATCGCCTCAACGTGATCCCCATCGATTTGCCGCCGCTGCGCGATCGAGCCGACGACATCGCGCTGGTGGCGGAGCACCTGCGCGAAGAAATGAACGCACGCCATGGTCGCTCGGTGCCCGCCTTCCGCGCGGATCTGCTCGACCGGCTGCGGTCCTATGACTGGCCAGGCAACGTCCGCCAGATGGCGAACATCATTGAACGCATGGTCATGACCGTATCGAATCGCGAGGTCACGGTGGAAGATCTTCCCGCCAACTTGCGCACGAGCGTGCTCGACCTGGCTCACACGCCTCTCGATCTTCCGGCAACCGGTGTCGACCTGCGCATGCTACTCAGCCAACTGGAAAGCCGACTCATCGGTCAGGCCTTGCAGCGAACCGGCGGCAACAAGAACCGCGCGGCCGAACTGCTCGGTCTCAATCGAACCACTCTGGTCGAGAAACTTCGGCGCCGCAGCGTCGCGTAGTTTCAACACCTACAGCACCCACGAATCCTTCGTTTTATTTGACGGGCACAAAAAAGCCCGGGGGAAGGGGTGTCAGAAAATCCGATTCCGTCAAACGGGTGACGGGGATTGTCAGCTCGAATCGTCATCGGTGTGACGGTTTTGGTCAGAGCTCGGAGGGCAACGTCAGAAAAATCACGGTGTTACGAACGTGTTTTTCTTGGCACGCCACATGCTTGACTCAGAGACCATGCCGCTTGAAACCCGTAAGAAAGCCCAGAAAGCCAAGGCCCCTCCCATCTCCCCTCGCAAAGCCACGGCGCTGGCGAAGAAACGACGGGAGTACGCGGCAAAGTTCTTTCCCTACATAGAAAAGGTGGCCCGTCGTCTCGCGCGCCGCTTGCCCGCCCACGTCGAGATCGACGATTTGGTTTCCTCGGGCGTCATTGGATTGATGGAGGCGGCCGAACGCTTCGACCCAAAGCGGGTCGATCGCTTCGAGGCCTTCGCCGAGTTCCGCATTCGCGGCGCCATGCTCGACGATTTGCGTTCGCGCGACACCCTTTCCCGGGACATGCGCCGTCTGTCGAATGAGTTGCGGGAAGCGACCCGCAAGCTGGAATCGCAGCTTGGCCGCACGCCGGATCACGAGGAATTGGCAAAGATCCTCGGCGTGAACATCAACGAGCTCTACGCGCGTCAGCAGAAGCTTTCTGGCTCTTCGGTGGTCGGTATTGACGACGCAGGTCCAGACTTCCTTGAGCGCACCAGCGACGAGTCCTCGCCAGATCCGTTTGAGGTCACCGCCCACCGCGAATCGATCGGCCACCTGCAAGCCGGCATCGCGCAATTGCCCGAGAAAATGCAGCAGGTGTTGTCGCTCTACTACACCGAGAATCTGAATCTGAAGGAGATCGGTTCTGTCCTCGGCGTGACCGAATCCCGCGTTTGCCAAATCCACGGGGAGGCCACACGCCGCCTACGCGAAACCCTGGGCGCGATCGAGGCCGAAGCCGCCGCCTAGTGACGATTTTTCGCTCGAGGCCCCTTGTCACCCCTGGGAGACGACAATTATTTTTGGGCGTAACCCCTCAGAAGTATTGTGGGTTCAAAAAAATATTCGAGGAGGGCCTCAAGGACTTCCCCGGGAACCCCGATTCAAAGTGACATGAAGGTTACAGGTCGGTCTCTCCCCTCCTCAAACGCTGTCAAAGGCTCGAAGCAAGAATTCCTCGCTACCCAGTCGGGTGACGAAGTCGTGCTCTCGGCCCGCATCTTGGAGCTTCGCACGCTCGTGGCTTCAGGACGCTACTCGGTCGATACAGACCGGCTGGCCCGCGAGATCTTTCGCCGCGCTCAGCCGCGTCGGGCTCGCAAAGCCGGCCACTAAATAGGTCGGATCTGACAGGCTCGCAAAGCCAGCCACATCCGCATCACGGCAACTGGGGGGCGCTCAAGATCAGGGCGCGCTCCCGATCGCCAAGCCCTTTGAGATAAAGCAACGCGGCTCGTTCGAGATCGTTCGAGCCGGAAACGAAACCAACCACAGTTTGGTCCGATTTGCTCACGACCACGCGGCCGCCTTCTTCGGTGGCCGAGACAATGAGCTCTCCGCCCGGTCCGTGCAATCGCGCCGTGTTGCCCTCACGAACGATGCGTCCAAGTGGGATGCCTGCAGAATCGCCAACGCGCAACAGACCGTCAATTCGTGTCAGACGCCAGGCTTCTGTGGTGCCCCTGCGCAAGCGCAAGCCGGCGGCATTGCCCCTCGCATCGGGACCGAATTCCGCGCCGCCCGTGCCCGAACCGATGCGTACCACGGGTCCGTCGACCGCGATGGATTCGCTTGCTTGCTGCGTTTTCCACGCCGCGCGCCCCGAAAAGAAATCGACCCGCAGGCCCTCGGCACCGTCGGCTCCGTGCAACACAAGGGTGCGAATCGGAACGTCTCCGGGGGATGACCCTGGCGTCGGACACGCCGCAATCAGTAGCACCAACAACCCATATATTCCCGCTAGACCACGTTTCAAGCTACTCCTCGGCATCCGCAACACAAACGCGGTTTCGGCCACGCGCCTTGGCCCGGTACATCGCCGTGTCGGCAAGGCCGAGTAGCGCATTCTCACGGTGCCGTTTGCTACCGCCGGGAGCCAGGTGTTCCCGATAGGACGCCGCACCGATCGAACAGCCGAGCGGCGGCATGCCCGACGGGCTTTGCAGGTTATCTTCGTCCTCGAACAATCTCAAATCGGCGATTGCCGTACGCAACGTCTCTGCCGTTGCCAGCGCCTGCTCAATCGTACTGCCTGGCAAGAGGACCACGAACTCATCGCCGCCGTAGCGAGCCAGGACGCTCGCCGGTGGCATACGATCTTGCAACACGCGCGAGACTTCGCGCAACGCCCAGCTACCGGCCAGGTGACCAAGGCGATCGTTGATATGCTTGAAATTGTCGAGATCCAGGAACAAAAGCGAGAGTTCCGCTCCGTCGCTATCCGCACGTTCGATTTCGTCTTGCAGTCGCGTGTGCAAATAGCGGCTGTTGTACAGGCCCGTCAAGTGATCGAGACGCAAGAGAGCTCGGGCGCGAATCGCGTCGAGAGCATTCTGAATCGACGAGGACATGTAGCCCGCAAACGTTCGCAGGAGTTGGCTGTCGCGCTGTCCATAGGGACCACCCGACTGTCGATTGGTCAGGTAGAGCACGCCACAAATGGATTCTCCGACTATGACGGGAACACCAATCACCGATGCGATCGGGCGGGCGGCAGCCAGTCCCCGCGCGGTAAAGGCTATCAGAGGATCCCCCACCTCAAGGTTCGAGGCACGCCGCGATTGCCCGGACGAATAGATGTTGCCGATGAAGCCGCGATCGCTTGGCACCCGTTGCCCCAGTCGGTCCTCGCTGCCGGCACCATACGAGGCGATGATCGTCAGGCGCGGAAACGCATTGCCCCCGCGTTTGGCCCGGGGATCATCCAGCAGGATGCCGCCCGCTTCCGAGGGAACGAATTCGTGGGCGAGTTCGAGAATCTCGCGCAAGGCTGCGTCAAGACGAACGTCCCACCGCACGGATTCGGATTCCTGCCGTTCGCGCACGAAAAACCGGGCGATTTCGTCAGTCGAAACGGTCAGGACAGGACCGGGTGCCGGCCCAACAAGGTTCGGAACTGACAGATCCCCTTCCCGAACCGACTGCGGGACCGACGACACTGCGCGCAACTCGTCGTCGCTGCTATCGGTCGAAGACTTTTCCAAGGGCGACTCTACGGTAACGGATGCGGGCTTGTCGGTCAAAGTCTGTCAGCCAAGTAAAATACCACCCTTGCTGCGCAGGGCACCGGCAACCTTTTCCCCGAGGGCCTTCAAATCGTCGCCTGGGCGCGCCGCAAAGGCATCGGCGCCGACCTCAAACGCTTCCTTGACCGTTTCGTAGGACGGATAGGCGGTGTACAACACCGAGGCGCAATGGGGCAACAGTTGCTTCGCTTGTTCGATCACACGCAATCCCATCATGCCGGGCAGGTTCCGGTCCGCGAGCACCACGTCGAACCGCTGTGCCTGCAGGCGCATCAGCGCGTCATCGCCGTCGGACGCAACTTCCACGTCATAGATGCGCCCCAGAAATTCGCCCAGGAGCTTGCGCTTGTCTGGCTCGATCTCGACCAGCAGCACCTTGGCCCGTTGTCCGGCGCGATTTTCCGGAGGTTGCGACTGCTGCTCGTCGCGTCGATTGAGCGCGCGGCGAACGCGCTGCCGCAACATTTCGACATCCCGAATTGGTTTTTCGATATAGTCAAACGCGCCAATATCAAGCGCCTCGACCGCTGAATCGTACGACGAATACCCGGTAATCAAGATGCCGGCGGGTGGTGGATCGATGGTTCGCGTGTACCGCAACACTTCAAGACCCGAGGCGCCGGTCAGATTCTTGTCGGTCAGGACGAGATCGAAGGGTTGCTTTTTCAACAACTCGATGGCTTCTTCGGCTGAGCGCGCGGTTGTCACGCGGTAGCCTCCCCGGCGAAGCGCTTCGCGCAAAACCGTCAAAACGACGACTTCATCGTCAACCACGAGCACTTCGTGGCCACTCGGTATCACGGCTCCGGTACGAGACCGACTCGGAACCTCCTGGGGCACCGGGAGCGTATCACCGGGGGTGTCAAACACCGAAAACCGGGCCAGCGCCTCGATTAGCTTGCGACCCTGAACCTCGGCCCTTCGTCGAGCACCAACCCGCGCCGCGACATCCACGAGCGTCTCGGGTGTTTCCTCGCCAAGGTATGCGCGTGCACCACCGTACAGCGCATCCGCAACGCGACCGGGCGTTGGCGCAAAATCGGCAATGACAAGTGCTGCGCCAGAGCCGAGAGCACGGGCCTCACGCAATAGATCCGCGACATTCTTGTTTTGAGCGAGTCCAAGGATCCACACCTCTGCGTCGCGCTCGGCCGGGCAAACCGTCATGCGGTTGTAATTCGCTAGGGCCTCTTGCGTCCCCGGCGGTGCCCCCTGAAGCCCTATCCGGATGGGCGCCGCGACGTCGCCGAGCGCCGCCTCAATGGCAACCACGAGCGCCGGCTCGAGGGATTGCAATTCGTGGCGATGACGCTGGTAAACCTCGGCCACGGCCTGGCCACGGGCACGTGCACGGCGGGAAGCCACAAGCCAGCGCACATGGGCGCGCAGCAAAGGATCGTTGTCGGGCAAGGGCCGAGGTAAAACCGCGTGAATGGCCCGTGCGAAGAGCGCACCAATCCGAACCGGATCGCTGTCGATGAGCAGCACGACCTCGGTCGATTCTGACAACGCCGAGGCCGCCGTGATGGGATCGATGTCGAGATCCTCGCGGTCAGGCTCAAGCACGGCGATATCGGCGGGCTGCCGTGACAGTCGCTCGAGCGCGTCCGTGAGCGACGCCCGGGCATCGACCGGACCTTCTGCCGACAGCGCGCGTTCAATACGTCCCCGGTCGTTGGCATCAACGACAGATAGAAGAAACGGGTTGTCGGCCAAACGCGCTGCCGCCCGAAGTGCGGATAAGATCGCGGCGGCGCGAGAATCGGCCATGACGGCATCATACTCAGAAAGTCCCGTGTGCGCTCAATCGTTGGCGTTGGCATCCATCGCAAACCTGAGTCAGGATTGCAGCATGTTGAAGGCCAAGACATCGAGCCGCGCACTCTGGGCGCTTCTGGCGTTTTTTACACTCTCTGCCTGGACGATCCGCTCCTTCGCGCAAACCGATTTGGAGGCGGCTCCAGTCGAGGCACCCCCTGTCGCAAACGCTGCGACACCGCCGACAGGACCGGCGCAAGCGGAGCCGTTGCCGCCGCCCTCACCCGGCGTCGCGGCGCCGCTCCCCGCACTGCCACCGCCACCGCCACGGGTGCAAGGCACGGACCCTTACGCGCCCGATCCCTACGCGGGCGGCCCAGCGTCGGGCTGGCCCAATGGTATCACACGGCCCTTTTCGTTTACGCTCGGCGCGGGGCCGGGATTTCTGTCGGTCAGTGATGGCTCAAACAGGGAGACCGAGCTCGGCTCGATGTATGCCTTCCGCGTGGGGATCGGCTTTGCACCCAGCGCCAGCCTAACCCTTGGATGGGAGGGCGCGAGTGTTCGCCGACGCGATACCCTCGTCAACGAGATCGCCCGCTTTGAGCAGGACGCCTTTCTAGTGGGGCTCCAGTATTTCGTAACACCCCGTTTCAACTTTCGTGCGGCCTTCGGGTCAGCCTCGGCCACCGAAGAATCGCCCAGCATCTCTGCCACGGAAGAGGACGGCCGCGCCGGAAGTGTCGGGGTCGGATACGACGTCGTCTTGCAGAGCAATTTCGCGCTCGCCCTCGAACTGTCCGCAACGTTGGTTCAGTACACCGAGCACACCTTCACGATGGGCGGGCTCGCCCTCACGCTGACCTTTTTCTAGCCCCGCCGTCGCGGGCTCAGTTGGTCTTGAAGGCCTCTTTGATGGGGTGGCCCGGCAAGCCGGACGGAACGGGATATCCCAGCGCCCAAAGTGCGGTGGCCGCGGTGTCCAGCGTGGAAACCGCACCTTGAATCTTGTATCCCGGGCGCACGCCCACGCCCCAGGCGATCCAGGGAATCAGTCGGTCCTCCCGGATTCGCCCCGAGTGCGAGTGGCCCTTGCCGCCGTGATCCGACGAAACAATGATAAGCGTATCACGAGCCAGATCGGAAGCGGCGACAGCTTCGACGAGCGTCTCAAGGCATCGATCGGAGCTACGAACCGCCCGCATCTGTTCGTCCGACATCCAACCCGAGGCGTGCCCGCCAGAATCCGGATCGGAGAAGTGGACAAACTCAACTTGTGGACGGTGTTTGACAAAGTATGCCGCCGCGACTTCCGCGATCTTGCGGCACAAATAACCGGGGCGGGCGAAGACGTCCACGAAGCCGGGACGAATGATGTGTTCCAGCTTTTTCTTGCCCACAAAGGCGGCCGAACCAAGTCCCGCTTCTTTTGCCGTCTGCAAAATGGTCGGCACCTTGATGAAGCCACGATGGGGTTGCCAAGAATTCCAGGTCAGCCCATGGTCGTGAACGTCAAAGCCCGACAACATGGCCGCATGCGACGGCAACGTTGATGCCTGCCGAATCGTTTGCGCCTCCATCGAGAAGGCCGCCTGCTGCATCATCCTCTTGTGGTAGTTGGCCGGAGCCTCAAACAAAGCGTCGGGTCGCATGCCGTCTTCGCTAACGATGATCACGTGGCGGGCAATTGGTGCGGGCTTCGAGTCGACCACGACGGCAAGCGGTGGCGCCGCAAGCAACACCGCCGGAGCAAGCAATGCCGCCGGTTTTGTCCTTGCGACGGCTGCTCGTGCAGGCGCGGCAAGACGGGCTTCTGGCCAGGCGACCACGACCGCAACACCCATCAAAACAAGGCCTACAATGAATCGCACCGTTTCAGCATGCGCCCGTGGCGGCACCGCAACAAGTTTCGTGATCCCCGGCGTCTGTGGTGCCAACGCCGGGCCCGCCGCGAGGAAAGCCGATGGATTGCTTGCGGCATCCAGGCTTTTCGCTGACGATGCAGAACACGAATGGTGATCCCTCTTGGCCCGCGCACCCTGCGGCTTTTTTTTACGGTGTTTGCGCTGTTTGCGCTGGCGCTTTCCTGCCGTCATGGCGCAATCCCCTCGGCCGCAGAGGGTTGCCAGGACGACAGAGACTGCAAGCTCGACCGCCTTTGCGAGCGTGGCCAGTGTATCTGGCCCGATGAACGCAAGCCCCCCGCGGTCACGAGCACCGATGGCGGCACCGAATCCTCGACGCCAGATGCAGGGTTCGTCTCGGACGCAGGCGCTGCACCGATGGTGGTGGCGAATCGGCGTCGCTCCCCATACCGAATTCCCGCAAAGGTCCCCGCGGTGATTTGGACCCATCGAACCAAGGGCCCTATTTTCGGTGTGCCTCTGCTCCTCCCCGACGGTGCCACAGCCGTCGGCAGCCACGACCATGCCGTACACATTGTCGATCCCGTGGGCAGTCCACGGTGGAGTTTCGCGACCGGAGATCTCATTTTTGCAACCCCGGTGCTGGGTCCAACCGGATCCCTATACATCGGCTCGGGCGATGACCATCTTTACGCCATTGATCTGAACACCCTGACCCTGACGTGGCGCAGCAAGTTGGGCAACTGCACGGCGTCGCGCGGCGTCGGCCCCGAGCAAAGCCGCTGCGACGTGGACGGCGGCCCAACCGTCGGACGAGACGGCACCCTCTACGTCGGCGGCGACGGACTATTCGCGCTGTTCCCGAATGGAAAGGTCCGCTGGCATTTTGCGACGGGTGGTCGCGTTTCGACTGCGCCGGCAGTTCTCGACAACGGCACCATCGTCTTCGGATCGCTTGACGATACGTTCTATGCGGTGTCTCCCGACGGCCGGAAACTGTGGGATTTTCGCACCAACGGCGACATCGAATCGAGCCCCACGCTGACCGATGATGGCTCGCTCGTCTTCGGTTGCGACGACCATAAAGTCTATTCGTTGTCGCAGGACGGTGCACTCCGCTGGGCCTTTTCCACCGGCGGAGAAGTCCGGGCCTCGCCAGCCATCGGACGGGATGGGAGCGTCCTTGTCGGGAGCTTCGATGGACTTTTTTATTCGATTTTGTCCTCCGGCGTGCTTAACTGGGCTTTCCGCACCGGTGATCGCATCGCCTCGTCGGCGACGGTTGATTCCGAGGGGGCCATGGTTTTTGGTTCCCAGGACGATCGACTCTACGCCCTCGAATCCAATGGGCAACTGCGCTGGTCGGTGGAACTCGGAGGAGACATTGATAGCTCCCCGACGCTCGGGCCCGACGGGACAATCTACGTCGGCTCTGACGACCATAACCTCTACGCTTTACGGAGCCTCGATTGAAAAAGAACAAGACAGCCACCGGACCCATCAAGGTCCATCCCGACGGATTTGCATTCGTATCCCCCGACGACGGTGAACCCGGGGACATCTATGTGGGCAGCCGCGCCCGCGCCGGCGCCCTCGACGGAGACAAGGTTCGCGTGCAGTGGCAGGAAGGACCGCGCGGCTACGACGGCAGCGTGGTTGCCATCGAGGAGCGCATCCGCACCCGCCTGACCGGCGAAATGATTTCGCCAGGTGCGGGGATACGCCCAAACTTTGTCCCCGATGATCCCCGTATCACAAATCGCATTCGCGTGCGCGGCACCTTCAAGGACCAGGAGCCCGGATTTTCCATCGTAGCTGACATCGTTGCCTATCCGGAGTCCCCCGAAGATCCAATCGAAGTACGATTGACCCGCATCATCGGCGGTCACGACGATCCCCGCACCGAAATCGAGAAAATCTTGATCGGCGCCAACGTCGACGACGAGTTTCCGGCGCCGGTTCAAAAGGCGATGAAGACCGTACCCGATGTGGTACGGCCCGAAGATCTCATCGATCGCACGGATCTCCGCGATCTGCCGTTTGCGACGATTGACCCCGAAAGCGCGCGGGACTTCGACGACGCCGTGGCGCTCGAACAGCTTGACGGTGGCCGTCACCGATTGTGGGTGGCCGTGGCCGACGTTTCGCATTACGTCCGGGAAAACAGCGCCATCGATCGAGAAGCGTTTGCGCGGGCGACCAGCATCTACCTCCCCAATCGCGCAATCCCGATGTTGCCCGAGCCGCTTTCTGCGCACATCTGCTCGCTGCTTCCGGAGCAAGATCGGCTGGCCATGGTGACTCGAATCGATTTCGATCGCGAGGGTCGGCCCATCGATTCGGATTTTTGTGCGGCCGTGATCCACTCGCGTGCGCGGCTCGACTATCCGGGTGTTGCAGCGGCATTGTCGGGCGAACTGAAAGGTGCGCGTCGAAAACTTTACCAACCCTGGGTTGAATCACTAGAACGCATGGCGGCTGTCGCGGCTGTGTTGCGCGAACGCCGGATGGAACGGGGGGCGCTTGATCTGGATCTCCCAGAAGCGCGCATTGAACTCGACCAGGATGATCCGCGTCGAGTGCGCGACGTGCGCCGCGCCCGCAAGGATCCCCGCGAACGTCAGGCTTACAATCTCATCGAGGAATTCATGCTGGCCGCCAACGAAGCGGTCGCCCGCAGCTTTACCGAGCGCCAGGAACCAACGCTCTGGCGCATCCACGCCCGTCCCGACGCGACCAAGCTGCAAACTTTCGTGGAGCTTGCGCAGAGCTACGGCATTGCGACCCACGACGAAGATCTGGCCACCCCGCGCGGCATGCGCGAAGTGCTCGCGGCCCTGAAGGGTCACGCCGCCGAAAAACCGCTCTCGTTCCAGCTGTTGCGTTCGCTCAAACAGGCAAGTTACGACGTGGGCAACGTGGGACACTTCGGTCTCGCGGCCTCGGACTACGTGCACTACACCTCGCCGATTCGACGCTACCCAGATTTGGTGGTGCACCGTCTGATGAAGCGACGGTTGGCACGCCTCGGCCGTCCCTCCGGCGGTTTCGGTCGAGGTCCGGGAGACGAACAGGAACCAGACAAGTTGGCGCTGCAGGCGAGCCATTGTTCGTCGCGCGAACGTCGGGCGCAGGAAATTGAACGCGAGTCGGTGGACGTGTATCGCGTATTTTTCATGCGCGACCGAGTCGGAGACACCTTCAAGGGTGTCATCACCGGCGTGACCGGATTCGGAGTCTTTGTCCAGATCGACGAACCCTTCGTAGAAGGCCTCGTTCGGGTCGAGGACTTGCCAAGCGACGCATACAACTTCGATGACAAGACGTTGCGGCTGGTCGGCCAACGCGGTGGCCTTGCCCTCGGGCTCGGCCAGGAGGTTGAGGTCGTGGTGGCCAACGTGAGCCTCGCACGGCGCAAGATAGACCTACGCCTTTCCCAAATCCCTGCGTCCGTTCCTGGGCCTCAAGCTGGACCAGGTCGCGGTCGCGGCCGTAAAGCCGATTGGCGGCCTGGGCCAACGGCGACAGACTCGGCGGGAGGTCGCACGGCTCGGCGAAAGAGCCCCGGCGAACAGACCAAACCCGGAAAAACGGAACGGCGCAAGGGCGGGCGCGGTGCTCGCTGGAGTAAATAACACCGAAGCAACCGCGCTGCCCGTGCGCCGCTAGCCAGTTCCAATAGTAAGAACTACTTCTTGCCTTTGGAACGGCCAATCGCTGCGTCACGAACAAACGTCGAGAGCGCAACGCCGGCCGTCTTGGCGGCCTTCTTGAGATCCTTCAACTCTTGGAGATTGAGTCGGATGCTGGTGGTTGTCGAAACGGTTTTTCCTCGTCGGGGCATTGCCATTCGCATCGTGTACCACAGGAAATGGAAAAGCGCGATACGTTTCGACACACATTCGTAGCGCAATCGTACGCCGAATAGGATTTCGCCATCGACTGGCCAGTTCGCGGGCTGATTCCGACAAACACGGGCCAGTTGCCCGCCCATTCAGCGCAAGGCCAAGAGAATGAGGCCAATCGCCGCCAAAACGCCGACAACGTAGATCAATGGCTTCGCGATCGAACCCGATCCGGCTTCGCTGGTGTTCAAAAAAGCCAGTCCGACCGAACGGGGCGGCGGCGATGTGGGCTCGCTCGACAGCGAACGCGCGGGATCGCGCACACCCGGTGAAATCGGATCGACCAGGGTCTGGCTCAGGGGATCGCCCACGGGGACGCCGGGCGCTGCCCGTACGGGGGCGACCGAAGCTTGCGCCGCTGCATACTCCGGAAAAACCGTCGCGGCCGGGACGGTGAGGTCGACCGCCTCGACAGGGGGGGTCGGCGGATCGTCCGCGTGCGACAGAGCTCCCGCCCGCAATTCGCCGATCGTGCGCAACGCCGCATCTTTGCGATCTCGATGATGTCCTTGAATGGTGATCGGCCGCGGCGTCGGTGTATCGTGGTGGTCCGGCTCGATTCCAAGGAGAGCGGCAACGGCTTTACCGCGACCCCGCGACAGCTTGGTCAGTTCATATTCCAGTTGCGCCATCGTCTGGGGCCGGCGCGACGGATCGCGGTCCATGGTGGCGACAATGATGTCGTCCAGCGCCTTCGGGATCCCAGGCATCAGCTCGCTCGGGCTTTTTACCTTGTCGGTGACCTTGCGAACCAACACCTCGGCGTATCCTTGACCCGAGAACGCAGGCTGTCCCGTGATCATTTCGTAGAGGATTGCGCCAACTGCGTAGATATCGGATCGCGCGTCGGCTGGCTTTCCGTCGGCCTGCTCCGGTGCCATGTACTCTGGCGTGCCGATGGGCGTCCCGGGATTCGTCAGCGGACGTCCCGTTGGACCAAACGCCGATTCCTGCAAGCTGCGCGCAAGACCAAAGTCGATGATCTTGACCGCGTCGCCCTGCGCGCCCCGCGGCTCGAGAAAAATGTTCTCGGGTTTCAGATCGCGGTGGATGATGTCAGCCTGGTGGGCCGCATGTAGGGCCTGACACATCTGAATCGTGATCTGAACCGCACGCTCTTGGTCAACCTTGCGCTCTTGCGCCAACACCTCGGCGAGATCGATGCCGTGAAGTTGTTCCATAACGTAATACACAAGGCCTTCGTCGGTGGTGCCAAAGTCGGTGACATCGACAATGTTGGGATGACCAATCTTGGAGGCGGCTCGGGCTTCGAGGCGGAATCGTTCTACCAGGTCGGCGCGGGCGGAACAGGATGGGTTCAAGACCTTAACCGCAATACGTTTTCCGATCGTGACGTGCTCGGCCGCGAAGACCTGTCCCATACCACCCTCACCGATCGATTCGATGATGCGATAGCGACCACCGAGGACCCGACCGATGAATTTTTGTGCGAAGGCTTCGCCGTCGTCGAAAATGGACGCGGGCTGCACCCTGGCGGGAACCGGCGGTGCCTGGTTCTTGCGCAATGGAGGCAAGGTGGGACGGTCGGGAGAAGGAGGCAACCCCGGAAGCCTGGGTGGGCCACCGGTCGGTGCGGGCGCTTCCGCGGGACGGACCCGCGCAGGCAGTGGCCGACGCGTTGACGCCCGCACGACCGGCTCGAGTGGAACGCCGGTAATCGGACGGTGGGCCGAAGCGAAGCGCGAACGCTCGGCCGGCCCGGTCACGGCGTCTCGAACAGAAGACGGCTGCGGCGGGGATGGTGAGCGACTCCGACCATCCTCATCCGTCATGGTCGCGACTTTTGCCAAAAAGCCATCTCGTTCACGCTGATCTTCCGGGATGACATCCTCGTAGATGTTTTCGAGGAACTCGGCGACTCGGTCGGCGCCCGCACGGGGCGCGATGTTGGCAATGACCTCGTTGAGCGCCCGCCGCATCTCGTCGGCAGTCCGGAACCTCTCTTCGCGCTCGACCGCGAGTGCCTTCATGACGACTGCGTCAAGTTCTGCCGGTATCCAGGGCGCTTTCAACGACGGCTTCACGAGCTTCGGATGGCGAACAATGGCGAGCGCTGTTGCGGGGTCCAGACCCGAGATCTGCAAAAATTGTTGTCCAGTCAAGAGCTCCCACAGAACGACACCGAGTGTGTAGATGTCCGTGCGCGCATCGGCGACCTCACCCCGTGCCTGTTCGGGCGCAAGGTATGCTGCCCTTCCATAGACAATGCCCGGTGCGGTGTGCTCCTGTTTGAGCACACTGCGCGCCAAACCGAAATCGGTGAGCTTGATGTCACCCACGTAAGCAAGAAGGATGTTCGGGGGCGCCACATCGCGGTGAACCAACTTCAGGTTGCCGTAACCATGAACGTAGGACAAAGCCCGGGCGACCTCGCGGGCCACATGCAAAGCAACGTCGAGGGGGATCCGTTCGCGGGTGCGAACACATCGGTTCCATACCTCGCGCAGGTCTTTGCCCTCGACGAGCTCCATCGCGATGTAGAACTCGCCGTCAACTTCGCCGGCGTCGAAGGTGGTCACGAGACACGAATGAGAGAGCCGCAACACGACCTTGGCTTCGTCGAGAAAGCGGTTGGCTTTCGCCTTGTCGGCCTTCTCGCGAATGACTTTTTTGATAACGCAGAGCTTTTCGAATCCGCCCATCTCGCCGACGGCAGCAATATAGATCTCTCCCATGCCACCCTTCGCGAGGGGTCTCAGAAGAATGTATTTGCCAAAGCGTCGGGGGAATTTCTGCGACATGGCGTTGAGATCAGAGCTGAGGAGAGATTAACCCGGCCGGCGGCATTTCTAAAACACATGGAACCGTCACGGCATGCGACGTTCGGCCAGCGCCAGGTTTCTTCGTGCGACCTGGTTGTTGGGATCGAGTTTGAGAGCCTCTGTATATGCGGTCTGAGCGTCCTTGAAGCGGCCGAGGCGGAAATAGGCATCACCGAGCAGCACCCGCGCACTGACGCCACCGCCAATTTTGGCTCCTTGCCGCGCCTGTTTCACCGCTTCGTCGTAGTTTTCGTTTTGAAAAGCAATCTGTCCGAGACCGACGAGTGCCTGACCGCGAATCGGGCCGACACGGGTCAACCGCGAAAAAATCGTGCTCGCCTTGTCGTATTGTTGCGCTTGCATCATGCGCTCGGCCTCGCGCAACATTTTCCGACCGGCCTTGACACTCACTTTTCCACGGCGCACGTTTTCATCAACAGCGTCTTCGGGTTCGTCTTCCGCAAGCGCCATCTCGGGTGAGGTCGGATCGGTCACGGCGTCGCCCTCTTCGCCGGCCGGAACCACCGGCTCAAGCGGCGGCGCCGGGTCAACGTCCACGATCGGAATCGAGGCAGGCGGTGGCGGCTTCACTGAGCGGATGGCAATCGGATCGGGTCGTTCGTGCGTGAACTGCCGAATGCCAACGAGACTCGCAACGACCAACAAGCTGCCGACCGTGATCCAGCGCGCTTTTTTCGACAATGCCTGTTGGACGATCGCCGTTTGGGGCTCGATGGCACCAACAAAACTTTCACCTCCCGTTGGGGTTGGAACCGGCGGGAACCGTACTTCAGTTGGCGTGCGCCGTCCGATAAAGGCATCCAGCACGAGCGCAATTTCGAGCGCAAACGAAGCCATAGTCTGTGGGCGATCGTCCGCGTTCCGGGCCATCGCACGTTCGACCAATGCGGTCACGAGGACCGGAACATCGGGACGAATTTCGGCAAGCGACGCCGGTGATTCGGTCGCCTTCTTGTGCAACACCTCCATCACGTTTTCGCCCTCGTAAGGCGGATGCCCCGTCAGCATTTCGTAAAGGATCGAACCGACCGCGTAAATGTCCGAGCGCGGATCCGCGGGTTTACCCGCCGCTTGCTCGGGCGCCATGTATTCCGGAGTTCCCATCGCGACGCCCGGACGTGTCAGCCGGCGGCCTTCCTTGGTCTGCGTCGACTCCTCCATCTCCGATGTCTTCGCAATACCAAAGTCGAGCACCTTCACAAAGTCGGGACGTCCCTCGTAGGTAATCAAAAGCACGTTCTCGGGCTTCAAGTCACGATGAATGATGCCCGCATCGTGCGCGGCTTGCAGTGCCTGGCACATCTGATCTGCAATACGGAACGCGCGTTTAAACGAAAAACGACCTTCGCGATGGATCACCAGGCCAAGTTCCTGGCCTTCGATGAACTCCATCACGAAGAAAAAGTGCCCGTCCGCCGTCGTACCCGAATCGGTGACGTTGACGATGTTCTGGTGACCGATGCGAGAGGCGGCGCGGGCTTCTCGCTTGAAGCGCTCGACGACGTCCGGTGTCCGGGTATAGGCTGGGTGCAGAACTTTAACCGCAACACGTTTCCCGATACCGATGTGTTCTGCTTCGTAGACGCGGCCCATGCCTCCTTCTCCAATGAGGCGCAGGACGCTGTAGCGCTCGGAAAGTATCGTTCCTATCACCTGCGAGTTTTCGTCGGCCGTGGGCGGGGTGGCAATGGCCTGTGTGTCCCCGGAACGTGCGGGGCCGTCGGGGCCTCCGGACTCGGGCCTGGTCGACTCGCCCTTTGCTGCGTTCGGCATGGGAGGCGGCGCCCGGGCGGGATCCATCTGGCGGGTCCCGCTCTTGCGCAAGGCAGGTGTCTTGGCCTCCAGATCGGATGATGAGGGTGACGACATCCCGACGGTTCCGGGCGACGGCAACAGAGTCGAGCCGACGATCATCAATTTTTCCCGCTCTTCCCTTTCACTCAGGATGTCGTCCTCAAACAAGCGCTTCAGGAAGTTGGCAACATGTTCGCCGTCGGTGGCCGGAGCCGTTTTGGCCAAAAATGCGGCGAGATCGACGCGGAACTCTTCACAGGTCTTGTAACGATCGTCACGCGCAGCCGAAAGCGCCCGCAACACGATGCGATCCAGTTCCTGCGGTACGCGCCTCGTCTTCTGCGATGGCGGTGCCGGCTGCGGATTGCGCACGCGCAAAAGCAAATCGTCTTCACCCTTGGCAGCGACACCGTTTGAAACTGGAAAGAGCTGTCGACCGGTCAGCAGCTCCCACAACATGATCGCAGCCGCATACTGATCGCTGCGACCGTCAAGCGGTTCACCCCGGGCCTGCTCGGGGGCCATGTAGCTGACCTTGCCGTAAATCACGCCCGGCGCCGTCTTCTCCATCTTCAATGAGGAGGTGGCGAGGCCAAAATCGGTTAGCTTGACCTCACCGGTGTAGGAAAGCAGCAGGTTTGGCGGAGACACGTCGCGATGGACGAGATTCAACCCACCAAACGAGTGGGCATATCCCAAACCACGCGCGAGCTCCTTCGCGATGTGTACGGCCACGTCAACGGGGAATGCGATCCCCTTCTGGGCGCAACGATTCCACACCGCGCGCAGGTCCTTGCCCTCGATGTAATCCATCGCAAGGAAGATCTCACCCGAGACCTGGCCCGCGTCGAAAACCGTTACAAGGTTTCCGTGCGACAATCGTACGACAATCTTGGCCTCATCCCGGAAGCGCTGCATGTAACTGCGATCGGCCAGGTGGTGCAATGCCGTCTTGATGACGCAAAGCTTTTCCATGCCGCGCTCGCCTGTAAGAGCCAGATAAAGAGCACCCATGCCACCTCTTGCGAGGGGCTTGAGCAAAACATACGGGCCGTATCGGCGCGGATAGTAGTCCCCGCCCGGTTCCGCGCTGGTATTTGAGCCAGCATCCTTTGCAGGACTGGTCACGCGTTGAATGCCTCGGGGACAAGGGACCGGTTCATCGGCTGCACACCGCCAGCACCTGTTTGAGATCGGTTTTGCCCGCCATTGCCTTCTCGATGCCGTCCTGCAAAAGGGTGGTCATGCCGCCCGCAATGGCCGCTTTGCGCAACTCCGAAACCTGCGCGTGGGTTGTAATGGCTCGCTTGATGTCGTCGTTGTTTTCTAGCAATTCGTGGACGGCCAGACGACCCTTGTAGCCGGTCTTGTTGCAAGTATCGCAACCAACACCCCGCCACAACTTGTACTTGCCCGATTCGTAGCCGCGACGGGTCGATTCTTCGAGACCAAAGGCCTGGTTGATGGCGTTGATCTCGTCTGGCTCGGGATCGTATGACTCCTTGCAGCGGGGACAGATCGCGCGCGTCAAGCGTTGCGCAAGGACTCCCAATAAAGCATCCGCGAAACTGAACACGTCAAGCCCCATGTCCACAAGACGCGTGATGGTTTCGGGTGCGCTGTTGGTGTGCAAGGTTGACAGCACAAGGTGACCGGTCAACGACGCCTCAACGCCGGTGCTGGCGGTCTCCTTGTCACGCATTTCGCCGACCATGATGACGTCCGGATCCGCACGCAAAAACGCACGCATTGCGGCCGAGAAATCAAAACCAATCTTGGGTTGAACCTGGACTTGTCGGAGACCCGGCTGCGTGATTTCGACGGGATCTTCCGCCGTCCAGATCTTCGTATCGGGCTCGTTGATAAAGCCAAGCGCGGAGTGCAGCGTGGTCGTTTTACCCGAACCGGTCGGACCGACGACAAGAACAAGTCCATAGGGTTTTTTGACGAGCGACTTCAGCACCGCAAGGTTGCGGTCATTCATCCCCATCTTTTCGATCGGGATGGGCTTCGAGGCAGCAAGAATACGCATCACTACGTCTTCGTTGCCGTTGACGGTGGGAATGGTCGCAACACGCAGTTCAATGTTACGATCTTGCAACCGGAAACGAATCTTTCCGTCCTGGGGCTTTCGCCGCTCGGAGATGTCGAGGCGCGACATGATTTTGATCCGTGCGACGAGTGGCAACCGGTACTGCGCGGGAATTTCTTGATACTCGACACAGTCGCCGTCGATGCGGAAACGAATGCTGGTGTTGCGTTCTTTTCCGTTCGGTTCGATGTGAATATCCGAAGCACCGCGACGGTATGCATCGAGAATGATCTGGTTTGCGAGTTTGATGACGGCACTATCGGACTCAGCGCCGCGAGACTCTTCGTCGCCCTCGCCGTCCTCGACATCCCCGGTTGTCTCGTCGGCTGCCAGTTCCCTCAGAATGATGCCGACGTCGCCCCGCTGTCCAAAGGCGTGTTCAATGCACGCGAGAATTTCATCGCGAAACCCAACTTTGAACACCAATTCGCGGTCCGGATCGATGGATGAAAGCGCATCGGTCCGCATGATGTCCGATGGATCGTCGATCACCACGACCAACTTTTGGCCCCTGATTTCCACGGGAATCGCGCAGATCGTCTTTAAAAAGTCGACCCGCACGCGTGCCTTCAACTCGCCCGGAATGGTTTCCTTTCCTGTGAAACGAAAAAATTCGCAGCCGTAGTGCTCGACCAGTGATTTCTCAACATTGGCACGGCTCAGGCCGACCTTCTCGATGAAGTGTCGGGCGAGATCAGTGTTGCTGGCGGCCGCCTCGGTCATCGCGGCCTTCAACGCATCGGGCTGGATCAACCCCCGTTCGAGCAAGCCGTCCCACTTGCCCTTTCGTCGCACAGGACCGCGCGTCACTTTGGAAAACCTATCGAGCACCTCGGTCATGGCCCGTACGACGCTTTCGGCTGCCGTGACGTCGCGGGGCATGAATGCAAGCCCCTTTTTCTTGTTCACGACCTGGAAGAGACCCACGAGCTCGTTTTCCGCCAAGATTGGCACCGAAAGCAGCGCGCGTGTCTTGGTACCCGTCAGCTGATCCAGGTGATCGTCAAAACGAAGCTTGGCATGAATGCGTCCAAGCTCCGCCGCATCGTACGCATTGCGGACATTGACGACAACCTTGGTGATGCCAACGAATCCGGCGATGCTTGTAGGACCAATCGGAACCCGAACTTCTTTAAAGTCGTTGCCAATGGACGCAATCGTGAAGAGTTGTCCCTTGGCCTTTTCGAATCCGAACAGGTACGTCGACTGAGCGTCGAAGATCTCGGAAATGAGCGCGGGTGCCTCCTTGAGGATCCGGTCGATCGTATCCGCCTTGCCGCACAGTTCGGTAAGCGCATCGAAACTTTGTTGGGTCTTGGCGCCCGCGTCGCCAACGCTGCGCAGCCAGGTAGCGGCATCCATAGGTTGTGGTAACTCCTACGTCCGCTATCGGCTGACAGGGAGAAAAACTCAATAGAAACCGTGCGCTTGCGCCGAAAATGACGCCAGGCACCCGCCCCGCACCGACGGCCTTGATTCGGCCGTTCCCCGCAGGCGCGAAACAGTGCAGAATCGCTCCGCTTTGTTGGAAAAGACGACGGTCCTCGTAATCGACGATAGTGCCACCTTGCGCAACCTCATGGAACTGGTCCTGGTTGAAGCAGGTTTGCGCGTGATGTCTGCCGCCAATGGCGCATCGGCGCTTGAAACGGCCCGAATGGATGCGCCGGGATTGGTGATCCTCGACGACGTACTTCCGGACATGGGGGTCCCGGAGATTTGTTCAGCGCTCCGAAAGCTGCCCGGCCTCGGTGATCTGCCGATTCTGCTTCTCCGCAGCGGTTCGGCACCCGACGACCCGAGTTCCCGGGCCGAGGGCGTCGTGGATGCCATCACCAAACCCTTCAAGCCCGAGACCTTGCTGACCGTCGTGTCGCACATTCTCGCACCGGGGCGGACCTCCGATGTGCTACCGGCGGTGGAACGACCGCTCGCGCTGACCCCCATTGAAGGCGTGGCGACTGCGCGATTTGAGATGCCCGACCTCGGCACGGCGGCGCTGGCCGGAGATCTCGGAGCGATTCCCGTCTCGGACGTGCTTGCAATGGTACAGGATCGGCAACAGAGCGGAACACTCACGGTGGCACGTGAAACGGCGCGGGTTCAGTTCTTTGTCCGCAACGGTGCCCTCGACTTCGCCAACGCGATCGGGGTACCCGAGGCGTTTCTACTCGGACGATTCCTCGTCGAGCAGGGCTTTGTCACACAAACCGATCTTGATGCGATCGTCACCAACGAGCGACAAAATCAGAAACGAAAACTTGGAGAAGCTCTGGTTTCAAGAGGGTTGCTTGATGCAACGAAACTGACGGAAGCCATCCGCCTGCAAACGCAGGCGCTTGTCTACGAGGTCACGCGATGGACCTCGGGTCGATTCGCCCTCGATTGCCGCGCCGCCTGGCCTGACGAAGCCCAGACCGCAAGACTCGGGCTCAACGTCGATCACCTGCTGATGGAAGGCCTTCGCCGCATCGACGAGTGGCGGGTCATTGAGCGGGAAATCAACGATTTTGATGTGGTGTTTGTCCGCGAAGAAGACCGCTTTGCGGCGCTCGGTCGGGGGAAACTTTTGCGCGATGAAATGGCCATCGCACGCCTCGTGACCGGAAAGCTCTCGGTCAAGGAAATCGTCGCGGAATCTCGCATGGGATCGTTCGACGTCTCGCGCATCTTATTTCGATTGTTGCGAAACAAACTGATCCGCAAACGTGTCGCTCCGACCACCCGCTAGATGCCATGGACGACGAAACACGACGGTACATGGTTTTTGAGCGAGCGGGACGCACCTGCGCGGTCCCCGCTGACCGGGTTGCCGAAGTCGCCGTCAACCTCCATGTCACGCCCGTGCCGCTGACCGGTTTTGCGGTCAAGGGCCTGGTGCCGATCCATGGCCACCCGGTCGCACTTGTGGATCTCGCGGCCTGGTTTTCAGAAAGCCCTTCTCCCGCGATTGCCGAAGAGATCGTGGCACAAATGATCGTTTTGCACATCGATATCCCGGGAATCGTTTCTGCAATACGTTTTGCCCTGATCGTGGATCGCGTCATCGGCTACCGCTCGATTGATCGAATGGCAGCGTCCTCGCATGTGTCGCAAATTCCCTTTGTGATTGGGAGTAGCGCCGTGGGAACAGCGCCGGACCTAAATTCTGTAATACAAATCGATCCCAACCGATTGTTCATGACAACGCTGGCGTCGATGCCCGCCTATCCCCTGGCGAGCACAGGCTTATGAGCCGATCGGGTGACAAACATTCGTACGGACCCGACGACGCCCGCGTGTTGCGCGCGTTATTTCTCGAAGAAGTCGGAAACTACCTCGATCGGATTCTTCAGGCAGCCGAAGGATTCGTTCATTCGACGTCCCATCCAGACTTCGTTCCAGGAGAGGAACTCGATGCACTCTTCCGTGCCTTGCACACACTGAAAGGCGCTGCGGGCTCGGTTGGACACGGGGCCATTGCGCAGGCCACGCACGATCTCGAAGACCTCTGTGCAGACATTCGACACGGCAGGTTGACCCCGACGCCGGGGATTATTGAACGGATGGAGGACGAACTCGGCGCACTCCGCGCACTGGTGGAGGGAGCCCGGTCGCGACCGTCGTCAGGAGTGCCGCCCGTGGCCGCGACCGCACCGTCACTGCTCGTCGATCGTCGCAAAGAGAATGAACGGCGGCTCGTGGGCGATCGCCGGGGCCAGGACGGGGCCGTTCAGGTCGAATCGTCACACCTCGATCGCATGCTGGAACACGTCGGGGACCTGGTGGTCCTGCGCACACGCATGGAGCGCGCGCTCGGCCGTCTGCAGGGCGTTCGATCCCAACTCACCGAACTCAAGAGCGAGTTCGATCGGTTGCCGGAGGCGGCCGCGCTTTCCAAGCGCCTGGCGGAAGCCACCCTGGAACTGAACGATAATTTGCGGGACACCCTGTCCGAAACAGAAAGTCTTCGAGTTACGACGGAAGGACTTAACAACACCGTCAGACATGCACGATTGATGCGGGTCGACTGGATCTTCCACCGTCTGCGCGCTGTGCTACACGAAGCTGAAAAAGCCACTGGGAAAAAGGCGCAACTCATCACGGGCGGTGGCAACCTGGAACTGGATCGCACGCTGCTTGAAAAGTTGTTCCCACCGCTATTGCATTTGGTTCGCAACGCCATGGCCCATGGTGTGGAATTTCCCGAGATGAGGCGACAGGCTGGAAAACCTGAAACCGGACGCATCGAGATTCTTGCGCGACTCGATGGCGACTTCGTTTTCCTCACTTTTTCTGATGACGGCGCGGGCGTCGATCGAGAACGCGCGCGGCGGACCCTCATTGATCAGGGCCGACTCGCTGCGGACGAAACGTTGGACGATGAACGCCTGGTCGCAGCTTTGTTCGAGGTCGGATTTTCCACCCGAGAAACCGCCGATACGATGGCCGGGCGCGGAATGGGTCTCGACATCGTCCGTACGACGGTTCACTCGCTCGGCGGGGAGGTGAACTGCGAAACGGCGCGGGGTCGGGGCACCCGTTTCGACATGTCCTTTCCCTTGACGACCGCCATCACGGAAGCCCTGCTTTTCAAGGTGGGTGGACAGGTTTATGCGCTGCCGCAGTCGCACGTCCTTGGCACCTCACCCGGCAGTCCCGAAGCTGCTGCGGCATCGACCGAAGCGGCGCTTGATTTGCGAATCCTGTTTGGAACGACGGCGTCGATCGACAGCGCGACCATCGCTGCCCGCTGGGGCAATCGTACCTTCTCGATCGTTTGCGACCGCGTCATCGGGCCACGCACCATCGTCATCCGACCCTCCGGCGCCATCATCGGGCGGATTCCGTATTTCGCAGGGACGACCGTCTCGGGTTCAGGTAAGGCACAATTGGTACTCAATACCCGCGCGCTTTTCGAATTGACCCGCCTGGCCAAAAAAGCTGGCACAGCGCAGACCTCAGCCACGTTGTAAAATTGTTTCCTTTCCGAGATCTCGGGCCTATTGTTCGGCGCAGGAGATTTTCATGAAAACATTGCACTTCGGTATTGCGGTTGCGGCGTTGGGTCTGTTTGCGGTGAATGGCATCGCTTGTGACGACGGCGGTGGTTCCAATGGCAACGCAGGTGGCTCGGGTGGCGGAAACCAGGGCGAAGGCGGCGGCTCTGCTGAAACAGGCGGTTCAAAGGCAGGTGGAACCAGCGGCAGCAAGACCGGCGGCACGTCTGCAACGGGCGGCACGTCTGCAACGGGCGGCACGTCTGCAACGGGCGGCGCAGGTGGCAGCAAGACGGGCGGCGCGGGTGGTACCGCTGCGACCGGTGGCACCGGTGGTACAGCTCAAACGGGCGGTACGGGCGGCACGGCCAATTGCCCAGTCATCAAGGTCATGGCACCTACGAAAGCCGTGTGGGCAATCGTCAAGGTTAACTTCATGACCGACAAGGTCACCATCCGAAACGTATCGAATGCAGCGAAGACCACCGATGGTCTCGTTTCGTGCAATCGCCCAATGTATAGCTTGGCGTTTGGGACCGGCGGCGGAAGCGTGGCAGCGGGTGCTGATATTACCCTGGATGCGAAGGTCGCACTTGATGCCACCAAAGGTGAGTTTGGCCTTTACAAGAACAACATGTACTCAAGTCCCGATTCGCTGGAAGGCTACATCCATTGGGGGCCAGCAGGCACTGCGGGCGACAGCCGAGCCATGGTGGCCCAACAAGCCCTATACTGGGAAGCGGTATCCGCGTCGATAGCAGGAACAACCGGAAAAGCCGGCGTTGTTGCCATCGGTGACACAACCAAGGCCGCTGGATATCAGGCCGTCGATATCGGCTGCCTGTAACAGGCAATCGAATCTGTCTACCAAAACGCCCTCGAATTTCGGGGGCGTTTTTTTTTATGGGCGAATCACACCGTCCTCGGTAATCACCGACCCTTCGGCTGACTGTGTTGCGATTGCAGACGGCCAGACCACGCAACCTCGCAGCTTCACGCCCGGTGCAACGCGCGCCCCATTGCCCACCACCACCTCCGGTCCGATCTGTGCGCTCGCTCCAATGATTGCGCCGGCACCAATCCGGTAGGGTGCTACCAACACGGCGCTTGAATCAACCTGCGCCGCCCGATCGATCCCAACCAGGGGACCCGGTGGAAACGGCACGAGCGCAGGATTGCGCAGCAATGCCATGTTCCCCTGTAAATACTGAGCGGGGGTCGAATGCTCTTCGTAGTACCCCGTCATTTCATGGGTCGCCACGTGTTGCCCGGCTGCGAGAGCCGGCAGATACGCGTCGGAAATGACATCCGATTCGCCGGAGCGTGGTAGCCGATCGAGCAGCGACGCTTCCAATACGTGAACACCAACAAACATGCGACCTGAAATCGCACCCGTTGGCGCAAACGATCCTCGGATGCCGCGCAAACCTATCACCTGCCCCGATTCGTCAACCTCGACGGGCGTCGGCGTCGTGGCGTCGAATGGTTTCCGAACCACCATCGTGGCCACGGCCCCCTGAGAGCGCGCCCGCGCATGGGACGCCAGCACGGCGCGCAAATCGATGTCGGCCACGATCTTGCCGTTCAACACCAGCAGCGGTTCCGAGCGAAACATCGGCCGCGCCAGCGCGAAACAACCACCGGTGCCAAGCAGTGCGTGCTCGTGTGAATACCGAATGGAAACCCCAAACGCCGCGCCATCACCAAGCGCACTTTCAATGTGCTCGGGCAAGTGGTGAACGTTCACGATGACGTCTGACAGACCCGCCTGCCGAACGAGGGCCAGTCCGAATGTGATCGGCGCATAGCCGCACACGGGCACCATCGGCTTTGGAATGCGACTACCTATCGCCCCGAGCCGAGAAGAACGGCCCGCCGCCAGCATCATCACTTGCATCGAAATCGTCACGTTCGCAGTCTAACCGCGTGATAACGTTCGCCGAAAAAATATGAAGATCTGCGTAATTGGAACTGGATATGTGGGACTCGTCGCGGGCGTCGGCTTTGCGGACATGGGCAACGACGTGGTCTGCTGCGACATCGACGAGCGGAAAATTGCTCGCCTTTTGGCGGGTGAGATCCCCATCTACGAACCAGGACTCGAAAGTCTGGTAGCCCGCAACATCCAGGAAAAACGCCTGGCATTCTCTACCAACGTTCCGGCTGGCGTCGCCGGTGCCGAGGTGATCATTCTGGCCGTTGGCACCCCTCCCGCAGCGGATGGCTCGGCCAACCTCAGCTACATCTTCCAGGCCGCAGAAACCGTCGCACAATCCCTGACGGGTTGGGCCGTGATTGCGACCAAGTCGACCGTTCCAGTTGGGACCGGCGACGCTATCGAAGCCATCTTCAAGAAGTCCGCCAAACACCCCTTCGCAATCGCATCCAATCCCGAGTTTCTGAAGGAAGGCGATGCAGTCAACGATTTCATGAAGCCGAGTCGGGTCATCATCGGAACCACCGATCCGCGCGCCATCGCGGCACTCGAATCCGTTTACGCACCCTTCACCCGATCTCGGGATCGGATATTGACGATGGATCGCCGTTCGGCCGAACTGGCCAAATATGCTGCCAATTCGATGCTCGCGACCCGAATCTCGTTCATGAACGACATGGCGCAATTGTGCGATCGCATCGGGGCCGACATCGAATCGGTGCGCAAGGGGATGGGATCTGACGATCGCATCGGGCCCAAATTCTTGTTCGCCGGTGCAGGCTTTGGCGGCAGCTGCTTCCCCAAGGACTTGCGGGCCTGCATCTCGACTGGAAAGGACGTAGGCCACGCGCTCGAAATCCTTGAATCGGTGGTGGCGGTCAACGATCGACAAAAGCGATGGCTGGGCGAACGCGTGCTCGCCCACTTCGATGGCGACCTCAAAGGAAAGCGTATTGCGATTTGGGGACTGGCATTCAAACCGGAAACCGACGACATCCGCGAAGCACCGGCGCTGGTCCTCATCGAGCAATTGCTGAAGGCAGGCGCCGAGATCACTGTGACCGATCCGGTTGCGATGGATGCGGTGAAACGCGAGCTGGGCGATCGCGTCCGCTTTGACACCTCCAACTACGATTGTGCGGAAGGCGCCGACGCCCTCGTCCTCGTGACCGAGTGGCACCAGTATCGACGACCCGACTTTGAGCGGTTGAAACGGATCCTGCGCGGTGCGGTCGTGTTTGACGGACGCAACGTTTGGAATCCCTCGGAAATGCGGGCACTTGGCTTCACCTACACCGGCATCGGACGAGGCTCGCGCTGAGCAGTGAAGGTTTGCGGGGGATCCGCCGATTCGAAAGGCCACAAGAGGCTCCTCGATGAAAACCGGTTCCCTGAATGTCCTCGTGGCGGACAAGACCCAGAGTGTGCTCGACAATGCCAGACGAAGTCTCGAATCGTCGGGGTTCGCCGTCACGACAACGCTTTCCGGTAGCGACGCCGTCGAAATGGCCAGAGATGCCGACTTTGACGTGGCGCTCGTCGACTATCACACGCCAGGGTTGCCAGGCCTGGGAGTTCTGGCCGAACTGCGCCAGCTGCAACCCGGCTGCATCCGCGTCTTGATGGTCACAAGCCTCAACCCCGACATGGCGGTATCGGCGATCAACAGCGGGGATGTTTCACGGGTCATCGTCAAACCTTTTCACGCCACGGGTCTTCGCCAGGCGGTGACCGACGCCACCTTGCAACAACAGCGGATGGGTGAGCACCTTGCGACCTTGCGCTCAAGCGAACGCAAGTGGCAGCGCGAAGCGTTGAACGAATGCTTCGCCAAGGATCTGCTGCAAATCGCGATTCAACCCATCGTGTCTGCACAAGATCGCAAGGTATGGGCGTATGAGGGATTGCTGCGCAGCACACACGAACGGCTCAAGACGCCCGGCGAAATCCTGGAGATTGCCGAGAACCTGAAGCTTATTCGAAATGTCACGGCACGTTCGGCCTATTTGGCTGCGAAGCGCATCGAGAAGATGCCAGCCGACACCCTGTTCTTTCTGAATTTCCACGCCGACGAAATGACGAGACCAGACACTTTCGAGCAGTACCTGAAACCACTGTTGCCCTTCGCAAACCGTGTTGCGCTTGAAATAAGCGAACGCCGAGCCGAAGGCGACCAGGACTGGCAGTGGTTCAAGGCTACGCAGTCGTTG